>Ga0224495_10000392_pt1 | contig 35401 bp, 34 predicted proteins | sample SF_Jul11_sed_USG_FD_168128 | JGI IMG/M metagenome (GOLD analysis project Ga0224495, IMG submission 168128) | Sediment microbial communities from San Francisco Bay, California, United States - SF_Jul11_sed_USGS_4_1 | ecosystem: Environmental > Aquatic > Marine > Sediment | place: USA: California... | reverse complement strand
AAAAAAACCTCAGCATGCTGGTCAGATGCCACCTCATATACTTGATGCTGCGATGACTGCTGCGTTGCGCGTGATGAACCACCTTGGCATCTGGACACAGGGCTACTGCATAGTCACGCAACTTCAGCCTGGCGCACAAATCCACGTCCTCGTAGTACAGAAAAAAACGCTGATCGAAACCGCCCAATTGCTCGAACACCTCGCGTCGAAACAACATGAACATGCCGCCCACCCAATCGGGGAAGATGACCTCGTCTTTCACGACATAGTCACCCCCCCGGCAACCACCGAGAGCCTTGCACAAAATCCTGAACGGGGTCGGAAAACGGCGAGCACTGTCTTCCGCCTCGCCGTTCTCGTTTACCACCAGAGGAGCCGCCACGCCAACGGAGGAATCTTGCAGGCAGGCAAGCATTGCGCCAAATGGGTCATCGTTAAGACGAATGTCTGGATTCATCACACAAAAATATTGGCCTGCTGACTTTGCGAAAGCCTGATTGTGATTGGCAGAAAACCCTCTTGGAGCCGGATTTTCAAGCACGACGAGCGGAAAAGAAAAATCGCTGGCATTGAACGACAGCACCTCGGGAAGGTTCAGAGTAAGCAACACCTCCATTGAACTGGTCTTGCAGCACCGTTCCAGATCTGCAAGCAAGGCGCTTAGCAGGGGCGCTTGCAGATGGCTGACGATTGAAACAGAAATTGTTGGCATTGTTGTCGGCAAAGGGCTCTACCATTCCTTTCCAGTTTTTGTCCGGAGATATCCGGCCTGATCTATCAGGGTGCTATAGCCTTGCACATCACTTTTTTAGGTATGCCCTGAGCAAGGCATCGCCCAGGTAATAACATGGTTCAATTGCCGCACCTTCCGACCATTCGTTCCACGCGTTGCACAACAGCGGATAGTCGGAAGAATATTTTGGATTTTCCAGTGCAGTTGACAGCATCACTGAAAATTCAGCGGCATCGGGCACTTCCAGCTCGGTGAAATGCTGACGATATCTGGGTGCGTTATTCCATCCGCTCACCAATATATTTTGAACCGGGCACTTCAGTTGACTGACCATCTGATCGCGATCGCTTGAAACAAAATAATCAAGGAAATTTTTGAATGTATAAGTCCTCGACCCGCGCTTTAACAGCTTGCCAACCAGCATCGACCATTTTTCTGCGATTGCGTATGGAACAGCATGGATGATCTTCCTGTATACAGCATGCAATAGCTTAAGCTTGCGCAATCCACTGAAATTGAAAAACATCCTGGGCTCGAACAGGTAGCAAAAATCAAAATACCCTGAATACTCAATGTCTGACAGGCTCTTCATGCAATAGCCGATCAAAGGGTTAAGCCCGACGCGCTCGAACTCCTTCCTGTAGCTTGCCAGTGTGACCGCAGCATCTTTGAAGAATTCCGGCCTGTAGATCAAGAACAGTGGCCGCCCTGAAACACGCGTGTAACAAGTGGAGGCCATGTAGGGCTGCAAATAGCCGACATGCCGCCTGATCTCATCCTGTCCGGGTTCGGTTGAAACCGTCTTCAATATTTCTGTATCCTTCCCGGCCCAGCGCTTGGACCAGCTCTCATTGGCCCAGATATAGAAATAACCAAAATCGACCGGCAATTTAGCGTGCGACAGATATCGTTCGACAGCACCCAGCTCAGAGCCATCCTCGAACCAGTAGTGGTAAATCCCGAACCCCTCTATCCCAGCACGGGCTGCCGATGAGAACTGCTGCTCAACGGCTCGCTCATCCGCCAAGTCATAAAACCCGCAGACCGGTGAACGGCGTTTCCAGTAATCGAAGGCATTCGCGACAGACACTAGTGACCAATCCGTGAAACCATAGCCCCATGCAAGATCATTGACCTTGATCCGGTGGAATTGCGGAAAAAAAATCGCGTATCTTTTCATCCTGCTTGATCTTTCGTTGTTATTATCTAGTTATGCCGCCGACTCAAATAGTGGCCATTGCGCTCAACTTCATGGGGTGATGCTCCAATATTGCCGATGCCGTTCTCGAAATCGCAGCCGATGAATCGACTGCCCTTTTATCTCAGCTTGATAAATATACCCGCTGATGGAATAACACAAGATCATTCAAAGTAGCCGGCGCTGCTGTCTCTTTCATAACAAGTCCCCTAGTGTACTTGGATAGTCTCTCCGCTGGCGCGCCAAGATCAAAGCAAGCCACCGGCAGACCCAGTTCCATCAATTCCTGTACAACATAGGAAAAAGTCTCGGGGCAAATAGACGGAAATAACATGATATTCACGCCGGCACTTTTAATCAGTGCCGGGAGTTTTTCGTGCTGATACGAACCAGTTTGACTGACAACAGTCTGTTCACACAATGCCTCTATCGTTCCAATGACCACGATCTGTATATCAAGCCTGCGAGCTTTTATCTCGGCCGCCAGCTCTTGAACGACTTTTGCCCCCTTGTGATATCCGATCTGGCCAACCACCCCGATTCTTAAAGATGCTGTATATGATGGCCGGATAATTTCATGGTTCAAATGTTTTACTGAATGTGGTTTGACAACTGCACGAACTGGGTCAAAAGAAGGATAGGCTTTTTGAAGCAGTTTCAGACTATCGTTAGAAAATGTCCTGATCTCATCTGCAAGAGCGATAACGCTACCCCAAAGTGCCCGCCATTCAATTATATTTCTTGGTTGAAACAGCGAGCTGTAATCCTGCTGATTATTGCCAAGACAAGTTTGGCATCGGCTTATGTCTGGGATGCCACAATATTTGCCGGCATCATCGAGCAAATAATGGGATGGGCACACCATGAAGAAATCGTGAACCATTAGTGTCAAACGGGAGTGGTATTTGCTCTTCAATTCAACAAGCAGTGGCGGCAATTCCTCCGGATGGGCAAATGAAACGCCTGTGTTATAGATGATCTCCCTGACTTCAATCAGCCCCGCCAACTCAAGCAGGAAATTGCATCCAGGAATTGCGAAACGATTATTTCTCTGATTGCTTCGCACCATCAAGACATATGAAAGCGTGGCGACGTAATAGCTGAAAATAAGAACAGTCGCCCCTTCTCTGATTTTTTCAGCCACCATTTGCTCTCGATAGAGATTCGCACCCCCACCGAAATCATGATCTATCAACATTACGATATTGCGCAGTTCAATTGCGTCCAGTCTTGTTCGAAGATCTTCCCCTTTTTCCAGAAAGGATGCAGGTCTGCTTCTGAAGTATCGTTTTACATAGCCTAACAAACTGGTAATTTGCAGATTTCCAAGGAGGAATATGCCACGTTTCACATATGCCACCAACTGGCGCATGGAAATTTTTCCGACTGCCATATCATCGGCACCATAGAACTTGATGCAGTCTTGTGGAACAGGGAATTCGGACACAGATCCATTCTCAAACGTCACCAGCAAGAAGAGTTTGCTGAATTTACTCAGCTGCTGTTTGCAGCTGCCGAGCAATGAGAATCCGGCGAATTTGGCAGTGGAAAATTTAGCAAAGGACGCAGCCACATCATCTCTTGGCTTACCGAAACTTGCTGCAATTGTCTGATTTTCATTGTTTTCAAACCGCACCTCCAACCGCAAATCCCGAATATTTTGCTCTTCATGAAATATCCACCCGAAACCATAGTAGATTCCGTCGCGCACAATCAACCAATTGACTTCCCAATGCAGCTTATTCACAAATCTTGTACCTCAACAAAATTTGAGTCAGCAGTGATTTTGCGGTTCAATCGCGTTATAAATCGAAGTGGTCGAGTCATGTTTTCGTCCAATATGGCGGCAAACCTCTGCTGCGCCTGCGCAGGTCCAGCAGCTTTTTTGCCATCTGTTCCCCCAGCACCTTCCAAAGCAGTCGCCGAAAATACTCTATTGCCACCTCTTTTAGAAAATAACTCCCCGGCATATGCAAACCATGTATTTTTTGCGCACGCCGGTATTCTTGTAGCGTCTTAAAATAATTCTCAGTATTGGAACTGATTCCGCCAAGCCGTTGCGCGGCAATGATGGTATCTTGAAAAAATATCGCATCGCCTTCCTTGAGCTCATTCAACAACAATTCGTAATCACCGGCGATGCAAAATGATTCATCGAATTGGCCATGCCGCTCAAAAATACAACGCCGGTGCAATACTCCCTGGTGTGGAATGCACATGATCTTTCTGAAGCGCGTTTTTATTTTCGCCCAGGGTTCACCCTGCAAATAAAGGTTGGTCCCATTCGTGTTGACTATCATGACCTGTCCATAGGCAACACGAATATCCGCTGGGAGATTTTTCAACTTCTCAGACAACCGATCCAGCACCTTTTCATTCCAGAAATAATCATCTGCGCCCAGAAAATAAATCCATTCTCCCTGCGCCTGCGCCAGCCCTTTGTTCCAGGCATTGTATATGCCGCGATCAGGCTCTGAAACCCAATAACTGAATTTATTGCGGTTTTCTTCCAGCAACTCGACCGTTCCGTCTATTGAGCCGCCATCAATAATGATCAGCTCTTTGTTTGGATAGGTTTGTTGCACGACACTGTCGATACATTGCTGCAATGTCGCCTTGCCGTTGTAAACAGCAACGATGATTGAAATCAAGGGGGCAGTCTCGTGATTCATGGTTACGTCATTAAAAATTTGTTTCATGTGCAACATGCCCTGCATGTACTATAGCGTCAGCCATTAAGGGAATAGCTTTATCAAGCAACCTGGCATGGCATTCCCGCAGAGGATCTGATGCCACCGGCATACACCGCGATTAGCTCAACGAACCGCCTTCGCCAATTCCCCCTTCATCCACTCCGCTGTGCGCGCGATCCCGTCTCGCATTGATACCACTGGTGACCACTGCAGTTCAGCTCGCGCCAAGTCATTGCTAAGCACACTTACCGGCACATCAAATGGCCGCGCAGGAAGATAGCGGCGTTCGATGGGTTTGCCGAGCGTTTCTTCAAGAATGCCTATCAGCTCATTCAAGCTCGTACCTGACCCCGAACTGATGTTGAACACATTTTTCAGACCAGCATAATCCAGCGCCCGGACAAATGCTTCTGCCACATCGCTGATGTGTATGTAATCCCGTGTGACACTACCGTCTCCCCAAATTTCGATAGGTGTTCCGGACAGCGCGCGATGCAGAAATACCCCGACAGCCCCCTGGGCGGTTTCGACTCGCTGCCGCTCTCCATAGGGATTGGCGACTCTCAGGGTGATCGTCTTAATGCCGTGCATATGCTCGAACAAGTGCAGGTATTTTTCGACAGCTAACTTGGTGATCCCGTATGAAACCAGAGGATCGGTGGGATGGCTCTCGTCGATGGGCAGATACTTCGGGATGCCATAGACCGTACCACCGGACGAGATGAAGACAATCTTGCGAACGTTGTGCGCCACCATGGCCTGCAGCAACTGTAGTGTGCCCACTACGTTGCTTTGCACATCATAGATCGGATCATCATTGGAACTCTTGGGTAGCGTAGTGGAGACCAGATGCAACACTACATCCGCCCCATCAATGGCACTGCCGACATCATGCGTACTCAGAAAATCGCCCGTGACCCATTCCATCTTCTCGCTGGCCTTAAACTTCCGGTAAGGCTCGACCCGCGGCCGTTCAAAGATCCGCACTGCATGGCCATCCAGCAGCAGGCGATCTGCAATCGCCGAGCCAATAAATCCGCCACCACCGAAAATCACGCATTTCATTCTTTAGGTTCCTCAAATATGCTGGCTTCAACAAACTCCCGGCTCCAACCTAACCGTAACACCTGTGGCCCGTAATTTGTCGATAATGCATGTTTCGTTTGTGCTACGCATCTGGCGGCACTCAAGAAGTTCGGTAAAAATTCCATCGGCCTGAAGCATACGACCAGAAACATGGTCGGAAAACATCAGTTTGAATTTCCATAAAGTAAATCCCTCAGCCTCCAGAAGGTCAATCGCTTCACGCCACAAACCCTGACTCTCATAGAGTGGCACGAATGAAAGCTCCATTGTTGTAAATCTGCCAGCACTGCGTCACCTTTAACGCATAAAAGCATTGCCACATAAAATAATCTGGAATACAGAAAGTTATTTCTGAATACTCTGATAGAGAGCCAAGTATTGATTAGCCACCGTTTTCAAGGCGTACCGTTCCACTACAGTATTTCGGGCATGCTGAGAAAGCATGTTGTGGCGGGTTTTATCCTTCAGCACCCACATTATTCCGGCAGCAAGATCAGCGGAATCAAATGGTCTCGCCAAATACCCGCTGCGTTGATGTTCAATCATGTCAGGCATACCGCCAATATTGAATGCAACTACGGGCGTACCACATGAAAGTGACTCCATGACCGTATTGGATAAATTCTCCTGCATGGAGGGTGCAACCGTGACATCCGCTGCCGAATAAAGCAGAACCTGGCTTATCTCGTCATGCAAGCGCCCCATGTAATGCACCTTCATTCCAAGGCCTGTAGGATCTTCAGGCGCAGAAGCACCAATGACCACCAACTCTGCCTTTTCACCCCAGCCTGACTGTGCCATTATCTTGAGCGCATGGACGAGAAATTGGTTGCCCTTGCGCTTGTCTGTAGTTGCACTGAATGCCGAGAACAGTACCAGATGCTTATCCTGAGGCAGGCCGTAAGCATCGCGAGCCGCCCGTTTATCAAGCGGCTTATATCGTTCAGTATCTATCCCGTTTGGAATCACCTCAATCCGTTGATTCTTGAACAGCGAGCTTGAGCGCGCCATGTCGCCCAGCCAGTGGCTCGTCGCAACAACTACGATCGGTACATCACGCCAGGATTTTCGCTTGCGCTCCCAAATATGTCGCGATAAGTCATTCTCACTTCCCGAACTTAATATCGGACACTTGCCACAGGACTGCCTAAATCTTCCGCACTCATCATCGTAGTGACAACCGCCGGTAAAAGGCCACATATCGTGCAGCGTCCACACGATTGGTTTGTTGAATTGCTTTAATGTCTCTATTTTCATGAAGCCAAAAGTCACCCAAAATAAATGAACCACATCCGGGTTAATCGCACTTACCCTGCGAGCCAATTTGTCAGGGCACTTGGCAGGTGAAAAGAGATTTTTTCCTTTCGCCAGGTAATGTGCAGAGACACGCCAATCCCGGTGGAGATAGAAGCGCGCCATGGCCTTTTGCCATATGGTTTGCGGCTCTGGCCCGACAACAGTAGGATCATCGGTATACTTATTCAACACCATCAAGTGTGAATCCACGCCTATCGAACGTAATCCAGTGTGCAGCCGATAGGTCGCGATCGCCGCGCCACCTCTGCTGTCGTCCGTATTGAGCATTACTAGATTCAATGGTATCCCCATTTCTCGCGCATAATAACTACCCGAAATCCCGTGTTCGCCTCGATTTCAGAATGCCGCACAACCAAAGCCATGCATCCTTCAACGAATGCACCCCAGAATGCACCCGCTCTCCTTCTTTCAGGTACTCCAGCGCGATAGCTCTATTACTCCTCGCCAAGGACAGCAGAAAGATGTGCAATGGCACTTCAGACCGATGAAGTGCCATGTTAAATATCATTTATTGATTTCCTGGCGATCACAATATTATTGTGATATAAACATTTGTTTTTACGTAACAATTTGGATAAAATAACACCAACAATAGCGATAGGCGCAATAAATAGAAGTGTCTTGAGCAAACTCAGAAGACGATTTGATGAAGACGCATAGTTACTCCACACATAGCTGTTCCACATTTGGAAAACTGTCTCAACATAATTAGTTGTCTTATGTATAACAATTATTTCAAACCCGTTTTTTTTTAATAAATATTCAATGCCGAATGATGTATATCTTGCGAAATCATATGGAATTTCATGTTCCTCCCAGACGAAAGGAAGAGTAACAAGCATATAACCTCCTGGTTTTAGAACTCTGTGGAGCTCAGTTAATATTTCTTCCAGATTAAATATGTGCTCGAACACTTCTGATGAAAATATAGAATCGAAATGGCCATCCTGAAAAGGAATTTCCTTTCCATCATAATAAACATCGACTCCCTCGTATTTGTATAGGTGCCCGCTTTCCTCAATGTCCAATCCGATGTACTCTTGAACATCAAAAAAGTTTTTGTACGGTTTGCTACCACACCCAAAATCGAGGAGCCTCCCCTTTAGATACCCTTTGTTAGATATCACGCCTTTATGTAATCCCCTTCTTATGAAATAGAATGGATTTATAAATACACCAAGAAATGTTGGGGCAAACATTTCTCTGGAATAAATTTCAGCGTAAATCTCTTTAAGTTTATTTAGCATTGCATGCCCCTTTTGGCATTCGGCAATTACTTAGCACACTAGTCGGCTTGGCGTCTCCACAAATTTGTCTGTCGGTATGCATATTAAGTTTATTTATTTCGTCTGTTTCAAATAATGACTTTGTCACATCATTAGAGCCCGGTGTGTTTTAAGAATCAATCTCATAAGCAAGCCAATCACTTTAGATGCAAGCCATATAAGCACGGCATTCTTTATCCCCAGATCCTTGTATTTTTCCTCATAGGAATAAACCAGTATTCCTAATAACAACCTTACAATCCCTGATGAATTCAAGTAATTTTTGCAGTCAGTTTTACGAAAATCACTCATGACTTTTTCAAATACCAGCCCTGGTGAGGCGCTGCCTTTCGACCTAATCCTGTATGCAGTGTTTGTATCTAACATAAGCGCAAACGACCCATTAATGAGAACACGGACTGCAAAATCACGATCTTCAAAGCACAGGCTATCATCGAATAAGCCAATTTTTTTAACCAATGCCGAACTCATAAAGGACTTATTCCACGGGGCACCCCAAAAAAAAATGATATCAACGATCAAGCAAACCTTATTCTCTAGCTTATGAGCATTCTTGCCATAATATTGCAGGGCACTATCAGAAACCAGATTCCCCGCTTCATCTATAAGTTTTAGATCGGAAAAAACGAAATCCACGTCTCTCCTAGTTGCAAAACTTACTTGCTTTGAAAGCCCATCCGGCAATAAATTGTCGTCAGACGCAATAATGTTTATATATTCCCCTCTGGATAGCCCATACAGCTCATTCAATGTCCCGCAAATTCCACGATTTTTCTCATGCTGCATGCACACTGCCCGTACAAATCTGCCTTTATTTTCTTCGAACCACTTGTTAGCCAAGTTAAATGAATTGTCTTTCGATGCATCGTCAATAAAAATAAATTCAATCGATTTGTAATCACTCGCAGCCACGCTCTCCAAGGCGCTAATGACATATGCCTCATGGTTGTAGCAAGGCATAAGAACACTTACCAAAGGGACATGATCGATTTTTATTACTTCGCCTGTCATTTATTACTCACACTTAGTTTCGCTTGTGTTAGTTTTGTTGGCTTAATCTTTTTATGGGATGCCAAGTGTAGTTATAACTTCGTCAACACTTATATCATCCAACTGCGGCCCGATCGGCAAACTCATCACCTGATTGGCAAGCCTCTCCGCGATCGGGAACTGTCCTTTCACAAATCCCGATGTTGCATAGGCCTGCTGCAAGTGTGGCGGAATAGGGTAGTGTATAAGTGTATTGACGCCTGCTTCACCCAGCTTCCTCTGCAGGACATCCCGCTGTGAACTTTGTACCACATAAAGATGCCAGACTGGGTCAGCCCACTCGGGTACGAATGGAAGCACCAAACCTGATCCTGTCAGTGCTGCCGTGTAGCGTGCTGCAATCTTTGCCCGCCGCGCATTCCATGTGTCCAGCACTTTGAGCTTAACGCGCAGGACAGCTGCCTGTACCCGTTCCAGCCTTCTGTTGTAGCCCTGCACTTCATTCACATACTTCACCCGCGAACCATAATTGCGCAGCACCCGTATACGGTCTGCAATATTTTTATCGTTGGTGGTAACAGCCCCCGCATCACCCAGCGCACCGAGGTTTTTGCCGGGGTAGAAACTCCATGCCACCACGTCACCATGTCCGCCGATGCGTCTGCCTTTGTAACGCGCACCGTGCGCCTGAGCTGCATCTTCCAGTACACGCAAGCCATGCTTTCGAGCAAGCGCAAGAATGGGGTCAAGGTCAGCCGGCTGCCCATACAAATGCACCGGAATGATGACCTTGGTGCGCGGAGTTATGGCCGCCTCGATCCGGTCAGGATCGATATTGCAGGTGGTTTCCAGCGGCTCTACCGGCACCGGGATTGCGCCACATTGGCTGACGGCCAGCCAAGTGGCAATGTAGGTGTTGGACGGCACGATGACCTCATCTCCCGCGCCAATATCCATCGCACGCAGTGCCAGATGCAAGGCATCCAGACCGTTGGCGACGGCTACGCAATGCCGGGTTTCGGTAAAAGCCGCGAATTCATGCTCGAAAGCCTCGACCTCCTCACCGCCGATATACCAACCGGTACGCAAGGAAGCCAGAACAGCTTTTTCGATCTCTGCCTTGAGTTCAGAATAGGCGGCGCCCAGGTCAAGGAAGGGAACATTCATTTTGCAAGGGCCGCTGTTAGAAACTCGTTGTAATCACGATAATAGTCGGATGCTTCGTAAATATTTGAAGCTAACACCATGCAGACAGATCCTGATGAAAAATTATCCAGATCGCGCCACATCATCGGACAGACGTATAATCCCTGATAAGAGCGGTTCAGATGAAATCTCTTTTTGTTGCGGCCATCGTCCAATGTCACATCAAAGCTGCCTGACATCGCGATGATCAATTGATGTAATGCCTTGTGTGCATGAGAGCCCCGGTCTGCGCCACCGGGCACATCATATAAGTAATAAACCCTGCGAATATCAAAAGGAATGTGCCTGCCTCCCTCGATAAACGTCAGGTTGCCGCGCGGGTCTGAAATTTTTGGTAATTCAACAATTTTGCAATCTTCTACATTCACAGTCTTCTCACAATTTTGGCTGGATTACCGATTACGACTGCACCGGCTGGCACATCTTTGGTGACTACCGCACCTGCTCCCACCATTGCTCCCTCCCCTATGGTCACCCCCGGCAAGATCGTTGCGTTGGCGCCGATAGACGCTCCTGGTTTCACTATAGTCTGTGGAAATGCAGTCGGATAAACCTTGGAACGGGGAAATATGTCGTTAGTGAAAGTGGCATTGGGCCCAATAAAAACATTGTCCTCTATGCGCAGCCCATCCCAAAGCTGCACTCCGCTCTTGATGGTAACGTTATCACCAATTATCACATCATTTTCAATCAATACATGCGCACAGATATTACAATTCGCTCCTATTTTGGCGCCAGCAAACACCACGCAAAACTGCCAGATGCGCGTGCCTTCGCCTATTGAAAGGCTCTGCACATCGGATAGATGGTGAATAAAAACTTGGGTCATATTTCAAATATCACCTTGCTATAACGAACCAATAAATTGCTGGAATTCATGCCACTGTCGATGCTTGCTATACAAGTTCGCAATCTTCTGTCTTGTTCGACTTGCCATTGCCGCATGTGAAGGCCAATCTTCAAGCACACGTTTAATTTGGTCAATCAAATTATCCGGATTGCTATAAGTATAAAAATCCACACCGGGCTCAAAACCATCTGGATAAATGCCCTCTTCGGTAATCAAAAATGCCCCTAAGCCAATCGCCTCAAAAAGCCTCATATTGCTTTTATAACCACCGTTGAAATCGGTAAAACCATTAACCACGATTTTTGCTCGACCTATCGCCTGATACAGATCATCACCATATAACGGCGGATTTGCATGCTTTCTAATCAGCTTGTTGGGAAATGTAACTATTGGCAACTGAATGGTTAAGCCAGGATATCTTCTCCTGACAAGAGGAATGCCCTGTTTAAAAATGGCCGCCCGTGTCTCTATATATTGCAAATGGCATCTGACATCAAAACCCGTTTCGACCTTATAGCGAATTAACCGGTCTATCGTTTCCGCTCTGCTGCCAAAATACTCCTTGGCATATTGGCCATAAAACAGAACATCCGTATTACGCTCTGAGCACCCCATGTTCTTCCAGCCATCTGGAATTCCAGGTTGAAGCTCGCACGCTGCCAACCCCGATTTTTTCCAAAACTCCACAAAAGGTCTGTGCAGCGATATATGTCCATCGTAATTCAATATGGGCTTGGGTTCTTTTGCAATGATGCCATTCCAATAGACTCGCTTAAAACCGGATTTATTCTTGCCAAGCTTATTAATAAACTCATTATCGTAAACAGCGGACATGTTATAAAAAACGTCCGGTTTGTATTTTTCTATTTGTGCCAATTTAATCTCATCAAGGTCTGTTGATTTCAAGTTATTCTCTTTAGCCCAAAGCAACTGAAGGCGCTCATAATCCCATAAGGTAAAAAAAACCTCTTCAGTATTACCTTCAAGAGCCGGCTGCAAAATATAAGTTGAAGCATAACCGTCTTCGATGACGAGACGTTGCAGCGTCGTAAAGTCCATATCATCTGACACCCTATATTTTTCTTCGAATCTCGAAATATGAGGCAAATACTTGTGTATGCACTGAAACACTTTCATTTATATAGAATACCTATGTTCCATGTTAGCCAAGTTATTCCTAAGCGATGAACCTACTAACCATTTCGAACTGGAGTAATTCAGTCCACCTTATGTGTGATCTATTATCGGCAAGAAGTACAATTGGAGCTGCATTCATACTAGCTTTTGCATGCGGATAAACCGTATAACATATTTACTCTTCTCTGGCATACCAACACTAAGTTCGAACCTATTAGCACGCCATTTCTGGTTACGTCTTATATCCCAATAATTCCTTCATGGCCGCAAACCATTCACGGTTGGCTTTATAACTGATCGTCAGGTAGAGCAAAGCAGAAATCATTACAGCCACGATTAAACGAACAATTATTCCATCGAGCTGCGCTGCAACCCAATACGCTGGAACCATGCTGAACAGTGCCAGCAGAAACGGCCGAAGCACCGCCACCGAATATTCAGTCAAGCCCGCCTGACTCAGCGGACGGATGAGAATATACCAGCCGGGAATGTACAAAACGATCATCAAGCCCAAGAGCGCCCATGACATACCTTCCGCACCGTATTGCGACCCCAACCAAACAACGGGTGGGATAATAAATAGCAAGCTGGCGTTCCATTTCAAAGCCAAATCCGCACGGCCCATGCCAAATAACAAACTACCGGCAGGATTGCCGATCGAGCGGAAAAAACCCCAGAGCGCCAGGATACGCAACAAAGATACGGATCCCTGCCATCCATCGCCAAGCAATACTGTAACAAGTTCCGGCGCAAACGCTGCAATACCAACATAAAGCGGCGCATTGGTAGAGGCCGTCATATTTAAAGTCTTGAGATAGATGGCTCTGACACGCACTACATCATGCTGAACTTGTGCGATAAGCGGAAACCCGACTCGCGTGATGATAGGGTTAACCATGGACTGAAGCTGTAAAACCAGGTTGCGCGGCACACTGTAGAGCCCCAATTGTGCTGCGCCGAGTATGCGGCCGCCAAGAAACAGGTCTATCGTCACATTGATCTGATTCACGATGTTGGTAGCGACCATCGCCCCACCAAAACCCAGGAAGGGCCGCACATCCACCATGCGCAAACGCCACATGGGCCGCCATCCTCGGGCGAGATACCTCCATGCAAACGTAGAACCAAAAATCGCCGAAGCAATCCCACCAAATACGATCGAATAAACACCCCAACCCGAGACAGCCATTAATAGTGCCGAAATAAAACCTAAAACGGCCGCAGAAATCTCCAGCAAAGCTATCACGCGAAAATCGAGTTCTTTTTCAGCCGCCATACGCACTTGCTGGCCAAGAGAGCCGATAACAAATGTCGTCGCGCTTAGCATTATCAATGGCATTAAACGCTCATCACCAAAGAACCACGCAAGTAATGGGCTGGCAGCAAACACCAACAAAGATACCCCGACACCCAAGGCAACATTGAACCAAAAAAGGCTCGAACGCTGCTCCATTGACACTTCTTGACGCTGCATAAAAGCACTGTTGACGCCAAGATCCGCAAATAAGCCTGCGAAGCTGAGCACCACACCCACCATCGCGATCAGGCCATAATCCTCAGGTGTCAACAGGCGCGCCAGCACCGCCACCTGAACAATTTGCAGCACCGCTCTTGCCACCGCCGACGTCGTTGTCCAACGTACAGCTGTATATGTTTTGTGTCTAAGCGTCAAGGGTTTTAGCGACGGCGCAGTTACTCAATATCATGGTGGATGCAATTACCAGCAGAAGCTAGTCGCCAATATAATAAACAGACCTATTATAGGTTGTACTGTTAGCGATGCATCTGCAAAACATTGCTAGCCCCCCAAAAAAATATTTCCATACTGATCAATCATATTCTTGATTTGGGCATCGTTCCCACCCTGAGCACAATTAATGTGCCAGAGTGCCGTCTGCTGTGTATCAGGCCAAGTGTATATGTGATGTGCTAATGGCACTATTCTAGCCACCGTACCGTTTAGCCGCATCATCCAATATAACCAAATATCATCGGCATCCGGGCAGTATTTTAAAAATAAATCACTTTTTAACACATCAGGATGTAAGCATTTTGGTGGGTATAAGGTACCCCCGCCGCTTGTTGGGAAATTTAAAGGTGATGGCAGATTATTTTTTGTTTCAAATTCCCATTGAGAATATGGTAGAGGCAAATTATTTTTCCCCATGCGAATCAGATGTGCTCTATGACACACTATTTCTTTTTGGTTACCCTGATAATTTTGCACTAGCTCTTCTAGCCATGTCGGCCAATAGTACAAATCGTCATCTGCCGTTACGATGAAGTTACCAGGATATTTAAGAAGAGCTGGAATTATTTTTTTGAAAGAGCGAATGTCATCACAGTAAGCAATTTCTAACCCAAACTTCTGCAACCCCAGGATAACGGGTGTCAGATAACTTTTATCTTGGTAGGCCACCCATAATATGACACGATCTGCCGCCATGGTTTGCGTTAGCAAGCATTTCAGAGTGAGAGTTAATTGGTCAAAACGTGCTGGATATGATGTAAGTGATACAACAAGGCTCTGCGGCAACCCGTGCGGCTTACCAGCACTCCGGACAACAAAACAGAATGCCACTTTCCACTCCATGTAGGCTGCACTTGTTCTCACAGATATTCTTCTGAGGATTTGACGAACTATGCGGGCCGGAGGACGGGCAATTCTTTTTATAATGAAAGTCAAGCTCATTTAAGGAAGATCTGAATCACTGCTGTCCGGTTAAATGAAGGATCAAAACGCTGATATCCAATATAGGTGCTCGATTGCAAGCGATAGATTGTGGCATCGATTGAATTTGAATGCATTTTCATGGCCTATAAAAATCAATTTATAACGCATTAAAAATGCCATTTTTCTGTTTAACCGGACAGTAGTGATTTATATTGTTCTTTTCAATATTGGTAATTCACGAAAGATCCAAGCACACAGCAATGAAATAATAAAACAAGCCGCCGCAACCAAAGGCACGGCTAAAATTGGATTGAACTCCAATACCCCTATTCCAAATAAATAAAGAAAATCAAGAATTATCGGATGGATTAGAAACACCCCAAAACTAAGCCCAGCAACTTGTCTTGTATGATTTAAGCCTAAAATTGGCACCGTCGAATTTTTAAATTTATTCATTATACATATTGACATTGCTATCACTGTAATTGATAAATAATTATAGAAATAGAGTCCTATTTTCAAACCTTTTATTGAACCGAGAACAAATATCCCAAGCATAGTGGCCATTATCGACAGGCTGAGTATTAAATTCACAAGTATTCTTGATGGCTTTATTACAGTATTTCGGATGATATGCCCCATAAATAAATAGGGAATGTATTGAATGAACAAATCAGTAAACAGGCTTGGTCGACTGCTAAATTGCAAACCTGTCGCCAAAGTATTAATTCCTGCAATTGCAAACATAAAACAAGTTACTACTATTAACTCTCGATATGTTGATTCCGCAATAATTTTTCGAAAAAATGGGATAAAAACATATAGGCCCAGAATCATGTATAAATACCATAAATGGTAATACGGTTTACCCGACAAAATACTATAAAGAATTGCCTTACCCGAAGGCATACCTCCGTAGAGATTACTTTTTACAACGGTCCACATTAAGTAGAAAGATGACCAAAATACGATTGGAAATAAAACTTTAGATAGCCGCTTTGAATAGAAGACTGTTAATGATTCATTATTTTTTGGATCAAGTAGTAGCGCACCACTTATCATGACAAAAACCGGAACACACCATCTGACCATAGAGTCATAGAAATTACCATACCACCAATATATCGAGCCGAATTCGCTATCAATAACAACCGCTGCTGACGCATGTAAAACAATTACTGCAAATGATGCTGTGATACGTGCGTTGTCAAGCCAAATTATTGGCTCATTTTTTAAATTGGCTTGTATCGTACACACAGTTGAATAGCCTCGATGGGCTTAGCTAACTATCGACTTGATTCGCGAATATGCCAGCTTTGCGAATACAATATATTTTTTATGATATGCATTGTAAGTTGCCAATTGAATTTGTCGCATTAATCTGAATTTTTCACGATGCACAAAGTGCCAAACCGGAGTGGCTGCCCATGAAACAATTCGCTGATACCCCATTGGAACAACTTCTGCTTCAATTTTCTGCATCTGATCTGAGTTCATTATTTCGACAAACAAATCTGGGCGATATTCTTCTAGTGTCCGCTTCCCGCCCCGTAATACATGTGACTCCATGCCCTCAACATCGATCTTTATTGCTGATATTTTTTTGCCGTTCATAAAGGCTTTGATTTCAGGCAAAAGGCTATCTAGAGTCGCAACGCGAATAGAATTACCCCCTCGATTTACCACTAGCCGTGCCGCACCAATGTTGTTTTCTTGGGAGGTTGGTAACTCAATTTCGGCCTCGCTTTCTTTATCACCAAGCCCTAGTTGAAATGCCTTGTAATTAATTTTATTGCTAGAAAGATTCTCAACAAGAATTGGAAAAACCTTTGGATTTGGTTCGAAACAAACCACTGCATCACTTATAAACAATCCAAAGAAAACAGCATGATTACCGATATTTGCACCGACATCCAATATGCAGCCCCGCTCTACTCCTATCGCGTAATGGATATATTTCAATAAATCTATTTCGTAGAATGTGCCTGTCTTTTTTATCAGGGAATAAATCCAATCAGAATCCGCTACACCTCGAAGCAGAACAATTTTTCCTTTCCAGCTAAATTCCATGATCTTTCCTTTTAAAGCAAATTTGCGTAGGCATGTTCATTGAATCATCACCCAAATCAGAGATTCCCTAATTCAATTTTGCATTAGCACCGGCAATAATTTTGCGGTTGCATTCCTTGCCATCGCTTATGTGGCAGCAATCGAGCGCTGCCTGCGTGTTTGGCTTTGCCTACCCTGCGGCGGCTGATTTTCCGTAGATATTTCGGCCTCAAAATTTTGCAGGCGTAAGTCGCGCCCAATGTTTCTTTAAATACTAAGCTCCGGTTCCGGTGTTTTTGATCAGGCCGCGCTGCGCCATCTCGCCTATGACCTGCTTCGTGCAATCATCCAGCTCTGCCCGGCCGGTATTCACGGCAAGCTCGGGATTCTCCGGGGCCTCGTATGGAGATGAGATGCCGGTGAATTCGGCTATTTGTCCGGCTCGGGCTTTTTTGTACATGCCTTTTACATCGCGCGCCTCGCAGACCTCGATGGGTGCGTCGCAATAGATCTCGATGAAATCGCCATGCTCGACCATGCCGCGCACGCGCTCGCGGTCAGCGCGAAAGGGCGAGATGAACGCGGTCAGCACGATCACGCCCGCTTCCATGAAAAGCTTGGCCATTTCGCCGATGCGGCGGATATTTTCTATACGGTCTGCGCTGGAGAAACCCAGATCTCCGCACAAGCCATGACGGACATTGTCTCCATCCAGCACGAAGGTGCGGCAACCCTGCTGATACAGGTTTTCTTCAACGGCATGAGCCAGCGTTGATTTCCCCGAGCCGGATAATCCGGTAAACCAGACGACCGCGCCGCGATGTCCGTTCTGCGCCTCACGACGCGCGCGGGTGACGGTGGCGTGATGCCAGACGATGTTTTTATTATCAGGGGAAGGATTCAAGATAAAGGTCCTATTTAATATGGTTCGAGTGCTTGGGCGCTTCTGTTGCCCTCGCCTATCGCGGTTCCTGTAATTGGTACATCATGCAAAACCAGCCATAGCACTATTCCGTCCTTCGCCGGAAGGACAAATTTTGAGCAGTGCGCGCATGGCTTCATCATTGGCGGGCAGCACGTAAAATTCCGGGTTGTGCAAATCCTGCTTGTTGTAGCGCAGTTCCTGCCCGGCAGTGTCGCACACTGTGCCGCCCGCTTCGTTTACGACCGCATGCGCGGCGGCGGTGTCCCATTCCATGGTCGGGCCCAGTCGCGGGTAAAGGTGCGCCTCGCCTTCTGCCACCAGGCAAAACTTCAGCGAGCTGCCCATGCTGATGGATTCGCAGGCGCCGATCTGTTCGAGAAGCGTAGCGGTGCGTCCGTCGCCGTGCGAGCGGCTGGCGACGACCTTGATGGTTTTGCCTGCGGTGTGGAGTTTGACTTTGATGGGGCGTGCGGCAGTTTTGCCGCGCTGCACGAAGGCTCCGGCACCGGTTGCCGCGTAGTAGCAAACATCCAACACCGGCGCATACACCACGCCGATGACCGGGACGCCATTTTCGATCAGCGCGATGTTGACGGTGAATTCCCCGTTACGTTTGATGAATTCCCGGGTGCCGTCAAGCGGATCCACCAGCCAATAGCGTATCCACTGCTTGCGCTCGGCATAGGGAATGTCGGCTGCTTCTTCGGACAGGATGGGAATATACGGTGTGAGATTTTTCAGGCCCGCAACGATAATCTGATGCGAGGCCAGGTCGGCCAGCGTGAGCGGGGAGTCATCCGCTTTGCTGGTCGTGCCTGCATCACCGCTGCGATAGACCTCCATGATTGCTTCGCCAGCCCGGCGTGCCAGTGCTACGATCTCTGGCAACCTGCCGGCAGGTTGCTGTAGTGTTGGCAGGATATCCTCATCGGCATGTATGGCCGCCCGGCTCCGCTGGTTACTCATGCGTTTTCTCCAGCAGGCCTTTTTGCTCTGCTTCGAGTTTAAGTTCGCTGATCTCCGCGCGCAGTTGCTCGTATTCCTGCATCTTGTATTTGAGGAAGCGCACTGTCATGCGCGCCTTTTCTTCGACCCCATGCGGGGTGAGCAAATAGGCATAAGCCAATTTGTTGTCGCTGTTACGGAAGTTATTGACCTTCAGGCAGCCTTTTTCGACCAGTGCGTTCAGGCAGAAATTGACTTTGCCCAGGCTGATGCCCAGACGCTTCGCCAGATCTCTCTGCGATAGACTGGGGTTGTTTTCCAGGGTCTTGAGCAAACCGTAGCTGGTGTTGTCGTCGAACATGGGGGTGCGTTCAGTTGATGAACGCACATTACAGCAGGGTTGGACAGGGATTGTCAAGCGGGGTCTGCAGGAGCGGTGCCCGCCCCACTTTTACCGGAATGCCTGATTGACCTTGCCCAGGTCTTCTTCGCCCAGCGCGCCTACTGCTGCTTTGAGGCGCAACTTGCTGATAAGGTAGTTGTACTGTGACTGGGATAGATCGCGGCGGGTCGCGTAGAGCTGCTGTTGCGCGTTCAGCACATCGAGGTTGGTGCGCACTCCGACTTCCTGCCCGAGCTTGCTCGCTTCCAGAAGATTTTCACTGGAAGCCAGTGCTTGCTGCAAGGCCTGAACCTGGGCGATGCCGCTGGCCACACCGAGATAGGCCTGGCGTGTTTGCGTTGCAACGCTGCGGCGGGCATTTTCCAGCTCCTGCTGGCCGCGCTCCCGGTTGGCTTCGGCTTCGCGCCATCTGGAATTCACTGCGCCACCCTGAAACAACGGAATATTCAGTTGCACGCCAACGGTTTTGCTGGTGCTTTCGGTTGCCCCGAAACTGCCACCGTTCGCGTTATTTTTTGAATAGTTCGCAACCAGGTCCAATGTCGGATAGTGTCCGCCACGATTACGCGCCACTTCTTTTTCAGCCAGCTCGGCAGCCGCCTTCGCGATTATGAGCTGCGGGCTGTTCAATTGCGCTTCATCAACCCATTTTTCCATGTCGGCAGGTTGCGGCGCTTCCAGATTGAATTCCTTGCCCAGTGGCTTGAGATTTTCCGGCATCTTGTTTACAAGTTGCTGCAAGGCGCGGCGCTTGATCTCCAGATTGTTTGCTATGGCGAGCTGCTGTGCACTGGTCAAATCGTAGCGTGCCTGGGCTTCGAGGGTGTCGGTAATCGTCGCGCTGCCCACATCGAAATTGCGCTTGGCTTGTTGCAGTTGTTCGGTGATCGCGGTCTTTTGCGCCTCGGCAAGCTGCAGGCTGTCCTGTGCGAGCAGCACATCAAAGTAGGCTTGTGCAACACGCAACACCAGATCTTGTTCGGCGATCTTGAACTGCGCCTCTGCTTGCACTACCTGCAATTCGGATTCGGTATAAACCAGCCAGTTTTGCTGGCGAAACAACGGTTGCACCAGGCTCACGCCATAGCCGTTGCTGTTGAATCTCGGATCGCAGTTCGGCATCGGGCAGGGAGCACCCTTGTACTGGGTGCTTAGCTCGTTAAATGTGCTGTTTGCGCTGAGATTGATGGAGGGCAGCAAGGTGGAGCGGCCTTGCGGCAGTTTTTCCAGTCCGGCTTGCCGGGCGGCCCGCGCGGCAGCAAACACCGGGTCGTTGGCCTGCGCGGCGCGGAAAGTTTCCAGCAGATCGGCTGCCTGCCCCCAATTGCTCGCACCGAGCAGAAGCAGCAATATCAGTCTTGAAGACGGTATTTTCATCGGAATTTGCGCAACTCGTATATTAGATATTTCTAATACTACAGTTTACCGACCGGTTGCGCAACCCCGTCGAAGGGTTCAGAACACGAACCGATTGGGCTGTTGCGCATTCTGCAGCGGCGCAACGCTGGTTTCCATGATGTTGACGGTCTCGTAGGTGTCGGGAGCCACGCGGGTGATCAGCCTGGCTTCCATCACCGGCACATCGCCGACGATCGCAAACAGGCGCCCGCCTATTTTCAGGCTGTTTTGAAACGCAGCCGGCAATAGCGGTGTCGATCCGGTCAGCACGATAGCGTCATAGCTCGCGCCATTGCCCCAGCCATGCGACGCGTCGCCTGTTTCCAGAGTGATGTTACTGCGTCGAATGGCGGCCAGATTCTGTTTCGCTGTGTCGCTCAACTGCGGCACGATTTCGACTGAGGTGACGTGTTCCGCCAGCGCAGACAGCAACGCGGTCAGGTAGCCGCTGCCAGTGCCCACCTCCAGCACCCGATCGCTGCGGGTGAGATGCAATTCCTGCACGGTACGCGCTTCCAGCTTGGGTTGCCACATGCTTGCCCCGTAGCCCAGCGGAATCTCCATATCCGCAAAAGCCAGATTCTTCATGTCCCTGGGCACAAAATTTTCGCGGCGCACATGCTTGAGCAATTCCAGGATACGCCCTTCCAGCACATCGCAAGGGCGTATTTGTTGTTCTATCATGTTAATTCTTGCCTGTTCCATGTCATGCATCTCCTACTCCTGAATCGCTGCTTTGGTTTATATATGTTCTTTGCTGGAAGTATATCAACACACACCCTGTGTGCTCAATACAAGCTTGTCATGCCACAGGATACTCCTAAGCCAGACAAGAGGAAGCGAATTGGAGCCTGTCATTTCAAACGAAGTGAGAGATCAGGTTTTGAACGAATTTTCACCTAGCTCGGTGTCAATGTTCCGTAAACACAAAATTCGTTTCATTTTTTGAGCGCATTTGGCTGGTATTTGAGGCTAAAACGTTGATCGCAGTGCCGCACGCCTCCCGCGCCTGACGTTTACTCCTGCCAGAATCGCCAACCCGACAAGAAAGTAACTGCCTGTGATCAATATGGCCATACGGTGGTCGCCCTGCGTTACCCAGCTTACCAAGCCGTAAGTCAACGGTCCCAATATCGACGAGAGCTTGACCGACAGCCCCCATATTCCGAAAAATTCTGCACGCCGCGTGGCCGGGCTTAACAGCCCGATCAGCGCGCGGCCTGCGGATTGGCTGGCGCCCATGCAGATACCCGCAAGGTTGGCGGCTACCCAGAACATGTCAGGCCCTTGTGCGGACCATGCCAAGATGACCATGACGATCCAACCGGTCAGCGTCAGTGCGATGGTGGGGATATGTCCGATACGATCCTGCACGTGTCCAAATGAGAACGCGCCGATCGCCGCGGTGATGTTGACCACAAAGATCAGCATGATGGTCTGCTGGGTGGTGAAGTGCATCGCCTGCTGAGCATATATGGCGGCGAGCGTTATCACGGTCTGGATGCCTGCCTGATAGAACACCGTGCAGATGAGAAAGCGCCGCAGGTCACGGTAGAGTCTGGCGTGAGCCAGCGTTTGCCGGAGCCGGGCGAAGGATTCCTGCATCAGGTTCAGTCCCTGTAAATGAGGCTGTGGCACGGCACGTTCTCTCAGGAAAATAAAAGTGGGCAGGCTGGAGAGCGCGAACAGCGCGGCAGTGATCAGCATGGTCACCGGCACGAAATCCGCCGCCTGCTGGCCCTGTCCTTGCGCCCAGGTCACATAGGCGAGACTCGCACCCAGACTGACCAGACCGCCTAAATATCCCAGACTCCATCCCCACCCTGAAACTTTGCCGAGCGAGCGTCCGCGCGCCAGTTCCGGCAGGAAGGCCGCGACCAGATTTTCGCCGCTGCCGTAAAAGTAATTGGACAGCACGATCAGCGGAATGGTCAGCCACAGGCTGCCCGGTCCGGAAAACGCCAGCAGTGCGGTAAACACTACGCAGCCGATGGTGGTCAGCGCCAGCAGTTTTTTCTTGGCCGCATACGCATCCGCATAAGCGCCGATCACCGGCGCGGTGATCATGATCGCGGCATAGGAGACCGCCAGAGCCGCCGTCCAGGCAAAGGTTGCCCACGGCTGGTTGCCCGCCACCACCGAAACGAAATAGGCATTGAAGATAGCGGTGATGACCACCGTGGTGTAGCCGGAGTTAGCGAAGTCGTACATCGCCCAAGACCAGACTTCGCGGGATGTAACGGTATTTGCAAGAGAATGGCGCATCGTTAATTGTAAAACTGTTCGCTCATGTTGATCTCCTTGAACATGTCGGGAGCATTGTATGCAATAAGACGTACAGGATGTCTGGATATTGCCCGGCAATTCCAGCTTGCCATGCATTGGTCTTTCCAGTACCTTTCGACCTCGCTAGGGGTCTCTGTTACGGAGTGAGAAAGTCCCTTTGAACCTGTACGGGTAATGCCGTCGTAGGGAAGCATCTGCCGATGCTCCCGCTATTTTGGAGCATCACCATGAACGCCAATCCCAAATTCCTGACCGCCACGTTCGCCGCCGTCTCTGCTCAAGTCGACGAGGCCGCGATCAAACCTTTGCCGAATTCGCGCAAGGTTTACATCGAGGGTTCGCGCCCCGACATCCGCGTGCCGATGCGCGAGATCTCGCAGACACCAACACACACCAGCACCGGCGTGGAAGTGAATCCGCCCATCCACGTGTACGACTGCTCCGGCCCATATACCGACCCGGCAATCAAGATAGACATACGTTCCGGCCTGCCCGCATTGCGCGAATGCTGGATCACCGAGCGCAACGATACCGAACAACTGGCCCTGCCTACCTCGCAATACGGAAGGCTGCGTCTGGCCGATCCCGAACTGGAGACGATGCGCTTCAACCTCAAGCGCGCGCCGCGCCGCGCAAAAGTAGGCGCCAACGTCACGCAGATGCACTACGCCCGCCGTGGCATCATCACGCCGGAGATGGAATACGTCGCGATCCGCGAGAACCAGAAGGTCGAAGGCCTTTCCGAGCTGTTGAGGTCACAGCATCGCGGTGAACGTTTTGGCGCAGCCATTCCCAAAGTCATCACCCCTGAATACGTGCGCGACGAGATCGCGCGCGGCCGCGCCATCATCCCCAACAACATCAACCATCCCGAAGCCGAGCCGATGATCATCGGGCGTAATTTTTTGGTAAAGATCAACGCCAACATCGGCAACTCCGCGTTGGGTTCGAGCATCCAGGAAGAAGTCGAGAAGATGACCTGGTCGATACGCTGGGGCGGCGACACGGTAATGGACTTGAGCACTGGCAAGCACATTCACGAGACGCGCGAATGGATCATCCGCAACTCGCCCGTGCCGATTGGCACCGTGCCGATCTACCAGGCGCTGGAAAAAGTGAACGGCAAGGCCGAAGACCTGACATGGGAAATTTTCCGTGACACGCTGATCGAGCAGGCAGAGCAAGGCGTGGACTATTTCACCATCCACTCTGGCGTGTTGCTGCGCTATGTGCCGATGACCGCGAAACGTTTGACCGGCATCGTGTCGCGCGGCGGCTCCATCATGGCCAAGTGGTGCCTCGCGCATCACAAGGAAAACTTCCTCGCGACGCACTTCGAGGATATCTGCGAGATCATGAAGGCCTACGACGTAGCCTTCAGCCTTGGCGACGGCCTGCGTCCCGGCTCGATCTACGACGCCAACGACGAAGCGCAACTCGGCGAACTCAAGACGCTGGGCGAACAAACGCAGATCGCGTGGAAGCACGACGTGCAGGTGATGATCGAAGGTCCCGGCCATGTGCCCATGCACATGATCAAGGAAAACATGGACCTGCAACTCAAACTATGCCACGAAGCGCCGTTCTACACGCTGGGCCCGCTGACGCAGGACATCGCCCCCGGCTACGACCACATTACCTCCGCGATCGGAGCCGCGATGATAGGCTGGTTCGGTACCGCGATGCTGTGCTACGTCACGCCGAAGGAACATTTGGGTTTGCCCAACAAGGATGATGTCAAGGAAGGCATCATCACTTACAAGATTGCCGCCCACGCCGCCGACCTCGCCAAAGGCCACCCCGGAGCGCAGGTGCGCGATAACGCGATGAGCAAGGCGCGCTTCGAGTTCCGCTGGGAAGACCAGTTCAACCTTGGCCTCGACCCGGATCGCGCGCGCAGCTTCCACGACGAGACCCTGCCCAAGGAATCCGCCAAGGTCGCCCACTTCTGCTCAATGTGCGGGCCGCATTTTTGCTCGATGAAGATCTCGCAGGACGTACGCGATTTCGCGGCCAAGGAAGGTTTGGACGAAAATGCCGCAATGAGCAAAGGTATGCAACAAAAGTCCGAGGAATTTATCAAGCTGGGCAGCCAGCTGTATCGCAAGGCCTGATGTGGATCTGATCTACTGGAAAGCCCTGATACTGGGCATTGTCGAGGGGCTGACCGAGTTTTTGCCGATCTCATCGACCGGGCATCTGATCGTGGTGGGCAGTCTGCTCGATTTCAATGACGAGCGAGGCAAGTTGTTCGAGATCGTGATCCAGTCCGCGGCGATCCTGGCGGTGATGTGGGAATACCGCGCGAAACTGGGTTCAGTGCTGGGCGGGCTGGTGCGTAATGAAGAAGCAGCGCGGCGCTTCGTGACAAACGTGGGCATTGCGTTTTTACCTTTGGCACTACTCGGTCTGATGTTCGGCAAGCATATCAAGACGGCGCTGTTCAACCCGATCACGGTGGCGACGACGTCGATCATCGGCGCGTTGTTCATCCTTTGGGCGGAGAAGCGCAAGCACACGGTGCATGTACAGACAGTGGATGAACTTTCATGGCGCGACGCGCTGAAGATAGGTTTTGCGCAGGCGCTGGCGCTGATACCCGGCACATCGCGCTCGGGTGCGACGATCATCGGCGGGTTGTTTTTTGGGCTGTCGCGTCGTGCGGCAACGGAATTCACGTTTTTCCTGGCGATGCCGACGCTAATTGCCGCGACGGTTTATGAGTTGTACAAGGAGCGAGCGCTGCTGACCAGCGAAGATCTGGGCATGTGGTCGGTGGGATTCATCGCTTCGTTCGTGTCGGCCTTTCTGTGTGTGCGCTGGCTGTTGCGCTACATCAGCACGCACGACTTCACAGTGTTCGCCTGGTACCGGATCGCGTTCGGGTTGGTGGTGCTGGGAACTTACTATGGTGGAATGGTCAAGTGGTCAGGAGTGTAAGTATAGGCCAGAGCCACTCTCCAGTCCGCGCCTACTGACACGGGATGACTGTACTTCGCCGCGCACGATTTTCCGACAAATGGCATAATTCAATTCCATAATAAAACACTCGGAGATTCATCGCATGGCAAGAATGGTGCACTGTATAAAGCTGGGCCGCGAGGCTGAAGGACTGGATCGTCCGATGTACCCCGGCCCGCTGGGTCAGCGTATTTACGAGAACGTTTCCAAGGAAGCGTGGCAGGGCTGGATCAGATTGCAGACCATGCTGGTTAATGAAAACCGCCTGAACCTGGCCGACGCAACCGCGCGAAAGTATCTCGCAACCCAAATGGAGAGCTATTTTTTTGGCGCGGGTGCGCAGATGCCTGAAGGTTACGTTCCTCCAAAAAATTGAATGGTCCAACCTGGCATTATGAGCAATTAAACATGGCCAGCTTTTTTTCAATGTCATTACGCCATGCCTTAGTACTGTTGTTAGCCGTTTGCTGCGCTTCATGCGCCGCGCTTGAGCAAAGTCGCGGCGGATTCCAGTTGCCAGTCCCGAAATCTGCCAATAGCGCCAAGCCCAGGACTTTCGATCTTAGCGATCCGCGGAAACTCAATGAGCTGAGCGGAAAGCTTTCCGAGAAGCGCGCTTTGTTCATTGGTGAAATTCACGATAGGCTGGAACATCATCAGAACCAGTTGCGTCTCATTCAAAATCTTTATGCGCACTATCCCTATATCGCCATTGGAGTCGAGTATTTTCAGCAACCTTTTCAGGCTCACGTCAACGATTACCTGGCCGGGTATATCGACGAACGTGAGATGTTGATCAGAACCGAGTACTTCAAGCGATGGAAAGTGGACTACCGGATGTTGCAGCCTATTCTCAGATTTGCGCGTGAGAAGCACATCCCGGTACTGGCTCTTAATGTTCAAGGAGAAGTTCACACCAAGGTTTTCAGGGGGGGATTGTCCAGTCTGAGCGCGCAGGAGCGATCCTTGATCCCGGATGATATTCAGCCCGCCAGCAAGGATTACCGGCAAAGATTAAAAGCGATTTTTGACACCCATCCGGAAGGCGAAAGTTTCGAATTATTCCTTGAGGGACAATTGTTGTGGGACGAAGCAATGGCGGATGTCGCCGCGAATTACCTGAAAAAACATCCGCAGACGCTGCTGGTAGTTCTGGCGGGACTGGGGCATATGATGTACGGCGACGGAATTCCGAAAAACCTCAATCGCCGCCTTGGTGGTAATTACAGCGCAGTGGCCATCAATGGCAGCCAGTTCGGAGAACATCCTGGAATTGCCGATTTTATTCTCGCCACACCCGCAAGCGCACCGTTACCGAAGCAAGGCAAATTGGGAATATCCATCGAGGATAGCAGCAACGGGGTGCTCATCACTGATCTCGTTTCCAACGGTGCCGCCAAATCATCCGGTATCGATTCCGGTGACTTCATTGTTGCGCTTGATAGCATGAAGGTCTCGAATGTTGCCGAGTTGAAAGCTGTCATGTTCGACAAGCAGCCTGGCGATATGCTGCGCGTCACGGTGCACCGCGAAGAATTGTTGTCTGGAAAGCAGGAACTTCAATTCGATGTAGCGCTTCGCTAAATGCAGTGCAGAATCTAGTGCGCTAATCCGTTGCGCGACTCGAGGCTTCCGCGCATAACTTCCATGATGCTGCCATCCTGCTGCCAAACCGGCATGGCGAGCGGCGAACGGGTCACCGGCCATATGCCTTTCGACAGATTGATCAATTCCACACCTTGAAATGCTGCATAACTGAATTTTGAATAGTGGGGCAGCTTCCTGGCTAGCACAGTCATCATCCCGGCATCAGGAACGGCGAGCCAGCCTACCGGAGTTTGTCCGATTTGCGCGACCGCAACGAGTGAGTGTTGCGTGCGCGAATACTCGGCATTGCCGAATCTGGCGCCCTGATCTGTCAGGTCAGCGCCGTTAAGCGCCAGAGAGGATTGAAATTTGACGCGCCAGATGTTTTCCCAGCCGAACAACCATACCGCGCCTTTTCCCGGCAATTCTGTAATCTCATCGTCCCAAACTATTTCAGTGTTGTGTCCGGGCTGCTGCTGCCATTTTTTTGCCACGCCAAAAAGTTGCTCACGCATGGATTCCGATGCTTTGCGCGGCAGCACGATCAGCAACTGATCAGCACCAAACACCTGCGACAGCGCGGGCGGTATTTCGGCACGATCCAGTCGGCGGAAAATATCAAATTCTGGATCTATATCCACGCGCAGCGGCTTACTGGCCAGCGGCAAGCTCCACTCTGCATGCCTGCCCTTCATCTTTATCACAGTTGAGTATGCCGTGTCTTTTCCTGCCAGCGTAACCGCCAGCGGCAAATCGAGCATGTAGGCCGGGCCGGACTGGGTTTGCTCGACAGCAATATTGAGTGCATATCCCGATCCGGTGCGTACTGCTCCGGCTGATATCAGGCGCAATTGCGGTGCACCGGCTTGCTTCACCCACTGCGCAAAGTATTTAGCAAGGTCTTCTCCTGCAGCTTGTGTAAATGTACGCTCGACCTCTGCGAAGCTTGTCCTTCTGAACTTGAATTCGCGGTAGAGGTTTTGCAGAGCGTGAGTAAAGTTTTTGTCGCCCATCCGTCTGCGCAGCATGTGAAATACCAGCATGGTCTTGCCGTAACCCACTGCTTCGCTTTGCGCACTGTGGCGCGAGGTAAATTCCGTAAGCGGAAAATCGCGATCGGTGGAAACGAAATCGGTATACTTCTGCAATGCTCCACGCCGGTATTCAGCACCGTTGCCTCTTTGTTCCTGCAGCAAATGATCGGCAAGGTAAGCGGTCAATCCCTCTGCCCAATTTCCTTGCCGGTAATCGACATACACGCCGTTACCCCACCAATTGTGCAAAATTTCATGCGGATAAGATGAGTCGATGATGAACGGCAGGCGAATCACCTGACTGCCCAACAGCGTGAACGAGGGCATTCCGTAACCGGTCTCCCAGAAGTTTTCCACCAGCGCGAACTTGGCGTACGGATAGTCCCCGATCAACTTTCGGTACATAGCCAGATAACGCGCAGTTGCATCCAAATAACGTTGAGCAAGTGCCGCATCTTCCTTGCGAAGAAACACCTGCGCCTCGATACCTTCCTCGTTTTGCCGGTATTCAGCAAATGGTGCGGCCATCAGGAAAATCTCGTCCTGTGGCTGGTTTTCTTGCCATTTATCGATTGTCATGCTTGTGTCAGTGCGCTTGCCCTGACTGACTGTCCGCCAATTTTGCGGCAATACAACATCAAGCGAAAAAGTCAGCATTCCTTCACCCGGAGCGTTTTCCAACTGCGGATACCAGCCGCTTGCGCCGCTTAGCACAGCCCCCTCCGCAGCTATGATGCCCGGCGTATTTTCGAAGGTGCGCGCTTCCCGTGCATCCTGCTGTGGCGGATGGAATATTTCTCCACCATAAACCAGCGTGAAGTTATCGCTGTCGGCCGGCAGGGTAATGCGATATCGCTGCATCCAATCCCCAGTCGTACCGCCAACAACTTCTACTGCAGCATCAGGCGAAACGGGATTCAGGTCGCGATGCAGAAAAAAATGTAATGTGCGCGAAGTGCCGGACGGCAAGCTGATATGGTCCTTCGCTTTCAGGCTATGTTTTTCCGGGTTGAATTCGATGTTCAACTGATGATGGGGCAATGTTTGCGCATGTCCGGATATGCCGGAAAGCAAGAACACCAGGGTAAACAATGAACGCATCGTGTCAAACCGTTGTTAAAAATTTGTATTGATCCTGCGTATCCTGAAAAATGCATCCGAGCATTTTTTCTGCGCGGCACAATTCAACTTACACGGCACGTGTAATGTCCACTTAACTGTTGCTGCGCCTCGCCTGACAGTCCTGACCGCTGCACTCGCCATACAGTGTCAGGGTATGGTCACGCAGATTGAAGCCCAGCTTCTCTGCAATCGTGCGCTGCCGCTTTTCGATAATCTCATCGTTAAATTCTTCGACATGCCCGCAATGTACACAGACGATGTGATCATGGTGCGGGCCACGTTCCAATTCAAAGACAGCCTGCCCACCCTCGAAGTGATGTCTGGTAACCAACCCTGCAGCCTCGAACTGCGCTAGAGCTCTGTACACTGTTGCCAGCCCGATTTCCTCGCCAGCCTCAATCAATAGCCGGTAGATGGCTTCGGCGCTCATGTGACGGTCTTGTGCTTTTTCAAGGAGCTCGAGCATTTTGAGGCGTGGAGCGGTGACTTTAAGGCCGGCATTGCGTAAATCCTGGCTTTCCATGGCGGTACTCCAAAGTTGGATGCGGTGAGGACTGAGCCATCTGCCCTGCATGTGCAGGTTGTTCGCACAACATACCGGCAATAAAGCTGCTTAAATTACCGGCTATCCATCACCGCATTTTGACTAATGCCAGAACCCTACTCATAATACCCATAGTTTTTGTGGGTTTGACATTTAACTCTATCATACACAAATCACTTGCATATGAGAATCGTTATCATATATAATGAGAACCATTCTCAACGAAACTTTGTGCAACAGCCACATTGATGCTGTTGCCAAATTGCTAAGTGCTTGGCTGACGCCTTGCGCAAGGAGTTATTACATGCTGACCGGAACAATTAATATGATTTCATCTGCGATCGCTTTTTCTTTCCTTATTCTGTTGACGCCAGCCGCCCATGCTGAAGCATCAACCGAGCGGGAAGCACAGATCATTCTTCATATGCTTGATTACCTGAGTGTCGATTACGGCGGATCCGTATTGTTCGGCAGGGTGATCAATGAGGGTGAGTATCAGGAACAGTATGAATTTGCGATTCAGTCAGCAAAACTATTAACCAAGCTGCCCGCGCATCCGCTCCAGGCTAGCTTGATAAAAGATGCCGAAGCAATTACTCATGGCGTGAAAGTGAAGGCACCTGCCGAAGAAATCAGCGCTTCAGCACAACAGCTACGCAGGAAAATAATAGCTGCTTACCAGGTGCCTGTGTCACCACGCCGGATACCGGATACCCAGCGTGCAGTCGTTTTATACCAGCAATTATGTGTAAAGTGCCATGGTGCGGAAGGCCTAGGCGATGGTCCAGAGGGCGTTAAACTCGACCCAAAACCTGCCAATTTCCACGATACCACGCGCATGGGCCAGCGTAGCGTCTATGGTCTTTACAACACCATTTCGCTGGGCGTTGCCGGTACAGGCATGGTCGGGTTTACGGAACTGTCCGAAGATGAACGCTGGGCACTCGCGTTCCACGTCTCCAACTTACACAGCCTGCCGGAACATTTAGACCAAGGAAGAAGGCTTTGGGAAAAGCGGGATTATGAGGGTGTAGTCCCTGACCTGGTGATGCTAACCACGCTTACTGCAAATGAAATCGCTGTCAAACACGGTGTCAAGACCAGAGCTGTTTTCGATTACCTTCGCGCTCAACCGCAAGCTTTAAGTGGTTCGCGGCACGCCACCTTGATATTCGCAACTGAACAGCTCGATCATGCGCTGGCACGCTATCGTGCCGGAGATCAGGCGGGAGCGCAGCGCTATGCTATCGCTGCCTATCTGGAGGGTTTTGAACCGATGGAAATAAGCCTCGCCAACCTCGATGCCCAGCTTCGCCTCGATATTGAGCGGGAAATGCTGACAATACGCCAATTAATTTCAGGGGCGGCGGAGGCGGACACGCTGGCAAACAAAATCCAGCAAACAAAAAACATGCTTACTCAGGCTGAAGAGTTGCTTAGAGTAGGTAAGCTCTCGGTGTCCGGGGCTTTCATCAGCTCACTATTAATCTTGTTGCGCGAGGGCTTGGAGGCAATACTGGTCCTGGCAGCAATCATCGCTTTTGTAGTGAAAAGCGGAAATCGCAGCGCACTTTCCTATATACATGCCGGCTGGGGAGGTGCGCTCCTGTCTGGTGCGGTTACCTGGGTAGCGGCAACCTGGATGGTGGACATATCAGGCGCGGGCCGTGAGGTCACCTCGGGGGTAACCGCGCTATTCGCTTCGGCCATGTTGATTTATGTTGGGTTCTGGCTGCATGACAAGACACATGCGCAAGCATGGCAAAAATTTCTGAAGGACAAGGTCGGCGCCGCATTGGAAAAGAAAACCCTGTGGGCGTTTGCGTTGATCTCCTACTTTGCCGTATACCGTGAAATTTTCGAGACGGTGCTGTTCTACCAAGCTCTGTGGACGCAAACTAACGAAGGAACAAGAACGGCGCTGTTGAGCGGCATGTTTACGGCCACTCTGCTGTTGATGGGTATAGGCTGGGGTATCTTCCGTTTCGGCATCAGGTTGCCTCTAGGCGCATTCTTTTCAGCCACGTCGATTTTGTTGGCGACAATGGCTGTAATTTTTGCAGGTCAGGGAGTCGCCTCGCTGCAGGAAGCAGGCATCGTTGCGACCAACTCTATTAACTTTATATCACTGCCCATGCTGGGTGTACTCCCGACCATGCAAACGCTGATGGCTCAACTGGCAGTCATCGGCATCCTGGTTCTGTGCTACCTTTTTCCTGTTTGGCGCCAGCGCAGTAACCAGACAGGTAATCCGCCGGTTTCTGGGGTCTGATTCCTGCAGTTTTCGCTTCAAAGAAAATCCAGGATTTGGTACGCCGAAATATTCGCTTGATTGTTTTGTTACTGAAGCAGTCGAACCGGCTGCACCAGAACCCATGGGCGCACCACCACCGCCCACACTTGAGCATCAGATTCCAGCCAGGACTCCGCCTGTACATCCGCTACCTTGGCTAGCTTCCCCGATTCCATCCAGAGTTTAATTTGTGCGCTATTATCTTCAGACATCTGGAAAGCAACCTCGACCAGATCCAGGTCGGCAGAAACTATCAGTGCCACGCCACTGGCAAAAAAGCGCTGCAATTCCTTCCAGGCAATTTGTGCTGTTTCCATGTTCAATTTGGCGCGGAACACTTCTGCGCGGTCTTTTGTTGCGTCCATGTCAGCCCGCCATCTTCCACTGCACACTTTCTCCGGCACGCAACGGCACCAGGCGATGCTCGCCGAATGCCATGTCATCCGGAACCTTCCAGCTTTCTTTTCTCAGGGTGATTGTCCCGGTATTGCGCGGCAAGCAGTAATAGTCCGCACCGAAACAGCTGGCAAATCCCTCCAGTTTATCCAGGGCGTCCAATTGCTCGAACGCCTCGGCATATAACTCGATGGCTGCGTGAGCGGTGTAAATACCCGCACATCCACAAGATGCCTCCTTGGCAAATTGCGCATGTGGCGCACTGTCCGTGCCAAGAAAGAATTTAGGGTTGCCACTAATGGCAGCCTTACCCAACGCTTCGCGATGCACTTCGCGTTTCAGCACCGGCAGGCAATAGTAGTGCGGGCGCATGCCGCCCTTAAACATCGCATTGCGGTTATAAAGAAGGTGATGCGCGGTGATAGTCGCTGCGATATGCTTCGGTGCTTCCAGCACGAATTGAACCGCGTCGCGAGTGGTAATGTGCTCAAACACCACACGCAATTGCGGCAGATCGCGCAGCAACGGAACTAGAATTCGTTCGATAAACACCGCTTCGCGGTCGAATACATCCACGCTGCTGTCAGTCGCTTCACCGTGTACCAGCAGCGGCATCCCACAACGCTGCATCTCTTCAAGCGCAGGATAAGCCTTACGGATATCTGTCACCCCGGCATCGGAGTTGGTCGTCGCACCGGCCGGATACAGCTTGACCGCATGCACCATGCCACTTTGCTTGGCTTGCTGTATTTCCTGGGCTGCAGTGTTATCGGTGAGATACAGCGTCATCAACGGCGCAAACTCGGATCCAGTCGGCAATGCAGCCAAAATGCTTTCCCGGTAAGCCTGCGCTTGTACCGTGGTAGTGACCGGTGGCCTGAGATTCGGCATCACGATCGCGCGCGCAAATTGCCGTGCCGTGTCTTTTACAATCGACTTCATCAAAGCGCCGTCGCGCAAATGCAGGTGCCAATCGTCAGGACGAGTCAGGATAAGCTGTCGCATGTTGGGTTCCGGCAATAAGTATGGGTGAGATTGTAATTCAAAGAACGATGCGCTGCTTTTTCTGACTTTCATTGCAAAGCAAGACTTCCGGATGATCCGCCAAAGTATTTGGTCATGCCTGCGGTGCCAGCATACGATGCTTATCCAGCCAGTATCCCCAAATGACTAGCAGCCATTGCAGTTGTCCAGCCCAGGCAATTGCCACTGTGCTGGGCGGTGGCGGACCGAACAGGTTGCCCGCATAAATGAGCAATAAAAATGTGACCAATGTCCACAATCCCCATTTTCCAGAATTGTCAGTCGGCGTGGTGTGCTTGGCATAAATCCATATGCCCAGCGCAAACAGGGGGACTTCGACTGCCAGCGTGGCAGGCAAGGAAAACCACAGGTTCAAGCCCGCCATGACCGGACTGCCGGGGTATAGCGGCAAGTCGGGCTGATGAACGACCAAATCGAGCAGCCAGTGGCTGGCCACCAGTAAGCCAAGCACGAGCGCAGCATTGCGATCGCGCTTCAGCAGGTAGTAGGCTGCGCCTAAAACAGTGGCCCAGCACAGCACTGCCAGCAAGCTATGCGAGACCGGGTAATGCTCAAACAACAAGGGAGTAACAATAGTTGCACCCGGCAGGATGCGCACTTTTTCTACTCCCAACAGTAACAGCGTTGGCCACAGCAGATCGATGAATTGAGCGGCCAGCAAAAGAGTACCCAAAGAAACTTTTGTGGCAGCTGCTTTGGCAGCAAAACCCATTCCGAAATGTCCTATGAACATGTCTGCCTCCAAAATTCAAGTGCTGGATTTTAAATGAAGGGCTGAGCTAAACCGGTTTTTGTAGAAAGTCGCCAACATAAACGTGTAGATATTGCATGATGCAAAGCCAGCAGTATTAACTGAAAGTATCCTCAATCTGATGCAAAAGCGCAAAACTCCTTTTGCTCATTCAGTAAGTTTAATACTGTCGCGTTGACCACAGACTGAAATGCTGGAAAACTACGCTCTAATCTTGGAAAGGAAAGCTGTGGTGTTATGACTGTCAATTGATTCCTGCTTTTCTTTGCAATATAAAGTTTATATCCGCATACAATTGTCGCCTCCTGCAATACCCGATGTAATCCAGCCCTAATGGACAACAGACTAATCCTACGGCAGTTATCATGAAGCCAGCAAGAAACGACCCGTGCAGTTGCGGCAGCGGAAAGAAATACAAGCATTGTTGTGAGGGCAAAGCCTTGCCCCGTGCTGCGGGCCCGTCACCCGATGAGTTCAATCCGCTTGTCACCTT
>Ga0224495_10000391_pt1 | contig 35448 bp, 30 predicted proteins | sample SF_Jul11_sed_USG_FD_168128 | JGI IMG/M metagenome (GOLD analysis project Ga0224495, IMG submission 168128) | Sediment microbial communities from San Francisco Bay, California, United States - SF_Jul11_sed_USGS_4_1 | ecosystem: Environmental > Aquatic > Marine > Sediment | place: USA: California... | reverse complement strand
CGGATCGAATTTCTTGATCTCGAGCTTGTCCGGCGTGGTGCGCTTATTCTTGGTCGTGGTGTAGAAGTGGCCAGTCCCGGCGGACGATTCGAGCTTGATCTTTTCGCGCATGGTCGGCTCTCCTTACTTTGCGGCGGTCTTGCGCTTGGCACGAATTTCGGCCAGCACAATGTCGATGCCGACCTTGTCGATCTTGCGCAGACCGGCTGCGGAAACGCGCAGGCGAATCCAGCGATTCTCGCTTTCCACCCAGAACCGGCGATAGTGCAGGTTGGGTAGGAAGGTGCGGCGGGTCTTGTTGTTGGCGTGCGAAACCAGGTGACCCTTCATCGGTTTCTTGTCGGTGACTTCACAGACTCGGGGCATAGGCGCTCCGCGGAAAAGGGCTGGATTATACGCTTGAATCGCGGGTATTTCCAAGAGCGTTTGGGGCAGGCGGTCTCCCCGGGGCGTCACAGCAGGCCGCGCTCGGCGAACGACAGGGCCTGGTTGCCCGCGACGATGAAATGGTCGAGCACCTTGACGTCCACCAGGGCGAGCGCCTGCTTGAGGTTGCGGGTCAACAACTCGTCGGCCTGGCTCGGCTGGGCCACGCCCGAGGGATGGTTGTGCGCGAAGATTACCGCCGCGGCATTGGCCTTCAGCGCAGCCTTGACGATCTCGCGCGGATAGACGCTGGTTTGCGTCAGCGTTCCGCGAAACAGTTCTTCGGCGCCCGTTACGCGGTGTTGAGCGTCCATGAAAAGCACGAGGAATACCTCATGTTCTCGTGCGGCGAGGGTGAGGCGCAGGTAGTCGCGCACTGCGCCAGGCGAGGTGAGCGCATCGGATTCGCGCAGGCGCTCGCCAAGGCTGCGACGCGCGAGTTCGATGATCGCTATCAGCTGGGCGGCCTTGGCGTTGCCCAGACCTCTCATGCCGCGGAAGGCCGTGCGGTCGGCGGCAAGCAGGCCCGACAATCCCCCGAAGCGGGTAATCAGGTCGCGCGCCAGATCGACCGCGCTTTTGCCCTGGATCCCGGTGCGCAGGCAAACGGCGATCAGTTCCGCGTCGGTGAGGCCCGCGGGCCCCTGCGCAAGCAGGCGCTCGCGTGGCCTTTCGGCAAGCGGCCAACTCGTTATCGGCATGGTCCAGGCACCCCGGGGTAAAGCGGCCAGCGGAGCGGGGCGACGTCTTCTTGAATCGTCCCATACCCACGAGGCCGCCGTGCTCATTGCGCGGGCACTGCTAGAATCAGACTTGGTTTCCAACGCGCTGGGCGGGCAACGGGATGACAGGGGTCGGAGGCAGGCGGGTACTGCTGGGAATTACCGGCGGCGTGGCGGCCTATAAAGCGGCCGACCTCGCCCGCCTGCTGGTCAAATCGGGCGTTGACCTGCGGGTCGCGATGACCGAGGCGGGTACGCGTTTTGTGACGCCGGTGACCATGCAGGCGCTCTCCGGTCAGCCGGTGTATACCGATCTCTGGGACCCGCGCATCCCCGACAATATGGCTCATATCGAACTCTCGCGCGATCGCGAGTTGATCGTGATCGCGCCGGCGTCGGCGGATTTCATCGGCAAGCTCGCGGGGGGGTTGGCCGGCGACTTGCTCAGCACGCTGTGCAGCGCGCGGCGCTGCGCGCTGATGCTCGCGCCCGCGATGAACGTCGAGATGTGGCGCAATCCGGCGACGCAGAGAAATGTCGCGGCGTTACGGGACGATGGAGTGATCTTCGCGGGTCCGGCCGACGGTGACCAGGCCTGCGGCGAGACCGGCATGGGACGCATGCTGGAGGCAGGCGAAATTTTCGACCTGATACAAGGATTCTTCGCTCCCCGGTTGCTGCAAGGCAGGCGTGTGTTGATCACCGCCGGACCGACCGAGGAGCCGATCGATCCGGTACGAGTGATCACCAATTCCAGTTCGGGAAAGATGGGATTTGCGGTGGCGCGCGCCGCGCGCGACGCCGGTGCACGAGTGACGCTTGTCGCCGGTCCCGTCTCGCTGGATGGCCCGGCGGGCGTGATCCGCATCAATGTGCGCACCGCGGAGGAGATGTTTGCGGCGGTGCAGAACGCGGTCCCCGATTGCGACATCTTCATCTCGGTCGCGGCGGTGGCGGACTACCGCGTGAAGAGGCCCGCGACGCAAAAGATCAAGAAGGGCAATCAACGCGCGTTGACCCTCGATCTGGAGGAGAACCCGGATATTCTCGCCTGGGTCGCCGCACGGCCGCGTCCGCCATTTTGCGTCGGGTTTGCCGCGGAGAGCGAGAATCTCGCCGAGCATGCGATGGAAAAACGTGCGAAGAAGAGGATTCCCCTGCTTGCCGCGAATCTCGTCCACGAAGCGCTTGGCGCGGATGACAACAGCATTACGCTGTTCGACGATCGCGGTGCCCATCCGCTCGGCAGGGGGGCGAAGGGCGAGCTTGCGAGGCGGCTGGTCGAGCACATCGCGGCAATGCTGGACGTGAAATAACCCTGCGCGGCGAGCCTTCGGTTCGCCGCGCGTACCGAAAGGCACATCTCCCATGCACAAGCTCCAGATCAAGATTCTCGATCCGAGGGTGCGCCATGACATGCCCCATTACGCGACGCGCGGCGCGGCGGGACTCGATCTGCGGGCCTGTGTCGACGTGCCGCTCGTGCTGGAGCCCGGCGACAGTCAACTCGTGCCATCGGGGATCGCGATCCACATCGGAGATCCGCGCTATGCCGCAGTAGTGCTGCCCCGCTCGGGGCTGGGCGCCAAGCACGGCATCGTGCTCGGAAACCTCGTTGGGCTGATCGATTCCGACTACCAGGGGCAGTTGCTGATTTCGGTCTGGAACCGGGGGCGCGCGGCGTTTACCATCCAGCCCATGGAGCGCATCGCGCAACTTGTCGTGCTGCCGGTGGTGCAGGTCGAATTCCAGGTGGTCGACGAGTTCACCACATCTCATCGGGGCGAGGCCGGCTTCGGGAGTACGGGACGCTGATCGATGTCTTCGACATCCGCCGTGACGGCATTGGTTGCGCGACCTTCGGCAGACGTTTTGAAGATTTGCCGAGCCGCGGTCGGGCGCATCCTCAATATCCTCGCGCTGCTGCTCAGCGTCGCGTGGCTGCCCGCGGAAGCGCAGGCCGAAGGGGCGGCTGCCCTTGCGCGCGCGAAGAAGATCGTCGCGGGGCGCTGCTTTCTCTGTCATGGCATGCTGGGCGAGGCGGCGAGCGAACTGTCGCCGCGGCTTGCCGGGCAGAACGCACAGTACATCGCCAAGCAGCTTGCCAAGATACAGAGCGGTGAGCGGGAATCGAGTGCGATGCGACCGATGGTGGGCGATCTGACGTTCGAGGATATGCGTGCGCTCGGTCTGTACTTCAGCATGCAGGAGGTGCGCGGGCATGTGTCGGCGGACGCGCAACTGATTGCCCGTGGCGCGGCGATCTACGCGCGCGGCAGCGCGGCGGCGCAGGTGATCGCCTGCGCCGGGTGTCACGGCGCGAATGCGCACGGCTCGGAAACGCTCCCCCGCCTGGCGGGGCAGGTGGCCGCCTATATTGTGGCGCGGCTGAAGAACTTCGGTGCACGGCGGCAGCTCGAAGGGGATGCCGCGATGCACGACATCGCCGCGAAGATGGTCGAGCAGGAGATTCGCGCTGTGGCGGAGTATCTCAGTACGCTCGACTAGGGAAATGGCGAAAAAAATGCCCCGCGCGAGGCGGGGCAGGCATCCGGCGGATTTCGGACGGTCTATCCGAGTACGTCCGTCCAGATGTTTTGCGCCCACGCGAGCGCATACTTGGATTCAAGTTCATTGCGCGCGCTCGATACTCCGCCCGCACCCTTGACCGGGATCAGGGCCTGCTGCCCGGCGTCCCACTGGTGCACCGATGCGACATGCACCACCTCATCGCGCGACACGAAGCTGTAGCAAGTGTTGATGATCTTGTGATTCGGATCGGTGCTCCGTCCGTTGATCAAGTCGACGATCGCAGCAGCGCAGAGCTTGGCCTGGTTGTTGGCCATGCTGCCGGACTTGGGCATGCCTGGCGCGGAGAGCGTGGCGTCGCCCAGCACATGGACGTCCTTTACCGCCTTCGATTCCAGCGTTATCCAGTCGACCGCGCACCAGCGGTTGTTGGTCGTGACCAGGCCCGCCTTGACCGCGATGTCGCCCGCGCGCTGTGGCGGTACGATGTTGAGCACATCGCCCTTTACGTCTTCGACCTCCAGTTTTACCGTGCCGGTCTTCGCGTCGACGCCGATCGCCTTGGAATTGCCGCGATACTCGATCATGCCGGGATAGAGCTCGGCCCAGGCTTTCTTGAATAGCGGCCCTTTTGACGTGACATCGGGATTGGCATCGAGAATCATTATCTTTGAGCGCGGCTTAGCCTGCTTGAAGTAGGCGGCGACCATGCTCGCGCGCTCGTAGGGTCCTGGCGGGCAACGGTAGGGGGCGAGCGGCACGGACAGTACATACACCCCGCCGTCACGCATCGCTTCGAGTTGTTTGCGCAGCGCCACGGTCTGCGGACCGGCCTTCCATGCGTGCAATACCTCGCCTGAATTCATGGCCCCCTCAAAACCGGCGATCTCGCTGAAATTGAAGTCTATGCCGGGAGATACGATGAGCCGGTCGTAGCGGAGGTCGCCGCCCCGTTGCAGTTTGACAATCTTCTTGGCACTGTCCACTGCGAGCGCTTCGTCGTGCACGACCTTTACCCCGTAATTGCCCAGTCGGTCGTAACGGCGCTCGATATCCTGCATCGATTTGAACCCGCCGATGACAAGGTTCGATATCGGACAAGACGTGAAGAGGCCGGCACGCTCGATCATGACGACCTCGATGCTCGGATCCCATATGCGGATATATTTCGCCGCAGTCGCACCGCCAAAGCCGCCGCCAATGACCACTACGCGCGCCTTGCCGCCTGCGGTGGTCGCACAGCCCGCGAGCGACAGTACGGCCGTTGCGCCGGTCAGTCGGAGGAATTCGCGTCGGTCAAATGTATCCATGGCGTCCCCCTATCTCTTCTGCGCGGCGAAATACGCCGCGATAGCTTCGATCTCGGTATCACTGTAGCCCTTCGAGATCTGGTGCATCACCGTCGCGGGCTTCGCGCCGCTGCGGAATTCGTTGACCTTCCTAACGAGGTCTTCCTTGGGCATGCCGGCGAGGGGTTCATTGCCGCCGGCGCTGCGACCTTCCGTACCGTGACACATGGCGCAGGCAGCGCCGAGATTGCGACCCTGGAAGGCATCTTGACCGAAAGCGCTCAACGGCAAAGCCAGCCAGCAGGCGGCGAACAAAATAGGCGTACGCATGAAAACCTCCTCCCAGAGAGTTGACAAACGAAAGCTCGCGCAACTGCGCGGGATTCTGCCGCCGCGCATAGGTGGCGTCAAGGAGGAGGAATGTGACGCCTGGGACGCGAAGTCCCTCAAGCCGGGCGTGCCGTGTCGACCGGCCCGACGACCACCCGTCAGGCGACGGGCTCAGCTTCCTTTTCGTACCTGAGAATGATCTTCTCGTCGTCGCCCAGATCAATGGTGACCTTGCCGCCATGCTGCAGCTTGCCGAACAGCAGTTCGTCGGCGAGCGCGCGGCGTATCGTGTCCTGGATGAGTCTCGCCATCGGGCGAGCGCCCATCAGCGGGTCGAAACCCTTCTTCGCGAGGTGTTCCTTGAGAAGCGCGGTGAAGTGTGCCTCGACCTTCTTCTCCTGGAGCTGCTCCTCGAGCTGCATCAGGAACTTGTCCACCACGCGCAGAATGATGTCGTGGTCGAGCGAGCCGAAGGAAATGATCGCATCCAGCCGGTTTCGGAATTCCGGCGTAAACATGCGTTTGATCGACTCCATTTCGTCGCCGACCTGGCGCGTCGCGGTGAACCCCATCGAGTTCTTCGACAGCGACTCGGCCCCCGCGTTGGTGGTCATCACGATCACCACGTTGCGGAAATCGGCCTTGCGGCCGTTGTTGTCGGTGAGCGTGCCATGGTCCATGACCTGGAGCAGGATGTTGAAGATGTCCGGGTGGGCCTTCTCGATTTCGTCGAGCAACAGCACTGCGTAAGGCTTCTTGGTGATCGCCTCGGTGAGCAATCCGCCCTGATCGAAGCCCACGTATCCCGGTGGTGCGCCGATCAGCCGGCTTACGGCGTGCCGTTCCATGTACTCCGACATGTCGAAGCGAATCAGCTCGATACCCATGCAATAGGCAAGTTGACGGGCCACCTCGGTCTTGCCGACCCCGGTCGGTCCGCTGAACAGGAACGAGCCGATGGGTTTCTGCGGGTTGCCCAGGCCGCTGCGCGCCATCTTGATCGCGCTGGCGAGCGCCTCGATCGCCTTGTCCTGCCCGAACACGACCGCCCTGAGATCGCGGTCGAGGTTGGCGAGCGCGCTGCGGTCGTCGGTCGATACGGTGCGCGGCGGGATGCGCGCGATCTTGGCGATGATCTCCTCGATCTCCGTCTTGCCGATCACTTTCTTTTGCTTGCCCTTGGGAGCGATGCGCTGCGCGGCGCCCGCCTCGTCGATCACGTCGATTGCCTTGTCCGGAAGATGGCGATCATTGATGTAGCGCGCCGAGAGCTCGGCGGCGGTGGTGAGCGCGTTGGCGGTGTACTTTACGCTGTGATGAGCCTCGAAACGCGTCTTCAATCCCTTGAGGATCTGGACCGTCTCCTCGACCGACGGTTCGGTCACATCGATCTTCTGGAACCGCCGCGACAGGGCGTGGTCTTTCTCGAACACGCCGCGGTATTCGTTATAGGTTGTCGCGCCGATACATTTCAGCTGGCCGGTGGATAGCACGGGCTTGAGCAGGTTGGACGCGTCGAGCGTACCGCCCGAAGCCGCGCCCGCGCCGATCACCGTATGGATCTCATCGATGAACAGGATCGCATTGGGATTGTCGGCAAGCTGCTTGAGCACCGCCTTGAGTCGCTGCTCGAAATCGCCGCGGTACTTCGTCCCGGCAAGCAGCGCGCCCATGTCGAGCGCGTATACCGTGCTCTTGCCGAGTAATTCAGGAACATTTGCCTCGACGATACGCCGTGCGAGTCCTTCCGCGATCGCGGTCTTCCCAACCCCCGCCTCGCCGACGAGCAGTGGATTGTTCTTGCGCCGGCGGCACAGCGTCTGAATCACGCGTTCGAGTTCTCTGTCGCGCCCGATGAGCGGATCGATTTTTCCGGCGAGCGCGAGCGTGTTGAGGTTCTGGGTGAAATTGTCGAGCGGACTGTTCGAGGCGTCGGTCTGGCCTTCCTGCTCGTGGTCCTGCTCGGACTTCCCGGATGCCGGCTGCGGCGTCTTGGTGATGCCGTGAGAAATGAAATTCACGACATCGAGCCGAGTGATGCCCTGCTGCTGGAGGAAATAAACGGCGTGCGAGTCCTTTTCGCCGAAAATCGCGACCAGAACGTTGGCGCCGGTGACCTCCTTCTTGCCGGAGGATTGCACGTGCAGGATCGCGCGCTGGATCACGCGTTGAAAACCGAGCGTGGGTTGGGTGTCGACCTCGCGGTCGGCGGCGATGCGCGGGGTCTGCTCGGCGATGTGCTGTGTGAGATTCTTGCGAAGTTCATCGAGGTTGGCACCGCAGGCGCGCAACACCTCGGCGGCGGTGGGATTGTCCAGCAGGGCGAGCAACAGGTGCTCGACGGTGATGAATTCGTGGCGCTTCTGGCGCGCCTCGACGAACGCCATATGAAGGCTGACTTCGAGTTCCTGGGCGATCATGCTACGTTTCCTCCATCACGCACTGCAACGGGTGCTGGTGCCTGCGCGCGTACGCAGCGACCTTCTGAACCTTGGTGGTCGCGATGTCGCGCGGAAACACTCCACACACTCCGACTCCGTCTCGATGTACCGCCAGCATTACTTGGGTCGCCTTCTCACGCGTCATTGCGAAAAATTTCTGTAAAACCACCACCACGAACTCCATCGGCGTAAAGTCGTCGTTCAACAGCATCACCTTGAACATGGGAGGAGGTTTCAGCCTGCTCTTCTGAGCCTCCAGTACGGTGTTGTCCTTGAACTGCCCCATACCGCCCGTTTGGCGCCGCCGCTCTCAACGTGCTTGCACGCTCGATCGCCCGCCGTTCACGCTCCTTTAGTGCCGCTGTCCGTTCGATCAGTTTACGCCCGTTCGACAGCCGAACGGCACCTGAATCGCGTTGAAATGCTTCAAGCGCCAGTTCACGAGAGCTATCGTAATCAATGTACACCCGGCACGCAACGCAAATAAGGGCAAAGAATGGTGTGAAACGTGGGTCTTTTCACGCCTGCTTGCGAAGGCTAGTTCTGGTTACCCCGGGGAAGGCCGGACTCTTGACGGCGCTTCCGGGCGCGCGTAAAAATCCGTCCTGCTGTATTGGGATTCGGGCTGTCTGTTTCGCCACAGAGGGCGGCGGGGTCGTGGAGTTCCAGGCATGGATCGGGTGACCGCCCGGTGGTTCAATCAGAGGAAAAGGAAGAGGAATGGCGACAGGCACCGTAAAGTGGTTCAACGACGCGAAGGGTTTCGGTTTCATCACCCCCGACGATGGCAGCGAGGATTTGTTCGCGCATTTTTCCGCGATCAACATGGCCGGCTTCAAGAGTCTGAAGGAAGGCCAGAAAGTCAGCTTCGACGTGGTACAAGGCCCAAAAGGAAAGCAGGCGTCCAATATCCAGAAAGCGTGAGGGGAGGTTGCCCCAGGAAAAAGGCCGCCCCGGGGCGGCCTTTTTCTTTTCCGTTGGGCTGCTGCCGCGCTACATTCGCTCGATCATCGCCTGACCAAATCCCGAGCAGGAGACCTGCTTGGCGCCCTGCATGAGGCGTGCGAAATCGTAGGTCACGACCTTGTCGCCGATCGCCTTTTCAACCGAGCGGATAATCAGGTCGGCGGCATCGACCCAGCCCATGTGGCGCAACATCATCTCGGCGGAAAGAATCTCCGAACCCGGATTGACGTAGTCCTTGCCGGCGTACTTCGGGGCGGTGCCGTGCGTCGCCTCGAACATTGCGACGGTATCCGACATGTTCGCTCCCGGCGCGATGCCGATTCCGCCGACTTGGGCGGCGAGCGCATCGGAGAGGTAATCGCCGTTCAGGTTCAGGGTGGCGATGACGTCGTACTCGGCCGGGCGAAGCAGGATCTGCTGCAGGAACGCGTCGGTGATCACGTCCTTGAAGAGGATTTCTCCGTGCGGTGCCTTGATCTTCATCCACGGGCCGCCGTCGACGAGTTCCGCGCCGAACTCGCGTTTGGCGAGTTCGTAGCCCCACTTCATAAAGCCGCCTTCAGTGAATTTCTGGATGTTCCCCTTGTGCACGAAAGTCACCGATTTGCGTTTGTTCTGGATGGCGTACTGGATCGCGCGGCGAATCAGGCGTTCGGAACCCTCGATCGAAACCGGCTTGACCCCGATCGCGGAGGATTCCGGAAAGCGGATCTTCTTGACGCCCATTTCCTTGATCAGAAAGTCGATGACCTTCTTCACTTCGGGCGACTTTGCCGCCCACTCGATGCCGACGTAGATATCCTCCGAATTCTCGCGGAAGATCGTCATATCGACCTTCTCGGGCTCCTTGACCGGCGACGGCACGCCTTTGAAGTAGCGCACCGGTCGCAGGCACACATAGAGGTCGAGTTCCTGGCGCAATGCGACGTTGATCGAACGGATGCCCCCGCCTACCGGCGTCGTGAGCGGTCCCTTGATCGAAACGGCATATTCTTTCGAGGCCTCAAGCGTCTCCTCGGGCAACCAAACATTCTCGCCGTAGATGCGGCAAGATTTTTCGCCGGCGTACATTTCCATCCAGACGATCTTCTTCTTGCCACCGTACGCTTTTTGTACGGCCGCATCGACCACCTTGATCATTACCGGAGTGATATCGGCACCGATGCCGTCGCCTTCGATGTACGGAATGATCGGCTGGTCGGGGACCGAAAGCGAGAAATCCTTGTTGACCTTGATCTTGTCCCCGGTGGTGGGAACCTTGATGTGCTTGTATGCCATGACTGCTCCTAGGCGGAGGTGAATAGGTGAAATCGCAACTCAATTCGACTGCAATGCTAAAAGATATATTATATAAGTCTTAGCCTTGGCCCCCCTAAAAACCGCATGCGACCGACTGCGCCGCTCGAGGTTTGTCGCGAGGCTTGAGTCCTTGGCGGTACGGGGGAGTGGGCCGGCGCGCTTGGCTGGCGGCGCGAAATCTTCCGGCAGGAATGCTGCAGCGCAGTAGCGAACCCCGGCAGTCTTCGCCCCCATCTGCCGAGTGTCTTCTAACAAATTGATTGTTAGAGACTTTGCGGGCAGGCGGCAGTCTGCGCGGGTGACCTGGCGGTACGAGGCGAAAGGTGAGGAGGGATCGCAGGCAGGCTCCAGGGGATCTTGGGGCAACCGGACTGTCAACCGCACGCCCGCGTGCGCGTTAGTGTTTTCTGACTGGTCAAATTGCCGGTCTGATTTTTAAACTTACTCTAGAGAAGGAAAGTAAATGAAGAAACTTTTGACGATCCTCATCGCGGCAATGTTCGCGGCCACCAGCTTCGGCGCCATTGCCCAGGGCGCGGCCGCTACCGATACCCCGAAAGCCGAGAAAAAGGCAAAGGGCGAGAAGAAAGCCAAAGCCAAAGCCAAAGCCAAGAAGGCCGAAGACAAAAAGCAGTAAATCTACGCGGAAGCAAGTGAAAAGGCAGGGCGATGCCCCTGCCTTTTTTTTTGCCTTGGGGAATCACGCAGCGTGCGTGGCCCTTCCTACGGGCGTCCAGCGAACGGCCCCGCAGTGAGGGCTTTGCAATGCGCGGGCCTAGAGTGGGCGTAACGCCGGGGGTCCGGTACCATGTGAATTCTGATGCGCCATAGTTTCGTTCGCTCTTGTGTCGTCCTATGCGTTCTGCTGAATTGGGCCAGTGCCCTTGCGCAGCAACCCGCGTTGCCGATCACAGAACTGTCAGCGGGGATGCATCTCATCCGTGCCGAACTCGCCAATACCGACTTGGCGCGCATGCAGGGGCTGATGCGTCGGACTTCGCTCGCGCAAAACGCGGGCATGGTTTTCGATTTCGAACAGGCGGATATCCACTGCATGTGGATGAAGAACACCCTGATACCGCTTTCCGTCGCGTTCATCGGTGAGCGCGGAGAAATCGTCAACATTGCCGATATGCAGCCGCACAGCGAGCAGGCCCATTGCGCGGTGCGTCCTGTTCGCTTCGCGCTCGAGATGAACCGGGGTTGGTTCGCGCAACGCGGTATCCGCGCGGGCCACACCATCCGGGGACTCGAGAGTCTCGCGCGTTGACAGGAGTCCCAAGGGGGCGGGCGCCCCTGATAGGTGAAACCGGGGCACATAGCCCCGGTTTCAACGCTTCCTATACGTCGGTCAGAGACCGCCGTTTTGCTGCGCGACCATGCAATACAGCATGGGGATCGACAGCATGGTGTTGAGGCGCGACGTCAGCATTGCGAGGCGCGCAGCCTTGGCCTTGGCGTCGGCATCGACCTGAACCATGCCCAGCGCCTTCTTCTGATTCGGCCAGATGATGAACCAGACGTTGAATGCCATCACCAAGCCCAGCCACATGCCAATGCCTATCGCATGATGCGGTCGTGCAATCGACAGCGCGCTGACCAGATAGCCGCTCATCCACGCGAGCAACAGTCCGGTAACCATCGTCGAGAGCGCGGCCCAGCGGAACCAGAATAGTGCCTCGGGTGCGATGACCTTGCCGATCGCCGGCTTCTGTTCGTCGGGGATCTTGGGCATCGACGGCATTTGAACGAAATTGAAATACCACAGCAGACCGATCCACATTACCCCGGAGAGTACGTGCAGCCAGCGCATGAAGAAAGCTGACCACCCATGGGTCGCCATCGCGCCGAAGGTGCCTGCGATGCCCATGATGACCAGCAAAATGACCACGCCCGCGATTACCGTGCGCCCTAGAGACTGCAAGATTGCGCCCATTGAAGGCCTCCTTTTTTGATTATGTTGGCGACTTGAACCCGCCGAAGGGCAAAAAGTCTAACACAGCGGAATTGGACTTGTTATCCGCTCAGTGATTGGGGATTTGGCCTGCCGGCCGGAGCACGACGCGGCGGGCGCGGGGCTTCAGGAATCGGCGGGCGGAGGCAATGCCGCACATTCCCGGAAGATTCTCGCCCGACAGTTCGTGCAAATCGAGTGGTCGCGACGCGCGAAAAAGCTCGCGATCGCGTCTTTCATGGACGCGAAGACATTCTCCTCACCGATTTCGGGAAGCAGTCCGCTGCGACGCAGGACACCGACCACCGGCTGGCGCAGGCCGTAGAGGCATAGTCTGCCGCCTTCAGCGCGCCGAGTTCGTGCTTCGTGGGCGAGCGCCTCGGCACCCGCTACGTCGATGAAATTGACGTTCGGGGCGACCAGCAGCAGGTGATGCTGGTCGCGTGCCACCTCGCGCAGGACCTCGAGGTGCGACTGGACATGATCGACCGCGCCGAAATAGATCGAACCCTCGACGCTCATGATTTTGATCTGCGGGCATTCACGCAACCCTTCGGCGACCGGCGCCAGCCGGCGCGTCGCATGACGCGGGTCCGGCACGAGCGAGCGCATCTGGGGGCGAGAGGTGCGATTGAGATACACCAGCAACGACAAGGTCACGCCGATCAGCACCGCAAACTCGAGGTTCATGAGCAGGGTCGAGGCGAAGGTAAAGACGAGCACCAGCGCTTCGCCGCGACCCGCGCGCGCGATGGTGCGCATGGCGTGCAGGTCGAACAACCCCGCCGCGACCATGAACAGAATCGCGGCCATCGAGGCGATCGGAATGTGCCCCACCAGCGGCGCGATCAATAGCAGCGCGACCACAAGGAACGGGGCGGAGAACGCCGCAGCGAGCGGCGTTCTCGCTCCGGCGTCGTAATTGATTCCCGATCGGTTGAACGACGCCGATGTCGGGTAGCCCGAGAAGAAACTCGCAGCGATGTTCGCGAGCCCCTGTCCGACGAATTCACGGCTGGCATCTATACGCTGCCCCGACTTGAGGGCGATGGCACGCGAAATCGAAATCGCCTCGGTAAGCGACAGCATCGTGACTCCGATCGCGATGCCCATCAGTGACTTGAGCGTATCCGGAGAAAAGTCCGGATGCGAAAGCGGCGGCAGGGCGCTTGGCAGCGCCCCGATGACGCGTATGCCCGTCGTCTCCGCGCCGAGCCACAGGTTGAGTGCGAACCCGACCAGACTGCCCAGCACCAGTGCCGCGATCATGTACGGTAGTTTCTTGAACCACCGCCTTGCCGCGATGCCCGCGGCCAGCGTAATCGCGCCGACCAGCAGGACATAGGGGTTGGTGTGCGAAATACCGGTGGCAACCGAATAGACGGTCGCCAGAAACGAGCCACCCGGAGCAATCTTGAGACCCAGGAAGTTGTGCAACTGACTGGCGACGATCAGGGTTCCCGCGCCGGCGGTAAATCCCACTACCACGCTGTGCGAGATGAAATTGACAAGGCGCCCGAGGCGAAACGCGCCCATCGCGAGCATCATCGCGCCGGCAAGGAATGACAGCGTGAGCACCAGACTGATGTATCTTTCCGAGCCCGGCAGGGCCAGCGGCGATACGGTCGCGAACACAAACAGAGAGATTGCGTTGGTGGGACCGGATACTGCATGCCAGGATGAACCCACGAATGCCGCGACCACCGCCGGTACCATCGCGCAGTACAGTCCGTATTCGGGAGGCATTCCCGCAAGCGTTGCGAAAGCGACCCCCTGTGGCAGAACGACGATCGCGCCGATCGCGCCTGCGATGAGATCGGCGCGCAGACTTGCGCGTGTAACCTGGCGATGCCAGGGGAAGAGTGCCAGAATCGCTAGCGCGAGGGCGCGGGGCGACAAAACGGATGGAGACACTGAATGGAGTCCTGTGTCAGTGGCGCGCCGCGGCGCCCAATGCGGTCCGCTTGGCGGCTGGCGGTACAGAGCAAGGATTCAGCGCCAAGCGGAAGAAATCGGATATCACGAATCTCGCTCCGGTGGGGATGAATGGGATCCGGCGTGTCGATCCCCGGGGGCAGGTTGAAGCAAGGAGTCATAATCATACAGTCGGCGGCGACGCGCCCGCTCAATTCTGCTTCGCCACAGATAAGCTATCCAAATGCCACGACTTGCCGCCAACCTGTCCACGCTTTTTCCGGAACTCGATTTTCTCGATCGCTTTGATGCGGCGGCGCGGGCCGGATTTCGCTATGTGGAGTACCAGTTTCCCTACGGCCGCGATCACCGGGTGGTCGCTACACGGGCACGTGCGGCGGGAGTCGAGGTGGTGCTGCACAATATTCCTGCGGGTGACTTCGCGCGCGGCGAACGCGGCATCGCCTGCCTGCCCGATCGCGTCGTGGATTTCCGTTCCGGGGTCGAGCGCGCGATTGATTATGCACAGGCCGTCGGCTGCACGCGGCTCAATTGCCTGCCGGGAATCGCCCCGGCGGGCGTTTCGCGCGAGCGGCTGTTCGATTCCCTGGCGGGCAACGTCCACTACGCCGCCGACCGACTCAAGGCGGCCGGAATCCGCCTGATGCTCGAACCCTGCAACCGGCGCAGTGTGCCCGGGTTTTTCGTCGCCACCAGCGCCGAGGCGATCGCGGTGCTCGACGCCGCCGGGTCGGACAACGCCTTTCTCCAGTACGACCTGTTTCACATGCAGATCATGGAGGGCGATTTGGCGAAGACCATCGAGCGGCTGCTGCCGCGCATCGGGCACATGCAGCTCGCGGATGTGCCCGATCGGCACGAGCCGGGCACCGGCGAGATCAATTTTCCCTGGTTGCTCGCGCAGATCGACCGCCTTGGCTATACCGGAGCGATCGGCTGCGAATACAATCCCCGGGGTGACACGGTCGCGGGTCTCGCCTGGGCCAAGCCGTATCTTTGAACTTTCGATCGGATCTCTCGATACCGACATGGACGCGAAACCGGGTTGCATCGATCCCGAGCGTCAGCGCGCGGTGGCCGCGGCGCTGCGTGGATTCCTGCCCGCGCGCGCGGTGCTCTTCGAGGCCGAGGACACGCGTCCCTACGAATGCGATGGACTGACCGCCTATCGCGCCCTGCCGATGGTGGTCGCGCTGCCCGAAACTGAAGAGCAGGTGCAGAAATTGCTCAAGACCTGTCACGCGATGGGCGTGCCGGTGGTGGCGCGTGGCGCGGGCACCGGTCTTTCGGGCGGGGCGATGCCCTCCTCCAGCGGCGTGCTGCTGTCGATGGCGAAGTTCATGCGCGTCACGCGCATCGATCCGGTGGCGCGCGTCGCGGTGGTGCAGCCGGGCGTGAGGAATCTCGCGATCTCGGACGTGGTCGCGCCCTTCGGTCTCTACTACGCGCCCGATCCCTCGAGCCAGATCGCCTGCACCATCGGCGGCAACGTCGGCGAGAACTCGGGCGGAGTGCATTGCCTGAAGTACGGTCTCACCGTGCACAACGTCCTCGCGCTGCGCGGCTACACCGTCGAGGGCGAGCCGATTCAGTTCGGTTCCGAGGCGCTCGATTCTCCGGGGCTCGACCTGCTCGCGCTGATGATCGGCTCGGAGGGCATGCTCGCGGTGGCGGTCGAAGTGACGGTGAAGCTGTTGCCCCGCCCGCAGCTCGCGCGCGTGGTGATGGCCTCCTTCGCCGATGTCGAGACCGCGGGGGACGCGGTCGCCGCGGTGATCGCCGCGGGCATCATCCCGGCGGGCCTCGAAATGATGGACCGGCCGGCGACCCGCGCGGTCGAGCAGTATGTCGGTGCGGGTTACGACCTCGATGCCGCGGCGATCCTCCTGTGCGAGGCCGACGGCACGCCCGAGGAGGTCGAGGAGGAAATTGCGCGCATGAAGGAGGTGCTCGCGCGCGCCGGCGCGACCCAGCTGCGCGTGTCGCAGAACGAGGCCGAACGGCTCAAGTTCTGGTCGGGGCGCAAGGCGGCATTTCCGGCGGTCGGGCGCATCTCGCCCGATTACTACTGCATGGACGGCACGATCCCGCGAAAGCGGCTGGGCGAGATCCTGCGCTTCATCGCCGAGATGGAGAAGAAGTACGGGCTTGCCTGTCCCAACGTGTTCCATGCCGGAGACGGCAACCTGCATCCGCTGATCCTCTACGATGCCAACGATCCCGATCAACTGCGCCGCACCGAGGCCTTCGCCGCCGAAGTGCTCGAGAAATGCGTCGAGGTCGGCGGTACGATCACCGGCGAGCATGGCGTCGGCGTGGAAAAGATCAACCAGATGTGCGCGCAGTTCAGCGCGGCCGAACTCGCTGCCTTTCGGGCGCTGAAGCGTGTGTTCGATCCGCATGAGCTGCTCAACCCCGGCAAGGCGGTGCCGACCCTCGCGCGCTGCGCCGAATACCGCGGCATGCACGTGCGCGGCGGCGTGCTGCCGCACGCCGAGCTGCCGAGGTTCTAGGCGCATGAGCGATCTCGTTGCCGGCTGGGTCGAGCGCGTGCGCGCCGCGGGCGCGGCGCGCAGCGCGCTGCGCCTGCGCGGCGGAGGGACGAAGGACTTCTACGGCGGCGAGCCGCGCGGTGAACTGCTCGACACGCGCGCCCATGCGGGGATCGTGAACTACGAACCGACCGAACTGGTCGTGACCGCGCGCTGCGGCACGCCGCTCGCCGAACTCGAGGCGGCGCTCGCGGCGCAAGGGCAGATGCTTGCCTTCGAGCCGCCGCATTTCGGCGCACAGGCGACCGTCGGCGGTTGCATCGCGGCGGGTCTTTCCGGGCCGCGGCGCGCGAGCGCAGGGGCGCTGCGCGATTACGTGCTCGGCGTGAAGCTGCTCGACGGCAAGGGCGATGTGCTCTCTTTCGGCGGCCAGGTGATGAAGAATGTCGCCGGCTACGACGTGTCGCGCCTGCTTGCCGGATCGCTCGGCATTCTCGGCGTGATCCTGGAGGTGTCGGTCAAGGTGCTGCCGCGACCGACCAGCGAATCGACTTTGCGTTTCGAATTGCCGCAGGCGCGCGCGATCCTGACCCTGAACCAGTGGGCCGCGACGCCGCTGCCGATCAGCGCGAGCGCGTGGCGCCAGGGACAACTGCTGCTGCGGCTCTCGGGCGCCGAAGCGGCGGTGCGCGCGGCGATCGAGCGGCTGGGCGGCGACCCGCTGCCGGACGCGGAGGCGCGCAAGCTGTGGGAAGGGCTGCGCGAGCAGACCGATCCCTACTTCTCGGGCGACACGCCGCTGTGGCGCCTGTCGCTGCCTTCGAAGGCAGCTTCGATCGAGGTCGAGGGCGAGCAGCTGATCGAGTGGGGCGGGGCCCTGCGCTGGCTGCGCACGAGTGCTGCGGCAGGCGCGGTGCGCGAGGCCGCGCACCGCGCAGGCGGTCACGCGACGCTGTTTCGCGCGGCGGAAAAATCGGCCGGCGCCTTCGCGCCGCTGCCGGAGGTGCAGAGGCGCCTGCATCGCGGCCTCAAGACGAGCTTCGACCCGCAGGGGATCTTCAATCCGGGGCGCCTGTATGCGGAGCTTTGAGCGCGTGGCGCGTCAGCCCTTGGTGAGTTTCTTCTCTTCCGTGCGCAGGCTGGCGCGCGCGAACTCGGCGTACTGCGAGGCGGGATATTTGGCGAGCAGTGTCTCGTACAGCTTGCAGGCGAGCGCCGGCTGCATCGCCTCGGCAGCTTTGCCGGCGACCTCCACCAGACGCTTTTGCGCCATCGCCGCATCGCCGGCGAGCAGGGCGCCGGCGTGCAATGTCCAGGCGGCTTCCAGGTACGCGCTGCGCGCGAGCAGCACCTGGCCGAGCGTATTCCATTGCGCAGCTTCCAGCTGCAAGGTGTTGCGCTCGTCGATGAACTCCATGAATACTGCCGTCGCCATCGGCGCGAGTCCCTGCGCGAGGCATAGCTTGATCGCCTGCGCGGCGGCTCCCATGCGCGCGGCGAGTTGCTCCTTGCCGCGTGCCGCGCGTTTCGCGAGCAGCGCCGCCTCGACCGCGGCATATGCATCGAGCGGTGCCTGCTGTTTGCGCGCCGCGTCCCAGGCATCGGCGAGCGCGCCGCCTTCGAGCGCGGCAACGCGCTGCCTGATCTCGTCGAGACCCGGTTTGCGGGCCGCGGCGGCGGCTGCGCCGGGTGCCGCGGCGGGCACAGGCGGCGCTTTGGCCGCTTCGGTCATGAACGCCTGGAAGCGCGCTTCCTCGCTTCCCATCTCCGCGGCATTGCGTCGCTGTTGCCACCAGAACATGCCCGCCGCGACAACGATCGGTCCGAGCAGCATGCCGGTGAAGCCGAACGCGAAATACCCTGCGCTCGAGCCGAGCGTCGGGGGAATCAGATTGAGCCACTTCGATCGGAACATGGTCGCGTGCGATAGGGTCGATGCCCGCCACTATAGTGTCCGGCACGGGGTTTGAACAATGCAGACTGACCTCGCTGATTTCATGCGCGGCACGCCCGCAGGGGCGGAGGCCGAGGCGATCCTGCGCAAGTGCGTGCACTGCGGCTTTTGTACCGCGACCTGCCCGACCTATCAGTTGCTCGGCGACGAACTCGATGGACCGCGCGGGCGCATCTACCTGATCAAGGAGGTGCTCGAAGGCAAGCCCGTCACCGCGAGGACGCGCCTGCACCTCGATCGCTGTCTGACCTGCCGCGCCTGTGAGACCACCTGTCCTTCGGGCGTGCAGTATGCGCGCCTCGCCGATATCGGACGCGGGGTGGTCGAAGAACGCGCGCCGCGCTCTGCGTGGGAGCGCGCGCGGCGTGCGCTGCTTGCCTGGGCGCTGCCCAACACGGCCGTTTTCGGCGCCGCGCTGAAGCTTGGGCAGGCACTGCGTCCGCTGCTGCCGCGTGCGTTGAAGGAGAAGGTGCCGCCGCGCGGCGCGGCCGCGGGTGCGCGGCCCGCGGCGCGCCACGCGCGCAAGGTGATCGCGCTCGCCGGTTGCGTGCAGCCGGTGCTCGCGCCCAACATCAATGCGGCCGCGGCGCGCGTGCTCGATCGCGTCGGGATTTCGCTCGTCGAAGTCTCCGGGGCGGGGTGCTGCGGCGCCGTGCGCTACCACCTCAACGATCAGGACGGAGGCCTGGCCGACATGCGTGCGCTGATCGACAGCTGGTGGCCGATGGTTGAGCGAGACGCTGAAAAGGCCGCCGCACACGGCGTGCTCGAGGCGATCGTGATGACCGCGAGCGGTTGCGGCTCGACGGTGAAGGAATTCGGCAGCTATCTCGCGCACGACCCCGCCTACCGCGACAAGGCGGCGCGCGTCGCGGCGCTGGCGCGCGATTTGTCGGAGATCGTCGCCGACCACGCGGCGGCGCTTGAGCCGCTGCTCGTCAAGGGCGCGCGGCGCGGCAAACTCGCCTTTCAGTCGCCGTGTTCGCTGCAGCACGGCCAGAAGATACGCGGCGTGGTGGAGGGATTGCTTGCCGGTGCGGGATACGAACTGACGCCGGTGTCGGAGGGGCATCTGTGCTGCGGCTCGGCGGGGACCTATTCCATTCTTCAGCCCGAATTGTCGGGCCTGCTGCGCACGCGGAAACTCGCCGCGCTGCGCTTCGGAGAGCCTGCCCAGATCGCCACGGCGAATATAGGCTGCCTGGCGCACCTGCAGGCGGCGACGGATACGCCGGTCCGACACTGGATCGAATTGCTCGACGAAGCGCTCGAATGAAGATGGCGGGATCGGTCGATACCATGGAGAATCCGGCTTGAGGACGCGATGAACGCACCGCACACCGCCAGCGCACTGAAACCGCAGGACACTGACAGAAAGGTGGTGCACGCCGCCTGCCCGCACGACTGTCCCGACACCTGTGCGATGCTGGTCACGGTGAAGGACGGCCGCGCGATCGAGATCAAGGGCGATCCGGCGATGCCCTTCACCGACGGCACGCTGTGCACCAAGGTGTCGCATTACCTCGAACGTACTTATGCGCCCGACCGGCTGCTGCATCCGCTCAAGCGCGTCGGCGCGAAGGGCAGGAGCGAATTCAAGCGCATTTCCTGGGACGAGGCGCTCGGCGAGATCGCCGCGCGCCTGAAGGCGCTCGCCGCCTCCGACGAAGGGCCGCAGACGATCCTGCCGATGAGCTATGCCGGCACCATGGGCATGGCGCAGTACAGCTCGATGGACCGGCGCTTCTTTCACCGCCTGGGCGCGACGCTGCTCGATCGCACGCTCTGCTCCTCGGCGGGCAAGGCCGGCATCAAGGCGACGCTCGGTGCCTCGGTCGGCATGGACCCCGAGTGTTTCGAGGATTCGAAACTGATCCTCCTGTGGGGCACCAACCCGATCGTCTCCAACCTGCACCTGTGGTCGCGCGTGCAGGAGGCGAAGCGCCGCGGCGCGAAGGTCATCGCCATTGATCCTTATCGGAGCCTCTCGGCGGAGAAGTGCACGCAGCACATCGCGCCGCTGCCGGGCACCGACGGCGCGCTCGCGCTCGGCATGATGCACGTGCTCGTCGCCGAGAACCTGATCGACCGCGACTACATCGCGCGCCACACGCTCGGCTTCGACGAACTCGCCGAGCGGGTCAAGCAGTACACGCCCGAGTGGGCGGCGAAGATCTGCGCGCTTCCGGTCGCCGAGATCGTGCAGCTCGCGCGCGACTACGGCACGATCCGTCCGGCGGCGATCCGGCTCAACTACGGCATGCAGCGCCACGCGGGCGGGGGCATCGCCGCGCGCACCATCGCCTGTCTGCCGGCGCTGGTGGGCGCCTGGCGCGAGGCGGCGGGCGGCGTGCTGCTCTCGACCGGCGACTTCTACGCCTTCGACCACGCAACGCTCGAGCGGCCCGACCTGCTCGGTGGCAGGGTGCCGCGCATCGTCAACCAGTCGGCGATCGGCGATGCGCTTACCTCGTCGACGCCGCCCATCCGCGCGGTGATCGTCTACAACAACAATCCGGTCGCGGTCTGTCCCGACTCGAACAAGGTGATCGCCGGCTTCTCGCGCGAGGATCTGTTCTGCGTGGTGATGGATTCGTTCCTCACCGACACGGCGGACTACGCCGACATCGTGCTGCCGGCGACCACGCAGCTGGAACATTTCGACGTGCACAAGTCCTACGGGCATCTCTACGTGCTCGCCAACAACCCTGCAATCGCGCCGGTGGGCGAGTCGCTGCCCAATACGGAGGTGTTCCGGCGCCTCGCCGCGCGCATGGGGTTCGACGAACCCTGCTTTCGCGATACGGACGAGGACCTGTGCCGCCAGGCGCTCGTCTCGACGAGTCCGCGCATGCGCGGCATCTCCTGGGACGAGGCGAAGCAGGCGGGCTGGCAGCGCCTGCCGGTCCCGGAGCGCTCGGCGCCCTTCGCGCAGGGCGGCTTTCCCAGCCCCTCGGGCAAGTGCGAATTCCGCAGCGACTGGCTCGCGCAGCAGGGCATCGATCCGCTGCCCTTCTTCAATCCGCCCGCCGAATCGGTCGCGAGCAACACGGCGCTCGCGCGCAGGTATCCGCTTTCCTTCATTTCGCCGCCCGCGCGCCACTTCCTCAATTCGACCTTCGCGAACCTGAAGCGCTTTCGCGATTTCGAGAAGGAACCGCGCCTGGAGATGCACCCGGAGGATGCCGCCGCGCGCGGCATCGCCGACGGTGACGCGGTGCGCGTGTTCAACGATCGCGGCAGCTACACGCTGCGCGCGCAGGTCGACGGCAAGCCGCGCCGCGGCGTGGTGGTCGCGCCCTCGGTGTGGTGGAAGAAGTTCTCGCCCGACGGGCGCAATGCGAACGACGTCACCTCGCAGCGCGTCGCCGACCTGGGCGGGGGCGCGACCTTCTACGATTGTCTCGTCGAGGTGGAGCGCGCCGGCGGCGCATGAATCGCGCGACCCATCTCTTCGTCGGCGAGCAACTCGGCGGCTACGGCTTTCCCGCGGGGCATCCGCTGTCGGTCGATCGCCAGGGCGCTTTCGTTGATGCGGCGCGAGCGCGTGGCCTGATCGAGCGCGCGTTGGTGGTCGAGGCGCCTCAGGGGACGCGCGCACAGATCGAGCGCTTTCACCACGCCGACTACATTGACGAGGTGATCGAGGCCTCGCGGCGCGGCGAGGGCTATCTCGACGGCGGCGACACGCCTGCTTTTCCAGGTTGTTATGAAGCGGCGGCGCAGGTGGTCGGCGCCGCGCTCGACGGTGCGCGCCGCGTGATGGCGGGCGAGGCGCGCCGCAGCTTCCAGCCGGTCGGCGGCCTGCACCACGCACGGCGCGGCGCGGCGGCGGGATTCTGCGTATTCAACGACCTGGGCGTGCTGATCGAGACGTTACGATCGGAATACGGCATCCGGCGCATCGCCTACATCGACATCGACGTGCACCACGGCGACGGCGTGTTCTACGAGTACGAGGACGATGCCGAGCTGATCGTCGCCGACATCCACCAGGACGGGCGTTTTCTCTATCCCGGCACCGGTCACGCGCACGAGACCGGGCGCGGCGCGGCCGAGGGCACGAAGCTCAACCTGCCGCTGCGGCCCGGTGCGGACGACGCGCAATTCTTTCGTGCCTGGGAAGAAGCCGAACGCTTTCTAGACGCGCACGCGCCCGAGTTCTTCATCCTGCAATGCGGAGCCGACGGGCTCGCGGGCGATCCGCTTGCCGACCTGCGCCTGAGCGCCACCGCGCACGCGCAGGTCACGCATCGCGCGCTCGCGCTGGCCGAGCGTCATGCGCGCGGGCGCCTGATGGCGTTCGGCGGCGGGGGCTACAGTCTGGAGAATCTTTCGGTGGCGTGGTGCGCGGTGCTGGAGGCGCTGATCGAGGCCTGATTCGGGGCGTTGATTTGCTGCCGGGTGTTGCGCCGGGTACGCAGACAAGCGCGATCCGACTTGCTACTAGACTCTGCTCCGATGGCGGCACTCGGGGGGGCGTAGCGGAACGAGATTGACATAATGCGCATCGCAGACCGCTCAGGGCGCGTTCCAGCACGGGATTGTCGCGCGCACGCAAGCTGTTCAGACTTTCGAGGCGCATTGATTTCCCTATCCGTGACATCCCGGGCAATCGCGTCGCGCCCGATAGCTGCGTACTCGGTAGCCGCCAGCGCCGTTGTGATTTTGCGGCTGGCCGCACATAATGCAGTGGTCCGTATCACATACGCAAAGGGGTACCCTATGATCGCTTCACGGAAACACCTCCGATTTACCGCTGCAATGGCGGGCGCTGCCATGCTCGGGCTTGCTACCGCAGCGGCCGGGGTGGAAACCATCCGCCTGACGATGTCCTCGAGCCATCCGACCAGCATACCCTGGGTGGGCGCCCTCAAGACTCACGTCATTGCCGAGAGCAACAAGCGGCTCGAGGCGGCGAAGAGCAACTATCGAATTGAATGGAACGAGGCCTTCGGCGGCGTGCTGTACAACTTCAACAACACGCTCGAACCCCTGGCACAAGGCGTGTCCGACATGGGCTGGGTCGGTGCGCTGTGGGAGCCGGCAAAGCTGCCGCTGCAGAACATCATGTTCGCCACGCCGTTCGTCACCAGCGACGAGGAAATCGCCATCGACGTGATGAACAAGCTGAATGATACGGTACCGGCAATGCAGGCCGAGTGGACCAGGCACAATCTCGTATTTCTTGGCGCGACGGTATCCGATACCTACCATCTGTTTACCAAATTCCCGATCAAGTCGCTGGACGATTTGAAGGGCAAGAAGATCGTGGCCGGAACAGCCCATGCGACGTGGCTAAAGGCGATCGGTGCGACCCCGGTGGCAGCCGGTCTGCCTGCCTATTACCAGATGCTCCAGACCGGGGTGGCCGACGGGACGCTTATCATCTCCACGGGCGCCTACTCCTTCAAGCTCTTTGAAGTCGCCCCGTACATCACGCTCGTCGACCTGGGCGTGACGACGATCGGCGGCCTTGCCGCCAACGGCAACACCTGGAAGAAACTTCCCCCTGACGTCAAGGCGGTCCTTGGCAAACTGGGCCGCGAGTATTCGACCGTCCACGCCAAGGAAGTCAAAGCGCGGGTCAAGGGGTCGATCGATGCCATGGTGGCTGCCGGATCCAAGATCAGCTCACTCTCGGAAGCAGACCGCAAGCGCTGGATAGACGCCATGGGCAACGTCAGCAAGGAATTCGTCGCGTCCAACTCGGCGAAGGGAATACCCGCTGCCGACATCATGAAGTCGTTCATGACGGAAATGCGCGCGCGCGGCGCCAAGCCGCTGCGTAACTGGGACGAGGGACTCTGATCTTCTTGCAGCCAGTCGCGCCCCTCGCGCGGCTGGCTCTCTGACCTGCCGGCATCGTGACGCGCGCCTTCTCCGCGCTGACCGCCGCGCTGTCTGCGCTCGGTTCGCTGTGGATCTTCGCAATCATGCTGCTGATCTGCGGCGACATCGCGGGCCGTGCGCTGTTCAACACGCCGATCCAGAGGACGCCGGAACTCGTCGCGTTGAGCGTGCCGTGCCTCGTTTTTCTGCAGTTGCCGCAGGTCATACGCGCCGGCCGCATGATTCATGCCGACCTGATCCTGCGCGTCATCGAGCAGCGGGCTGCGTTCGCCGGCCACCTCTACGGCCTGCTGTTCGCCCTCGCCGGTATCACCGTATTCGGGGTCGTCCTGCTGTGGACGGTCCCCGATCTTCTGGGCGCAATCCGTACTGCTGAGTTTGCCGGGGTCGAGGGCGCGTATGCGGTCATTGTCTGGCCGTTCAAGCTTGCGGTCGTAATCGGCGCGGCGTTTGCCGCACTCAGCTTCGTTGCCATGGCAGCCGCGCACGTGAAAGGCATCGCCGCACGACGCGCAGCCGATCGCCGGCCGGAATCAAGCAACCGCCTGGGCTGGATCGCGCTCGCGGCGCTCGCCATCCTGATTCTTGCCTATATCGGCGTGAATTTCCTCGGCCACCTTCGGCCGACCGAGATAGGCGCGATTTCCGTCCTGGGAATGCTTGTTCTGCTCCTGGCAGGCATGCCGATCGGCACCGCACTCTTCGTGCTGTCGTTCATCGGCATCTGGCTGGTCCGCGGCAGTGAGACGATCGCGGTCAACGCGGTCGGGCTTGCGGCCTCGAATGCGATCAGCTCCTATGATTTCGCCGTGATTCCGCTCTACGTGCTGATGGGGCTGCTGGTCGAGAAGGCGGAAGTCGGGCGCGACGCGTTCGCCGTCGCCGCGTCGCTGCTGCGGCGCGTTCGCGGCGGCTTGGGAATGGCGACGGTCCTGGCCAACGCATTGTTCGCCTCGATCACCGGGTCGTCGATCGCCTCGGCGACGGTATTCGCCCGCGTTGCAGTGCCGGAAATGGTCGATCACGGCTACTCGAGGCGGTTTTCGGTCGGAACCGTCGCCGGCAGTTCCGTGCTGGGCATGCTGATACCGCCGAGCCTGCTGCTGATCATCTACGGTCTCGTCTCTGAGGTCTCGATCGGCAAGCTGTTCATTGCCGCGATCATCCCAGGATTGCTCCTCGCAGCCGCCTTCATGGGCATGATTTCCTTCGTTGCGAAGACATGGCCGCGCTTTGTCGGCAATCCCAAGGCGATCGCGGAAATCCCGAACATGCCGGTGCGTGCGTCGCTGATTGCCCTGCTGCCGATGCTAGTGCTGATCGTTGTCGTAATCGGGGGAATCTACGGAGGGGTGATGACGCCGACTGAATCGGGTGCCGTGGGAGCCGCCGGCGCGCTGGTCATCGCGATTGCGCGGCGCAAACTGCCTCGCTCCGAGTTCACCAAGGTCCTGGTCGAGGCGGGACTCGTCACGGGGGCCATACTGTTCCTGATCATCGCTGCGGCGCTCTACAGCCGAATGCTGGCGCTCTCGGGCATCCCGACTTATGCGGCCAACTTGGTGTCGCAAGCGGGGCTGGGCCTGCCGGCCTTCCTGGCGATCTACCTGCTGATCGTCGTGCTGCTGGGCACGATTCTCGACTCGGTGTCGATCATGCTGATGGTGCTGCCGGTCATGCTGCCGATCGTGACCGCCTTGGGCGGAAATCTCGTATGGTTCGGGATACTCACCACGATCAGCGTCGAGATCGGGCTACTGACCCCGCCATTCGGAATCTCGGTCTACGTCGTCAACAGCACGTTGCCCAAGAACTTCACGAATCTGCGCGAGATATTCGAGGGCACGATACCCTTTGTGCTCACGATGATGGCCGTAACCATCCTGGTCGCTGCGCTTCCGATTCTCTCGACGGTACTCGTCCGGTAGCGTCTGCGCGCACTATCGCGCGGTCCCGGAACGACCGGCGGTACGGCGCGGCAACGAACGCGGGGATCCTGCCGGGTCAGGACTTCGGAAAGGCGGCGATGACGTCGATCTCGACCCGGGCACCGGGTGTCGAAAGTTGATTGACGCAGATCGTGGTGCTGGCGGGCCGCCAGTTCTTGAGATATTCGGGCAGCACCTCGTTCATGCCGTCCATGTCGCGCATGTCGGTCAGGTACTTTGTCATCTTGACGACGTCGGTCCACGCCAGACCCTCATGCTTCAGGATGTTCTGTACCGTATTCATTGCCCGGCGTACCTGTTCCTTGATGCCGTTGGGATGCTCATGCTCGGAGATCACGTGCGGATGCTTGTGGTATAGCGGCGAAGGCGTCGCCCCGGAGATGAAGAGCAGATCGCCGCCCTCGACGCGGATGGCCGGCGCATAGGGCATGTCCTGATAACGCTCGGGTTCGGTCTGGATCTCGCCGACTGCCGGATTTGTCGGCGACACGTGAAATGCCTTGCTGCGGTTGGTCATGGCTGGGGTTCTCCGGTTTCAGGCCCAGCGCTGCATGGTCCGCAGGACCGCGGCGGATCGGACAGGTCGGACGTTCATGCGTGGGTCATGGCGATCATGCCATCCAGGGATAGGAAAATCAATCCGGCTCGGCGAGCAGGTCCTTCGCCGCCACTGCCTGCCCGGGCTCAACAAACTAGACTCTGCTCCAATCGCCCTCTTCGGGCGGGTGTCATGGAGCGAGATTGACAGAATGCGCATCGCAGACCGCTCAGGGCGCGTTCCAGCGCGGGATTGTCGTGCGCAGGCAAGCTGTTCAAACTTCAGGGTAGGATTGATTTGCCTATCTCTCCTCGACGGCTCGAAGCCGGCGATCGAGAGCGCCGCGGTGTGCAATGCCACCGGCCTCACGCCCGCGCCGTGGGGACTCGCCTATCGGCCGGCGACGGTGGACGACATTCCGTGCGTCATGCGGCCGCGCGAGGAGGGCGGGCAGTTGCACCACAAGGGGCAGGTCGAGGTGATCTCCTCGCTGGAGCGCGACGGACGCGCCATTCCCCACGATATCCGCTTCGGTGTGTGGGTGGTGTTCGAGGGCGAGACCGAGTACATCCGGCGCTGCTTCGCCGAGTACGGCGTGAAGACCGACCCGAGCGGGCGCTACGCGTGCCTCTACAAGCGCTGGCACCTGATCGGGCTCGAGGTCGGCATATCGGTGGCGTCGGTGGGCCTGCGCGGCGAGCCGACCGGCTGCGCGACCCGATTCGGCGCCGATGCGGTCGCGACCGCCAAGCGCGATCTCAATGCGGGTGAACTGCTCGATGGCGAGGGCGGCTACACGGTCGTGGGCCGCCTGATGCCGGCGGCCGACTCGCTCGCGCGAGGCTGCCTGCCGCTCGGTCTCGCGCAGGGCTGTAAGCTGCTGTGCGCGGTGGCGGCAGGCGAGCCGATCGGCTGGGGCGATGTCGCGCTCGACGGCACAAGCAGTGCGGTCGCCCTGCGGCGCGAAATGGAAGCGCGCGCGCGGCGCGACGGGCTGAACCTGCTCAGCGCGCCGCGAGGGGCAGCAGGTCGCCCGCGCGCGGCGCGAGTCGGGCGGGCTGCCTCTGCGGGGCGGGTGCGGGGACACGCTCGGGCGCTGCGGGCGCCTGGGCCGCCTGGTCGAGCCTGAACGACCCGACCGTTTCAAGCAGTCCCGCGGCCTGATCGCGCAGCGCGCCGGTCGCGGCGGCCGTCTCCTCGACCATCGCGGCGTTGCGCTGCGTGATGTCATCCATGTGGGTGATCGCCTGGCCGATTTGCTCGATGCCCGTGCGCTGCTCGGCGCTCGCGCTCGAGATTTCGGCCACCACGTTCGAGACCTCGGTCGCCGTGAGGACGATCTCGCCGATCGCCGTGCCCGCCTGGTCGGCGAGCTGCGCGCCCGCGCGCACCCGGTCGATGCTGCCGCCGATCAGGCCGCGGATTTCCTTGGCCGCCTCGGCGCTGCGTTGCGCGAGCGCACGCACCTCGGTGGCGACCACCGCGAAGCCCTTGCCCTGCTCGCCCGCGCGCGCGGCCTCGACCGCGGCATTGAGCGCGAGCAGGTTGGTCTGGAAGGCGATGCCGTCGATGACGCCGACGATATCCGCCATGCGCCCCGAGGTGGCGTGCATGCCGTTCATTGCCTCGACCACCTGGCCGACGATCTTGCCGCCTTGCTCCGCGGCGCCGGCGGCGCGCAGCGCCAGCTCGCTCGCGCGCTTGGAGTTGTCGCTGTTCTGCCGCACCGTCGCGGTCAGCTCCTCGACGTTGGCAACGGTTTCCTCGAGCGACGAAGTCTGCTCCTCCGTGCGGTGCGACAGGTCGTCATTGCCGCTCGCAATCTCGTTCGAGGCGCGGGAGATCGATTCGGCGCCCGAGCGGATGCGCGCCGCGACTTCGTGGAGATTCGCCTTCATGTGCGCGAGCGCCGCCAGCACGCGCCCGGTCTCGTCCCCCGAGCCGGGCGGGATATCGCCGGTCAGGTCGCCCGCGGCGATCCGCTCGGTGGCAGCGACCGCCGCGTTGAGCGGTCGGGTGATACTGTGCGTCAGCCACCAGGTTGCCGCGGCGCCGAGCAACAGGGCGGCAAGGATGGCGCTGATCATGTAGGCGGCCGCGCCGCGCGAGGCGTCGCGCGCGTTGTTCGCGGTGCGCTCGGCCTGCGCGTGGCTCGCCGCCGCGAGAGCGCGCAGCTCCTCGGTGATCTGCGTCTGCAGCGGGCCGACGGTCCGGAATACGTGCTGCCGCGCTTCCTCGTACTGGGCATTGTCGACCATGTCGATCGCGATACCGATCTGCTGCGCCACCTTGTCCTGCGTGGCTCGCAGCTTGTCGGCGAGCGCAGTGAGCTCGGCGTTGGAAGTCTGCTTGGCGAGCTCGCCAAGCCACTGCGCCGAGTCTGCGTAGGTCTGCTGGCCGCGCGTCAGGCGCTCGCGCGCGCGCTTTTGCGCCGCGACGTCGGCGTCGCTCACGAAGTCGCGGATCGCGACCGACTGGGTGAGCTGTGCCACTTCCATGCTGGCGGCCGCGCTGAGCCGTCCCAGGTCGCGGTTGGCGAGATTGTCAATGCGCAGCGTGGATTGACCGAGGGCGAACCAGGCGATGAGTGCGATGGCGAGCATCATCGCGAGCAGCGTTCCGAACGCCAGCCCGAGGCGCACACCTACGCGCAGGTTTGTGAGCATCACGCGATTCCGTTGGCCGAGGCGTGGCGCTACTTGATCAGCTTCTTGCCGGCCGGCGAATGGAAGAAATCGATGAGCTTCTGCGCGCTCGCGTTGGGCGCGCCGACGGTCACGAAGCCGAGCGGCCGGCCGACGCGCACGCCCGCGACGGCTTTCACCTTCTCGTTGCTTTCCTTGACCACCGGCTCGCTCATCGCGCCGATCGCACCCGGGTTGGAGCCGACCACGCGCAACTGCTCGAGCGCGGTACGGATGTCGGCCGTGCCGGGACCGAACTCCTCGCCATCCATCAGTCCCTTCTGCACCGCATTGCGCACCGCCTGGCCGGGCGCCGCGGCGACCACCTTGATCGGCAGGTCGGCGCCGTGCACTTCCTTCCAGTTCTTGATCTTGCCGGTCATGATCGCCTTGGCCTGCGCCCTGGTGAGCGACTTCACACGGTTGCCCGTGTGCACCACCACCACGATGTCGTCTGAGGCGACCGTGTGATACATGAGGTTGGACGGAATGCTCACCGTCTTGCCGGCGTCGGCGGCGGCTTTCTTCGCCGAGCCGATCGCGTCCACGAGCGCCTCGCCGGCCGCCGCCACCGGAACCTTGCCCTCGAGCAGCGCGAGCATGCCCTTGCCCGTGCCGGGCCCGTAGATCTTCAGCTCGATCCCGGTCGCGGCCTTGAAGCCTTCCGCACCGGGTTCGAGAATGCGTTTCTGCACCGTGGTCGCGCCCGACACTTCGAGGGTTTGCGCCTGCGCCGCGGGGAGCAGCGCCCAGGCCGCTCCCACCACGATCATTGCTCGCCTTGCCATGCTCATTTGCGTTCTCCGTTCGATCCAGCGGGGGAAAAAATTGAGCTGGGATAAATAGCACGCAAGACGAACCTGAGCGCGGGTACTCAGGAGCGATGACAATCTTTGACAGCGCTGCTGATGGACTGCGCATCGTTACACTCCGTATTCGTGGCGATTCGCATTCCATGGTCGCCGCCGGACGACATCCTCAGACGCCGCGCTTCCTTACCACTAGACTCTGCTCCAATCGCCCTCTTCGGGCGGGTGTCATGGAGCGAGATTGACAGAATGCGCATTGCAGACCGCTCAGGGCGCGTTCCAGCGCGGGATTGTCGTGCGCAGGCAAGCTGTTCAGACTTTCGAGGCGCATTGATTTCCCTATCCGTTGTTCGCGTTCGCCGGGTGAGGCGCGCGCAGCGCGTGCCTCACGCGCCCCGGGTCAATCGCGCGGAGTTGCGTCCCGCAGCGCGCGCCACAGCCGTGCCGGCGATGCCGGCATGTCGAAACGCTCCGCCCCGCGCGCGCGCAGCGCGTCGCACACCGCGTTCATCAGCGCCGGCAGCGAGCCCGTGGTACCGGCCTCGCCCGCGCCCTTCACGCCGAGCGGATTGGCGCTCGTCGGCACCGGTCTCGCGACGAGCCGCGGCCGGCAAACCAGATCGGCGCGCGGCATCGCATAGTCCATGAAGCTGCCGGTGACGAGCTGGCCGGTATGCGTGTCGTATGCCGCCTGCTCGCCGAACACCTGGCCCGCGCCCTGCGCGATGCCGCCGTGCACCTGCCCCTCGACGATCGCCTCGTTGACGATCCTGCCCATATCGTCGCAGGCGGTATAGGCGACGACGCGCGCCTCCCCGGTGTGCGGATCGATCTCGACTTCGGCGACGTGGCAGCCATTGGGAAAGGTCGCGCCGAATTTGCCTTCGAAATCCAGGTCGAGCGGGTGGGGAGCTTCGCGCGCATGACGCTCGGCGAGCTCGGCGATGCCGATCGCGCGGCCGCCGGCGCGGAACGCGCCGTCCGCGAATTCCAGCTCGCCGGCCGGCGCATCGAGCGCCGCCGCCGCGAGCGGCCGCGCCTTGTCGACGACCGCGCGCGCCGCGAGCAGGAGCACGCTTCCGACCCCGGCGAGCGAGCGCGATCCGCTCGTGAGGTTGCCGGTGAGCTGCGGACCTTCGGCATCCGGGGTCGCGAGCCGCACCCGATCGATCGGCACGCCCAGCGCCGACGCGACGATCTGCGCGAAGCTCGTCTCGTGCCCCTGGCCGTGCGAATGCGTCGCGGTGCGCAGGGTCACCGTGCCGTTCGCGCCGAAGCGCAGCTGCACCTGGTCCGAAGGAATGAAGCCCGCGCCCGAGGCTTCGATGAAGCACGCCATGCCGCGCCCGCGCAGCCGTCCCGCGGACTCGGAGGCGCGTCGGCGCGCCTCGAAGCCGGCCCAGTCGGCGGCCTGCATCGCCCCGCGCAGCACTGCCTGGAAGTCCCCGCAATCGTAGGTGGTGCCGTTCGACGCGCGGTAGGGAAAGGCGTTCGCGGCAACGAGGTTCTTCGCGCGCAGCTCGGCCGGATCGAGTCCGGTCTCGGCGGCCGCCTCGTCGACCAGGCGCTCGATCAGGTACGACATCACCGGCCGGCCCGCGCCGCGGTACGAGGCGGTCGGAACGGTGTGAGAGTAGGCGAGCCGCGCGCGGACGCAGGCCGGAACGTCGTACACGCCGGACAGACAGGCGCTCGCGCCCAGCGTGTTGGCGAGCGGCCCGATCAGCGTCGGGTACGCGCCGAGGTTCGACACCCATGCAAAGCGCATGCCGAGCATGCGCCCGCTCGCGTCGAGCGCGAGCTCGCCGGTCGCGAGCACGTCGCGCCCCTGCTCGTCGGAAACAAAGGTCTCGGAGCGGCTCGCCACCCACTTCACCGGGCGGCCGACGCGCGCCGCGGCGAGCAGGACCGCGCAATCCTCCGGGTAGATGTTGCTGTGCACGCCGAAGCTGCCGCCCACGTCTTCGGCGACGAGGCGGATGCGATCGAGCGGGGCGCCGAGCACCTGCGAGAGCTGCTGGCGCATGTGGTACGGGCCCTGGGTGCAGGCGTAGAGCGTCCACTCGCTCCCCGTGCCGTCCCGGTCCTCCCGGTACACGCCGATCGCGCCGCGCGGCTCCATCGGATTGCCCACCACGCGCGTGATATCGATTTCCCTGCGCACGCGGCGCGCCGCGCGCGCGAACCCGGCCTCGACCGAGGCCGCGTCGCCGGCCTCGAAGTCGAAGGCGAGATTGCCGGCGATGTCCGCGTGCACGAGCGGCGCGCCCGGCTCGAGCGCCTGCGCGCCGCGCACGACCGCGGGCAGTTCCTCCCACTCGAGCTCGATCAGCTCGGCCGCGTCCTGCGCGGCCTCGCGCGTCTCGGCGACGACGATCGCCACCGGCTCGCCGACGAAACGCACGCGCTCGAGCGCGAGCACCGGGCGGTGCGCGGCGGCGAGCGCCATCCCGCCCCGCCCCTTGACCGGCATGAGCGTGGGCAGGGAACGAAACCCCGCGGCGACGACATCCTCTCCGGTCAGGATCGCGAGCACGCCCGGGAACGCGCGCGCGCGCGCCGCGTCGATCGACACGATGCGCGCATGCGCGCGGTCCGAGCGCAGGAAGTGCGCCCACGCCTGGCCTTCCAGGGAGCGGTCGGCGACGTAGCGCCCGGCACCGGTCAGGAGCCGTTCGTCCTCGAGCCTGCCGCGCGGCTGCGCCGGGCTCACGCGACCGACCTCGCGTCCGCGAGCATCAGCTCGGCGGCCTTTTCGCCGACCAGGACCGCCGCGGCATTGGTGTTCGACGCCGGAATCGACGGCAGCACCGACGCGTCGGCGACGCGCAGCCCCGCCACGCCGCGCACGCGCAGGCGCGGATCGACCACGGCGTCGGCATCGGCGCCCATGCGGCAGGTGCCCACCTGGTGGTAGGAGCCGAAGATGGTGCTTCGAAGGTAGTCGGCGAGTTCCGTGTCGGACGCGGAGCCCGGACCGGGCCTCACCTCGCGTACCACGAAGCGCGCGAGCGCGGGTTGCGCGGCCACGCGCCGCGCGAGGCGCACGCCTTCGATCACGGCGCGCAGGTCCTCTTCGGCCGACAGGAAGTTCGCGCGGATCTCCGGCGCATCGAACGGATCGGCCGAGCGCAGGTGGACGCTGCCGCGCGATGCCGGTTGCTGCTGGACGACGCCGATCGAAAAGCCGGGGAAATCATCGAGCAGCACGCGCTTCGGATTGCGCTCGTCGGGGCTCGTCAGATGGTGCAACTGCAGCTTGACGTCGGGCTGGGCGCTCGCCGGGTCGAGCCGCGCGTAGGCGTGCGCGGTCGCGCCCGGCACGCTCATCAGGCCGTCGCGAAAGAGCGCGTAGCGCAGCGCCATCCTCGCCTTCTTCCAGAAGCTGGGCAGGATGTCGTTGAGCGTCGCCAGTCCGCGCGCTTCGAACATGACGCGCGCCTGCAAGTGATCGCGCAGGTTCTCGCCGACCGAGGGGAGGGGCTGCTTCACCTCGATGCCGTGGCGTTGCAGCACGCGCGCATCGCCGATCCCCGAGAGTTCGAGCAGCTGCGGCGACTGGAACGCGCCCGCGCACAGCGCGACTTCGCGTGCCGCGCGCAGCGCGATCAGGCGCTCGCCGTGCCGGATCTCGACCCCCGTCGCGCGGCCCCCCTCGAGGAGCACGCGCGTCGCGCGCGCGCCGGTCAGCACCCGCAGGTTGCCGCGCTTCATCGCCGGCCGCAGGTAACCCTCGCGCACGCCCCAGCGCAGCCCCCGCTTCGTCGAGAACTGCATCACGCCGGCGCCTTCGCAACCGTCGGCGTTGTAGTCGGTGCTCTCGGGAATGCCGGCCTGCGTGCAGGCCGCGAGAAACGCGTCGGTGAGCGGGTCGCGCGGCGCGTAGGCGGTGACGGCGAGCGGCCCGGACCGGCCGCGGCGCGCGGGATCCCCGCGCGCGTAGGCTTCCATGCGCCGCAGCAGGGGCACCACCTCGTCATAGCCCCAGCCCGTGTTGCCGGCCGCGCGCCAGGCGTCGAACACCGCAGGATAGCCCCAGACCCAGAACATGCCGTTGACGCCCGCGGTTCCGCCGAGCACGCGCCCGCGCGGACAGAAGATCGTTCTGCCGCCGAGCCCCGGTTCGGGCTCGGTCTGGAAGCGCCAGACCGCACGCTCTCCGACCAGCACGCGCGCGACGCCGGTCGGGATGCGCAACCAGATCCAGCGATCGTCCTCGCCGGCTTCGACGAGCAGCACGCGATGCGCGCCGGACTCGCTCAGCCGCGCCGCGAGCGCGCAGCCCGCGGAGCCGGCACCGACGACGATGAAATCCCAGCTCTCGACCGGGTGGGCTTCGCCCATATCTCCATGCCCCCCCGCTCCTTGCCCCCCGGCCGCGATACGGCGCGCGGTCGAACACGAACGTTGACGACGGCTTCCAGGTTCGCGACATCATAGGCGAGCCGACCGGCGGCGACAAGCGACGGCGCGCGCGACACGCACGCCCGAACTGCCGCGAGCCATGCCGCCGGCTGGCTTAGAATGCGCGCACTCAGGCGATCACACCATGAAAATCCTCGTTACCGGCGCCGCGGGCCAACTCGGTTCCGCTCTGCTGCGCGCCCTCGCGTCACGCACCGACACGACCGAGATCGTCGCCGTCGACCAACACCCGCTGGCGACGGACAGTCCCAAGCTGCGCGTGCTCACCGGCGATCTCACCGCGCCCGGATTCGCGCGCGGCCTGGTGGACCGCGGCACCGCGACGGTGTTCCATCTCGCCTCGCTCGTTTCGGGCGGCGCGGAGCAGGACTTCGAGCTCGGCACCCGGGTCAACCTCGATGCGACGCGCGAGCTGCTCGAGGCCTGCCGGATCGCCGGCCACGCGCCGCGCTTCGTGTTCACTTCCTCGATCGCGGTATACGGCGGCACGCTGCCCGATCCCGTGACCGACGACACGCCGGCGCTGCCGCGCCTTTCCTACGGCGCGCAAAAGCTCGCCTGCGAGATCCTGATCAACGACTACACGCGGCGCGGCTTCCTGGTCGGCGCGACGCTGCGCCTGCCGGCGGTGCTGGTGCGCGGCGGCGGACCCAACAGCGCCGTGTCCGGATGGACCAGCGCGCTGATCCGCGAGCCGCTCGCCGGGCGCGACTACGTCTGCCCGGTCGCCGCGCGCACGCGCCAGCCGTGCATCTCGGCGCGGCGGGCGGTCGAGTCGCTGATCGCGGCGTCGCGACTCGACCCGGGCGCGCTCGGCCACGATCGCAGCGTGCTGCTCGCAGGCGTCACCGCG
>Ga0224495_10000390_pt1 | contig 35454 bp, 40 predicted proteins | sample SF_Jul11_sed_USG_FD_168128 | JGI IMG/M metagenome (GOLD analysis project Ga0224495, IMG submission 168128) | Sediment microbial communities from San Francisco Bay, California, United States - SF_Jul11_sed_USGS_4_1 | ecosystem: Environmental > Aquatic > Marine > Sediment | place: USA: California... | reverse complement strand
AGCAGTCTTGAGGGACCGAAGCGAGAGACAACGTAGCACTTGTAGCGATCGACGATTCTGTCAAAGTCCATGCCTGGTCCCTCCTTGAGCGGTTGGTACGGCAGATAAGAACCTTATCTTATCCAACCATAAAAGTCAACCGAGAGTGTTGTTTTTCTTGAATTTTTAACCTGAACAGAGTAGTATTTCGGCAGCGGTGAACACGCGCATACAGAGGTGACAAAGATGGATGTCTGCCAGTTGGCGAAGATCATCATCCAACAGGTGTTTGGGGAAGCTTCCAGCTATCCTCAGACACTTGAGCTGCTTGTTAGCAGCTCCGACATGGCCTTTGATGAGATCAGAGGCACAAACGATCTGGCCTGCGAAGCGTGGGCAGGGCTCGACGAAGACGAGAAGGAAGAGGCCGCTGAGCGAGCGGTGGCGCTCGTCATGTACGACGCCTGTGCCTGCAAACGTAAGGAACCCGACATCCAGATGGAATGCCTCTGGCACTGCGCCGAGCACCTCACGGCACCCCGAACCTCATTCCGGCGCACGCCGGCGCAGCAGGCTGCAGCGGCCATATGGATGAAGCTCGACTTCATCGACCGCGCTGTCATGGTCGAGTGGCTGCTCAACCTCGACGCAGCCGTTCCCGCCTAGATCGCTTCGCCGTACCCGGCCGCGACTCCCCGTCGCGGCCGTTGTCATTTAAAACACATACTCAGTTGCGCAATTTATCTAAAATAGTTAAGATTTGAACATAACCAAAGGAGAACAGTGGACAAAAAACCTATTAGAAATCTGTCGATTATTGGTGCGGTGGTCGTAGTGGTGCTGGGTACCCTACTGCATTTTGCCTATGGGCTAAGCGGCAATAATTTTATTGTAGGGCTAATCACACCAGTCAACGAAAGTGTCTGGGAACATATGAAACTTATTATGACACCCCTTATAATTTTTGCTTTTATTGAGTGGTATTATCTCAAAGGAAAAGTGAGTAATTTTTGTTTTTCGCTGCTCAAACAAGCCGGTGTCGGGATTATTTTTATTATCGCGTTTTTCTATATCTATACTTATTTCACCGGCGAGAGCATTCTCGCGCTTGACATCGGCTCATTTGTTGTCGGAGCCATTCTCGCCAAATGGCTCGGCTATGCAATTTTAGTAGGGAAGTTTAAAAAATTTGAGTTTAAAGGCCTTAATATTCTCTCAGCCATTATTCTTACGGTAGTTTTTGCCTTTTTCATCTATGCCACAATTGATCCACCGAAAGTCGGGTTGTTTAAAGATCCGGTCGAAGGAAGTTTTGGGATCTACGAAAAAAATTCTTAAAAAACTCAACGAACTCGTTAGATAAAATTTAATTCAATACTGGCGGATTGAATCCGCCTTTTAATGTGGGGGCAGGAGACACTACTTGCGAAGCGTTTCTCCTGCCCCCACGCCCCCACCACTTAGCACGCTTGTTCTAGGAACAGGAAATTTACACTCCCTTTCTGACAAACTTTCTCGACAGGTTTGCGAGCTTTTATCAGAAGCGGGAATGTAAATTACCCTTCCTGAACGACACTTTTACCCATCAACTACAAATCATTGACTTTTGGGGAAGGAGCTTGCTCCGCAAGCATTGTATATTTAACCTGAAGAGAGTAGGGTTTGAGATAGAAAATTTGGAAATAAAAAATAAAATAAGGAATATTATGATGTTCATTCCTACAAGAACTAAAAAACGCCTTTCGGAGAATCTACGAAAATATCAAAGAATCGTCAAAAGCGCGACAGCAAAAGATATCAATGAATCAGATACGTCCCTGATTGTTACTGACATGCTTTGCGATATACTTGGCTATGATAAATATACCGAGATAACAACGGAAAGTGCTATTAGGGGAACTTTTTGCGATTTGGCTGTATCGATTAATAAAAAGATCAAACTATTGCTTGAATTAAAAGCAATCGGGCTTGACTTGAAAGACTACCATATTAAGCAGGCGATTGACTATGCTGCGAACAAAGGAATTGATTGGGTTATACTCACAAACGCCCGTGAATGGCATATTTATAAAGTTTCATTTACCAAACCGATCAATAAAGAATTGGTCTCCCAGTTTGCCCTAGAAGATCTGAGTCCAAGGTTAGAAAAAGACCTAGAGATGCTATTTTCGTTAACAAAAGAAGGTCTCGCGAAATCTGCTCTAAGCGACTACTATGACCAAAGTCAGACTACAAATAGATATGTATTAGGCAACCTACTGATGTCAGACGAAGTGATAGACGTCTTGAGAAGGGAAGTCAAAAAGCTATTTCCCAAAACGAGAATTGACACCGAGGAAATAAGGGAAACGTTATCAAAAAATGTTATAAAAAGAGAAATTCTTGAAGGAGAAGAAGCCGATTTAGCAAGAAAAAAACTAAAGAAGAAAGTCAGAAAATAATCTTGGGGTGAAATGATTTTGCCGATAAAGATTGGGTAGTAAAAATGTCTGAACAGCAAACGCCAAACTATAAGTGTCCGTTATGCAAAAGTATTCTATCAAAAGAAAGATGGATTAGAATTACTGGGCAATGGGACGAACAACAGAAGTCAGCACTAGAGGCAAAAAAACAAATTCAAGATCTAAAAAAACGGGAAGAGGAGAGAGAAAAGAAGTATAAACAAGATACCAAAAAAATATCAAAAGCAGCTTCAGAAGCTGGATTTAAAAGAGGGCAAGAAAAAGAAAAAAACGAGCGTACTAGAATGTCTAAACTTCTTGAAAAAAGGACAAGGGATATTCAGATATACGGTAAAAAGATTCAAGAACTAGAGAAACAGCTTAAAGAAGGAAAAACTCCTCAAACGGCGGGATTTGATTATGAAAAAGAGGTTATTGCAATGCTTAATGAGACATTTACGGAAGATAATATTAAGCCGACCGGCAAAAGGGGTGATGCAATACAGGAAATAGTATTTGATAATAAAGTAATCGGAAGTATATTGTATGAATGCAAAAAAACTTCGGAATATAAAAACAGTTTTACAGATGAAATCAAGCGCCACAAAGAAGAAGCTAAAGCCGACTATGGAGTTATCGTAACACATGCGATAAAAAACGGAAAAACCAACTTTTTCATTGAAGACGAAATTATTATTGTAGGACCACTTTGTATGCTTGACGTTGCTAATTGGTTAAGGGGAGCAATTATAGAAATGTATAAATTAAAATTGACAGGGGAAAAATATCAAGAGACCGGGAGAGCTATTCTAAAATATATGCAATCGGGAGAATTTAAAATTCATATGAGCGATTCGGCAAAAAAAGCGGAAGAGGCATACAGCTTGATGGTTCAAGAAATTAACTCACATAAAAAAACCTGGCAAGAACGGTATAGGCTGTACTCTGCAATTCATAATAACGTGCAGACAGTAAGGCTGGAAATCGGCAAAATAATAACTGGCAATCCTGAGTTAGGCAGAGAAACATTAGCATTTCCGGAAATTCCGGAAAATCTAGAATAAGTCAGAAATAAAAATCATCGAGGAGCAAGTTAATGAATTTAGACGAAAAACTTCAACTGTACTTTTTCGATCCAAAAAAAGACGAGGTCGAATACCATGCGGAATACAAAAAATTAAGTGGTAGTGTTATCGTCGCTTACTCGCCCCTCTATCTACTCCGAAGGCAAATGCTTTTTCTCTCCGGAGAAATTCCTGGCATTAAAAAATCAATTTATCACAAAACTTATCTTTCTGCGATTATCATATCGAATATTGCCGTCTCAGGTTTAGCTGAGATAATATATTGCAAGGAAAAAATAAAACCGGAACAATATAAACAATTCTATGAAACTTATCTGGGGAAAGATGCTATGCAAATGTTGGGACTTCGAGCACTCAGAAACGGGTTGGAACATAATAATTTTCAATTATATACACGTGTTTATAAAAATAACGAAAACAATACGGGAGGGATGTTTAAAGAGTTAATCGGCTATCTCTCTCAAAGTCCTGAGTGGAATGGTATATGGCGAATGGAAAAAAGGTTAGTCGATTTTATCAAAATTACTTTCGCGTTAAGCAAGAGTAAGGAATGGAATATTGTGTCTAAACCTGAGATACAAAATTTTTATAAAGAGGAAAAATATTTGCTTGTTCAATACAAAATAAATCCTTTTCGATACATAGAACGCCTCGAAAATGGGATCGAAATGATAAAAGGAGAAATAATTTCAAGCCCGAGGCTAACTAACCATTTCTCAAAAAAAATTACGGTTGATAATTGGATGAAAGTATATAGCGCATAAATTTATCAGTAATCATGAAAATCGGAAAGTTCAGGGGTAGGAATATGGACATTGACTTGGCTTCGGGAGACGATACTTCGTAGAAGCAAGATAAGCTATTATAAAATTACTAATAAAAAAGCGAGGGGGGAGATGGATAGTCCTAACCGAAAACGGCCAAAAACTGTTTTAATAGTGGTTTTGTTGGTTATCGTTCTGTCGGGAATTATTTTAGGTTCTTATTTTTTGATTAAAAAGCTAAACTCGTCAAAATCATCCCAGGGACAGAGCGCGACAAAAGATTGGATTGACTACAAAGACGAGCGCGGTTTTGCTGTCCAAATGCCCAAAAACTGGAAAATAAATGTTAGCGACTGGGGACTAATCAAAATCGGGCCTAACCCTGAAAAAACCGACGAACAAACGGTTTTCGCCCTAACTATGATTTATCCGCAGGAAAAAACAAAAGAAGAAGTTCTAGCAGATGCAAGGAGTTATTTTGAGAAGTCGTTCAGCAATTTCCAAATTCTGGATCAGAAGTCCATTGATAAATACAGCTCCATTGTTTGTAAGATAAAATACACCGGCAGTGATATGATGGGGGTCCTAAATATTAATGGCGATGGAAAAAGCTATTTCGTTTCCGGATTTGCCTCCCCCAGCGATCAGTTAAAAGACAATATGCCCGATCTAATGAAGACCTTATCCTCATTCAATTATGATGCTAAATTAAAGAATCCGGAAAAGGTCGATAATTTAGTTAAGCTTGTTTCTTGGAAAGATCCGAAAGAAGGAGCGTTTACTGTTAATGTACCCAGCGGCTGGAATATTGAGGGGGGCGTGGTCAGACCCTATATTGACGCCGCCTTAAAAATTATTGCCACCAGTGGCGACAAGGGTATTCAAATTGAAAATCCATACCCTCCAATTTATACGGTTCCCAACCAAATATTGGAATTTGCCGGTTTCGGGGAGGGCTCTCACTATAATCCGTCGGGCGGTGTTTCACAGGATATGATCGTGATGTCGGAAAAAAATGCCCAAAATTACATTGAGACAGTCCTCGCAAAAAATTTAAATCTCAATGTTGATTCGGTCAAATCCCGTGATGATCTTGTGAAGAAAGTCCCCAAACCTCCTTATGTGACGCAGACAACCGCTGCCGAGGGTACTTTGTCCGGCGATGGCAAAACCCATAAAGTCATTGTTATTGAACAAGGCATTAGCATAGCGGGAACAAGTTTATGGACTGCCGGAATGACGCATTATTGGGCGCCGGAAGGTGAGATCGGCAAAGTAGAAGAAATCGCCACGGCGATGGATCGGTCTTTTAAGCTCGACCCGACATGGGTAAAAAATGAGCAAGTTCAAGTTGCCAAAAGATCACAGATAATAAGTCAAACACAATCAGAGATTTCAGATATAATTTCTTCAACTTTTGAATACCGTTCATCAACACAAGACGAGTTGTCAGATAAATGGAGTGATGCAATTTTGGGCGTGCAAGATGTTTACGATCCATCAACCGGAGAAAATTATACCGTTCCTAACACTTCTAAATATTATTGGACAGACGGTTTAAATAGAGTTGTTGGTACTGACACTCATGACAGTCCCGGCTATTACTGGGACTGGAAGGAATTAACGCCGGTAGAATAAAAGAGTCAAGAATTTTGTGCTAAAGTTGAGGCATGAAAATCAAAAAGCTTAAGGGTGGGAATATGGACATCGATCTGACTTCCGGAGATAAAACCCCCTGGAAGCAGACAAGGTGTCCGCGGAATGAGAAGGAAGGGACGAAGAATCATAAATGCGCGGTGAAGAATACGTCGATCTGCGATTATTTTTGCGGGATCGAGTATCTAGACACCGTGCTATGCTCCTATCCCCACAAAAACCCAAACAATAAATCCTAGAATATCATTCTTAGATTAGCAAGAAACTAGTAATATACTATGAATGAAAGAGGGCCGAGAAGCGTAGAGGGGCGAAGAGAGCAGATAATAACTGAGCTGCGCTCGCTCAGGGATGATTGGTCTGACGAGATTCCCGACCAGATTGTAGACAGCACAAGCGGCCTTCGAACGAAGGCACGAAATCAATGGTTTCAGAATGTTATTTCTTGGATTGAAATGGGAATTGAGGTGGGTCTTTTCTCGCAGCAGGTCATGGCAGAACTTGAGAATTTTGACAAATACATTGAAGAGACGCAGTTTCGTTCGCGGATAAAGAACCCGGAGGATATCAAACGCGGTAAAATGCTTTTAACTCATGCTCTTGCTGAGCTTGGCATTTAAGCGAGGCGTCAATGTTTAAAAATTATGCTTTGCTGCTATCCCCACAAGAGTCCGAATGAAAAATAAATGTGAAACGATAATCTTTTAAATATTACTGTTATGTGGTCATATTAATATCGTTAAAATAAAATTTATGCAAACTCATATTTTCCGTTTACGCCCTGGGCTGAATTTCAAAGAGGAAATTGATAAATATGTTCAGGAAAGAAAAATTCTGGCAGGCATAGTTCTCACCTGCGTTGGGAATCTTAAAAAAGCCGTCTTGCGAATGGCCAACGCTAAAATTATCAAAACATGGGAGGGGAGCTTTGAGATTGTTTCCTTGGTTGGAACAGTAGGGGCAGGAAATAGCCATATCCACATTTGCCTTTCAAGCGAGGACGGCAAAACTTTTGGCGGGCATCTAAAAAACGGATCAATTGTTGGCACTACTGCCGAAGTTGTTATAGGTGAAATTGAGAACCTGGAATTTGTAAGAGAGTTTGATGGAGAGACTGGCTACAAGGAATTAGTCGCGAGGTCTAAGAAAAGGCAGAAACCAACAAAGAAAAAATGAAAAGGGTCTGAAATAAATTAATCGGGGATAGGATTCCAGGGGGAAAATGGAATTTGACGCTCATCTACAGACAAAAGGTAAATAATATGATACAATCAACTTACATTTTAGTATAAAGTGGGTTGAATGGTCGAACTATCTTTTTATACAATCTAAATGTAAAAATCATTAACTAGGATATATATCATGCAAACAGGAACAATCAAGCGTTTGACAGATCGCGGATTTGGATTCATAGCAGTTGAGGGAAATGACAAGGATTTATTCTTTCATTCCAACGAGCTCAAGGATGTAAAATTCGAAGAATTGAAAGAGGGCGACAAGGTCCAATTCGAAGTTACTTCAAGTCCAAAAGGCGACAATGCCACGAATGTGTCTAGAGCAGATGCAACAGGAGCACCAGCAGCCAAAGAAGCAAGTGCACCAAAAGCCGAAGCAACAGACGCACCGGCAGCAGAATAATTCAAACTATTCTAAACAAAAAACGCCCTTTCCGTACGGATGGGCGTTTTTTGTTTTTTGTGAGCTAACTTAGGCTTTCTTGGTACCGAGGATTTTGAACATCTTTGTTCCGCACACCGTGCAGACACCCTTCATCGCCTTACGCTTGTTTTTCATTTCAACTTCCTCGCAATCCTTCATCTCTCTTTTCTCCTTACACTTCATACAGTGGCCCGTTTCCGCCACTTTTTGACCCTCATCCATGATACTCCTTCATTAGTTGTTTCTTACCATTAAACTATACACCCTGTGAAAAGACTAGCAACTCCTTCGCGCCACCGCCTCCAATTGGCGCAGATGTTCGATTTATAAAACAGCAGGGATCGTCTACTAGACGATCCCTTGGGACTAGTGCTGCCGGCGCTAGCCGGCTACGGCATTCTCCAGCTCCTTCTCGAGACAACCTTCGCAGTACGGCTGGTTGTCCCCCAGCGCTTCGAGCACCTTAGCCCTAAGCGCTTCGGTATCCCTGCCCCTATCGATTGGCACATCATCCTCATCGCGGATCTCGTAGAGAGTGATGTGCTTCACCAGGACGGCTGGGACCCCGGGGTGGCGGCTACACTCGCCGCTGGCTTGTGACTCGGCCTGGTCGAATGAGACCCGATAAACCACCCCATCGACCGTGACCTCGCGATCCCACTGCGGGTATTCTCTCGACACGATGCCTATTCACCTCCTTGTTCAGCAGAGAAATAATAACAGATTTGGCCCCCTATGTCGATACCCTCTTGGGGTGATATAATAAAAACATGCCGTTTAAAAAGGCCGGCGACAAGTATGTGAGCTTCTCGGGGCGAAAATACACCAAAAAACAGGTTGCCCTGTACTATGCAACTGAAGGATTCAAAAAGAAGCCAAGGAAAATTAAGAAGAAATAGCTTTGGGATTAAGCGCTTACCGCTAGCACCAAGCAGCTGATTTATTCTTGTGTTGATTGAGTAGTCAGGGTTATTGTGTTATTGATCAGAAAGTTATAAAAATAAATAGTAACCATGAGAAACCTTGAATCGCTTATTGGCCGACAAAAAATAAAACCGCAAACTCCAACAGGCAGGCAGGAACTCAAAGATGGTGAGGAGATGTGGTACATTTTAGAATTCGAAAATCTCCGCCACGAACTAAGCGAGCGGATTATATTTTTGAACCACACTATAAACCTAGCAATTATTTTTTGGGTTGTTTTTATAGTAATGTTTTTCGGTATGGTAACACTTGAGGTAAAAAAAGAAACGATTTACACTTTTCTCCTGTTGATACCGATTGTAATGGATCTGTTAGCATTCAGTTATCAAACAAACCAGAGCTCGCTCGAATCAATCCCCAAATATTTTCACGAACAAATTAAGCCCCGTTTAGACAATAAGTATAAAAGTAATATTTTGGGCTGGGAGAAATTTTTTGCTGAACAAAAAAAGCCTTTCAGGGTAGAGAGTGTTACCAAAGTGCTTCCTTTCCTAATTCCTTCGTTGATTCCCATCTATTTTCTCGTAGCAAAATATCCACTTGAGCGATATCAGACAGCCGTTGCAATCGTTGGCATTATTTTTTTGTTGATAGTATTAGAAAACTTTCGCTATAAGTTACGAAGGGTGAAGTAGCAAATTGTGGTAGAGTTAAATTAATAATTAGGGGGAAAAATGGCAAAAAAATGGTTAATTGGGTTAATCGTGGTTTTGACATTGGCTGTTGCTAGTTTGGCATTCTGGCTTTATAGAAAAAGTGTGATTGATCCCGTTAAGACAAGCCAAAGGAAAGCAGAAGAAAGCGATACCCCCACAAATAGCAACTTGTATGAGTGGTCGCAAATGGCCGACAGCCCGTACAGCCACGATATCTACTATGCTACCAGCGTCGATCTTTTGAATTGGACAGACTCGAATAATCTATTGGCCAGACACGCTAGTGTTCCAGAGGCAATCTACCGTAACGGTATAGTTTATGTCTATTTTCTTGACTTTTCCGAAGATGGCAAGCCAGAACAATTAGCTCTGATACGCTCTTCAGATGAAGGCAAAACTTGGCAAGAAAAAACAATTGCAAATATCGAAGGGCTTGGCCAAAAAACAGTTGCCGACCCCTCTCTGCTCCTGCTTGAGGATGGCACAATGAAGCTCTTTTTCTTCGACATCGGCGCCGGACGTGTATCTTCGCAAAAGCAAGAGCAAGAAAAAGACTCTAAACAAACTCAACCCAATTACATCTATTCAGCGACTTCCAATGATGGTGTGAATTTCAAGATGGATGATGGATATCGGTTTGCTGATAATGCAATATTCGATCCGGATGTAATTAAGGTAAACGATACCTGGTACTTATACTGCGGCAAAGAAGGCATCATCACCGTTGCAACTTCAGATGATGGAATAAGTTTCACTGACAGGGGAACCGCGTTTGACAAAGGGTTTATACCCAGCATCTATCATGACGGCTCTAAATTTTATCTATATAGTCCAATGGTCGGTGCAACCCCAGACCAAGGCGGAATCGGCATAGCTACTTCCGCTGATGGCATTAAATTTACCAGAGGAAGCACATATTTTAACCGCCCCGGCAGCCTGCCTCCGAACGACCCGGGTGTTACAAAGATTGGCGACAACAAATATATTATGGTATATAAAGTCATAAATGAACCAACAAAAAGCGACGAGCCAAAAAAATAATTAACAATCAGAGAAAGGGAAAATATGGCTAAAAAATGGCACGGGCATGGAGCTTCCGGCGGAGTTTACGGACTGGCGTTTATTGGGGCTGCGGTTTACTTCATCCAGCACGCGGATAGTTTTTGGCAAGGAGTGTGGGGATTTATCAAAGCCCTCGTCTGGCCAGCGTTTCTTGTATACAAGCTGCTCGAGTTTTTAAAGATGTAAACAAGCTTCTGTTAGGTCTTAGTTTAACGGTAAGGAGCGTGAAAAATACCGAAGTTGAGATTCGAGGGCCGCTGACCGAAAAGCAGTTTTTAGAATTGCAAAAAAAGCTCTCTGAGGAAGGTAAATTCGTCGCCGACAAAAATCGATTTGCGATTTGCTACCCCGATCCAGACACTGGAAGTCTGGTTGAAAATTGCAATACCGACATCAGGGTTAGAAATACAAACGGCATTCCAGAAATTATTATCAAAAAGGGGAAGTGGGGAGCAGTTGATGAAAACCGCCGCGAATTCTGCTTAACTGGAAAGCCGGGCGAATTTCACAAAATGATCATGATGATGGGCGCGATGGGCTTTACAAAAGGAGTCAGCGTGATCAGGCGGGGTAAAATTTATAAATATAAAGGAATTGAATTTTCGCTAGTTGAGGTGCCAAATCACAGTTATTTTTTCGAGGCGGAAATTATGACATCTCAAGAAAATAAAGAAAAAGCGCTCGAAAGGATTGGTAAGGTTTGCAAAGACTTAGGGCTTAATCTTTTTTCTGAAAAAGACTTTTACGACTATATTCATATTCTGAACAAAGAAGCGAATAAACAATTTAATTTCGAAAAATATAGCGAAGGTTATTTTTTAGAGAATTTTGGGATAGAATAATAAAAATTAAAGTGCCAAAATGAAAATCACAGAGAGGAGAAAAAGATGACAAAAGAGAAAACCACGATCCCGGAAAAATCAGCGCGAAACCTTAGGGGGTGGAATATAGCAATGGGATTTTTGCACTTAGCACAGAGTGTGGTGATGCTCATACTGTCAAGTGATTTTTCGCTGCCAGTAATCGGAAACTTTTTAAACTTCAATGCGAGCACTCAATCGCTTCAGCCAGCTCCGGAAATGATATTTAACCTGCAAATAGGCCCGGCCGTAGCGGCATTTCTTTTTCTTTCCGCGATAGCTCATTTTGCCGTCTCAACCGTTTTTTACGGATGGTACATTAAGAAACTCGCCAACCACATTAATCCTGCCCGTTGGATTGAATATGCCTTCAGCTCGTCGCTGATGATTATCATTATTGCCATGCTGGTTGGAATATATGAACTTTCAACCCTAATCGTCCTCTTTGGTCTTAATGCCTCGATGATCCTTTTCGGTTGGCTGATGGAGCTTCACAACCAAACTACAGAAAAGACCGACTGGACGTCTTTTATTTTCGGCTGTATCGCCGGAATTATTCCGTGGGTTGCAATCGCAATTTATCTTTTCGCTGCCGGAGAAGGAGAGTACCGCGCCCCGAACTTTGTCTACTGGATTTACTTCTCGATTTTTATTTTCTTTAACTGCTTTGCCATCAACCAAGTTCTCCAATACAAAAAAGTCGGGCGCTGGCAGGACTATCTCTACGGAGAAAAAGCTTATATCATCTTAAGCCTTGTCGCCAAGTCGCTACTCGCTTGGCAAGTTTTCGCCGGAACTTTAAGACCAATGTAGAAAACACTAGATGGGGGTTATAAATTATAAAAAGCTGCTCATAGTAAAAAGTACAATAATCGGCATATTTATAATCCTTTTTAGCGTCGCCAGACTACTACCGGCAACAACGATTAAGTCAGTTATCAGTAATAACAATATAATGTCTGGCGTCGCCTGTTCGTACCTTGCAAGAGTATCCGGTAACCATTCTGGTATAATCTAGGAAAGAAGGTGGACGTGAAAGCACCCAAGATAATAATATTTCTGCTCGGGGCCATTGTTGGGATTATTTTGTTGATATTCTATCCTCCAGCAAAGACCAAGGCGGCAAACTGCGGCGGGGTCACTCCTTGTGTTTGCGGTGATACAGTGACTTCTAATTATACACTAAGCTCTGATCTCAATTGTCCGGCGACTAACGGTTTAATAATCGGAGCTTCTGGCATTACTATTAACGGCAATGGCCATTCAATTATTGGGACAGATATTTTAAATGATGGTATTACGAATGGTGCTGGCGGATGGGACAATATTACTATCATAAATTTCAATAAAATCAGCGGGTTTGATTATGGCATCTATTTATTAAATAGTGATTCTCCTATTATTCAAAATAATGTATCGGAAGAGAATTTTTACAATCTTCGCCTTGAATCTTCTCCCTCTGCCAATATCTCTGGAAATACTTTAGGTAAATCCACCGGCCTGGGGAGCTGCGATATGTTTCTATCTTCCTCCAATTCAGCCATAATTTCGGCAAATAACTTTAACCAAAATCATAATGGGCTGCGAATAAGCAATGCTAATTCCGGCACGATAAGCAATAACACTTTTATCTATCAACAAAAAGCAATTAGCTTAGAAGGAACAAGCACTGGCAATAACGTTAGTAATAATACCATCAGAACTTCAGCTGTTGCCTTTTATCTATCTGCCTCAACAAACACTATAAGTAATAACAAAGTTTATAATTCAAATGAAGATTTAACAGGTTCTGGGACAAATACTATATCATCAAATCAATTTCTACATTCTGCCAAGCCGAAAATGATAAGCTTCACAGAACAAACAAGGACAAGGAATGTGGGTGAATCTATCAGTTATAATATTTTTATGCTTAATGCTACTGGGGCTGCCTGCGCTGATTGTGCTTACAGCATCTCCACCTCTCCCACTGAACCCATCGCAATTAATAAGTCAAGCAATAATTTAACAGGAAATTTTGCCCCGGGGCTAAGCGGAATATATACTCTTAATGTAACTGTAACTGACACCAACAACAATCTAAGCAAAAGAAATTACATTTTCTTTACTGGCTCATTGGAAACAGTCACCACCAGATTTTATTTAAGGGGAACGAATCCTGTTCATGGTCAGCCAAGCGGTAACGATGCAAAGTCTCTAATTTTTTCCCTGCCAACTAAAACTGAAGAGTGGACCTGTGGGGCCTGGATTCAAAATTCCCCCGATATTATTCCAAACTATCCCTTGGCTAATCTTACAGCGGTTGATACTAACACTTGGTACACTTTAAATACCTCCGGAGTATTAGGTATTGAAAGGTTTGTTACCTATTCCACAACCAGGGACGTCAGCTTAACAGTACCTTCTGCTGTAAGCTATGCCTTTATTAACAGAAATCTTACTGGCTTTAATTGGTCTATTGACTATCCTTGGCATTGGTATTGGCTAGCTTTGAAGTTAAGAGCGAACGGTGATCCGCATTGGCGCAGCACTCCTGCGGAGACAAGCTATGCTGATTTTACTTATTCATATCCCTCTGCTTTAGCTTTGTTTAACATTTCAAACGATAACTTAATAATAAAGTCAGCGGTCAAAAAATCGGATAACGCCAATTTTTCCCTGACCCTTGAGAATCCTTTACTATCCTCTCAGAACACCGATTTAAATTTTTCCAATTTGAATCACCCATTTTTAGGAATCACAAATCAAATTTTATCAGCCGGCAATGATAGCTTTTCAGTAAACCTGTCTGCCTCACAGACAAGAACGCTCGAGACGGTTAACTTAGCAGTAACACCGAACACAGGCTCAATTGATCTAACGATTGATACTTGGCAGACTTCGGGAAATTACTATAAAAAATGGACGGAGGATGGTTCAGCAAGCAATATCATCACTTCGCATACTATCGGCGAGCTTAAGGCAATTACTGACTATACCGTCTACGTTGACGGGAACTATTTCGGGTCATTTCAATCTAACAATTCAGGTGAAATTTCTTTTACCTACTATGGCGGATACTCAGCTAAAACCTTCGAGGTTAAAGAATCACCGTCATCTGAAATTACCAATATATTGCCCGAAACAGGTTCCTAATTTGTACCCATTAAGAAGCTGAAGGTCCTATGGCAACAAAGAAAAAATATTGGTCGAAAGAGGTTACGGAGAAAAGCAATGCTCTTGACTTGGAAGAAGGGGTCTTTATATCCGGGGACCCGCACCAAATCGCTCTTTCCCTTAAACGGTCCGCCGAAAAAAGCTCTCGAAAGAAAGCCCACCCGTTTCAGTCGGCAATGTCAATGCTTAACTTTTACATCAACCGGGCTGGGAAGGGTCTGCCAGCGAGCCAGAAGAAAACCCTTAATCAAGCCAAAGTGGAGTTAAGAAAATTATTTAGTAAGATGTAAGTTAGGAAAGAAAATGAAAAGGGGACTAGCATTAGTTTTGGTTCTAATACTAGGATTAATTGCCGGATTTGCCGGCGGTTACTATTACAGCTTATCGGGACTTAGCAAAAAGACCGCAGAGCAACCCACAACAACTACAGCGACAGCATCAAAAAGCCCGGCTGCGGTTGCAAAGTTAGACTTAAGCCAGAAAGTAAATGCCTGGCTTGTTTGGTGGGACCAAGAAAAAGGATTTGAAAGCTTAAAGCAAAATGCCGCCTCAATCTCATCAGTCAGGCCCTTCTGGTACAGAGTGGAAGAAAGCGGCAGTATCGAAAAGCTCGCCGGCGCGGAAGACCAAGAAATAATCGGGTTTGCCAAAGCCAATAAAATAAAAGTGGTCGCTACAATTACCAATGACAGCGATCCGGACTTAGTGGGGCCGATAATAACAGATTCGGCCAAAATCGATCTGCATATTAGAAACATCTTAAAACTGGTAGAAAAGAACGGCTATGACGGGATAGAAATTGACTACGAGAGCCTGTTGGCTAAGAACAAAGAGGCCTATACATCATTTATGAGCAAACTTTCAGTTGAGCTAAAAAAACAAAACAAAACCTTAGCAACGGCTCTTCATGCTAAAACCGAAGAGCCGGGGACATGGGATGGGCCGCAGGCCCAAGACTGGACGGAGCTCGGCAAAATCTGCGATGAAGTTAAAATTATGACTTACGACTATCACTGGGCAACTTCAGAGGCAGGGGCAATTTCACCGCTTGACTGGACGGAAGATGTGATTAAGCTAGCAGTCAAAGAAATCCCTAAGGAAAAAATCTATCTCGGCGTGCCATTCTACGGTTATGACTGGGTTGAAGAAAATGCAACAGATCTGACCTGGCAGGATGTTCAAAAGATAGTCAAGAAAAATAATCCGACGGTTAAATCCGACGGCGCATCGAAGGAATCATACTTTAGCTACCAGAAGGAAGACAAAAACCATGAGGTCTGGTTTAATAACAGCGAGTCGGTTAAATCGAGAGCAGAACTAGCTAAAAAATATTCTCTGCAGGGAATAGGAATATGGCGCCTCGGCCGGGAAGACCCGGGAAATTGGCAGGCGATCCAAGAAACGTTCAAAAAATAGTGGGGGTTGACCCGTCCGACAGGCTCAGGGTCAATACTAAGCAAGATCGAGGTATTGACAAGTTCGGGATTTGTTTGGTAGCGTTAAATTAATGAAAAAGCAACTCCCTCTCACAAAAAAGCAGCTTGGGATCTACAACTACATTAAGTCCTTTATCGAAGAAAATAATTATGCTCCGAGCTATCGAGAGGTAGCCTCCGAGCTGGGATTCACCTCGGTAGCTACTGTAGCTGAATATATCAGCGTCCTTGAAGCAAAGGGTTATTTGACCAAAGAAGACGGAAATGCCCGCTCGCTCCAGCTCACCCCCTCATGGGAGGAGCGAGCCTTTGAAATACCTCTGATTGGCATCATCTCGGCCGGAAAACCAATTGAAGCAATCAGAACCAACGAAACTATTGAAATCCCACGCGATATGATGGGGCCAAACGTCTTTGCCCTAAAAGTATCCGGCGATTCCATGGTTGAAGACGGCATATTCGATGGTGATTACGTGATTATCGAGAAAACCAATCATCCGAGAAACGGCGATATCGTAGTGGCCCTGGTTGATAACGAAAACGTTACCTTAAAGAGATTTTTCAGAGAAAAAACCAGGATTAGACTCCAACCGGCTAACAAAAGCTACAAGCCGATTTATACCCGGCGAGCATTGGTGCAGGGGCGGGTAAGAGGAGTAATAAGAAAATTTCACTAGATTAAATCATTGAGAGTCAGTCGCTCCTTTCGGAAACGGCTTATCCGCTCCAGCGGCGGACTGCGCCTTTGCGGATGTTCCTCAAGAAGAACTGCCTCTCAGCCAAGATACGCCATTACCCGCCTCTCGTTGCACAGAAATATTCCTTTAAAAAGAGAAGAGGTGAGTTGACAGTAAAAATTTATGCTATAATCAAGCTATGGCAAAATCTCTTGATATAATTGACCCTAAAAAAGAACTGGAAGACAAGCCAAAAGAGGAAAAAGATGAATTTGATCACGGCTTTAAAGAGCCGTCCTCTGGTGGTGGAGGAATTTTCTATCTGATAATTGGTATAATTGCTGTCGTAGTGGCCGTCGGCTCGGCTTTATATATTCTTTACAGCGGCGACCGAGGATCCAAAGAAGAAAGCACTACGCCTACGGTTGAAGAAACAGTGACTGTGCAAACGAGCCCGAGCCCCACAGCATCTGTTGCTGCCACAAGTTCGCCAACGACAACTACATTCAAATACACAGACGAGAAAATCAGAGTAGCAAACGGCAACGGCATCTCCGGCGAGGCAGCCAAGATCAAAAAGGTCCTTGAGGACAAAGGTTTTAAGGTGGAATCAATCGGAAACGCTTCAAAAACCTACGCCGAAACAATTATTTTTTATAAAACCGGACAAGAAGAATTAGCCAACGCCCTCAAAGATGTGATTAAAGACTACTACACCGGCAAAATTGAAAACTCCGATACAACTGTAGGCACCTACGATGCCGTCATTGCCCTGGGCTCAAAGTAGCCAGATCTATACAGGCAAACCAGCGATATTAATAATAATCGCTCTTTTTTTAGTCTATTTTTTTAAAGAAATTCTTTTAAAACAATTAAGCTCTAAATCAACAATATTTTACGCAGTCTTATTCCCCGGGGTAATCCTACATGAACTTTCCCACATTGCAGGCTGCGCCATCACTTTTACCAAAATAAGTTCGTTCAAGCTCTTTTCCAAAACGGGCGGATTCGTAAAACACGAAGCGCCCAAGCTGCCGGTTTTGGGGATTTTGATAATCTCGATTGCGCCGCTTGCAAGCGGACTAGCGGTCGTCTACTTTATCCTCATTAAAAAATTTGCAGATTTCAACCTCTCAGGACTCAATAGCGCTAACAAGGTCTTTGCCACTCTATTCTTTTTTTATTTAATAATCACCGTGGTTCTAACGATGCTTCCAAGCTATGAAGATTTTCAAAATGCTTTCATCAGCTATTTCATCCTAGCTATTTCTCTGATTATTTTTCAAGAAAAACTGGCCTCATACCTTAGCCCGATTCTACTTACCTTGATTTTTTGTCTCGGGGCGCTGATTGTGGTAAGTTTTATATTGTACGCTCTAAAACACACGCACTAGTTGCTTAATAATGAAAATCTCAAGATTAAAAAGAGGAGATGAGGTTGTGAGCTCATTAAACAGGATAGTCGAAAAGATGGAGGGCGGCTTGGTTTTAGGTATTGGAGCACTAGATTCAGCCAGGCTTAAAATCTACAACCTCGAAACGAAAACCTATCTGGAAAAAGAATTTACGGGCCCTTTGGAAGTAGCCGGGTTTATGGCGATTATTGCTAAAAACCCCGAGGGCAAAAGCGAGCTGCATCCCCACATAACCGTTTGCGACACAAACTTTAACAGTTCCGGTGGACATCTGGCAGAAGCCCAAGTCGGGGCAACTTTTGAATATGCTATTTTAGAAAGCGATGAAGAAATATCAAGATACCATGACGCCGAGATTGGCTTAAACTTAATAAAGGAAGGGGACAATGAATAAAAAATATAAAACGGCTCTAATAATTTCAATCATCGTTAGCGTTTTTATTATCGGCGGGGCTATCGCCGCAAAATATTATCCCAAGAAAGAATCCGCTGTGAACACTGCCGAAGAAGCAAGCACAACCCCAGAGCAATTAACTCTCTGTATGCTAGACGGCGCTTCATATAAAGACAAACAAAAAGCGCTACGCCACCCCCTGGCAGTAGTAATAGAAAACCATCCCGACGCGAGGCCCCAGTCAGGATTAATTGATGCAAGCTTGGTTTATGAAGCAATAACCGAAGGGGGAATAACAAGATATCTAGCTATTTATGGCCCTAAAGACACAAAGGAGATCGGCCCGATCCGAAGCGCAAGGCTGTTTTTTATGGACTGGCTTAAAGAATACGATGCCTTTTTTGCCCATGCCGGCGGCAACGAAGACGCCTTGGCCAATATCGGTAATTACCAAATTAAAGATTTGAACCATTCCCAAAAATATTTCTGGAGGGACCAGAAGGGAAGAGGGGTCGCCTCTGAGCACACGCTCTACTCATCAACAGATAAATTATACGAATATGCCGCTTCCAAAAAATACGACACAAGTTCATCAAACTTTGAAACGATGAAGTTTAAAGCAAGCGGACCGGCCAACCAAGCCGGAAAGGGCGTCGAGATTAACTTCTCATCCGCCTCGTATAAGGTAAGATGGTCGTATAGTCCAACCGAGAATAAATACGCCAGGTTTTTAGCCGGAAAAGAACATAAAGATTTAACCAGCGGCAAGCAAATCACGGCCGAAAATATAATCATTCAAACCGTGACTCGGACTCTGCAGCCTCACGGCAGCTACGGCAGCCAAAACTGGGTTTTCACCACGACCGGCTCCGGCAAGGCGACTGTACTCAGAGACGGGGAGGTAATTGCGGCTACTTGGAAAAAGCCGGCCCGCGATTCAAGGACCAAATTTTACACTGAAGCCGGAGTTGAGATCGAGTTTAACCCCGGAACCACTTGGTATGAAATAATACCGCCAGAGGTCAGCCCCAGCTTCATTTAGACCTTAGACCCGGATACTCTCCATGACACTCTTAACCAACCTCACATAAGCAAGTGAGTGGTTATAGGAGAATAGGGCTGAATCAATATCGCCTGAGCTAGCGCCGGCTCGTGCTAAAAGGTTGGCGGCGGCAAAAATCGAAGATCTCAAGTCACAGATATTTGAGCCGGGTTCAGCATAAACCCTAAAAGTAGAAGGAAGGAACTGCATCGGCCCGGTGGCACCGGCATAGCTTGACTTACAAGTTGAACCAGATTTCCCTGACTCAACCTGGTGAACAGCTTCAATTAGCCTCCAGTCAATGCCGTATTTCGCTCCTGCCTCTTTATAAAGAGCCCTTAATTGCTCAAGAGAAAGAATTTCAGAAATAACCGGCGAGGTCCTAACTGCGGTTTGAACTCGAGCGTTTTTCTTTTGTATTTCGGATAAACCAGGCTTGATTTCAACCTTATTAATCTCCAACTCGAAGATTGCGCCAGAGCGCTTAGCGAGCTTAACACCTTGGGTTGTGTCCTCATAACTAAAATTAGCGGCCATCGAGGTGGTCGCAACTGTTAGTATTATAGCGATCCAAAACGCAGTTTGGACTATATGTTTATTCATTTGTTGCGATTCTCCAGTTTCCTTGCGCCAACTGGAGGCCGCCGCAAATAAAAATCTTCTCCATTTGGAGAAGAGCTACATTATAACACAATAATTTGATTTGTCAAGGGTATAATGTTAAATTTTGCTTATGGAATGCATTTTTTGCCAAATCGCAAAAAAGAAGATAAAAGCCGATATTATCTGGGAAGATAAGGATGTAATCGCGGTTTACGATATTGACCCTAAGGCAAAAGTTCACGCCTTGATTTTCCCCAAATCACATCTCGGAAAATCCGCCCATGAAAAGAAGGTCGGCCTTGCCCTAAAGCAAATTTTTTCCGCGATTAGAATTGTGGCTCAAAGAACCGGCATTGACAAAACAGGATTTAGAGTTGTGACCAACCACCTGAAAGATGCCGGGCAAACAGTAGATCACGTTCACTTTCATCTGCTCGGCGGCCATAGCCTTGGCAGAATGTGCGATTGAAAAAATTCCAAAAAGTTATATAATTAATCAGCTATTAATTAATTTAAGCAACGGGGAGGTGAAAAAAGTTGAGAAAAAGCGAATCGCCAGAGGTAATGGTAAGAAAATTTCTTAGAGAGGTTCAGTTAAGCGGAGTGTTAACTGATGCAAAAAAAAGAAGGTTTAGAGAAAAAGGCCCGTCAAGAAGAGAGAGGCGATCTTCCGCCCGAAGAAAAGCCGAGAGATCAGAAACAAAGAGGGGGTGGTAGATTACTCGGGATGCAAATTGTCATATACGCGGCTGTCGTGCTGATTTTGATTTTAGTTATTTATTACTTAACAAAATATTCAAATAGCACCTTCGAAATAAATAATCTTTAAAATGATACTAGACCAAATCAACGAACAAATTATAAAGGAATATAAGGGCGGCGATGCTGAGAAGCGGGTTTTACTTCAGACTATCAAGGCCGCTCTATTGAATAAATCCAAGGAAAAGGGCGATAGCTATAATAATCAGGACGAAGTCCAGGTTCTCAAAAGCGAGTTGAAACAAAGAGAAGAGGCCCTTGAACAATTCAAAGCTGGTGGCAGAGAAGATTTAGTTTCAAAGACGACCAAGGAAATTGAGATAATTAAAAACTATCTACCCGAGGAACTTAGTGAGACTCAAATCGAAGAAGTCGTAAAAAGTAAATTGAATGATTTAGACGACAAATCTTTCGGTTCTGTTATGAAGGCGGTAATGGCCGAACTGAAAGGACGCGCCGACGGAGCAAAAGTAGCTCAAATTGTAAGAAAGTCAACCGAAACTTAAAAATGAGTTCTAACAAGGCAGAAGTCAGAACTATTAAAAAATTTAGCGACTATTCAGCCGTGCTTAAAAAAGAAGCGCTGGACTGGCTTAAAAAAAGGGGCGAAAAAAACTGTTGGCTTGAAATAGAAATAGCCGGAAAATCTAAAGTTAGAAGTCTTAATAAAAAATATCTAAATAGGGATTATCCAACTGACGTTCTTAGTTTTCCGCTCAAGACAGTACCAGGAGAGAAAGCTACAAATATTGGCACAGTGATAATCTGTGGTGATATAATAGAAGAGCAGGCCGAGAAGACAAATAAATCCTTTGAAAAAGAAATTATTTTTGTATTAAGGCATGGCATAAACCATCTGCTGGGAATTCATCACCCAGAATAGCAAGAGCAGCGAAGGTAATTAGGTCAGGAGGGAACGTTGAAGGAAGATGAGGGGCTTGTTGTAGCCCTAGATGTCGGGACATCCAAAGTAACCGTAATTGTCGGGCAGATTCAAGAAGGAATGATTAATATAACCGGGATTGGAAGAGCGCCAAACTCCGGCTTGAGAAAGGGCTGTGTCGTTGATATCGAAGACACTGTCAGCGCCATTTCAGCATCAATCGAGGAAGCCCAGAGAACTTGCGGAACGGAACTTATAAGCTGTTTTGCCTCAATCAGCGGCAACCAAATCATATCGGTTGACTCAAAGGGTGTCGTTGCCGTCAGCCGGGCTGATAGCGAAATTCAAGAAGAAGACGTCGAAAGAGTGACTGAATCTGCAAATTCAGTCGCCCTTCCCCCTAATTACGAAATAATCCATTCAATCCCTAAGTCATATATCGTTGACGGGCAAACAGATATCAAAAACCCCATCGGTATGGCCGGAATAAGACTCGAGGTCATCTCTCACGTGATAGGCTGCTCAACGATGGCCTTGAAAAGCCTGAGCAAAGCCATTACCCAGTCAGGCTTAGAAATAGAGGGAATGGTATTTGCTCCACTTGCTTCAGCTAAGGTATATCTGTCCAAAAGACAAAAAGAAATCGGCACGGTTTTAATTGATATTGGAGCGTCGAACACCTCGATCGCGGTTTATGAAGAATGTTCACTAATCCACTCAAAAGTAATTCCGATCGGCTCAAATCACATCACCAATGATATTGCCATTGGGTTAAAAATTTCAATTGACGGCGCTGAAAAAATAAAAACCAGTAAAGTAAATGTTGACATAGAAGAAGTGAGAGAATCTGAAAAGATAGACCTTGCCGAGTTTGAGAGGGGAGAAAAGGAAAGACCCAACCGGAGATATATTTGCGAAATTGCCGCGGCAAGACTAAGCGAGCTCTTTGGTATGATTAGAGACGAGCTTAAATCCATTCAAAAAGATGAAATGCTACCAGCCGGAGCGGTTATTACTGGAGGAGGAGCCAGGCTTGAAGGCTTACAGCAACTAGCTAAAAAATCGCTCGGGTTGCCCGTCCAGATTGGCCAGCCCATTTTCGAGGTTTCAGGAATTGTTGACAAACTAGACGATCCAGAGTACGCTACAGCCATCGGACTTCTTATCTGGGGTCTTGACGAAATACAAACAAGCGTGTCTAATGGAAAAAGGGCAAACACCAATTTAAAGAAAATGGGAGGGGCCTTCAGCAGGGTAAAGGAGATTTTTAAAAATTTCATTCCGTAAAAGGCTTAGAGATGATAAAAGACGATCTCGAAACATTTGCTACGATACGAGTTGTAGGAGTAGGCGGCTCCGGGGGAAACTCGGTTCAAAGAATGATAGACGCAAAATTGAAGGGCGTCGAGTTTGTAGCAATCAATACCGACGCTCAAGCGCTCGTTAACAATCCCGCCCCAGTTAAAATTCAAATTGGCAAAGAAACTACCCGAGGCCTCGGCGCCGGATCATCTGTAGAAATCGGCAAGAAATCCGTTGAGGAAAACAAGGAAGAAATATACGAGGCATTAAAGGGCTCGGATATGGTATTTGTAACCTATGGAGCCGGCGGTGGCACCGGGACTGGAGCAGGACCAGTAGCTGCGGCTATTGCTAGAGAATTAGGATCCCTAACCGTTGGCATAGTAACGAAGCCCTTCAGCTTCGAGGGAATGCGCCGCAAAAAGGTTGCCGACGAAGGAATCGAGGAATTAAGAGATAAGGTTGACACTCTAATCGTCATCCCCAACGACCGCTTACTGCAGGTTATCGACAAAAAAACTTCCCTTACAGACGCTTTCACGGTTGTCGACGATATACTGCGCCAAGGCGTTCAGGGCATATCCGATTTAATCACTTTGCACGGAATAATAAACGTTGACTTCGCCGACGTCAAAACGATTATGGCTGATGCGGGGTCGGCGCTGATGGGGATTGGACGAGGATCGGGAGATAATCGAGCAATCGAAGCAGCCAGAGCAGCAATTGATTCACCGCTTCTGGAGTTATCGATAGATGGAGCAAAGGGGATACTTTTCAATATCACTGGCGGCCCCGATATGAGCATGTACGAAATTGATGAAGCAGCAAAGATAATTACCGAAGCTGCCGATCCTGACGCCAATATCATTTTTGGCGCAATTGTTGACGAATCAATGTCGGGAGAGGTTAAAATAACCGTTATTGCTACCGGATTCGACGAAGGCGTAGAGACAAAGAAACCAGCCCGACCGCCAATGATCGAATCAACGCCAATTTCAACAATACAAACTCCTGCTGCCCAGCCAACTCCAAGCTATCCTTCATATGCTGAAGAAAACGAATATGAAACAGAGACGGAAGAAGATGAACTCGAAGTCCCGGCCTTTATAAGACGAAAGCTAAAATAGCACTCTAGACCTCCGATAATCAGTAAACCAAAGAAGTCATTTGGTATGACCTCGCCCTCCGATGCTAGGATAAATGAGGCGGCATTTTTTAACTGTAATCGGACTTATCGACCATCGATATATTGACAACACTATATTGTGGTTTATATTTAGGAAAGCACTATATATTGTGCTTTTTAAATTCATCTGAAAACTGCCGGTAAACTATAAAAACGCTAAAAAATAGAAAAAATGACCTGCCCAAAGTGCAAATCAACTAACACTCAAGTGATAGACTCACGTGATGTCGATTCAAGAACAATAAGACGAAGGCGGGAGTGTGAAAGCTGTCAGTTCAGATTCACCACCTACGAAAAAATAGAGCACGTTCGACTTTCTGTAACCAAGCGAGATGGCAGGGTAGAGCCGTTTGACAGGGATAAAATTTATAAAGGGATGGAAACCGCTGCCAGCGGGAGAATAGGCCCAGAACTATTAAGTGAAATAGTTGACGACATAGAGCAAAAAGTAATCGAGTCAGCAGAGCCGGCGATCTCGACAAAAAAGATAGGTAATTTGGTCATTAATAGACTACGCAAACTAGATGAAATATCATATCTACGGTTTGTAAGTGTTTACAAAAACTTCGAACAGATAGAATCATTTCAAGAGGAGCTTACCAAGCTAAAGAGCAACTAGAAAAAAGGGAGGGGAATTGCCAAAAGTCGCTGTAAGAGTTCAAACAAAAACGCCAAGCGGGAAAAAGAAAGGCGGGCCGTCAAGAAACAAGAAGGGTTTAAAAATAGAAAGATTTTTCACAAAACTCGGGGAAGACCCTTTTGAATCGACTCAATATGAACTAAGAAGCTCGAAAATCAGCAATGCTGACGGATCTGTCGTTTTTGAGATGAATGACATAGAAATACCCAGAAATTGGTCGAGACTGGCTTCAGACATTCTCATCTCAAAATACCTAAGAAAAAGCCAAGTTCCTCAATACGACAAATATGGAAAGCCTATTTTAGACAAAGACGGCAAACCAAAACTAGGAGCCGAACAGTCGGTTAAGCAGATAATTAAAAGGCTTGCTTACGGTTGGAGGTGGTGGGGAGAGAAGTTTCGGTACTTTACATCGAGGACCGATGCTGACCGTTTTGAGGATGAATTATCCTATATGTTATTGCATCAATACGGTGCGCCTAACTCCCCCCAGTGGTTCAATACCGGCCTGGCACTACGCTACGGAATTACCGGTCCCGCCCAAGGTCATTGGTATGCCGATCCCAAAACGGGAAAATTAAAACAGTCTGAAGATGCCTATACAAGGCCCCAGCCCCATGCCTGCTTTATCCAATCAATAAAGGACGATTTGGTAAACAGCGGGGGGATCTTCGATTTAGCTATAAAAGAGGCGAGGATTTTTAAGTACGGCTCCGGAAATGGAACGAACTTTTCAAGTCTTAGGGCAGAAGGAGAGCCCCTTTCGGGCGGAGGAAAATCGTCCGGGCTTATGAGCTGGCTACAAATATTTGACAGGGGAGCGGGCGCAATAAAATCAGGAGGGACAACCAGAAGAGCCTCAAAAATGGTGATTATAAATATCGACCACCCCGATATTGAGAAATTTATCGGGTGGAAATACAAAGAAGAGGAAAAGGCGGCTGCTCTAATCGCCGCAGGCTATACCGGCGGGATTGAGGGTCAGGCCTACCAGACCGTTTCCGGTCAGAATTCGAACAACTCTATAAGAGTAACGGATGATTTTATGAGAGCGGTCGAGCAAGAAGGAGAATGGCACCTTAGGTGGCGGACCAATCCCGAGCACATCTCGAAAACTGTCAAGGCAAAACAACTTTGGGATAAAATTGCTGATGCCGCCTGGCGCTGTGGCGACCCGGGTCTCCAGTTTGACACTAATATTAATAACTGGCATACCTGCCTTTCCTCGGGAAGAATCAACGCTTCAAATCCCTGCAGCGAATTTATGTTTCTCGATGACTCATCCTGCAATTTAGCTTCATTAAATCTGGTTAAATTTTACGATGAGAAAAATAACCAATTTAATATTACAGCCTTCCAGCATGCAGTAAGACTGTGGACAATCGTTCTAGAAATCTCGGTTTTGATGGCCCAATTTCCTTCATATGAAATCGCTAAAAACAGCTATCTTTACAGGCCGCTGGGCCTCGGCTACGCAAACCTTGGCGCACTACTTATGATCGCGGGGAAACCATACGACTCCGACCGAGGAAGAGGAATCGCCGCTGCTATAACCTCACTAATGACCGCAACCGCCTACGCTACGTCGGCAGAAATGGCCAAAGAAGCCAAGCCCTTCGAAGGATATGAAAAAAACAAGGCGGATATGTTAAGGGTAATAAGAAACCACCGCAGGGCGGCCTATAACGCAAAAAAGGACGAGTATGAAAACTTAACCATCAAGCCGTTTATTGTTGAGGAAAAAAACCAGCCCGAATACATTCTTAAAGCAGCTCGGGAAGCCTGGGACAAAGCTCTGCTTGATGGCGGACGGTACGGTTTTAGAAATGCTCAAGTGACACTGCTTGCCCCAACGGGGACAATCGGATTAGTAATGGATTGTGACACAACAGGCGTTGAGCCCGATTATGCTCTAGTCAAATTTAAAAAGCTCGCCGGTGGGGGATGCTTTAAAATCATTAACCAGTCCGTCCTCAGAGCCCTGAAAAATCTTAAATACAAAGAGGAGCAAATAGATAAAATCATTGAATATATAATCGGTTCGGGAAGCCTAGAAAACGCACCACACGTAAACAGGACTTCTCTACTGCAGAAGGGCTTGACCGAAGCAGATATTAAATTAATAGGATCGCGCCTTTCGGGTTCCTTCGACATCAGCCAGACCTTTAATAGTCCTGATATCGTTACTAAAGATAATTTGGCCAAGTGGGGTATCAGCCAGACCAAGGCCTCGAGCGCAGACTTCAACTTGCTTTCAGAGCTTGGATTTTCAAAAGAGCAAATCTCAGAGGCAAACAGGGCAATTTGCGGCTCGATGTCCGCTGAAGGCGCTCCATATCTTAAGGAGGAACACCTCTCAATATTTGATTGCGCCAACAAATGCGGCGAAATAGGAAAGAGATTTATCCTAGCCGATGGGCATATTAAGATGATGGCCACAGCCCAACCCTTTCTCTCCGGTGCAATATCAAAAACCGTAAATCTGCCAAATGAAGCGACTAAAGAGGAAATAGAAAAGGTATATATGGAATCCTGGCGATTGGGTTTGAAGGCCATAGCTATTTACCGTGATGGATCAAAAGTTTCCCAACCGCTGACCTCTAAGGAAATAAAAACTAAGGAAGAAACAAGTGAAACGGTTGTTGAGTATAAACCAGTCAGGCAAAGAATGCCTAAAGAGAGAATGTCGATCACGAGAAAAGTTTCTATTGGCGGACATAAAATGTATTTTACGGTCGGCCTTTATAACGACGGGAGAGCCGGAGAGCTCTTTATTGTCATGAATCAGCAGGGAAGTTTTGCCGCTGGCATGGCTGATTCATTCGCCAAGATGGTTTCGATCGGCCTCCAATACGGCGTTCCCCTTGAAACAATCATCTCCCAGCTAAAGCATATGAGATTTCAGCCGATGGGTTATACGGGGGATCCGGATGTGCAGAGCGCTTCCTCAATATCCGATTACATCGCCCAGTGGTTCCAAAAAAAGTTCCTAGAAGGCAAAACCAAAGCAGTAGAATTACCGTTCGAAAAAGAAAAGGAAGCCGATGAAAACGGGCACGAGGCAGGGCGGCTATTTTTCAAACAGGCCCAATCTGACCCCGCCAGGAACCTGGAAAACTTGAGCTCTAAGCTCGGCTTCTCGGGAGAAATGTGCCTCGAATGCGGCTCGGCCACCATGGTTTTAAACGGAAAGTGCTATAAATGCCTTAATTGCGGGGCAACAACAGGCTGCAGCTAAAAGTTAAAGGGGTAAGGTGAAAAGCAAATATGCAGAAAAGGGGATTATAATTTCCTATTTTGGTGATGGAAAAGGAAAGACGACAGCTGCCTTGGGACTAGCCCTAAGAGCGGCGGGAGCAGGCAAAAAAACTAAAATCATTCAATTTATCAAGGGGAGACGGCAAAGCGCCGAAGAGAAAGTGGTCGAAAAAATACCGGGGGTTAAAATCGAAAAATACGGCCTCGGCTTTATTGGGCACCCAAAGGACGAAATTCCACTTACAAAACACATCAAAGCGGCTAAGCTCGGACTTAAAGCGGTTAAAACCGCCTTAAACAGTCAAATTGACATTCTGGTTCTTGACGAGATCAATTGGGCGGTTTCTAAAAAACTTATTAGTTTGGAGGAAATCATCGAGACAATCAAGAGCAAGCCCGCGTCTTTAACAATTGTTTTAACCGGCAGACCCAAAATAAGCAAATTAATCGAACTTAGCGACCTTGTAACAGAAATGAAAAAGATAAAGCACCTCTACGACAAGGGAGTAAAAGCGATAGAGGGGGTTGACTACTGAATCGGTCTGAAAATACGGCCGATTACTTTGGAAATAAAAACACTGTATAATAAATGCAAATGAAGAAAGTTCTTACCCTAACATTTTTAGCTTTTGCTCTGGCGCTGGCGGGATGCTCAAACAAGGCTCCGACTACGACAGAGCAGACTCTGGGAGAAAGAGAAATCAGCGAAATTGATCCTTGGCTAAAAACGAAAGGGTTTGTTAGAGGGCAATTAACCGATCCGGCCCTATACAGCTATAACAAAACCAGTTCTACCCAAGATTCATTCTCTACCCAACAATCAAGTCTTTCCGCCCTGGAAGGGAAAAAAATTGGTTTAACCTCAAGCTTTTCCAAATCAACGAAATACGGCATCAAAGGCACAGCCCAAATCAATGCCTATAATAAAATAACTGTGAGTTCCTTTTCGTATAACGGGTCGTGCGGCGCAATAGTCTTGGCCCTGACAATGTCCAACGATGCTAAAAGGCATTTAGCGGATCTCAAAACGATCTCAACAGCAGTTTCGTCGGAGAATGGAAATTTTGAGCTTAATATCCCATCAAATATTAGCCTAATTCAGTTCGACGTATTAAGCATTTTTTGCCCAGACGACGAATCAGCGGTCTCAACCGCCCCGTTAAAATAGTTCTATTTGACAAAGATTGTTAAATAAACTATTGATATATTGAATTAGCCATCAAAAACGATGTTTTATGTTTTGATTTTTGTTTCAACCCTATCAAGGTTTATCCCTCACCCGGCGAATTTTGTACCTATCGGAGCCGCAACGGTTTTTATTGGAAACAAGAAAGGTGTGGCAGCGGCCGCCGCTTTTGTAATCTTGACTATGTTTATATCCGATATTTTTCTTGGATTCGGCAGTTATACCCCCTTTGTGTATCTCGGTTTCCTGGCCTACCCACTAGCCAGTATCCTCTCGAAAAAGGGGCCTATTGGGTTTATCGGGGCTCCACTTGTCGGTTCAGTATCCTTTTTTCTTGTTTCTAATTTTGGCGTTTGGGTGAGTGGCTGGTATCCTCAAACATTACCAGGGTTTTTGGATTGCTACATCAAAGCAATTCCCTTCTACCGGAATACTCTGCTATCGGACATCCTGTTCTGCGCCCTTATTTTCAGTATTTACACAATATATAAAAAAATAACCGAAGGAGGCATGACGTGGCAAAGAGTCTTACAAAAACTGACTTTGATAAAAAAGTAAAAAAATCTGGTAAACCCGTTCTGGTTGACTTTTTTGCCTCATGGTGCGGACCTTGTCAGATGATGGCGCCAATAATTGAGGAACTTGCCGAAGAAATTAAGGACAAAGCGGAGATTTATAAAGTGGATGTTGATCAAGAAACCGAGCTGGCCAGTAAGTTTCAGATAATATCAATTCCAACGATTCTAATCTTTAAAGACGGTAAAATAACAGATCAGCTCAACGGTGTAGTTTCAAAAGAAGAGCTCGTGCGAGCTTTAAAATAAGACTGATGTGGACTTATTCAAGGGATTAAATGCCAACCAAACCCGGGCCATAAAATGCACTCACGGCCCTTGCCTTATCGTTGCCGGCGCAGGGACGGGCAAGACAACGGTCATTACCCGCAAAATTGCTTACCTAATCGCTCAAAAAATAGCCGAGCCAGCAGAAATCTTAGCTCTCACTTTTACTGAAAAAGCGGCTCAGGAAATGGAAGAGCGGGTAGACCAACTCGTCCCCTACGGTTTTACCGACACTAATATCTCAACTTTCCATTCCTTTGGCGATCGCTTAATCAGAGATTATGCCATTGAGCTTTCTCTTCCGGCAAACTTCAATGTTCTAACCGATACCGAAAGAGCAATATTTTTTCGCCAAAACCTCTACGCCTTTAAGCTTAAGCACTTTAGACCCCCCAATAATCCGACTTCATTTATCGAAGCAATGCTAAATCATTTTTCAAGACTAAAAGATGAATTGGTCGAACCTGAAGAATATATCGGCCTAGCTAGAAAAAAATACCAATTAGCTAAAAAGAAGAAGTCGACCCAGGAAGAATTGGTTGAAGCTGAAAGAACACTCGAGCTGGTAATATCATACGAAAAATATAACCAGTTGATGATCCAAAACGGAAACTTAGATTTCGGCGATCAATTATTCTTGACCCATAAACTGCTAAAAGAAAACACCCGCGTTCTAAAAGAATGCCAGGAAAAATATAAGTTTATTCTGGTTGACGAGTTCCAGGACACCAACTTTGCTCAAAACGAAATCGTAAAATTACTGGCCAAAAAGCATCTAAATATTACCGTCGTCGGCGACGACGATCAGTCCATCTATCGGTTCAGAGGAGCAGCAATTTCAAATATTCTCGATTTCATAAAAACATACCCTAGGGCGAAACAAATTGTTTTAAATAAAAATTACCGCTCAACCCAAGAAATCTTGGATGCCGCCTACAAGCTAATCCAGCATAATAATCCAGATAGGCTGGAGGTTAAAAATAAACTCAACAAAAAACTGCTGGCTCTTAAAAACGGGTCTGAGCCGGAGTTGATTTTCTGCAACACTCTTTCTTGCGAAGCGGATAAAACAATAAGTAAAATAGCAGAGCTTAAGAAAAAGGGATTATCATATAATGACTTTGCCATTCTTATTAGATCAAACAGTCAGGCTGAGCCGTTTATTCAATCACTCAACTTAGCTGGCATTCCTTATCTCTTTTCCGGAAAAACCGACCTTTACTCCCATCCGGAAATAAAAATGCTTGTCTCGTTTTTAAAATGTTTGGTCTATGATGATGACAACCTTTCTTTTTATCAGTTAGCTGCGAGCGAGCTTTACTCGGTACCAGACGAAATAATGAGCAGACTTTACACCCAAGCTAAAAGAAAAAACAGGGCGATAAGAGAAATCATCTGTGTGGATCGTTCGCCAGGGCACAGAAAACTAAGGATCTTAATATCCGACTTGGAAAATTACAGGAAACTTAAAAGTGAACCTGTCGGTGAAGTGCTTTATCGGTTTCTCACCGAGAAGAAATACTTGAATAAGCTTTCGAAGGAAACAACGGCAGAAAACGAGCTGAAGATGAGTCGCATAGCAAGATTCTTCGACCGTATAAACGAGTTTAATCATGCTAGCCGAGAGAGGGGAGTGCTGGCTTTTCTTGAAAATCTGGAGCTGATCCTTGAGTTTGAGAATGAAGTCGCTACACCCGAAATAGACCCAGATCTTGACGTAGTCAATATTTTAACCGTTCATGGCGCCAAAGGTCTAGAGTGGAAGGCAGTCTTCATTGTTAACTGTGTGTCGGAGCGGTTTCCATCCAGAAACCTGCGAGACCAACTACCGATACCAGAGGAATTTATCAAGGAGCGTCTGCCGGTCGGGGATTATCACCTTCAAGAAGAACGAAGGCTTTTCTATGTCGGGACAACCCGAGCAAAAGATTATTTATTTTTAACTGCCGCTGAAGATTATGGCGGGAAACGATCAAAAAAATTATCGAGGTTCGTTCTCGAATTTTTTGATGAGCCCAACCCCCAAAAACTAACCCACAAGCTCTCTCCATATGAGAGGATCGAGCGCTTTAAAAAGGCGGGCGGAGCAACCCAAAACCTACCCAAAAAATTCACCCAAGAAACACTTCGCCTCTCAAGACAACAAATTGACGATTACTTTACCTGCCCAAAAAAATTCTATTATGTCAATATCCTCAACATCCCGCTACTTGAAAACCACGCTCTAATGTATGGCACAGCTATTCACGCCGCCTTAAGCCACTACTATTTAAGAAAAATCGCCAAGAAAAAGGTAAGTTTTGACCAACTAACTTCAGACTTCATTGCCGCTTTTAATAATGTCGGATTTATCTCAAGAGAGCAGGAAGAGGAAAGAAAGAGATCCGGGATTGAAACGCTAACGAGATTTTACGAAGAAGATATCAAAAACAACCTGGTCCCTTCCGCCGTCGAAGAGAGGTTTGAATTTAGCGAGGGGAAGGTTAAGGTAAACGGAAGGTATGATATCGTCCTCGGGTCAAAAGATTCAGTAGAAATTGTTGATTTTAAAACCTCAAGGGTAACAGAACAAAAGGAGGCCGACAGGAGAATCAAGGAATCAACCCAAATGATGATTTACGCCTTGGCCTACTGGCAAAAATACTCCCGGATGCCGAAAACCACTCTTTATTTTATCGAGTCCGGCTTAAAAGGCGAGAATATATTTCAAGATAAAGATTTAGCCAAGACTAAAGAAATGATCAGAGAGGTCGAAATGGGAATAAGATCAAATAACATGAAAGCAAAGCCCAACAAGCGCAGCTGTCGGGATTGTCCTTTTAAAGATATCTGCCCTGAAGCGATATTATGAAAAAATACCAAAAAGAACTTGATGAGTGGTTCAAAAAAAATAATTGGCAATACTGGCAACCGCTTTCCATATTAGCTAGGCTCGTCGAGGAATGCGGGGAGCTGGCCCGACTTATCAATCATCTCTATGGAGAAAAGAAGAAAAAGAGCAAAGAAAAAAGACAGGAGCTTGAAGAAGAAATAGGAGATATCATTTATACTCTTATTTGTTTGGCTAATTCCCAAAATATTGATCTCGATAGATCAATCAGAAAAAGCTTCAAAAAGGTAATAAAGAGGGATAAAAATAGATATTAAGTTCTGCTATAATAAATAAGAAGTTAACTAAAGGAGGGATGAACTATGATTAAAGTAGGAAGATGGACGTTTACAGCCGGAATTATTTTAGCAATTTTATCAGGATTTATAGATTGGGGAGGAATCCCGATTATCTTAATCGTTCTGGGGCTAATAGTCGGATTTCTGAATATTAGCGAGAAGGAGTCCCAAAGATTCCTGGTGGCAGCAATTGCTCTACTTATGATCGGAACCGCTTCAATCAGCGCTCTTTTTACTACAGGGAGGTTCGCCGGACAAACCCAGATGATTCTAAGCGATTTCGTCTCGTTTGTTTCGGCCGCTGCTCTAGTGGTAGCCATTAAGACCGTAATAACTTTGGGTGAGAAAGACAGTGGAGAAAAATAAATTCACGTTAGCGGAACATAGCCATCATATTGCTGCGTTGGTTTGCGTCGTTGCAATATTTGTTATGGTTGCTCTCTCGATAACCGAAACAGTTAAGCCAATCAAAATAGGCCAAAAAACCGAGAATAAGTTTACCGACCAAGAGTTCATGTTCTCCTTCGCGTACCCGGAAAACTTTAAGACAAAAGAAACGATATGGGGGGATTCTAAAATCATCAGTATTTTTCCCGCCAGCATTAACGACCAATATGACCCAAGAGTAATCGAGGTAGCCTACGAGAAAGACAGAAGTCCAAATCTTGAGCTTGACAAAACGATCCTGGCACTGTTTCCGGAAAAAAGAAGAGGGCAGCTTAAAGATATCGGCCGAGATGGCGCTGAAGGATATGAGATTTATTTATCAGAACCCGAGGGGACAACGATATTTAGCTATTTTAAGGCCAACGGCAACATATATCTTTTGAAGTTTGACCAAACCTATTACGGAAGGTCAAGCAACCTAATACCCGTCAATAACCGGCTCTACACCCCCACCTATTATAAAATTCTGAACTCACTTGATTTTACCCCCGATAGCTAATTTGCAATAGGGTGTAAATTATAGGAAAATGCAAAATATGCAGCAGATTATTTACTATATTTTAGGGGCCGCAATAATACTTGGGGCAATCCTAGTCGCCGGAATTTTAATTTTGAGAAAGACGATTGAGAATCTCAGGTCCGGCCAAAATGACAGCGCTCTACAGATGTTAAACCAAAACATTCAATCCCTGCAGTCAAACTTCCATAGCAAGCTCGACGTTACCAACAAGGCTATCAACGAACGACTGGATAACGCCGCCAGGGTTATTTCTACCCTCAATAAAGAACTTGGCCAAATGCAGCAGATCGGTTCACAATTAAGAAACTTCCAAGATTTTTTGAAGTCGCCGAAGCTTCGCGGCGGCTTGGGAGAGCAGGGACTGCGGAACATCCTTTCCCAGTCCCTACCTTCAGCGCATTACAAAATGCAATATAAATTCCGCAACAACCAGGTTGTTGACGCTGTGATCAAGATTGATGCCGGCATTATTCCGGTTGATTCTAAATCTCCCCTCGAAGAGTTTAATAAATTTTTAAAATCGGAATCCGATGAGTCAAAACTGGTAAACTTAAGAGATTTCAGGCGATCTTTTAAAAAGCACGTTGACGATATCTCAAAAAAATACATTCTGCCGGATGAGGGCACGGTTGACTTTGCTTTTATGTACCTACCTTCCGAATCCGTTTTTTTTGAAATAGTTAACAACCAGCCCGACCTTTTGGATTATGCGACAAAGTCAAAGGTTATGCCCGCTAGCCCGAGTTCATTTTTATACTACCTAAAGACGATCATGCTCGGTCTTGAGGGCAAAAAAATAACCGAGATGAGCAAACAGATCCTAACGGTCCTTAAAATGATTCAAAAAGAAAATATTAAATTCGGCGATGGTTTGGGGGTTTTGGACTCGCATATTTCAAATGCTAAGAAAACAATGGAGAGAGTCTCCTCCGGCTATACCCAGCTCTCGACAAAAATTGACCAAGTTAGCATCCTAGAAGCAACCCAGACAGAACTTATTGAGGACTTGACGGAAAAAGAATAAACGACGGAGGCCGCCCTTCGCCACGATATTAATCGAGGCTAGGGACGGCCTGTAAGGCGGCTTGTGAGCAGCCTGGTTATCTGCTGCCAGTTGCAGCGGATAACGTTAGGGGGGACAGACTGGTTCCAAGGCTGCGCGAAGCAGACCGGAAGAATGCTACAGCTCCAGTCCCAGCCGAGGAATTCCCCCACATTGTCGTCAATGAGACAGATCGCCCCAAGCCGGCAGGCAATCTCCTCTTTCGAGTCCCGGCCTTCGTTTGCTGCGTAAGGATTGCCCTTGCCGCCGCTTAGATAGACCCGAGCACCGGGAACACGCTTTTGCGCCCAGGCAAGTGTCTCCTCATACTGCTCGTCGGGGCGACCGGTAA
>Ga0224495_10000389_pt1 | contig 35511 bp, 41 predicted proteins | sample SF_Jul11_sed_USG_FD_168128 | JGI IMG/M metagenome (GOLD analysis project Ga0224495, IMG submission 168128) | Sediment microbial communities from San Francisco Bay, California, United States - SF_Jul11_sed_USGS_4_1 | ecosystem: Environmental > Aquatic > Marine > Sediment | place: USA: California... | reverse complement strand
ATGATCCCCTCCCATCAAAGGGAGGTGAATGAATAGTGAGTAGATCCCCTATCATTTACTAACCTGCCTCCCCTTGATGGGGGAGGATAAAGGTGGGGGTGAATGAATAATGAGTCGATCCCCTATCGCAAAGGAAGGGAATCAATAAGTAGGACGATTTCCTTCGATCAACGTTTGTTATATCTAGTATCTCCGAATCCGGAACAGCAAGAATCAGGAATCGAGTATCAAGTTCTCAGCGATACTAACGACATTAACGAGACCAACGAAAGTAGCGGTATTGGCGAAATTAACGAAACTAGCGAGACTAACGAGATTAGCGAAATTAACGAAAATAACGTTCTTGTATAAGTCGTCTTGACTTTCACTTCCCTGGAATTATAATAGTGTATGCCAACTTATGAGTTCAAATGCAAGAAGTGCGGAAAGGAATTCGAGGAATTCACCAGCATTTCGGGAAAGAGCAAGGTGAAGTGCCCCGAGTGCAAGAGTTCCTCACTCTGCCAGGTTTTCACCACCGTGCAGGTCAAAGGAGCCAAAGGCAGCTCTGGCTGTAATACCTGCAGTTCTTCGAGTTGCACCACCTGTGGAACACACAAGTAACGTACTCGTTGTTCGTAGATCGCATTCGTCTGCAATCATCATCTAAAGTTGAGCGGTAACGAAACCACAGTTGCCGGTGTCATTCTCCGGTTTAACCGGGGAATCCAGGACGGACGCATCACGCTATGCTAAGTCTGTCATTGCGAGGAGTGAAGCGACGCGGCAATCTCCTTGTTGAACTTCCTAATATATCTTCTCGACATGCTCGAAGAATAAGGTGGTTACTGTTCCTCTCACCGTGTTCGAGACAGGCGAGTAAGTGACGTAAGGAACGCATCGAGAATACACCTCCTACATCGTATCCATGTTCTGAGTGTTTCCAGCGGGATTGACGAAATTAGCGAGAATAACGAAATTAACGAACCAAACGAAACTAACGTCTTTTGTTAAATTCGCAATTCGCATTTCCAAATTCGAAATGTCATTGCATCTATGACAGCCGTGATGACATCTTGCGTTTGATACTGGATGGTATTTTAGTATTCATCTCAACGTGCTCACACTTATTAAATCTTGCGAAGTCATTTATCGCAGTGGCAAGGACTTTGAAAAATACATCCTGGTCATCAATATACTTTTCTATATGCAGGTTTTGAATCAACAGCACTTTACGTGAACGGTCAGCCTTTGGGTCGACCCTGCCCACGAGTTGATTGTGCCATAAGATCGGCAGACTGAAATATCCGTATTTCCTTTTTGGCTTTGGAACGTAGCACTCAAGACTATAATCGAAATCGAACAGCGCCTGGGTGCGGTCACGCAGGATGATTGTGTTGTCAAAAGGGGAGAGGAGGTGCACAAGATCATCGATGGACTCTGATTTGTGCGTTATTTTTTCTAAATCCCTTGTCAGCACATAATAAGGTTTACCTGACCCGGTGATTTCAATTTCATCTATTTCACCCCTCTCATGCATGCTGCTCAGCCATTTATTTAGTTTCCCGCTGATACCGATGTACCTGTTTATATCGCCGATCGTCGCGATACCGAGCGCACTGAGCGCCCTGCGGACGAAGAACTCCTTCTCCTCCAGTGCTGTAGGCATTGTATTATCCACGTGTTTTGGCAACACCCTTTCGGTCAGGTCGTAGACGCGTTGGAAATTACGGCGTTCCGTGATCATCAAATCGCCTCTCCAGAAGAGAACCTCGAGTGCCGATTTTGCCGGTTTCCAATCCCACCAGGGTCCGCGTTTCCTGTTTTCAACATCACCGAAGTCACTTGGTGCCAACGGGCCCTCTTTTTCTATCCGCCGCTTGACTTGTTTGACCAGATTCGGATTTTTCTTTGTCCATTGGTCAAACCAGGAACCGGGTTTGGGTTTCCTCTTTATCGCTGGTAGGTAATAACGGTAATCTTTCATGGGTACATAGGATGCGGCATGTGCCCAGTATTCGAATATCTTCCGGTCTTTTGCCTGTAGGTCATGGAGGAATGACTGTTTGTAGTCTGGTTGGCGCGTGTGTAGTACAAGATGATGTGAGCGCTCTACTACATTAATCGTATCTATTTGAACATACCCGAGATGTTCTATTATTCGCTGGGTACCGACTTTGCCTTTTGGGAATTTATTGCCTGTTAAGAGCTGCCTGCTGAGAAAGAAATTGCGGGCTTTTTCTTTTGACAGTGTTACTTTTTTATGCCGCCGTGCCATTTAGCAAGCAGTTCTTTCTCTTTGTCAGGTTTCAGACCGACCTTCATCTCGTAGTCGACCGGCCGAGTGGCGTGCCATGAAAGAGTATCCGTTATGGTTTCAGTTGATTTTCTGAATTTCAGGCCTGCACCCATTGCCTTTATGCAATTTACCTCAAATATGCCGCGCCAGTCTGTCGGCGTCCACATCGGTATGTGGCCGACTTCGTTGCTGGTGATGAATCCTTCACTGACCCAGGTCATAGATGCTTTGCTGTCGGTTTGTGTACTGCAAATCCCGAGGAATTCCTGCATACTAAATTTATCTGCCGGGCCAGTTGTGTTGTACGCTCCGCAACCACGTTTCTCTGACAAATGCAGAATGAAATCCGCAAGGTCTCGTGCATCAATGAACTGCACCTGCATGTCTGGGGGGGAGGGGCATAGGATTTCGCCTCCCCTTTGGACGCGCACTGGCCAGTATGTGAAACGGTCGGTCGGATCGTATGGTCCAACTATCAATCCACACCTTAGCAAAATTGAACTGTCAGGATAGACTTGTCTGATCACATTCTCGCACAACACCTTTAATGGTCCGTAGGTTTCACCGGTCACTTCCTCAACTGTCTCGTCCTTTATCTTGCCTAATGGAGATTCCTCATCAGTACCAGGTTTGCTGAAGTCGGCATAGACGTTCAATGTTGAGATGAAAACATACCTATCTACTGCATCTTTCAGCATCTCTGCAGACTTCCGGACCACACGTGGTACGTAACCGCATGTATCTACTACGATATCCCATTTGCGGCCTTTTAGCAGTTCCAGATCATTGTCCCGATCACCTGCTATTCTCTCAACATCAGGGAACAAGTCTGGGTTGGATTTGCCGCGATTGAAGAGCGTAAGATCATGCCCTTGTTTGGTAGCATTCTCTACCAATGTCCGGCCCACAAATCTTGTACCTCCAATGACTAATATTTTCATGTTTGTCCTATGGTTCCACAAATTCTCTAATCGGTCATTGCGAGTGCAGCACCATCATACCAGAGGTGCGACATGTGTGCAAAAAAAAGCGCGTTGTCGATGTAAATAAACTAAAAAAGTGCTGGACGCGGCAATCTCCTGATATTTCAAACAATCCAGAGATTGCTTCGGTCGCTTCACTCCCTCGCAATGACAATTTCAAAGATGCTATCAGTATATTTAACTCACCTGTGGTGTCAACCAGATGCGGTACGTTATTCTCGAGATTCCTGCCAGTTTTCTATTCCTTCTTTTACCAAAAAGACAACAATAACTAGCCCCACGATGGGATCGGCTTGCCAAAAACCGAAGAAGTAATTAGAACCTAAACCGATAAACAGTGCCACAGACAGAAACGCGCACGCCAGAGTTTCCTTGGAGTCGGCGATCAGGGCTTTGCTATTGATCTGCTTGCCGATGCGGTATTTCTGTACCATCAGCAGTGGCATGACAATTATCGAGACGATCGCGATAATTATTCCAGGCAAACTTGGTTCTGGTATCTCCTGACTTATCAATTTATTCAAAGATTCATACAAGACATAAGCGGCAAGGATGAAAAAAGTGGCCGCTACGAACATCTGCGCTCTTTTTTCTATCTTTTCCTCCTGCTCGGCCGAGATCTTGTCGTGTTTGCGCAAGCGCCATACAAGGACCATGCCAGACAGCGATTCAACAACACTATCAAGACCGAAACCGATTAAGGCGATACTATTGGCCATGCTGCCAAAAAGTATCGATACAACGGCTTCAAGTAAATTGTAGCCTACTGTAAAATATTCTAAGAATAAGGCTCTTTTGTATAACGTATTCATCTATTTTACGAAGAGCACTTTTTGAGTCGCGCTATGAGCACCTGCTTCGAGATTGATAAAGTAGACGCCATAAGGGAGAGGCATACCACGATCGTCACAGCCGTCCCACTGCACTGATATTTGATGACCGATGACAGATATCTGCCCGAAAAGGTCCCTTACTGCCCGACCGCTTGCATCGTAAACGCGCAATGTCTGTGTGCGGTGATCACTATCTGCACTCCCATCAGCAACTATGGACCATCTAATTGTCACTGAGTACCTAAAAGGATTGGGGGAGACCTCGAGATAATCGTGCTGCAGATTCCCTCCTTCATACTCTGCAATTCCGGTTCCACCTTCGTATGCTCTCACGTCTGTGCCAATGCCGCATACGATCAGGATACCGCCGTTGCCGATTGCCGGACCGCCGACATTGACATTCACGATCGGCACAGACCAGCGCAAGGTTAGGTTAGGATTAAGGGAATACAATGCGCCATTGGCAAAACCGCCATTTGTGACATATATTATCCCATCAGCGCCGATCGCCATTCGTGGTTGCGCAGGGTAGTCAAGCAGTATTTGTTGAGAAGTATCGATTACGGCACCGGTTGGATCGATGCGTATCACCTCGCCGTTTGTAGAATAACTGTAAACACTACCATCGGGTCCTACGCCAAAGGATGCAAATGGTACGTATCCGAGGGGTACGCTCCATATCTTCTCAAGCGCGGTGTCAATGTCAACAAAGGCAACGAGTGAATCGGTCACCGGATTATTCTGGGTTCGGGTTGCATACACAAGGCCGTTTGGTCCAACGAATGGCGAGACCTGTTGTGCCAACCCACCGCCGATGGCGTAGCTTGAGTAAAGAAAACCACCGGTAGTGATGTCAAAGACCGAGATCTTCGGTCCATAGCCACTTGCCTCCCACGCATAGACTGAATAGCCACTAACTGCGGCCTGACTGCCACCTGATGTGGGACTGTATCGTGTCGTCTTCCACATTGTCGTGCCGTCAGCAGCATTTATGCGCATGACGCTGCTGAAGTTACCGACGATCAAATCACCGTTCTCCGCGAAAGAAACACCTTCAGTCGTGCTTTCATCAACCAGGCTGTCTGAACGCCAGATGATCGATCCATCTGTAGTATCCAGGGCATACATGTATGAGGCATTGGTATTGCCGGCACGCGTCGCATATACCCTGCCATCGCGCATCGCAGAAACCCGATTTCTCCAGTCAGTATAAGGAAAATCAACCGGCAAATCAACGGTCCAGAGCGTATCTCCGGTCTGCAGGTCGTGAGCGACTATGAGCGTGCCGTGCAAAACGTCACTGAGGTTCTGGATCCGCGGCATAACAACAACATTACCTTCGATCACTGTTTGCTGCGCGATAACTGCAAATAAACCTCCCTGCCAGAGAATGTTTGGAGCGGTAGGACCGTATTCGCTCGAAAGGCTGTATCGTGCTGGTTTGCCGCCAACACCCACGGTCCAGTCATCTGCTGCAACCAGGTTTACTAACATGAAAAGGCATAACGTCAATGGATAAATTCTGTGTAATTTACGTAACTTATGGTTCTTCATAATATTCCTCCATTCGATTATAATCGTTCATACAAAAGAAGCAAGTAGCATGTATAAAAATATTCCGTGGTATTTGACTATTCTTACTTGAATCTATCGAATAGAGTAGCGAGCCTCTGCAGTTCACCCTCTGCATCCTGCATTAGCCTTTCGATTATTTCTCGAATAGGCTTTATCTCGTTTATCAAACCAACGCTCTGACCGGCCATCAGAGAACCAAAATCAACATCTCCATCGATCACGGCTTTGCGTAGACTACCCACCCAGAACTTCTCCACTTCATATTGAGCCTTGTCCCGGGTGATTTCCCCTTTTTCCAGCTGCTGCAATAGACTGTACTGCAATTTGCCGAATTCATCCGTAGCCCGGTTCTTGATCGCTCTGACCGCAACAACTGGTAGGCGCGAATCATACTGCGGAGTTGCCATCGCTTGCCGCGCCCGCGCGCGGATGAACGCCTCCTTGAATTTGGGATGGGCATTGCACTCATCGCTGCAGACGAATAACGAGCCAAACTGGCAGCCATAAGCGCCCATAAGCAGCAAATAAGCCATGAGACGACCATCTGCAAGACCACCGGCCACGAATATCGGAAAATCACGGAATTGGAACAGGACCTGCTGCAGCAGGATTATCAGAGACACGTAGCCGATGTGGCCGCCGGCTTCACTGCCCTCGAGGATCAATGCATCTACACCATAATCAATTTGCCTTGCGGCGATCGTTCGTTCAGACGCAAAAGACAGCGTCTTTATGCCCTGTTTTTTCATCTCTCGAATGTCTATTTTGCGGGGGAAGCTACCGGCAAATATGACATATTGGACGTTCTTATTTAGTATTAGGTCACAGTGTGCACGGTAATTGGGTGCTATCGTTATCAAATTGACTGCAAAAGGGGTCTTTAAGGTCTTCACACATGCGTCTATTTCATGTTCCAGCTCTTCTGGAGTCATGTTACCGGCTGCGATTACCGGAAACGCTCCGCAATCACTGACTGCCTTTGCCAGTTTATGGTCGCTGAGCCATGTCATTCCACCGGAAATTATTGGCTTTTTAACACCGAGAAATTCCTTGCCCTTCTGCCAGACCTTATCGAGCAGTACGAAACTATTCTGTGCCATGACCTTTCAACAATTCCTTTGCCTCTTCAAATCTTTCTTTTTCAACCATTAAGCGGACGGGTTTGTTCATAGTCGGGAATATCCTGCCTAATGCCTGTCCCTTGAAATAATACTTGATGTCCGCGTTCTTGAGTATGCTTTTGATGACCTCGATCTCGGTCGGGTCAGTGGTCTGTAGGATTTCTATAAACTCAATATCCTCGGTCATATGCACCTACAATAATAATATACGCTCAAGAATCCTAGTCAAGTGAGACGGGTGGTCATTTTCTTTGAATTTTCAATCAGCACGTGCTCCGCTTGACAATCGCAATTACTGCTTATATAATAATTTGTGAATCCATTGCGTAGCAGGGCTTTGTTGATATGTATAGGTATCTTTGTAATTGCCTTCAGCATACGTATAGCACATCTGGAATCAATCAAGAATAATCCCTTTTTCAACGATCCCATAATGGACGAGAAATATCATGACGAGTGGGGACAGGAAATAGCGGAAGGCAATATCTTCGGGAGAGCTCCATTCTATCGTGCTCCTGCGTATCCCTATTTCCTCGGGTTGACCTATGCTGTTTTTGGTCACGGATATTATATATCGAGACTAATCGGCACCATCATCGGTGCGCTTTCCTGCGTTATCATTTATCTCTTAGGTAGCATGCTCTTTTCTCGAAAGGTCGGCATCCTCGCCGCATTATTGGGATGTATGTATGGCATGTTCTTGTATTTTGATACCATGCTTTTGACGACCAATTTAGAGGTCTTTTTCTGCCTGCTTGCCTTCTTCTATACTGCAAAATGGATCAAAACCAAAATAAATCTGCATCTGATATTAGCCGGCATATTCTGGGGGTTAGCATCGGTAACGAGACCAAATTTTCTGATAATCATACCGGCTTTTGTGGTATTCATTTTCTGGCACTTAAAGAAATTGCCTTTAAAAGAACGCATGAAGCCTATTTGGCTGATGCTCGCTGGCTTACTACCGCTTCTGCTTATAGTAATGCTCATCAACATCGTAGCGGGTAATGACTTTGTAGTGGTCGCATGGAATGGTGGTATAAATTTCTTTCTCGGCAATAATCCATTGTCCAACGGATGGTCAGCGACTTCACCGGAGATCGATGCAACCTGGTGGGGCGGTTACAGGGATGCCATACTCATTGCCGAACGAGCACGTGGACACCAACTACTGCCTTCGCAGGTATCTAATTATTGGTTCGGACGCGGTATCGAGTACGTATTTGCACAACCTATCGCGTGGCTAGGATTAATGGTAAAAAAAACGTACTTGCTATGCAATTCCTTTGAACTCTCAAATAACCAATTTATTCAGACGTTGAAAGATTATTCTTTCCTGCTCAGGATTCCGTTCTTCAATTTCGGTTTGATACTGGCGTTGGCAATCTGGGGCTTTATTTGTTCGTTTGGCAAAAAGATCACTAGATTGACGCTGCTTTTCTTGCTGTTTTACGGATTCTCCATCGTTCTATTTTTTGTAACAGAACGGTACCGTGTACCTCTGGTACCATTTCTGTTAATATTTTCCGCCGTTACGATATTCTGGTTCATTCGCAATATCAGGAAGATACAAATCAAGAAGATCGTGCTGTCAATTGGTGCAATAGCAGTGATGACAATTTTCTTCAATACAGACCTCTACGGCACGCACATTGTGGATTACACCAGAGTGCATGTAAGTCTGGGAAATCGTTATTTCGCGGCTGGCGATTTCATCGAGGCATCTGAAGAATACAAAAAAGCGCTCTTACTTAACTTCCAGAGTACTGATGCAATGAACGCACTCGGCAACACCTATTTGTTGATGGAGAGGACGGATGACGCGAAAAAATTGTTTATGCGGTCTCTCGAATCCAGTGTTACCATCGATGCAATGTGCAAACTTGGAATAATACATCTTCAATCTGGAATTATGGATAGCGCGAAGATATACCTGACCGGCGCTGTTGCCCTTGATTCTCTTGACTCAGAGGTCAATTACTACACGGGAATGTATTATGCGTATAACAATCAGCCGCAATTGGCCATTGAATACCTGGAAAGATCCCTGCAAAATCTCCCAGATCCCGAGACTGTGGCGAACATCCACTATAATATTGCCAGACTGTATTCGAAACTAGGTAATCGAGAAAAAGCGAAATATCATTTACTCCAGGCCGGGTTCAAACCAAAAACAGAATAAAAACACGCTGACCGGCGAAGTACATTCCAGCGACAATCAAGTGCAATTTGTGCGACTTGACAATGATTGTCACGCAGGTATGCTTTACATCAGTAAATACTTTGTGGGGAGGTAAGATGAGAAAGTTATTTATCTTCATACTCCTGACCTCCATTGCGATATTCCTGATCAACTGTGGGGGAGAGGAAGAAGAAAACTACTACCCGCTTAGTATAGGGAATGAGTGGAACTACGAAGTCACGATGACCGTAGACATACCTGATACGTCATATACCTTTACAGGCGATAGTCAGGATCGTATTGTCGGTACAACACAACTTGCAGGAGGTATGAGTGTATTCGAATTTGCTACTGCAATTACCCTTAATGGATATTCTGGTAACGATACATTCTACATCCGTGGAACCGATACTGCCGTATACCTCTATGAAACCCTTGACGACACGTTACCGGATACTTATCTGGAATTCCCCATAGAAAATGGCCGTACATGGATCGTGAACTCAGCGGAGACTGCCGTCGTATTGGGCAGTATCGACATATCTGTGCCAGCAGGCACGTATAATGACTGTTGGGAAATCGCGTACATCGGTGAAGACGATACCATTTTTGTATATCTAGCCAACGGTATTGGCGAAGTTAAGGGGTACGCGATAGACGCCTACGCAGATACCACAGTTACGCTTTCATTAGAACTTGAAAGCGTAACTATTCAGTGAAGAGCACATGGTGAAATGTGACGCACTGCTAAGGGCGAGATTCACCATTCTACAATGCTTCAACAGATAAGCAGGTAGACAATGAGAGTCATAGTAGTATATTATTCTCAAACTGGGAATACGAAGAAAATTGCTCAAGCCATTTTCCAGGTGATAAAAACGAAGAAACACCTAAAAGAGGTAAAAGAAATAGACAGTCTCGAAGGCTATGATTTAGTATTCGTCGGTTTCCCGCTTCATTACGGTGGACCTGCCAAGCCTGCAAAGAATTTCCTGGAGAAACACGCTCAGGGCAAGAAAATCGCCCTATTCGTTACGCATTCGACGCGTGAAGATTCAAAAGGTCTTCAGAAGTGGTTGGCAAAATGCAAAAAGGTAGCACAGGAAGCAGAACTTGTTGGCTTTTTCAATTGTCAGGGGAATATTAATGTTATACGACTGAATCGGGCGAGTAGTTTCGCAAAAAGAGTAATGAAAAAGTTTGAATCCTAAACCCTGAGGGTGAGTGTCCTAAACAAAAAAATCACGACCTGAAGAACACTGTGTAATCATCCATCTAACTTGCAGACATGCCGCAGCTGACATATGCTACTTGTGTAGAGAACGAGCCATTTTTTTCCCAATTGCCTCTGCATTTCGAATCAATTTTATACTGGCCGAAGCGTCGCAACTCTCGGGAATCCCTCCAGCAACGATTCTGCCAACTAAATCCGCTTTCAGCACTCTGGTCAATATCTTCTCAAGATATTTGACAACAGGCTTAAGAGTTCGCGCCGCCGATCTGCCTGATTCGCCCCAGATAAAAACGACGGCTCCACGTTTTTTGCCCCTTATGCGCAGTTTGAAATCCTTGTCGTAGAAGGCGTAAAGACGATCGATGAAAATCTTTGTCTGTGCGGTTTCCTGCCAAAAATACGCCGGCGTTCCGAGCACAATGCCATCTGCTTTACGAAGTTTTCTATTAAGCATCTGCATATCGTCTTTCTGTATGCACCTTACGTGAGTTTTACAGTGATCACATGCCTGGCATGGATTTATTCTGCTCTTGTTAAGGTTTATCTTTTCAACTCTACAGCCTTCCTCTGCTGCTGCATCGAGTATTGAGGTCACCAGGAAATCAGTGTTCCCGTTTATTCGGGGGCTTCCGACAATACCTAATATATACTTCTTCTTTGCCATGCTACATCAACTATAACGCCATCATATGATTAGTCAACATATATCTTCATGTTATCCATATTTATTAACCTTGTTTGTATGCCAACCGGTGGATGGGGAAGAGATGGGTACGTAAGTACATGCTATCATCGCTTTAGACGTTGTATGCAACCGGGAAAGGAAGGTCTTCAAATTTCTTCCTAAGCGTTTCAACAAACTCCGGAGATAACGACTGCCCTCCATACTTGGCGTCGAATATATGATATTTGTGTGGATTGATATCAGTCATGTACTCCTTGAGTCCGTCAACGTTCTTTTCATTATCGTTTATTCCACTGAGAAATCTCGTCTCCGCTTCAAAAATACCATCGTACTCGGCCTTGAATTGCTTTAACCCGTCCATCACGTCTTGGATGGTTACGGACTTGTGGGGGCGATATATCTTTCTAAATTCTTCATCAATCACCGTGTTGAAATTACCCCAGACAATATCACATAGTACAACTTCTTTTCGAACTTCTTCTCTGTAAAGTAAAGAGAAGTTGCTGAAGACCATGGTTTTAATGTCAGGGAATTCGCCTTTTATCATCTCAACAAGTCTGCCGAATCCCGCATAGAGGGTCGGTTCTCCGCTGCCGGTCAGCATAATGTGCTGCGGCGCACTCTTTTCGTCTATATATGACTTGATTTCATTGAATACATCATTAGGAGGATGGAACTCGTCTCTTTTATCAGTCAGGATATTAGTTCTTCCTAAACCGCAGTTTATGCAGTCAAATGTGCATGTTTTCTTGGGACTGAAATCAATGCCCAACACATCTTTCAGACCGCGGAGGTCAGTTACATCTTTCACAAATTTATATGGCATTGTATCTCCTTTCGTCCAGTTATTTTATTGATATTTTTCAGCGGAGCAACAGCATTTTATGCGTTGCGACGACGCCGTCGCCGACGCGTAACTTGCAGAAATATACGCCACCCGGGATATTAGTGGCATCAAAATGCACTGAATATTCACCTGGTTCTTGAGACCTGCTGACCAGTGTTTGGATTTTTCTACCGAGTACATCATAAACTTCTATTGACAGGAAACCCGACTGCGATACCACGTAGGAAATCTTCGTTGTATTGCTGAACGGATTGGGAGTGTTCGTAACCATACGGTAACCAACCTGCGGTTGAGAACTTTCTGTCACACCCGGTTCCATCCCGATCTTTGCCAGCCAGAGGTCACCGCCTAGCATATAGCCAAGTAGACCCGACACTGCATAGCAGCCATCAGAAGTCTTTGTACAGCTCCAGCAATAATCGTTCAAAGCAAAATCATAGGTTCTCTCCCATAACAGAGTACCGTATGCATCCGTGCCGAATATCCACATATTACCATTGTGAATGTGAAACATGCAATTAGTATTCCCGAATAGAAAGAGACTGCCATCTGAAGCCACTTCAATTGCATTGATTACATCACTGAGAGAGTCGCCGTAACTATTCGTCCAAAGAACATTACCGGACAGGTCGGTCCTGACAACAAAGCCGTCAACACCAGCCAGCGGCATCGGACCGATATGACCGCCTATCACATATCCATCCGACAGAATCTGAATCGTCTTGCTAAATTCAAGGGAATCGACAGTGCCAATAGTTTTTGTCCAAATCGTGTCACCAACCGAGTCCGTTCTGACAAGGTAAATATCAGGTTGATCATTAGAAACACGGATTCCCGCCAGTATAAAGCCACCGTCGGCAGTCTGCCGCGCACAATTTCCATAACTGCCTGTCGCGTAAGTTTTGGTCCAAACGAGCTCACCAATAGGGTTGGTCTTCATGAGAAATGCACATTCTGTGGCTGATTGGGTGTATTCAAGGAAACAGGTCGGGGGATAGGATCGTCCGGAATTCATCGTTCCAGCCATAATATAACCTGAATCAGGTGTCTGCTCGACCCAGGTACAATAGTCGTGTCCAGAACCACCATAGGTTTGTGTCCAGATCGTATCGCCGTTCGAATCTGTCTTGATAAGCCATATGTCACTCTGGTTGTCAGAATTGGGATTGGGCCCGGTGATGAACAATGCGCGGCCACCAATAACATACCCGCCATCGAATGTCTGTTCGACTGAAAGCCCTTCGTCCATGAACTCTATTCCAAAACTATTCACCCATTGTATTTGGCCCAGTGAATCCGTTTTCAAAAGCAGCACATCAGCAGCAGAAACCATACCATTGGGTACACACGCACCTGTGATGATATAGCCACCATCGATCGTCTGTCGAATGCACTTCCCGTCATCGATATCTCCAGCAGGGGATATGCTGTGTATCCTAGACCAAAGCGTGTCCGGATATTGCGCAAAAGCCAGCACAAAACCCAGGCACAAGACTACTATCATTCGCAAAACAAATAACCGTTTACGTATCATATTGTTCTCCTTTTTTCTACTGGAACATTATAGCCGTGGCTATTACATAGCACTCACAAGATATGTCACATCTAATCTGCTCCGCAGATCAGATTAGATCGATTATGCCAATTTTCATTATTATCGCCAGAGCAAAGGACAATCGAGTATCCCACAGTCGCGGGACAATGATAAACACAAAGATTACAGCGATAAATAGACGTTAGTTACGTTTAGTCCGTTATTCTCGTTAATTTCGTTAGAAACTGATTACAGTTCGAGCAAGTGACGCAAAGAACGCATCGAGAGCGTTTTTGGTGTTAGTGGATTATAATCTCTTGGGCGCGCATAACAATTATTGTTGGCAATCAAGAGAACATCCTTTCGCAGGGCAAGTTCCGAATGAATATGACTATTCGCTATGCGAGTTACTAGGGGTCAGTGTGGGGATTTTTCTTATAGACATATACGCAGCAATCGGTATCAGCACCGCCACCCATGCCGCCGTCTGTTTTTAAAATATCAGCGAAGTGCCGCTCGATCCTCCTTGCAGCATGAGCACTCTCTGCGGTGCTGAATATCCACAGGTCATTATTGATATCCAATCTGTGCCCTTTGATAAGCCTTTCCCTCGGGTTTTCGGCAATGCCGACATACCAGGATGGATAATCTCCGCCATACCCGTCAATGTAGTTCTTGATATATTCTATAATATCGCTTTCTGTCTTGGCCATACAACGACCTCCGTGCATCGTCTTTACACAATAATAATTTACTTAGAATTTAACGAATGTCATGGGGATGTTTTTTTTTGATTGTTAACAGAGGATATGAGTATAGCAATTAAGTAGGGGAGAAGAGCGCATGAATAAGGCGGAACAAGACTTGACACAGATTGCACAATTAAAGAAAATGGTTGCATTAAGCACGGTGATGGTTGTTGTGATAATCGGTGTACACATACTCGGAGGATGTGCCACAATTTTCAAGGGTGCCCACAACAATGTTGACTTCAACTCCGACCCTGTTGGCGAGCAAGTCTATGTTAACGGCAGCCTGATGGGCACTACACCAATAAACCTGAAGTTGGAGTCCAAAAGAACCTATACGATTGAATTCAAGAAAGATGGCTATGACCCTAAGACCTATACAATAACAAATCATGTCGGTGTCGGTTGGATCGTTCTCGATGTCCTATTTGGTCTTGTTCCTATTATAGTTGATGCCGCAACAGGTTCATGGTACGAACTCGATCAAGCTGCGGTGAATGCTGTGTTGGAGGAGCAACAGTAGAAAAGATGATAATAGGTGCGTTAGGTGTGGTCTTCATTGGGTTTCGAAGTTAGAAATAGGGGGAGGGGATAGCGAGTTAGAAACGCAGACAGATCTCTCGAACAAACCAGCTTGCCATCATTTGTTTTACTTGCCAAACAACTTCTTGGCAAATCTATTTGCTTTGTAACGTATGACTGTATAAAAAACGAAAAGATTCAGAACGATAATAGAATCATGGTTTAATTTAGCCAGAATTGAGAAAATGTCAATTTCCCGGTTGTATTCGGGAAAAATCGCACGTCTTTGCAGAGTCTTGACTTTCTCAGGACTTTACATAGAATATACCAAAAGGAGGTCCCCATGGGGGTCACCACTATTCTAATCGTAGTGATTATTTTGATTATTCTGAGTTCTATCAAGGTTTTAAAGGAATATGAACGAGCAATTGTGTTCCGACTCGGCCGATTCATCAAGGTCAAGGGCCCGGGCATATTCATCCTCTTTCCCGGTATTGACAAAATGACTAAGGTCGCACTCCGCGTGATCACGATGGATGTACCACCTCAGGATGTCATCACTAAGGATAATATCTCGATCAAGGTGAATGCAGTTGGTTATTTCCGCGTGTTCGATCCGGCCAAGGCAATACTCGAAGTCGAAGATTTTCTCTATGCTACAAGCCAGCTGGCGCAAACGACGCTGCGCAGCGTGCTGGGTGAATATGAACTCGATGAGATACTCGGGCAACGGGAAAAAATCAACCTCCGGCTACAGAAGATAATCGACCAGCAAACCGACCCCTGGGGTATCAAGGTTTCCACGGTCGAAATCAAACATGTCGACATACCTCAGGACATGCAGAGGGCGATCGCTCGCCAAGCCGAAGCAGAAAGAGAACGGAGAGCCAAGGTGATACATGCCGAAGGAGAATTTCAGGCCGCAGACAAAATTAACCGGGCGGCCAAGATTATCGGTGAGACACCGGTCGGCATTCAACTCCGTTTTCTCCAAACACTATCCAAAGTGGCCACCGAGAAGAACTCCACGACAATCTTCCCCGTGCCGATTGATCTCTTCACACCATTCATCAAGAAGTTTGACAAAGAAAAGTGACCGCGGTATATCAACAAAAAGACTTAGATCACTTCGACGTGATTGCATAGTCATTAGAAGAAAGCCTAAATATTGCTAGCCTGCGCGCAGGTTTTTTCGAAATAACGGATGCAAGCTATAACCCGTTACGCAAGCAGTACAATCCCGAATACATAACAAAACCGATATCCGAACAATCCAGCCAGTGATATTCATGCCTCTTTCACTACTTTGATCCTTGATACTGGATTCCCCTCATCCCTTCGGGATGTAGGGACACTGAATTTTGTATACAAATCAGAGATTTGTACAAAATTCGCGCTCGATTCTGGATACAAAGAGCGTTTAGATCGATAATATCGTTATGATCGTTTGGATGGTAAACATCGTTAACACCGCCAGTGCACTTATCCTTGTCATAAATTGGTCAATTAATTTGCCATGCATAGAGTGTCAAGCAGACATTGACAATGTCGTAGGGTACTAGTATGGCTATCTGATACGTCTTTCTATTGGCAGAGCGTAATCACTGCATGCAGTTTTTTAAATCCGCCTTTCTGACATAGTAATTCATGTGTTCACAATCAGGATTCTTGCAGTGGTAACAAACCAATTCACCTTCCTCCATTGCCCGCGTCGCAAGGTTCATGACGACTGCATCCCCAAGATTTACAGCGGTTCTTTTTCCACAATACGGACAGATATTTTGTGTAATTAAGGTTCTTACTTTACCGTTGCTTAATACATCGAATGCCAATTCTGCCTCCCTACATGCCTTTATTCTACTGAAAACGATCTCTCTGTCAAGCGAATATTGACGATGGAAGAGGGGTGAGACAGCTAGATGGCCGCTCGCAGTTGACAGCACATTCATGCTTTCCGCCGTATACGCTGAAAAAGCTTGACGTAGAGGCTGCAGGGATTATACTCTAAAAAATTTCTGTTAATTTCACTGTAGATTCCATTATGCAAAAAGGGAGGCAGCCAAGATGGCTGAGAGCGATATTAAGATCGTTGTTGAAATAAAGAACTACATCGAGCAACATGGCGGGAACTACCCTTTCTGGTATGTTGGTCTTGCAGAGCAGCCAGAGGAAGAGTTAATTGCCCGCGGAGTGAACCTGGACCTAGACCGCTATGTATACCTAACAGCAGCATGCATGGAAGATGCAAAGAACGTCAAACAGTATTTTATCACACGCCTGGGTACAGATGGAGATCCTCGTGGCATTGTCGATCAAAAAGCACTGAACGTATACGCATACAAGAAGAACGCCTCGACTCATCCATAGCAGGTCTGCGACAAAGGAGGAGAACTATGTCATGCCCGCATTGTGGAGCTGATCATAGCCATATCAAGTTGGTCTACTGCGCGAAGTGTGGTAAGATGGTGCGAAGCGTCTGTACGTCGTGCGGTAAAATAGTCAGCGAGCGTCCGTGTAAATGTATGCAGGAGGAGGTGCCGGGAGATAGTGTGGGTTAGTTAACCGGGTTGTTGCTGTTTTCAATCAAATATGGACAATGGCGAAGAGGAATATTTAAACGATCAGAATACGTATGCATAATTGGTTGGATGTGGTTGATTCGGTATACGGCATCAGGACAAGCGTATTGGCGAGAGGAGGAAGCTAGGGATGTCAGTGCTTCCACGCGTCATATCTATCAATTTATTAGTTTACGTAATATATATTATCAGACACAAGAGAATTACAGAAATCTAAGTCAACTCGCAGCTAAGTACCCCTCTTCCAGCCATCGTACGTTAACTAGAGACTGTCTTGCCGTATTGTGCACTGAAGTCAAAGTGACACCAGATCGGCGATACTAAATGCATTGTTGACTGATACCTAATTCTCTGACTTGCCTCTGCCCGGTCTTATTTCTTCTCGCGACGACACGTTCAACGACCAGGTCAATTCTATTCGTATCATCAGACCCTTGATTCACCGGTGAGATTGCCTCGTCGTCCTGCACCATATTCAAATGACATAAAGAAACGGGACTCTCGCAATGAGTATGCCGTTTCAAGCTGTCACGATATCATATATGGCAATCATCCTCCTACCCAGCCCTGACCTGTGCAATGAAGATTATGAGTGACTATATTTATATTAAATCATCGCATAAGCTAAATGCGATAAATCACACAATATAGTGGGTTATGATATATTCTTGATGTTAAATATATACACTGTAATAGAGAAATTGGTTGGCATGTGCGACCTCCGAGTCATTCCTGCGTATTACTCATGAGAGGAGTCAGAAATGGAACAGAACCTACGTATGCCGAAGAAACTCGCTTTGATTGGCGGCTATTTGATCATTGCCAGCGGGGTCGTCAATGCAGGCCTTGGTATGAGCATTGGTGCCCTTTATTACTACCCATATCCCGGTGGTAATATGGGTCACGTGGGCATCATTGCCGGCATTGCAGCCATAATTCTCGGAATTCTAATAGTATTTGCCGTTGTACCACTGTATAAAAGACCAAATAGAGGCTATGTTGCATTGGGAGGCCTCCTTACAATCGTTTTAGGCCATTTGGGCGCGGTTGCAGGAGTAATCTACGTGGGCACCCTGGGATTGTTGCTGTGTTATATTGCTGGATTCTGGGCACTGATACTAGCTGGGATTATCGGCAAGAAGATGAATAAACCGCCAATCGCCCGATAAGAACATAGGGGAAGTTTGACCACGACCTCTCCCCTTTTTGAATAGAACTTGACTCTCGACGGCTCATCGAATCCATGCAAATTAAATGTTACGTCTTCTGAGATTTAGTAGTCTACTGGTATCCGGCAGTCTCTATTTTCGAGTCTGTTCCGTAATGCGCATCCCTGAATTTTACATACATGGAAACAAATAACTGGATCAACTTCTTCAGTTCGGGGTCTTTCTTCACATATTCGTCTTGGAGGTATATCAGCGTGATCGATATGATAAGTTTGTCCTTGAATGAATCGAATGAATCCAGTATACCGGATTCTTCGAACATCACCAGATTGTCAAAGCTGGTCAATACGATTTGAAATTGATCCTGGTATGTGCTCGATTCGGTCAATTTCTCGCGAGCAGCTTTGATATCTTCAAAGGCCTCGATGATAGCGATCTCAAGCATCCGGTATTCACTATCGAGTATTTCCATGTCCTCTTTTGTCACCTTATAAGTCTGCCAGTCAACATTGATCGCGATATTTTTCTTGTGCTGGCCATAGACGGTCGCCAGAAATACCACATTGTCCTGTAATTCTAAAGACAACTGTTCCTTCAGCGGGCCCTGCAACCATTTCAATATTGTGGCGATTCTCGCCCGGGCCATGATCTTTTCCAGCGACGGCTTCTTCGATTCGTTCAAATCAGCAAGGATCTTCTTCAACCCTTCGTGTGTGATCTCGGTATTATCTTCAATCTCGCTTTGGAGATAATCATAAACACTATCGACCCTATTCTCGAGAGCAGAGTTATGCATGCCTGTGTATGTGCGGCCTATGAACGCTTTTACAAGCTCACGGTTGAATCTTACTTTTTTCGGAACCTTTGGAGCAGAGAGGATAACTTCGAAGTAAGCGACGAAGTTTTCGACATCACGCTGTGTGATTTGTTCCTCGGTCATCTCTTTGATCTCATCGTAGAGAGTAGTTATCGTGGTCTTGGCGTCGCTTCGTCGAAGCAAGAATTCAAAAATACTCTCTAAGTCCTGTAGAAAAGAAATCGCCATATTCTCTAACTACCTTTGGTTTGCCTGATAAAGGAACTGAATTCATTCATTGGGATTTTCCGCTGTTCGCCGGACTGCATATTCTTCACAGTGTAATAACCATTTTTCTCTTCATCTTCCCCATAGATGACGGTATACGTCGCCCCGGATTTATCAGCCTTCCTGACCTGTGTTTTTATCGCTTCACCCGGATCACCGACGAGGCATATATGACCATGATCCTGTATCTGACCGCGAAGAGCAATAATGTCAGTAACATACCTCTCTCCCATACCAGCAATGAAAAAAGTCTCTTTCTTGTCTAACACGGGCAGGTCCTCAGGCATGGTAATCAGCAGGCGTTCCGGACCCATTGCCCAACCAGTGCAAGGGGTATCTGGGCCACCCAGTTCTCTCATGAGCAGGTCGTAACGTCCACCGGCTATGATCGTATCTTGCGCGCCCAGTCCGCAATGTTTGAATTCGAAAACGGTTCTGGTGTAATAATCGAGTCCCCGCACCAGCTTCTTGTTCTCGGTATATTGAATGCTAAATTTGCCCAAGTATTCCTTCACTTTTGCATAGTGTTCTGCACAATCTGCGCAGAGATTGTCCGTAATCTTCGGCACCTTGTTATACACGCCCTGACAGGTTTCCTTCTTGCAATCAAAAATACGCAGGAAATTCCTCTCAAAACGTCTGCGGCAATCGTCACACAAATCTCCCAGATATGGCTGTAAGACCTCTTTCAATTTCTCCCGGTATTTATCACGGCAATCCGGACAGCCAATTGAGTTGAGCTCGATCATATAGTCCCTCGCACCGATCAAATCCAGATACCGCTTGCCTTGGTCGATTATCTCGGCATCGAAGAATGGTTTGCTCTCCCCCAATAACTCTATGCCGATCTGCTCAAACTCACGGTACCTGCCTTTCTGCGGCCTTTCCCGGCGATACATTGAACAGATATAGAAGAATCGTGCAGGTAACGTGATTTTGTTCTCGATAAATGCTCTGAGCACAGATGCCGTGCCTTCGGGTCTTAAAGCATATACTTTCTTGTTCACCTCAAACTGATAGATCTCATGTTCCACGATATCAGTGGTTGACCCGATCGAACGGTCAAAAAGAGCAGCGAATTCAAAAGAAGGCGTCCTCATTTCCTCATAGCCGTTTCGACCAAAAAAATCTCTTGCTGCAGCATTCATTGCCTCGAGCCTGCGTAGTTCCTGCCCAAAAAGATCCCTGGTTCCTTTAGGCTTCTGATACATAACTCCCCGCCTTTTTCTGTTTGAAAATCAGGTAACTCACAATTAGCGCGAGCACACCAGCCAGCATATCAGTTACTTCAAAATCGCGCCCGGGAATGATTAGTTGTTGGCACTCGGCAAAAAGAACCACCAACAAACCAAGTACGAAAAAACTTCTAACCTTCATCAACCGCGCCGCGATCAGCCCCATGATGAAAAAAACCACAAAATGATAGAGTTTGTCCACAGGAAGGTCCTTTACCTTGGGCACATTGAATTTGGGATATCCGGTCAGCACGAAGATCGTCAATATCCATAAAACAAGAAATATCCAACGTACACTCCTTTTCACTCTTTTTCCCAATCATTCACTGTTTTGATCACATCGTCCGCTTTTCTGCAGTGAAGGAGGTCAGAACGCAAGGAGTCATCATTCAATAAACGCAGACTCTGAGCAAGAAGGGCTATGTAGTCATCATTCTTTGAAAACAAAAACAGCATTATAACGTTTGCGACACCAGTGCCATAATCATCGAACACCAAACCGCCATGGTTCAGTGTGACGAGCACCTCGGTTCGCTTTATGTCATCGACAACAATACGCGGAAGAAATATGCCCTTTCCTAAAGCAGTCGGCATAATTTTCTCTCGTTCGAGGATCTTGTCAACGGTACCGGGAATATCGGTTACACTGCTCCTGTCGAGCATCATCGACAATAATTCTCGATAACTGTTGCCTTCAGCATTTAGTAGTATCTTTCCAGGTTCAAGGTATTCAGACAGCATGAGTAAATTATCTCTACTTTAGATGTTTAGTCAACAATTAACCCATGGCAGGAATCAATAATCAAATCCGTCGTCCACTACAAGCTCGAAATTCTGTTTCGATGCACCGCAATCAGGACAACCCCAGTACTCAGGCAGGTCTTCAAAACGAGTTCCCGGTTTGATGCCTGATTCCGGATCACCCTTTCGTGATGTGTACACATAATCACAAATAGAGCAGCGCCACTTTTGCATGATTTCCTCCTGCGATCTTACGAACTGCCGCTTATTTTTGAACTGACGTCAAGAACCAATGTGATAAGTCCATCCATGGCTTTTGCCAGTTCTTGGTCAGAAACGAACTTTGTGAATTCCTCTCCCCCGCCCACGATATCAGAGACGAGCAGGAATGAAGCCGCATTCAAACCACTTCTATTTGCCAGATAATATATCAAACTCGTTTCCATTTCCACCGCAATTATGCCTTTCCCCCTTAGCTTCTCAACATAATCAGGAAACGGATTGTAGAAAACATCAACACTCGCCACACCGCCAAAGATAAGGTCAATATTTTTATCCTTTGCGACGTTACTTGCAGCGTGTAGTATTTCATACGTAGCATACGGGGCATGGGGTTCACCGTTGAGATAAGTACGCGTGGCTCCATCAAAGGGCGATGCTGCAACTGCGGCGATCATATCGAGCGGCTTGATTTGTGCGCCGATACCACCGCATGTACCTATTCTGATCAAGGTCTTCACGTCCAGCTGGATGAGTTCTTCAACGACTATCGCTGCCGAAGGACAACCTATCCCTGTAGTCTGCACACTTATATTCTGATCTTTATATGTACCTGTATATCCCAATAAGCCCCGGTTTTTGTTAACCATCTTAGAATCTTTTAGAAACTGGCTAATCCTCACCGACCTTGCAGGATCACCGACCAACAGTGTAGTTGGTGCATAATCCTCCTTGTTTGCTCTCAGGTGTATCGGCATTCAACCTCCTCCATGAAAATTCACTTAATACTTCAAAGATTCTTTACAGACCATTATGCCTGCGAGAGATTCCCGCGATCCTACGTCTCCGGAAGAACCTCTCCCCCACCGTTGGCTACTTTATGTACAGCATTCAGTACTGAATCACGATGGGCAATAAATGCATCCATATATTTCTTATTCACCGACGGAGCACGGGGAATGTCAACTCGCATAGGATTTATAGGTACCCCGTTCTTGTGGAGTTCAAAATGCAGATGAGGACCGGTCGATAAACCGGTTGAACCAAGGTAGCCAATTAGATCTCCCGACTTCACTCGTTTACCAACATAAAGGCCCTTTGCAAACCGCGACAGATGCCCGTACCTTGATCTGAAGTTATTGGCATGCCGTATCTCCACGAGGTTGCCATAACCACCCTTCCATCCTTTGAACGTAACCCGACCAGCACCGATCGTGGCGATCGGCGTGCCGATCGGTGCAACGTAGTCCAACCCGTGATGTGGGCGCCATCTCTTGAGAATCGGGTGATATCTGCGTTTTGAGTAGTGCGAACTGATATACGAAAAACGCAACGGTGATCTAAGCAGTGATTTCCGTAATGATTGCCCATCACGATTGAAATAGTCATCATGACCTTCCGGGTCGCAATAATAGAAGCCGTAGAAATCACCCGCTGCACCTTTGTATCGCGCAAAACCGATCAACCCATAGTCGACAAGAACGGAATCACAAAAAATCTTGTCAAAATAGATGAAGAACGAATCTCCGTCCTGCGTGTCTGTGAAAAAATCTACTTCCCAGGCAAAGACATCGGCGAACCGGATGACCAGCTGCGACGTCTCGTCATAAGCCAGCATGGATTCATAAAGGGTAGAGTTAACGCTGCCGTTGATATAGGTCAGCATCGTATCAAAATAGGGATATTTCATGGCTACTGACAGACAACCACTTTCTTTTTTCACGTAGTAGATGTTTTGATAATTTTGACGGTAGGTCAAATGAGAAAATTTGCTGTCTTCCTTCACGAGTGAGATTGTGTCTCCAGGCAAACATTTTCGGAATGGGAATCCGGCTTTATGCAGCGCCGTGATGATGTCAGCCCGATAATCCGCGACCGAGAGTTTATCAAGAATCGTCTCGAGATTTTCGCCCTTCTCCACGACGTGTTTTGTCTCAGTGACGATCGTTGTTATGATGAATTCCGGTTCCCTCGAACAACCAGCGATTAAAAAAAAGAGAATTATGAGTTGGCTAAATCTGATTTTGTACAAAATCCCTGACCCAATCATCGTATATTCTATTTCTATAGGCAAAAGAACAACCCTCGACGATAATACCTTCGATCTTTGTAATTGCATGCATGATGACCCTGAAGTCAGAAAAACCCCACAAATCGAATTCAATTTGAATGTATCGTTTCTTGAAACGCGATGCAATATTTCCGACAAAACCGATTTCCTTGACGATTCTGCGCAATTCCTTTACCCGAATTTTTGTTACTACAGCGAGATGAACATGCATGTAATTCTTTATGATACTCCAGTTGAAATTAGGTGCGATCGAAAGAATACCTTGACGGTTTCCACGCGTCCATATCAAACGTGAAAGCCTTACTTCTTTCTCAGATTTCGGTTTCTGTGTTATCCTGTTGATCAGTGTATAGCGTATTTTCTTGCTGTTGCAGAACTCATCTATTAACTGCCAATCTTCTTTGACCAACAACCTCGGCATTACCAAGTTGTATTCATCAACCTTATAGACCTCTGAATATTTCATACCGGGTAGTTTGTTCGAAAGTGACCTGATCTCTTTGAGATTCTTTGCATAGAACAAAAGTGAAACATTTGGACATACACCCTGCGGGAATGATAGGTTCTCAACCATCTCCTCGATGAAAGGAATTGTCTTCCCCAATCTGAACCGTGGTGAGGCTTCACCTGCGATACAGCCCCAATACCACTTACCTCCATGAATACCTGGCAAGAACAGCTTGAATCCGTATTCGCTTATTAATCCTGTATCTTCGAAATTTCTGATCCGCAATAGTATTTCCTTCTGTGAGATGTGGAATTTACTCACAAAATCGTGCACAGGTATTGTTCCCTGGAGTTCGAGCTGTCTAATGAGGTTCAAATCGATGGGGTCGATTATCACTAGCGGATTATAGACGAAAATATGGAGAAGTCAATATTCTCGTACTCGTTTGCCGTATATCGTAATCGTAATAATATCAATTGAAAAATAAACCTCTGCGAAGTATAGAAAAGCAGAAGATGAGAATCTGAGAAGTTAAGAAGCTGTGAATAACAGAACTTCAGAGGATAAGAGGTTGAGAAACACACCGAGAAGCGGTGCACCGGTGACATTGAGACAAACTCAGCTGGAGACACACTACGTTAAAGACATGCTATCGCTGGAGACACGTTTCACTGCAGACATCTCGCTTCGCTCCTGAGGATACGCTATGCTGCAGCATAGGGCATGGAGCATGGCGCATAGCGGGAAACCAGAAGCTTAGATGTAAGGCGGTTGAGAACCTGAGACGCCATACCTCCCCGTCATTGCGAGGAGTGTAGTGACGAAGCAATCTCAGTCGGTGAACGAAAATAGCGGGAATAACGAAAATAACGAGATTAGCGATAGTAACGAACCCAACGTTCCTTGTTAAATTCGCAATTCGAAATGTCTTTTAGCGGTATTAACGGTAATAGCGATATTAACGAAATTAACGGGATTAACGATAGTAGCAGACTAAACGAAAATAACGTTTTTCGTTCCTCATTTCCCTACACAGAACTCCTCAAATATGCGGTCGAGGATTTCCTTGCGGAGTGTCTGCCCGGTTAGCTCACCGATCTCGTTCAAGGCACAATGCATTTCATAAGCCATTGTCTCAATAGTCGGTGCGTTCTTTCCTTCAACGAGGCACCTTCTTGCTCTGGTGAGCGCATCTATGTGGCGGTGTCGCGTTATGAGAACATCCTCTTTGGAAGCCTCAGGTAGTAGAGTACTTCTGACGGCATCTTGCAGCAAATTGATATTCTTTCCTGTCCTGGCCGATATTTTTATGGAATCCGACAGGATCGATTCGTTACTCAGCCTTACGTTGAGGTCGATCTTGTTTACAAGAAGTAACTTGATTTTGTGTTTCACCAGATTATACAGAAATATGTCTTCTTCATTCATTGGTTCTGAGCCGTCGAACATCATGAGAATCAGATCAGCATCGTAGATAAGCGCTTTTGTCCTCTGTTGGGCAATCTTATCTGGACCCGTCGCTTTGGAGAGTATACCTGCGGTGTCGTACAGCAAAGCGTGGATGTCCCCCATTTGCACGTCTTCTTCAATAAAATCTCGAGTCGTACCGGGTTTCTCATGCACGATTGCGCGTTCATGCCCGACGAGCCGGTTAAACAACGTCGATTTACCAACATTGGCTCTTCCAGTGATCAGAATGCGGTATCCGGATTTGATCTTGATTCCGACCGATGCTCCCTTGAGCAACTCATCGATCTCATCTACTATCGCATCGAGATTATTTTTTATTCCGGCAGGGTCATATCTGACATCTTCCTCTTCAGGAAAATCGATCTCAGCTTCGACCAGGAATAATGAATCAATGACCTTAGAACGCATGTCGTATATCTTTTCCGACAACTTTCCCTCGTACTGCAACACGGCCAGTCTTCGTGCCTGGTCACACGATGCATTCACTGTATCGAGAACGGCTTCGGCCTGTATTAGATCGATCTTCCCGCTGATCAAAGCACGTCTTGTGAATTCTCCCCGCCGTGCGGTTCTCGCACCGAGTTCGTTCAAAGTCCTTACAATCCTATCCACGATCAATGGATTACCATGGCAAGAAATCTCTACCACATCTTCACCGGTATAGGAATTGGGGGCTTTGAAAGGTACTGCAAGAGCAGTATCGACGTTATCGCCGGTATCGGGATCAATAACATGGCCGTGATAGACATGATGGGATGTGTATTCACCCGTCAACAGTGTGGGTTTGAATATTTTCTGCAGGAGGGGGATCGCCTGAACGCCGCTAAGTCTGATTACAGCTACACTCGAGTAGCCAGATGGAGTTGTACAAGCGACTATCGTATCATTTGGGTTCATCATTCGGAGCAATTATAACGTTCTTGCTTGCTCCCTTTCCTATGCTATAAAGTTTCACACCCTTTATTTCACTCAGCTTGATCTCGACTATCTGTTGTTCCCGTTTAGTCAGAGGATCGAGCGCCATTTCGCGTCCGGTTTGCAGCACGATACACGCGATCGCTTCGGCTTTTTTCTTCAAGAAATTTGTCCGACGCATACGATAGCCGCTGACGTCGACGAGGATTTTCAGATTCGGGTGAAAACGTTTGATCAGGCGCGTTATTATGTACTGAAGCGCCCACAATGTTTCTCCTTTCTTCCCGATCAGAATAGCATCGGCATGCCTTGTCTTAATGTTAACATAGAAACCCTTATCGTCTTTGGCGATATTGATATTCGGTCTGAATCCGCAGCTTTCAAGTATGAATTTGGTTACTTCGAGAAGATGCTGGCGAGGCTCTTTGACTTCCATCTTGATTTTTACTTCATCCTCTGTTTCGGAGATGAGTTCGTATTCGACCTCATTCTGCCTCACCCTTAATGTTTTCAATCCGGATTCGATGGCTTCGTCGAGGTTTTTCCCTGATGCTTCAGTCAGTCTCATTTTAGTCCTCCTCTCTTGGTTATGAAATGCTCAAGCAAAGTAAATATGTTGTACGTAAACCAGTACAATTGTAGCCCCGAGGGTAAATTGATAAAAATCCAAACCATAACGATCGGCATGAAGATTATCATCAACCGCTGGCGTGGATCGATAGTTGTTGTCAGTGACTGTACCACCATCATTATGCCCATGCTGATGGGTAGAACATAGTACGGATCCTTCAACGAAAGGTCAGTGATCCAGAAAATGAAATTTGCGTGGCGGAATTCTATGGAGGTAGTCAATGTTCTGAAGAGGGCAAAGAAAATGGGCATCTGGATTATCAGTGGCAAGCAACCAGAGAGTGGATTGACCTTGTACGTCTTGTAGAGATGCATCATCTCCTGATTCACTCGCTGGGGATCATTCTTGTATTTTTGCTGAATCTTCTTAAGCTCGGGCTGGACCATCTGCATCTTGTGCTGGGATAATATCATTTGACGCGACAATGGGAAGAAAATCAGTTTGATCAATAGCCCAAAGATCATTATTGCGAAACCATAGTTGCCAATGAGTGAGTATATGAAGTTCAGTACTGCCATTATAACTCGCGAGATCGGTCCCCAGAAACCTCCTGAAGCCATCTCTTCATAACCCTCTTCGTATTTGGCAAGATGATCACGGTCCATAGGTAGCAGGAGAACACTGATGTCCAGATCGGCTTCGCTGACGATCTCTGCTCCGTAACGATCTTTGGCACCACCCATGTAGTAACATCCGAAAGATGCATCGCGTGTTTCAATCTGTTCTATTTCGCCCGGCACCTTATGAAACGAGACCTTATCGATACCATTAATGTGGTTAACGATCAATATGAAGTATTTGGTACGCAGGGCAAACCAGTCCAATTTGCTGTCATACACATAAGAATCCTTGATTTTTTTTGTTACAGTCTCGACCTTTTCGTTTTTAATATAGACGTTGAAGTTGCGCAAGTCGTCGCCTTCATTCTTTGGTTCGGTTATATTGAGACCCGCTTTCAGGCTGAGAATATGATTCGATGTATCACCTTTAACGCGCAGAGAGAATCCGTAATCGTGGTCAAACCGGTAGGTCTTCACCAATTTCTTTTCATCGCCATGGAAGAAAGTAACAGAATCATCGCTGATCGCATAAGACATTTGTGCGACATCGTTGACACTGTCCTTTATTGAACTCGCAAAGAGATGACGGCCGGGAGGAACAATATCGACATCGTAGTCTTTTAAATACAGGGACGCCAGAGATCCACCATAGGTGGACAATACTAATCGGACATGGCGGCGGTCAATGACGATCGTGTCTTCGGTAACCTTGGTGTATTCTTCTTCAACAGATTCAACCGGCTCCATAAACGTATCCTGGACCACCGGTTCGGGTACTTCTTGTTTTCGAGCAGGTCTATTGAAGAACGTCCAGATAAGTAAAATACCAATGATGATGGCAAAAGCCATCGCGGTCCTCGTACGATCACTCATTTCCAACCATCCTTTTTGGCACTGGATCCCAACCACCGTTACAGAGAGGATTACAACGCAGAATACGGTACAAAGTCAAAGCAAGACCGCGGAAGAACCCGTGTTCTCTTAGTGCTTCGATCGCGTATGTCGAACACGTGGGCTCAAAACGACAGACTCTGGGGAGGAGCTTTCCGATGGACAACTGATATGCCCGAACGAGGCAGATTAGAACCAGACTCATCCCCCCTCCTTGAATCTGTTTATGGTCTCAAGGGCTTCTTTGAGTGTAATGCATTCCTCGGTGTAAAGTATTATCTTCATCCCTTTAAATTTGTCCCTGTTCACTCGATATGCCTCCCTTAAAATTCTCCTTGCCCTATTTCTCTCTACGGCGCAACCGCTTTTCCTGGAGGCAATAAAACCAGCTTTCCGGACGTCAGACGAAACGTAAATAAATTTGATTTTCCCGTACTTTCTTCTCCGACCCCGTACGAATAACTCTCTGATTGCCGAACTCCCCTTGAGTATTTCAGTTCGTGGAAGTACGTGTTTTTTTATTTCGCTGCCTTATACCTTAGGTATGACTATACAACGAGCCTCTTCCGCCCCTTTTTTCTTCTTCTTTTCAGAACCTGCTTGCCTGCTTTGGACTTCATACGCTTGCGAAAGCCATGCGTCGTTTTCCGTTTTCTTCGACTCGGTTGATAGGTTCGTTTCATTGCATTTATTATATTCAATTTTCGAAGGAAGTCAATAATTTGTTGATGCGTCGTTCGAACGGAAAGAAAATGGGTTTCGCGGGGCATTTTACCTACATTTTATACATAATTGTTGACTAAACAAAAGATATGTCTATAATTACATTGAATGAAAGACGATGTAGCTCAAATCATTCTAGGCCTTACGAAATCCTTCAAGGCAATGCAGATGTACGGGATGAATCATTCATCATTTCGTCATTTCTTTGAGCCTTTCTATCAGAAAACAGCAGAATATCTCAGAGGACATAACGAAATAAGCCTTAAGGTCGAGAAATTCCAGATTGTACATCTCGATCAGGTGGTCTACAAAGAAGAAGAGATGGACATGAGTATTGCCTTCAGGCTGTTCAAAGACGGCATCCGCAGCATCAGTTTCTTGAGCGGTCTGATCTCTGACGAACTCCTGCTCTTCGTCGATGTCATCAGCCGACCTGCCAAGGATTGGGATGTCGCATTGGGGCTGTGGGAATGCAATTTCGCTCATATCACCTTCTACGTTATAGAAGCAGAAGAAGTGCTCGATTACCGGGTACCTGAAGTGCCCATTCAGTACGTTGATTACGACGAGAAGCTAAAACAGCTAATACTCAGGGAAAAAATAGACATCGACGCTGTAATTATTCCCGATCTCGACACCCAGGAGGTTGAAAACCTGAAAACATGTATATCGAGCGACGAGAAAACGGCCATACTCCCGGTAGTAATAAAAACTCTTGGCGACTATCTGCATACGGATCGCTCCCAGGAAATCATTGACGGCTTGATCGAAATTTTGGAAAGTTGTGTGAACACGAAGGACTTTTACAACGCACGCCGTATCGCTTACAAGTTGAAAGATATACCGGATATAAATTTCATCGAACGTTTCGAGAACGAAACCACAATTGCAAGCTTCAGGGAGACTGTCAATGTGCCTGAAGATGATGTTTTCAATGAATTCCTGGCGTTCATTGGGTTTTTTGGGAAGAAATCCATTCCCTTTCTAATAGAATTGATGCCATATATAGAACGTTCTGACCGTCTGAACGCACTGAGGCACAGAGTCGCACACATGGCAAAGGACGATCCGTCACCGATTGTCGCCTTTCTCCGAAGCAAAGAGTCCGGCACGGTTCTTAATGCAATCAACGTCCTTGGCCTGGTCAAACCAGTCGGCATCGCCAAAATCCTGGACCCTCTCGTCGATCACCCGAACAGAGAGGTTAGGCTGGCGGTCATCGAAGCTCTGGGCAATGCCGAACAAATCGATATCATAACCAAATACATCAATGACCCGGATGTAGAAGCAAGGATAAAGTCCTTGCGCATACTGAGCAAGTTCAAGCGCCCGGATATATATCCTGTATTACTTGAACGTATAAAACACGGTAGTTTTCTCGGGTTGGATTTTGCCGAACAACGTGAGGTTTTCAACGCGCTGACAGTAAATGCTGGAGACGACTTTGTCCAGATCATGCAGGAAATGCTCTGCAAACGTAAGTGGTTGGGGAAAAAGAAATACAGGGTAATGCGACGTTTGGCTGCACTGGCGTTGAATCAGATCGGCACCGAAGAATCACTGGCGGTGCTGAAAAAAGGAATGCAGAAACGCAATAATGATATTAGGTTTGCCTGCGAGTCAGTGTTCAAGGAGCGATTGACATGAATATATACATCGCAGGTAAGACTGTTGTCGGTTTGCTGTATCCGCTATTTAAGGCAGTTCAGGTTTACGATGTGAACAACAATGTAGTGATCAATACTGCACAAAAATTCATGAGCGGTATCGAAGAGCTCCTGACGACTTTCTCGAGTCTTGAATTTGTCCGGTACCGTGATTATGTCTTTTTCAACAAACAGAGACTCAAATATGAAATCGACAGCTATGCGAATCTACAATTCATGAATACTCAGCTGAAGACGCTGAACATCAAATCGATAACCTTCAAGCGTGGTGTTACGCAACAAGAAGTAATTGACTTCGCCAGTATTTTCAAAGAGGATCGAGCATCTTTCCAGCGACTACTACCTGAGAAGAAACTTCCCCACATCAACATCGAACTCCTCAAGACGGACAAAGAGCCGGAAGAACCTATTGAGAATGGGCAGATGACAAAAAGGACTTATTTCAAGGCCTTGAAAGTCACCAAGAACCTCATGCAAAATTTGTGGACCGGGAGACCGGTCGATGTGAAGAGTTCACGTCGGGTCATATACGGTCTTGTTGATTCAATATCCAGGGATGAATTCGGAATCCTCGCGCTCACCACGATAAAGAATTTCGATGAGTACACTTTTAACCACTCCCTCAACGTCGGAATCCTCGCGCTGGCTCTCGGGCAACGAATTGGACTCGACCGGAAGAACCTTGCCCGGCTCGGCACATCGGGAATCCTGCACGACATTGGCAAAGTTGAAATATCTAAGGAGCTCATAAACAAGATCCAGAAACTTACGGATCAGGAATGGGAAACATTGAAACTGCATTCAAATTACGGGGTACGGGAAATTCTCAAGACCCGCGGGCTCGACGAAATCTCGATGTTCGCTATCACCGTTGCCTATCAACATCACTGGAATTATGATGGCACGGGCTATCCGCTGAGGGAAAAAGAAGATGAACCCACTCTATTTTCCAGGATAGTCAGGATCTGCGATTCGTATGATGCAATGACAACAGCCCGGGGCTACCAGCCTGTTCCGTATTTACCACATTTTGCTTTGCGTGTGATCTGGTCGAACCAAAACCGGTTGTTTGATCCAATACTGGCGAAGGTTTTCACACAACTTTTGGGTATTTATCCAGTTGGCAGCTGTCTGGAGCTAAGCACCGGCGAAATAGGCGTCGTCATGAGACAGAACCCAAGCGCAATTGATCTGCCGAATGTGAAGATCGTCGTCGACAGCAATAACAACAAAATCGACGGCAGGACGATTGACCTCGCATCACATACCGAAATAAAAATCATCCGCCCGACTTACCCCCAAATCTACGGCATCAATCCTGCTGCATATTTCCTGTAGGTCCCGTACGCTGCTTGAACCGACGAGAATATGATGAGAAAATTAATCATCGATAACGAAAAAACGGTCACCAACGAGTTAAAGAGAATGCATGTTGACCCCGATGCTTATAAGATATTCATCAAGAAGGCCGAATACATGGCCTTGAAATTCGATGGCCTCTCGTGTGCACAGGTCAATGTCTTGAAGCAGACTGCGCTCATCTGCGACGCCGACGCGGCGATCCCGAAGAGCGCATACAAAGGCGGCCGCGGAAAAAAATACCCGCTCATTCTCTTTGCGAACCGCCGCGAAATCGAGAAAATCGAGAGGCGGCTGCGTGAGCAGCCATGGATGGAAGACATCCGTATACAGTTGGCTTCGGTCATGATAGACAAACAGGAACCTCTGTTGAAAATAGGCAGAAAGCGGTTTGTGATGAACCGCACTTATATTATGGGCGTGATCAACCTGACGCCGGATTCTTTCTATAGTGGCAGCCGTTATACCGACAGGTCGATCATCGAGAAGGTTGTGAATGAAATGAACGAAGAGGGCGTTGATTTTATTGATATTGGAGCTGAATCAACAAGACCAAAGAGCGCGCCAGTCGATGAAAAGGAAGAAATAAGAAGACTGAAACGCGTGCTGCCTCTGGTGGCCAAACTCACGCGCGTTCCAATATCTGTTGACACCTACAAGGCGAGAGTCGCAGCACTTGCGATCGATCAGGGTGCGAGTATAATAAATGACGTGTCAGGACACAGATTCGATCAGTACATGGTCAAAACGATAGCCCGCAGTGGGGTGAGTACGATAATCATGCACATGAAAGGCAAACCAAGAACAATGCAAAGAAATCCTCAATACAAGGATCTCATGCGTGAAATTTATAATTTTCTCCAGGAGAGGATAGATCATGCCGTAGAATCAGGCATTGACCGGGATCGGATAGTGATCGACCCAGGACTCGGTTTTGGCAAGCTGCTGGCTGATAACTACGTCATAATAAGACGTCTTGCCGAACTCAGGCAATTAGGTCGACCCGTACTCGTTGGTCACTCAAGAAAATCATTTGTCGGCAATCCTTTCGGTCTTTCACCAGAAAATAGGTTGGAAGGAACATTAGGAATTCAGTCATTGCTCATCCAGAATGGTGCTTCAATATTGAGAGTGCACGATGTCATGGAGGCCAAACGGGTCGCTTCAATAATTGACCTGATAACACGATGAAACTCTTCGGATTTCTCCCAATCAGAGCAATAGATATTATTGACATCATTGTCGTAGCGGTCCTGCTCTACGCGTTTTTCAAGTTCGTCAAGGGAACGAAAGCTACATCAATCCTCGTCGGGTTAGTTCTTTTCTTTGTAGTCTCGTTCATATCCAGATGGCTGGATCTGAAGGCACTATCCTGGATCATGAATTCAATACTCGCCCTGTGGGTCGTTGCCTTCGTTATTGTCTTTCAACCGGAGATCAGAAACGCCCTTGCACGGATCGGCCGCCAAAGACCTGTCAAGTTCTTCCTCAAGCTGGAAGAAGTGGGCGTCACTGACGAAATCATTGACGCTGTGAGGAAAATGTCAGAAGACCGTATCGGCGCGTTGATAGTAGTACAGAAAAACATCGGTCTGAAAGACATCGTCGACACCGGTGTGCTCATTGAAGCTCAAGTAAATTCGTCGCTCTTGCGGACGATATTCTTCCCGGAGACCCCCTTGCATGATGGAGCATGTGTGATCCAAGGTGACAAGATCGTTGCCGCTGGTTGCGTGTTGCCCCTGAGCGAAAACCCAAGCCTCGGCATTACTTACGGTCTGCGCCATCGCGCAGCACTCGGCATGGCCGAGCAGAGTGATGCATTGAGCATAGTAGTATCCGAAGAGACCGGTAATATCGCCTATGCCTATAAGGGTAAGCTGGTCACAAAAGTCGACGTTGAATCATTAAAGAAATCAATGGAAAGAATAGTTCAGGAGTAAAAGTGCGGGTTACACCTCCTGAAGAGCAGGCATTGGTGTTTGCGCTGGCAGTGATTTATTCACAATGTTCTACTGTTAATATGCCAACAGGTTGACAGCAGACATCATTTAGTTAAAATAATCCCCGGAGGTTTGATGCAGACGAAACATATAGTAGCCATCGCCGTAGTGATAGCGGTGATCATTGTCGGTGTCATGATCGGCATTGGAATGCGGGGTCCGATATCTGGGGGGAGCGTCGGCGTCGTTGAGATCGACAACATCATCTATACACCGAAATACATCGTCAGTGATCTGAATGATTTTGGCGATGACCCTTCGATAAAGGCGATTATTCTCAGAATAAACTCACCTGGCGGCGTCGTTGCCGCTTCACAGGAAATCTATGATGCGGTGAAACGCCAACAAGAAAAGAAACCAGTAATCGCATCAATGGAATCGGTTGCAGCTTCAGGTGCTTATTATATCGCACTGCCAAGCGATATCATCGTCGCCAATCCCGGCACAGTAACCGGATCGATCGGCGTGATCATGGAATGGCCAGTCCTGGAAAAACTCCTGCAGAAATTGGGTATCGAATTTGAAGTAATCAAATCAAGGGAACACAAAGACATGGGATCGTCCCACCGGAGGTTGAACGAAAAAGAGCGAAAGTTGATGCAGGATGTGGTCACGGATGTCCACGAGCAGTTCGTAAGGGTAACATCTGAGCACCGTAATATACCGATTGACAGCGTTATCAAGTATGCGGACGGCAGGGTATTCACGGGAAACCAGGCAAAAGCACTTGGATTTGTCGATACGCTTGGTTCATTTGATTTTGCCGTCGAGCTTGCAGGAAATCTCGTGAACATCGAGGAGCCCCATCTGGTCTACCCGGCAAGGCGGCTGAGCCTTGTCGATCTCTTCGTCAAACCAATGGAGCAACTCACGATACCGAAATTGTATTTCCTGTGGCGCTGAAAACAAAAGAATTTAGAATTACCTCGGTCTGCTTCTTTTTCTGTGCATCGTCCATCATATCCTGTCAAAGCCAGGATCGGATAATTGTCCTCGCCGAGTACCTGAAGGAAGAAAAGAGACTCAGGGACAGTGAATCGAGCGAAGAGGCGCTCCAGGATTCATTGAAGCTATTGAAGGAAAAATACGGTATAGATCGAGATGCCGAGATCCGTAAATTAGGCGAAAACCCGGGCGAGTGGATTGACCTGCTAAGGGAATTGAAACGTGGTCGGTAAAATCTTCGGCGTTGTGGAAGGGTTC
>Ga0224495_10000388_pt1 | contig 35553 bp, 39 predicted proteins | sample SF_Jul11_sed_USG_FD_168128 | JGI IMG/M metagenome (GOLD analysis project Ga0224495, IMG submission 168128) | Sediment microbial communities from San Francisco Bay, California, United States - SF_Jul11_sed_USGS_4_1 | ecosystem: Environmental > Aquatic > Marine > Sediment | place: USA: California... | reverse complement strand
GGGGGCGGGGCGCATGGTGTGTTTGCATCGGTGATCTGCCAGCGGGATTTGATGATGCATTTTTTGGGTAAAAAAACCCCCGGGCTAGCCGGGGGGAGGAAGTGTCCCGCAAAGGGGGCTGAAACGGGACACAGAGGATATCGTGCAAGCAGTTGGTAAGATAAATCCGCAAAGTTGAGTTAACTTATTGGGTATTCTATACCCAAGTAATTTACTTGTCTACTATAAATTTGTCGGCAGTGGGTGTATTACGCAGTTGCTGTGTCAGTGCAGGTGGGGAGTGGAAAAAGATGCGTGGTATCATCGCTGCCCATGAAAGCCCATCCCGATTCCCTGCAACGTTTCCTGTTTGAGCAATCCCATGTACGCGGTGAGCTGGTGCATCTCGATGATGCCTGGCGCGCGGTGCTGGCCAATCACGATTATCCGCCGCCCTTGCGCGCGGTGATGGGCGAGCTGATGGCGGCGGCGGTGTTGCTGGCGGCAACGCTGAAGCTGAAGGGTTCGCTGATCCTGCAGATACAGGGCCAGGGGCCAGTGACGCTGCTGGTGGTGGAATGCGACGGCGAGTTGAATGTGCGCGCTACGGCGAAGTGGCAGGGCGAACTATACGGGATGGATTTTGCGCAGATGGTGGGCGACGGGCGTTTCGTGATTACGCTGGATCCGCACGATGGCGGGCAGACCTATCAGGGCATCGTCGCGCTGGATGGCGGCAGTGTGGCCGAGGTGTTGCAGAGCTACATGCTGCGCTCGGATCAACTGCAGACGCGGCTGTGGCTGGCGGCGGATGAACAGCATGCGGCGGGGCTGCTGTTGCAGAAGATGCCGGGTGATGGCGGGCATGAGGTGATCGAACAGGATGGCGAGGATGAGGATATGTGGCCGCGCGTGACGATGCTGACCGATACGCTCAAGCGCGAGGAGTTGCTGGGCCTGCCGGCGGAGACGCTGATCCGCAGGCTGTATGGCGAGGAGGATGTGCGCCTGTTCGAGGCGCAGCCAGTGGCGTTCCGCTGTTCGTGTTCGCGCGACAAAGTGGCGCGCATGCTGAAGATGCTGGGGCGGGAGGAGGTGCGGTCGCTGCTGGACGAGTACGGTGTGGCGGAGGTGTGCTGCGAGTTCTGCAATCAGCGGTATGAGTTTGACAGGGTGGATGCCGAGCAGGTGTTTGTATCGGAGGTGTTCGCATCAGGGGTGGCACTGGGCGGCAGCGCTACGGTGCATTGAGTGGAGGTGGGAGAGAGATGGATAACAAGCGTAGTTTGTCCCGTGAACCGATGCGCTCCAGGGCGCGGCTGTTGGTCGATGGGCAATGGCATGATTGTATGATTACCAACAGCACCTCTGTGGGGGTGAGGCTGTTTCTGCGGATGAATATCAAAAAAGGCAAGGCGGTGCATATCGAGATCGGCGAATTGGGCCCGTACGATGCGACGGTGGTCTGGCGTAAAGGCGACGAGATCGGGCTGCAGTTGAACCATGATCCGGAAGAGATCGCCACTATATTGAGTGTGCTGAATTCGTAGCGCGGTTCAGTTCATGCAGCTTGCCTGATCATGAGCGGATTAAATATCAAGTAAACAACCAAGCTGGTAAGAAGCCCTTTGCTGTCTGATAACATTTTACAAGGCGAGCAGGAGTTCGCATCCCGGGTTACGCTGGAAGGTGGCGCCACGGTGCATTGAGTGGAGGTGGCAGGAAAGATGGAAAAGAATAACAACCGTAATTATCCACGCGAGGCGGTTCGCACCAAGTCGCGGCTGGAGGTGGACGGGCAGTGGCATGATTGCGTGGTCACCAATATTTCAGCCGTTGGTGCCAGGCTCTACTTGCGGATGAGCGTCAAGCTGGACAAGAAGGTGCGCTTGCAGATCGATGAACTGGGCCCTTACGATGCGACGGTGATGTGGTGTGAGGGCGACGAGACCGGGTTGCGTTTCGAGCATGACCCGGAGGAGATTGCCAGCCTGATGACTGTGCTGGCCCCGAGTTTTCCCTGAGATTCAGTAGCCTTCGCCGGATGGGTTCGATCCGGGGCGGGTCATGCGCTATGCCAGGTCGGCTGGCTTTGCGCGCATTTTGGCGGCGATGTAGTCGCCATGGGATACATAGAAAAGGCCGGCGATCTTGCGCATCAGGTGATCTTCATGGGCGCTGATCCGTTTGTCGGCATAGGCGACTTGCCACATGTATTCGATGATACGCACTTTTTCGGGCATTCCCAGTTCGCGGTTGATGAGTGAGGTGAACTGCTGAAAGTCATTGGTGGTTCTTGCGGTCTGGTGTCCCAGTTCGGTCAGTTGTGTCACTTCTGTTCCGGACAGGTGAAATCGTTCTCCGAGGATTTTTACCACTGTGGCCAGCTCGGCGTCGGTGCTCTCTGCATCCGAGCGCATGACTTCGATCAGCAATACTGCGGTGGCCAGTTGCAGCGTGTGTTCGGGACGGCTCTCGTTACCGGCGGGAGCGATGAGGGTGGCGAGGAAGTCGTTAAGTTTGTTCAGCATGGTTTTGGTAAAGCCTGTGTGTTATCGGAGTTTCTACCCCCATCCCGGCCTTTCCCCTGCATGGGGGAAGGTGCCTGGGTTGGAGCAATTTAATAATGCGGCGGTCTTTCGCTCGCGGGCATGCCGTCGTTCTTTGCTGCAGCGAGGGCGTCGAGGTGTTTTGCCAGCGATGCGCAGGCCGCTTCAAGGCGGTCCAGTTTTTGTTGTTGCTGGTAGACCGTTTTGTTCAGCTCTTCGATCATGTCTTCCTGGAAGGTGATCCTGGATTCGATATTTTCTAGGCGTTCTTCATTCATGTGTGGCTCTATCGGTTTGGCGACGGATCGGTTGCGGTGGGTATTTTAGCGCGGGGTGGAAATTCATGCCCGTGCTATTCGAGGTGGGCTTGCATTTTGTTGGGGATGAGGCTGCCTGCCGTGGTGTAAGGCCGATATTTTACCCGCCAAAAAATGTTTTCTCATGCCCCGGTTCCCATACCGGGAATTTTTGCATCACCGATTTGAATAGTTCAGACGAGGTGTAACTTTTCAGCCAGGCACGCAATGCGGGATAGGGTGCAGTGGCGAACCAGTCTGCATCGATAGCGGCAAATTGGCGGACGAAGGGGAGCAGGGCGGCGTCGGCAACGGTGAGGGTTGAGCCCTGCAGGAAGGGTGTGGCAATGAGGTGTTGTTCGAGCGACTGCAGAAATTGTTCGCCCGCTGCACGATAGGTGCTTTGTGTTTTTTCCGGATGGCGTTCGGGATATTTGTAACGATCCAGGTTGTGCTTGAAACGGGTGTCGTTCTCGTTTACCAGAGCTAATGTGTTCTGTATATGACATTCGTTTTTACCCAGCCATCCATGCGGGTCGTGTTGCCGCAGTGCCCACAGCATGATGTCCCAGCTTTCGTCGATGACCTCTCCTTCAGGCGTTATCAGTACCGGTACGCTGCCCTTGGGTGATGTGGCCAGCATGGCGGCGGGTTTGTTGCGCAGTACAACTTCCCTTAGTTCGACCCGGATGCCGCTGGCGATGAGCGCGGCACGTGCCCGCATGGCGTAGGGGCAACGGCGGAACGAGTAGAGAACAGGCGGGGAGGTAATGGGGTTCATGGAGGAGATTCTAACGGGTATCGGCATGGCTCGTATTTCCCGGCCAGTTGTCTATAATGCATTGCGGTCACGGCTTCCCTGCGGTAGCGGGATCGTTGTTCTGTAGCGAACTTGTCAGGAGGTGGTGATGGCTGGATTTGATGAAGCAGAATACGAGCGTGATTATCCCCGTGAAATTCTTCATGCCAAAGCGGAAATCATGATCGATGAAGAATCGTTTCGTTGCGAACTGGATAATATCTCTGCCTCTGGTGCGAAGCTGAAAATCGATCTGGCCGTTGACCGGGGGAAGGATGTGCTGGTGAATATCGGTACATTCGGCCCGTTTAACGCGACGGTTGCATGGTGCAACGGCGGTGCCATCGGGGTGAAGTTCGATCATGATCCTTCTGTGATGAACCGGGTGCTGATTGAGTTGGAGTCTCAGGGCTGACCGGTTTGCCGGAGGTGGTTTTGCCCGTATCGAAATTTCTTCCGCTCCATGTTGCTGCACAAAAAAATTCCCCCAGGCTTTGCAGCCTGGGGGGCAAAAAGTTCCGCGGGGGGGGTGCGGAACCCATGCTCAGAGGAGGAGCATAAACATGAAGTGTTTCACAACTTCAGCCGCATTCTCCTGCCATATGCTTGCCAGGGGAAGTGGTTAACGATGGACGGCAGGGATGCGGCGACAATCGGTTTTGATGCGTTTGTTTGATTGTCGGGTGAAATTGCGGTGATCGTGCTTTGTCCTTGTTTCATCACCGGTTAGCCGCTGGGCCGGGACACATTTCACAGCCCTGCTTATTCGTGTAATCTGCTGCTGTCAGCTTTACTTTCAGGTCGGCGCGCCATGCTGGATTTTACCGAATACACGAAAATATTTATTGGTCTGTTTGCGATTCTGGATCCCATCGGGATCATTCCGCTGATCATTATGTTTACGGCGAATATGTCTGCTCCAAAGCGTGCCCGTGTGGGGCATGTCGCTTCGCTGGCGGTGTGCGGCATATTGCTGGTCGCTTTGCTGATTGGCCAGCCGCTGCTGGAGTTTTTCGGCATCAGTATCAATTCGTTCCGTGTGGCGGGTGGTATCTTGCTGCTGTTGATGTCGATCAAGATGCTGATGGGGAATTTTTACGAATCCTCTCTTTCCGAGAGGGGGGCGGATGGCGATGCGGTTTCGGCGAATGCCATCGTGCCTTTGTCTACTCCGCTGCTAGCCGGACCCGGCTCGATCAGTGCGGTGATTCTGGAAGCGCACAAGGCGCACGGCCTGGAGCATTATTTGATCATGAGTGTTGAGATCATTCTGCTCAGTGTGACGGTGTGGTTGACTTTTCTGGTTGCGCCCTGGGTGGAGCAGCGTCTGGGCAAGATTGGCATCAATGTATTTACCCGTTTGATGGGGTTGGTGCTCGCCGCCATTGCGGTTGAGTTTATCGCCAACGGTTTGCGCGGCCTGTTTCCTGCTTTGGGATGATGGCAGCTATTCCGGGGTGTTGTATTTTTCTCTGTGCCGATAAGGGAGGGGTCATGATGTTCAGGTTGTTGGCGGTGTTGCTGCTGGCGTTTGCGGCTTGGCCGGTGCACGCCGCCGGGGCAAGCGGGATGTTCGGGGCAGGGCGGGCTCAATTTTCGCTGACGGCGGGGAATGCTTATGCTTTTGAGAAGCGCTATACCGTGATTGGCGGGAGTGTGAGTTATTATCTGGCGGAAGGGTTGGGAGTGGGTTTGTCTTTGGCGCGCTGGTCGGGGGAGGGTCCGGCTATCACGAAGTATGCGCCTTTTGTGCAGTATGCGTTTCTTCCCATATCCGGTGTGCGCCCCTATATTGGCGGGTTTTATCGTCATACGGATATCGACGGACTGCCCGGCCTTAAGTCGGCAGGCGCGCGTGCGGGGGTGTTGATGGCTTCGGGCCGGAATGCCTATTTGAGTATGGGCGTTGTGTATGAGTCTTATCTGGATTGCCAGCCATCAGTCTATCGCGTATGCAGGGAGACTTATCCCGATTTCAATCTTACTTTCGGGTTTTGATGCGGATGCGGTTTTCGTTGCGGAGATGTTGTTGTTTGTGATTCATCCCGGTATCGTTGCTGTTGCGGGAGGGTTTATGGGATCGTTTTTTCAATCATTATTTCCAAGGGGTAAAGGTTATGTCTGAATCTGACGGGAAGCAGCACCAGCGTAATTATCCCCGCGAAACTGTGCATGCAGGGGCGAAGATCATGCTGACAGGCCATTGGCATGAATGTGCGATAGTGAATATCTCTCCCAAAGGTGCGAAGCTGAACATTGATTTGCAAATCAGTCGGGGAGTGGAGGTGCTTATCAAGATAGGTAATTTTGGCGAGTACCGGGCGACTGTTGCCTGGCATCAGGGTGCGGAGATCGGGGTAGAGTTCGGGCATGATCCTGCGGAGATGACCAATGTGATGATGGGATTGGCTTCGTACGGTTGAGTTGGGTGTCGGTTATTGCGGAGAAGGCTTGGTTGCGTATCGCGTGCGAGTTACGGGAGGGCTGTGCCACCTGTGCTATCCAGATTCTTCCGGATTTTTCTTTGTCTCTGCATGAGTGTTTCAGCGGTGTTCAACCTTGGACGGGCGGGCAGGCCCGCCCGGATTGTGCGTTCAATCTGTGCGTTATTTTCCCTTGACTGTCTTTGCGCGGTTGACGAAGGTGATGATGGGGAAGGTGCGATCCAGTACCTTGCTGTTAAAGTTTTCCATGGTCGATCCTTCGTCGAATTGGAGTATGTCGCCCTTTTTAACGTTGATTGCCGAGGCGGCCAGCCAGCGTGTCTCTTTGCCCTGCTTTATTTCGATATAAGTGAAATCCGGGATGTCGATGCTGCTGACAACGGTGCCTCTTTGCGTCATTTCGATATTGGGCGGTTCGTCGCTCAGTGGCGGCTGTTCGTCGGGTTCGACGGCAGGGTGTCCGGGGGGCAAGTTGAGTGCGGGCGTGACTTCGGACAGGGTGACTTGGGATGCCGGGACAAAGGGCTCGTCCGCCGGGTTTTTGTCGCAGGCGGTGAGGATGAGTGTGGCTACAACGGTGAGTAGTGCGCTGTGTTTCATGATATTCCTTGCATTGTAATGGACGGGGTGGGCATCGGTTGGTGTCCCGATTAGCTGTGTTAGACGACAATCGCGGAGAAAATTCCCCGCTTGCCTTCGGTCGTGCCGCGATCGTCAGTGGGATGAAACCAGGTGATCTTCGCCCGTTTCAGCCGGGCGAGTGATTTGATAGACATGCGTGAGGTCATACGGCAGGTAACGTGCCGGTTCTTTCCTCTTTTCGCCGCCATAGCTCAGCATCAGTCCGATACGGTTATCCCGGTCAATCCATTTGACGAAGATGGCGCTGTGTTCGATATCGTTGTATGAATGGTTGATGTAGAACAGCCAGTCGCCCGGCTGGATGAGTTCCATATCGGCATAGGGGCCTTTTTCCTTGGTTCCTTTGAATACGGTTTCGCGGCTGGTTTTTTTGTTGGGGTAGCCGGTGCGGTCATATACGGCGTTAGTATAGTCCCAGCATGAGCCGCGGATGATCTCCTGCTTCACCAGTGTCATTTCTCTGCCGGTGGCGAGTATTTTTCGGCCGGTATTGGTCGCTTGCTCTTCGGCTTCGAGCAGGGCATCGAGAAGTTCAATGCCATCGTCGTATCCAGTGGATGGGGAGGGGCTGTAACCCTGCTGGCTTGGAGCCGATGAGCAGGCTGTGAGAATTATCAATAGGCATAGAGACGGCAGGTGCCTCATTATGCGAGCGGGGCTGTTATGGGCAGAGCTCGTTAATATCATCATGCTTCCTTCATTAAAACAGGGCAGGCAGGCGGTATGTTAGCACGGGGTTTTGAGCCGCATGTCGAGGTCGTTTGTTTGGATATGCTGGTACGGCACTGCTACGAGGGAGATTTTCGGTTGTTTTGGTTGAATCCGGAGTTCCGGCCCGAGCAGCGGTTCGAGATCCTGCGGCTGTCGCGGGTGCAGCGGGAAATCGTGTTTGATGGCTTCGAGCTGCTTCTGGTTGGCCATGAAGTAGCGCATCGCTTTCAGGATGCTGGGCACATTCTTGATCAGGTGCCACAGGCTCCAGCGGTTTGCCCATAAATGCTTCTTGAACCGCTTGCGGTAGGCGCGGCCGTGGTAGTAACGGCGCAGGTGCCAGTTATACAGCGCGTCCATTTCCTCGCGCGACTTGAATCCCTTGGGCAGGAACACGAAGTTCAGGCAGTTCATCAAGCGCCAATCCTCGTGGAATTCGCCCGATTCACCGCTCTTGCATTCGTCCCAGATCGGCGCGCCATACAGCGGGCTGAACTTGGTCATGTTCATCTCGTCAAGATCGAGCGAGAGGATGAAGTCGCTGGTGACTTTGACGGTCTCGGGCGTTTCGCCCGGCATGCCGAAGATGAACAGGCCCTTGGCGCGCAGTCCTGCGGCATGGATCTGTTCCACCGTTTTTTTCACCGCTTCCAGCGTGACGCCGGCTTTGTGCCGCTCCATCATGCCGGGATCGGCCGACTCGATGCCCATCGATACCATCAGCGCGCCTGCCTGTTTCAGCAGCCGTAGCATCTCGTCCGAGGTGTGGCCGGTGCGGATCGCGCAGTTGAATTGCATGCCCAGTGGTTTGTCGATCAGCAGCTGGCACAGCTCGTGCACGCGCTTTTGCTGCGCGGTGAACAGGTCGTCGTAGAAGTTGATGTGGTACACGCCGAAGCGGTCGCGCAAATATTTCATGTGCTCGTAGATGTAGGCCGCCGAATTGTATTTGTAGCGGCGCTCGAACACGGTGCGGTCGCAGAACGAGCAGGTGTAGGGGCAACCGCGCGAGGTGATCATGGTCGCGCCCCAGCGCTTGGCAAACGAGAACAGCGGCAGGTGGTAGCCCTGCGGGAAGCCGGCGATCTTTTCGTAGGCGGGGAAGGGCAGTTCGTCGAGGTCGTTGATGCGTGCGCGGCGGGGGTTGCTGATGATCTTGCCATCTGGTCGTCCGCCTTCGCGGTACACCAGGTTGGCGATGTCCTGCGGAGCTATGCCCTCGGCCAGGTCCAGCATCGTGCCCTCGCCTTCGCCCATGCACAGGTAGTCGATTTCGGTGAAGTGTTCGAGTATGGGCGTGCCCAGCGAGGAAACATGCACGTTGCCGAAAACAATCTTGATCTGCGGCTGCCTGTCGCGGATGATCTTCGCGATGTCGATCGCGTCCATGAACGACGAGGTGGTGGGGGAGAAGCCAACGATATCGGGATTGGTGTTCAGGACGATCTGTGCGTTGGCCTCGATGCCCGGCGGGGCGAGCGGCCCCAGGCAGTCGTGTATATCGCAGTGGTGTCCGTGCTTTTCCAGCCAGGCCGCCAGTGTGAGGATGCCCAGCGGCAGCATGCGGTTGGCCAGCACCGACAGGTCGGGCTGGCCGGGGACAAAGTTGAATCCGGCAGGGTGAACCAGGGTTATGCGCATCAGTTGTCTCCGTGTTGGGACATCAGCTTTGAATGTTACAGTAAGTCGCCGATTTGTTGAAACCGGAGCAGTGGAGCCGGATGGCCTTCGGTGCAATCAATCGCAGCGCTCGCCCGGCTTGAGCGCAAAGAAACGCGGGTACAGCCTGGGGTGGTAGGCCAGCACTTTGACGCAGTCACCCTCGTTCAGCTTTTCCAGGCTCATTACTTCAATGCGCTCGGTCGTGCCCTGCGGCTGCACGGTGTAGCGGATCGCGCCGTCGGCGATATGTGGAGGCTGGTCGCGCTGTTCGCCAACACGGTGGCCGATGCCAAGCGACATCGCGCTGAAGCTGCCGCCGCTGCCTGTCCCGACCCCGAAGCCGATGCCGACGCGGGTGTTGCTCGGGCGGTTGGCCTGCGCCTGTTGGCGCTCGATTTCGCTGAATTCGTGCCTGTCCACGATGGTCGCCATGCGCACATAGCGCGTATCGTCTTCCAGTTTCGTGCTCTGGCAGGCGGCCAGCAGCGCAAGCATGAACGCGGCAATAAAAGTATTTTTCATGGTGCACCTCTCCGGAAATTGAAAGGGACTGCGCGGCTATACGGGATAATTTTATCCTTCTGTACTATGATGCAACAGCGGGCAGACAGTTTCGTTGCCTGATCAAGCATTGTCGGGCTGGCTTGAATCCGGTATTTTTCTGTCTGAGATGTATACGAATGACGAGTCTGGCAAATAGCTGTTCGATCTCAACTTACATGTGGAGGTTCAAATGCGCAAATTATCAATCGCTGTTTTTACACTGATCGGATTGGGTAGCGCGGCAATCGCGGACGATGCCGTGTTCGAGACCAAATCGTTAACACCCGAGGCTGCGTTGACCGCCGCGCGCGCGGCAATGGAAACCTGCCGCAAGCAGGGCTTCCAGGTGGCCGTGGCGGTGGTGGATCGTTCCGGACTGACTCAGGTGTTGCTGAGAGATCGTTACGCCGGTGCGCACACGGTGGAGATCGCGACCAACAAGGCGTGGACGGCGGCAAGCTTCCGCACACCGACCTCGTCGCTGTCTGCCGAGACTCAGCCGGGCAAGCCGCTCAGCGGACTGCGCGGGCTTGATCGTTTCATGGGCGTGGGCGGCGGCGTGGTGGTCGAGGGCGGTGGCTCATACTACGGCGGTATTGCCGTGTCCGGCGCACCGGGAGGAGATGCCGACGAGGTTTGTGCAAAAGCCGGGCTCAAGGCTATTTCGGATGCGATTGAGTTCTGATTGATGGCGATGGAGCATGAGCATCTTGAGTTGCTGGTCACGCGCGAGATGCCTTTTGGTAAATACAAGGGATACTTGATTGCTGATTTACCGGGACAATATTTGAACTGGTTTGCACGCATGGGATTCCCGCATGGCGAGTTGGGTAAACTGTTGGCGCTGATGCAGGAACTGGATCACAACGGTCTCTCATCGCTGCTTGAACCTTTACGCAAGCGCTGATATTTCAATCGCAGTTATGTTGCTGCAGTTGTTTCGATGTTTCTGGTATCGAGATTTGAGAACAGGGTCCGCTTTGCATTACATTTATAGGCCAATAAATGTAGAATCATCTTCCATATCGGGCAGGTCAATGATAAGTTTCAACTTTGGCTTTCTGGATATGGGTCAATCACTGGTTTAGTTTGATACAAATTATTTTCATATATTTATGGGGTTTATAGAATGAAACTGATCAAGGGGAGTTATGTTGGTTTTGTAGTGGCGCTGGGATTGTTTTCTACCGGTACATTGGCGGCTGAGGACACGCATGAGCACGGGCATGGCAGTCACCACAATGCGTCGGATGAGGTGTGTGTGGGCTTCGGTCCGCAAACTCCGCGCGATATTGATAGCTTGCAGGGCGAGAATAAGCGCATCTTTACCATGGCGCCGCCGAGCAAGGAAATGAATCTGTGCAACATCCATTTTCACAAAAATGCGGAACATAAGGCGAAGGCATTTTCCATATATGCCGGTGACGGCGATGGTCACGGAAATGAAAGTGGCTATCAGTGCAATATCAGCAAGGATCTGAGCAAGGCCGAACTTAAGCCGACCAAGGGTGCTATCTGCAAGGGCGAGCACGGTGAACTTAAACCTGGCGATACCATCGAGGTGCACTGGGTTCATAGCTCTTGCGATGTGAAGCCTGGCAAAGGGTTGGGTTCATGCTTGTCCGAGGCATGCTCCAATCCGGATCTGCGTGTGGAAACTCAAGTGTTTACGCTGGTGAATGATTCTGGCGCGCTGGATTTCAATACGCTGGATTACGATGGCAACATGGTCAACGGTTTCCATCAGGCAAAGGTGCTTCCTGCTAATACCGGCAAGCCGGTCGAGTTTCTGGGTTCAACTACCGGTCCCAAGTACACTGAACAAACCTGTTCTCCGCTTCAGGTGACATGGAGTGTTCGTCCGCAATGTGCCAAGGTGGATATCAACACGGTAGGCAAGTGGTGTGAAGAGAATGCGTTTGAAGAAGACCACGCCCACGGCGTGCGCACGCTGGTGACTAATCCCAAGCTGCTGTCCAAAATCAAATAAGCGTTGAATCCTTCGGTGTGGCATTGCACCGTCTATTGACTTCAGCCGTTTCCTGCCATGAAGATGTTCCTGGCATGGGACGGCTGATTTTATTTTCGGATTATCGGTTTTCGCCGGTGAATTGTTGTGATAATCGACTGGTGATGAAAGTGTTGGTGTGAGGATGGGGGTTTCGATGCGTTATGGAATTTCAGTCCTGTTGCTGATGATGCTTGTATCCCAGTCAGTATCCGGGGGCACGCAAGTACTATCTTATCAGAAGCAGGTGCTTGCCTTGAATGACGATCGCGTGCCGGTGCAGGTGCCTAAGGGCTATCGGCTGGAATGGCTGGCCAGGATGGATAAGCCGCGGATGTTGAGTTTTGCCGCGAATGGTGATCTGTTTGCCGGTTCACGGTCCGGCAAGGTGTACCGCTTGAAGCCGCCCTATACGAAGGCGGAAGTCATGATCAAGCTGGATGAATATCCTCACAGTGTCGCGTTTCGCGAGGGCGAGATTTTGATTGCGCAGACGGATGGTTTGTATCGCGCACCGTATATAGCCGGACAGTTGAATATCGAGCCGGATACAGTAACATTGCTGGCGGCGTTGCCTGGCGGGGGAGGGCATAGTAGCCGCACGATGGCGGTGGGGCCTGATGGCCGGGTGTATGTGAGCCTGGGTATACAGCGAAACTGTAGCGATCAGTACCTGGGTGTGGGTTATGCGCTTGATAATCAGCGCGGCGGAGTTCTGGTATTGAATGAGAAGGACATCGGCGGATGGGATATTTTTGCGTCGGGATTGCGCAATCCGGTGGGATTTGATTGGCATCCACAGACCGGCGTGCTTTACGCAAGTAACAATGGGCCGGATCATATGGGCTTCGATCAGCCGCCGGAATATTTCAGCAGGCTCACTCAGGGGTCGTTTCATGGCATGCCGTGGTTTCAATTCGATGGTGAAAGGATTCAGCGAGATGAATGTGTAGACAGCATACCTCCTCGACCTGTCGAGGAGGTGACGTTGCCGGTGGCGACTTTCCCGCCACGTAATGCGCCGCTGGGTGTGGCATTTGTGGCCAAGGGCGAGATGGATGAGAATCTGGAATTCGATGCGGTGGTAGCCTTGCATGGTTCATGGGCGACACAACCCGGTGGCGGTTTTATCGGTAGTCACTCAACGCGTCGACCACCGAAAATTGTGGCAGTACGATTCAAGGATGGAGAGGCGGTTCGCGTGGATGATCTGGTTAGCGGTTTTCAATTGCCCGATGGAGGGCGTTGGGCTCGTCCTGCAGGTGTGGCGCTAGGGCCGGATGGAAACCTGTATTTCAGTAGCGATAGCGAGAACGAGGGCCTGTTCCGGTTGAGGCGGATGCGTTAGCTTACGGGGTAATCAGAATCATAGAGTGTCCGGTTTCCGGTATACGGAATGCAACTCCGATTGATAGTTGCTAACCATGAGGATGGGGTACATGGATCTGCCATACAGGCTGGGAAAGTACGAGCTGGATAAACAGATCGGGAAAGGTGCGACTGGGAAGGTTTATCACGCGATTGATACTTTTTCGGGCGCAGATGTTGCAGTGAAAATGATTGATGAGACGGTGCTCCATGATCCTGAGTTCAATGAAGCCTGTCGAAAGCAATTTCTCAACGAGGCAGCACTCGCCGGACATTTGTCCCACCCACATGTAGTTTCGATTCTGGAGGCGTCCGTAACGGAGGATTCCGGCTATATCGTTATGGAATATGTGCCTGGAGGTAATCTGGTACGCCATACTTATCATGACAATATGCTGTCTGTCGGCGATGTGCTCCAGATTCTCTATAAGTGTTGCAGTGCGCTTGAATATGCCTGCGGTTTGGGCATTATTCATCGGGATATCAAGCCTGCAAATATCATGATTTCATCCGGTACAAATGTGAAGATTGCAGACTTTGGTACCGCTGTGTTCTACAAGGAGCAGATAACCATGGCAGTAACTGCCGGAACTCCTTCCTATATGTCGCTGGAGCACCTCAAGGGCGGACGTGTGGACTTCCTTAGCGATATGTATTCTCTAGGGATTGTGGCATACGAGCTGCTTGTCGGTCAGTTACCTTTTGAGGGTGACACCATGGATGCATTATTCGATGCCATTGCAAACAAGGAGCCTGTACCGCCAAGTTCGCGTCGATCCGGGATACCTCCGGAGCTGGACAGGATTATTCTCAGGATGATCGAAAAAAAACCGGAAGAGCGTTATTCGACATGGGCAGAACTTGCGGCAGAACTTGCGAAGCTGGGAAGATTTATCACTTCTCGCCAGACGATACCGGATAGCGAAAAATTCGGCACATTGCGCTCAATGCAGGCGCTGCGTGACTTTCCAGATCCGGAAATATGGGAGCTTGTTCAAGTCAGCAAATGGACCAAGCTGCCTGGGGGAACCGTTATCTTGCGGGAGGATGAACCGGGCAGGAGTATGTTTATTCTGGCTACCGGTGGTTTGAGGGTTTCCAGAGAAGGTCATTTGCTTAATGTCATTAAACCCGGCGAGTTTTTTGGCGAGATGGCTTATATTCAACGAGGCTCAGATCGCCAGGCAACACTGGAGGCGATTGCCGATGTGGTCATCGCCGAGTTTACCTTTACGGAACTTGAGAAGCTGAGTACCAGCTGCGAATTACGTTTGGTGAAAGCGCTGTTGAGTTCAATGACGGATCGGTTGATTACGGCAGATATTCGCATCGTGCGTATGCATGGTTGATATTGCTGCTTTATTGCCTGGTTATTCATACATGCCATCCTGTTCTGCCGCAGGTTCGATGCTGTTTTCGCCGAATAACACTTGCCTGGGGAAACGGAATCCAGACTGCATTAGAAAGGCATCGTCGGCGAGTATTTTCGCTGTTTCGTCCCTGTTCAGGTCGAAAGTTCGGTGAAACTTCGCTGATGATGAAGTTGCGGAAAGTGTCGAAGTCGTATACGAGTACAGTTACATGCTGCGTTTTTCGCGCTTGCCAATACTAGGGGCGGATGGCTTGTTCCACAGATTTATCAAGGGAAACGATGGCGAATTTGCTGCCAAAACGATTATTTTCTCGCAGATATTAATGTGGAAGTGGAATATGAATTTTCTGAACGAAATTAAGCTTAAGTTCAGGGTGGCCGCGCGACTTTTCATGCTCGCGCGGCTGAATTATTGCTGATTGCCTTAGGGCTTCTTAGGGGTGGTGTAGGGCACTTCTTTCTGGTGTGGTTCCCAGATGGTTTCATAGCCAACAAAAAATTGCCCCGGTACAATTTCTTTCTGACGTGTGGTCACGTGGAATGCGTGGCCATCGGGAACTTTGGGGCGGATAAAAGGCTTCTTGTCATCACTCATGATTACATCTCCTTTGCTGGTTGAAAACGGGAGGTATTAATGGGGTGGTCAGCCCTCCCAGTTAGCTGACCAAATTATACTGCCTAGCGCGTGTAATGCCCCTTCTTCGGAATCACATGCCGCACTCCGCCTTGGGGGTTCTCAACGTCTCCTTTATAGCGGGGGATGACGTGGATATGGACATGAAAGATGCTTTGTCCGGCGGCAGGCCCCACATTTACGCCGATATTGTATCCATCCGGATTAAACTCCTCGTCGAGGCGTTTTTTTTCTTCCTGAATAAGACCCATGCAGGCAGCGACTTCTTCTGCTGTCAGGTCGAAAAAACTGGCGACATGCCGACGCGGGATGACCAGGGTGTGTCCCGGACTCGCCGGATAGGAATCGCGAGCACTGAAAGCAAGTTCATGCTGTATCGATACCCCGCGCGGATCCTTGCAAAACAGGCAAGGATTGTTGGGGTCTCTTTTCTTTTCTTGTGTTGCTTCAGGCGACAACCGGACACCTCTTTCTGTACGTTATACTTGGACAAATTATTTTGTTAATGAGGAAGCTATCTTGGCATCGAATAAAGGACGGGCATACTTTGCCCTGCTGGGTTACCATTTTAACCCCGACGACATTACACGGCTGTTTGGGATAGAACCCACCTCCGTCGATGCTGCCGGCGCATACAGCGGGCTGGATAAACCAGTGATCAGTTCATGGGAGCTGTCAACGGAGATCATGACGGGCGAGGTCGACGTATTCGCCTTGACGGACATCATCGTAAAGCAGCTTGAGCCCGTTAAAGGCAAAATCGTCGAAGTCTGTAAAAGCCACAATCTGTCCCCAAGGTTGGGCGTGGCGCTGACTTTGTCGATTGATAAAGGTGAATCCAGCCCGGAAGTAGGTTTCGGCGCACGAACGATCCGTTTCCTGGCAGATACCGGTTCATTTATCGAGGTGGAAAACAAGCTTTCCGAGCGGGTTTGATCCATGGCTCACCCTGCGCTCTGGTTGTTTAGTGCGGTTAGTTGTGACCGTGCGTTGTTCAACTGTTCCTTGCAATGAATTAAACACAGCGGTTGTAACGCGCCAGCAAAACATTCCATGATGACTTCAAATTCATCGGCAATTTCTTCGGCAAGCAGCGCATCGTTGGTTAATTGAGCCAGTACATTTTTTACCGTTGCCATATTCACTCGGCAGATGACGGCCAGATGGATAGGCAACTGCTGCTCCATACTGACGGTCAGTGCCTTTTCGTATGAATTGATCGCTTCTAATAAACGGTCGGGATTTTCCTCAGACTCACCGAGGTGGTGCAAGGCGACAGCACGGTTATTATGTGTGGCTGTCAGTTCCAGTGCGTAATTATCTGCGTCGAGTACGGCAAGCGCATTTTTATAGGCAACAACTGACTTTTGAAATTGGCGGTTACCTTTGAGCAGTTTTCCTTGCGTATGCAATGTAGCACCCAGCTGATGCATGGTAAGCATCCAGTCTTCCGGAAATTCATCGCGCGTCCAGACCAGCAAGGCATTGGTATACGCATCTGTAGCGATTGTTAACGGCTTGGTGGCATCGAGCAGGCGACCAAGTGACTGATTGGCTGTGCCCAGGTTATATTGCGTAGCGGCCCATTGCTGTGGCGAATTTTCCTGGCTCAGTTCCTCCAGCGCTTGGTTAAAGCACCGAATGGCCTGCTCAAACAATTGGGCATCTCTGCGCTGCTGTCCCAGTGCGGCAAGGATATTGCCCAGATGGTTCTGCGTCTGTGTCCAGGCTATGGGCTGCTGGTTGCGGCTGATATGGGCAGGGGGCGCTGCCAGCGACGCCTCGAGCGCCTCGCGCAAAGGCTCAAAAATTCTGGAGCTGTAGCGGTGCTGTTCATAATTCCCTCTGGTGTAACGAAAGTTGTCCGCGACCGCAACCCGGGTATCGGGTATGGCCGCAGCGGCCACCTCTCTACTCAGCAGGCCCGTGGAATTCGCTATGGCTCGTTCCAGTGCACGGTTCTCGGGGTAAATCAGGTAAAGGGTTGAGAATTTCATTTTGCCCGGTCGAGTATTTCATTTAAGTCAGGATCGCTGCCGACCGCTCCGCCGAGCTCGATCTCTTCTTCGGTTGCATCACGTATGGACAAGACTTCCAGTATGAAGGTGACCTCTCTGCCGCAAAGGGGGTTGTTTCCGTCAACGGTCAATGTCTTATCGTCGAATCGGGTGACGATAAAGTTTCGGGGTTCACCCTTTTCATTTTCCATCGTGATGGTCATGCCGATCTCCCGGTATTCTTCCGGAACATTTTCTATACGATCGGTAAATACCAGTGATTCATCTCTTTCGCCGTATAATTTTGTCGTGTCTATAGGTACTTCGATGATGTCACCGACTTTTTTACCATACAGTTCCCTTGTCACTTCTTCCGACATGACATCATTCTCACCATGAACATAACCCAGCGGATAATCCACTGTAACCAGTACGTCACCGGTTTTGTTATCGATGACCCTGTAATTCAGTTCAACGAATTTTTCGTCTGCTATCGTATCTGACATATCCAGTAAAATCTGTTTATAACTGTCCTAAAATATGGTGGCACCGAAAATTTTTACCTTGTCCTTTTCATAACCCAGCACTAGTCTGCCCAGCCATTCGCCGGGTTTTTTCGAACTTTTCTGTTTGTATAACACGGTGACATATTCTCCACGACGGATGATGCCAAGATATTCATAGTCCGGTGACAGGTTTTTGGCCAGTTCACTTCTGGCAAACTGCTTGCCCATTTCAACCTCATTTGCACCGGCAATAAAAGAGCTCGAGAAATTACGCGTGAAAGCACCGTAGTTACCTTCATTCGAGTATTTAACCAGATCTGCCCACATAGGATTTGCAATCACCAATATTTCTTCATCTGTCTTATCAATGATATTCATCAAGCCAACTCCATTTAAAATGTTTCAACTGCTCGTGGTCATTAGCGGAAACAATATTTCCGCTTTGGCGCAATAAATAAAAAGAGGACCAGCATGATTTTGCAGGTCCTCATTTATAATACCGACAAGTTATCGCAAACAGCTGCATAGGCCTGATTGAACAGAACTGGTAAATCAAGCCTGCAATTGCTTAGTGGTGGCCTTCAGGCGGCGCTTTCTCTACATCACCTACCAGGTGGTAAAGCGGGGCTTTTTCCATCGTATACTCACCCGTCTTGGGATCGCGGCGGGAAACTGTCAGCACGTGCCAGTTCTCATCATCCAGCTTCATTGCATCACCACGGTAGTAGTATCCTGGCCAACGCGTCTCTTTGCGGAACAACGTATGGTGGAATACACTCTCGGAAGTCAGGAAACGGTGCTTTAACTCCCATGCACGCAACAACTCGTGTATATCCGAAGCGGCGACTTTTTCCAGATCCTGCCCCAGAATATACATTTTCTTGAGGCCGATGTTCAGCAACTTGTCGTTTGTCATGTAGTTAACGCCAAAACCACCACAATACTCGTCCATTAGTTTCTGCAGACGATCAAGACCCTGTCTTGGGTTGATGAAGTTGGGGTTGACGGTACCGGCAACCACTTCGTTACTATAGACACGATATGTTTCCAGCGGCTTGTAGATTTGTTCCTTGCGGCGATTGATCTGGGCATCAGAAACACGGATGCCTTCGGCTTTGCCATCATCAATATATTTACAGGCAGCCTTGGCAGCCAGACGACCTTCGGTGAAGGAGCCTGATGAGAAGGCGTGAGGTGTGCCACCAGCCGCATCGCCCGCACCGAACAGACCTTCAACGGTCGTCATGCGGTTGTAGCCCCAGAAGTACTCGGGCGGAGACAAGTCTTCAGGGCCTGAACACCAGGCGCCACAACCTGTGGCATGTGAACCCATTACGTATGGCTCGGAAGTCGTCAATTCTGGGTTTTCATATTTGGGATCTACGTCGGTTGCCGCCCACAGTACCGCTTGCCCAACAGTCATGCCCAGGAAGTTGTGCCAGCCGATCTCTTCAAGATGAGGATCCTGGAAAGCTTCCATAGTGACCATGTAAATAGGACCACGACCGGCATTCACCTCGGAGATGATGGCGTGGTTACGCAGGCAGGTCGGAATAGGACGGTGCGTACGGTGTGAAACTTCCGGATCCAGATATTCTTTGCCGACCATTTTCTGCAGGTCCGGGAACCACTTGGACTCGTATTCTTCACCGTAGGCGTTTTGGGTATAGGTCTTGAGGTGCAGAAAGTAGGCGCCGACCGGGCCGTAACCATCCTTGAATCGAGCCAGTACGATACGGTTTTCCATCTGTGTCATCTTCGCGCCTGCCTCGATCATCAGGCCATATGCAGAACCAGAGGACCATGGCGCGTACCAGACACGTCCCGCACCTTCACCGACAGAACGCGGTTTGAAGATGTTGGAAGCGCCACCGGCCCCGCAGATAACCGTCTTGGACTTGAACACGTGGTAGTTGCCCGTGCGCACGTTAAAGCCTACCGCACCGGCAACACGGTTCTCCTTGGCTTCATCCATCAGCAGATGGGTCAGGCAGACGCGGTTGAACACCTTGTCCGCCGATTTCTTGGCCGCTTCAGCAACGATAGGCTTGTAGGATTCGCCGTGGATCATGATCTGCCAGCGACCCTCGCGCAGGAACGAGCCTTTCTTTTCGTTGCGCATGATGGGAAGCCCCCATTCTTCAAAGTTATGCACGGTGGAGTCCACGTGGCGCGCCATATCAAATGCGAGGTCTTCACGAACCATGCCCATCAGGTCGATACGTGCATAGCGTACGTGATCTTCCGGATTGTTCTCGCCGAAGCGGGTACCCATGTAACAGTTGATCGCATACAGGCCCTGAGCTACCGCACCAGAACGCATGATGTTGGCCTTTTCGGCGATGACGATCTTCTTGTTCTGGCCCCAATATCTTGCTTCGAATGCAGCGCCCGTACCGCCCAGGCCGGCACCGGCAACCAGGATGTCGATATCGTCTTCAATAATTGTCTGGTAGCTCATCAGTATTGCACTCCCTTCTTGATTTCCAAGCCATTGGATTCCAGCGTATGTAGCCCACCTTCATCCATGCGAATATATTTCGGCTCGTTAAACAATAATTGACTGTCTCGCATCTCCTTGCTGGGAGCCGGCACGTCTGCAAGTTTTGGTGTCGCCGAGCCCCAGGGTTTGGTTGTGATAGGAGCTAGTAGCTCCATATCTTTCTTGCCGTTGCGGAACTTGATGCGCCAGGCAATCGTGCCTTTCTCCTCATCACGGATCACGCGAACACTGTGTCCAAGCGGTGCAAAGTCGGCATAACCGCGTACGTCAATGGCGTGGTGAGGGCAGGCTTTTACGCAGGAGTAGCACTCCCAGCACATGTTGGGTTCGATGTTGTAGGCACGGCGCAGCTTTTTATCGATGTGCATGATATCGGATGGGCAGATGTCCACGCATTCTCCACAACCATCACAACGCGTCATATATACAAAGGTTGGCATAATTTATTCCTCTATTCTTTATAATAATTAGTCAAGTCGGTGTTAGTAGTGTTTGGCTCTTTCAGCCTTGATGCACAGCCCCATGTTGGGTGGGTTCTTACCCATATACATAGGGATATCCGGAAACTTGCGCTGAACTTCGGGATCCGTCAAATCATAGTCAGGAGGTAAATTCTCCCGGGAACCATCTGCCCGGGTGATTTTTTTCTGGTAGGCCGCAGCGGGCTTGAAGAACATATGGGCAAACTTGGACCAGTAAACGCCGCCAAAGAGAATGGTGCTTGACAGGATAAACAAGGCAAAGAATATGGTTAACCCGCCGCCAGTAAATGACCAGATCAATGCGAAAGTCGAGGTGGCAAGAAGCGAGAGAATGAACAAGTCCGCGCGTTCGAACCGGAACCATGTCAGGCCTTCAGCAGCCACATCAACGCGGATAAAAAACCAGAACCAGTAGCCACCAACGGCCAGCATCAACGCGCCGATATGCCACAGCTGAGGCAACAAGGCTGGTGTGGGCGTTTCCAGCGTGGGATAACAAAAAATCATAACCGCAGTAGTTACAATAAAGATGATGGTTCCCCACATGGTCAACAGATGGGAAAGCCTGCGTTTTGGATTGCTGAATTCGCCAGAAGTTAATACTTCGTTTACCAGCACAGAGGCGGCAATCGATGCTTTTTCTCCACCGCCCACAGCTCTTTTTGCGCTCTTCTGCGCTTTTTTCGCATTTTCGAAAAAGTACTGCGCACTTTTCTTGTGCAACATGTCAAGGATTGTCCCGCCCATGACCAGCAGAATCATCAGGACGATATATCCTTGCATGATTGTGGGTGATATTACCGCCGAAAGTTCGGCAAAGAGGTTGCTCGTGAACATCAGGTTCTCCTCAAAATTGTAATGCAAGATAACATTCAATCGGTTGGTCGTCGAGTATAGAAAAAGTTACTATTTACTCACATATTTCTCCCTCTGCGTACCCACCACCATTTCTTTACTTAATCATACCGGACAAAATCGGTAAAGTGAGGGGAAAATGAAAAGCTCCCCTTTCCCCAGCACACCACCAAGGGGAGAGTGATGATTTCTAGCGTCCCGAATGACCACTGAGCTTAACTTCCACTTTTTCTCCTTCACCCAGGCTGGCGTAATAAGTGCGCAGTATCTCAAGCACCTCGGGCCTGCTGAACTCGGCGGGCACTTCGGCACCTTCGGACAGCCATTTGCGCAGCTTGGTACCGGATACCAGCAGGCGATTTTCCTCGCCGTGCGGGCAAGTGCGGGCAGAAGCCATGCCGCCGCACTTGTAGCACCAGAAAGTCCAGTCTATTTTTAACGGCTGTGTCTCCAATGATCCGGGTGGCACTTCGTCGAAGATATGGTGCGCGTCGAAAGGCCCGTAATAGCTTCCTACCCCGGCATGGTCGCGGCCGACGATTAAATGCGAGCATCCGTAATTCTGGCGGAACAATGCATGCAGTAGTGCCTCGCGTGGGCCGGCATAACGCATGTCGAGCGGATAGCCCGCCTGAATGATGGTGTTTTTGACAAAATATTTTTCTACCAGTGTACTGATCGCATCGGAGCGCACCTCTGCTGGAATGTCACCCGGCTTGAGGTTACCAAGCAAAGAGTGGATCAGCACGCCGTCGCAGGTTTCAATCGCCACTTTGGCGAGATATTCATGCGAGCGGTGCATCGGGTTGCGCGTCTGGAACGCGGCGACTTTGCTCCAGCCCATCTTTTTGAAAATTTCGCGGGTCTGCTTCGGCGACATGAATAACTCGCCGTATTTTTCCGGAAAACCGCCTTGGGATAAAACCTTGATCGATCCGGCAAGATTCACATCGGCCTGTTCCATTACCATCTTCACGCCAGGATGCTCGATGTCTGTAGTCTTGAACACTGTGGCGCATTCGTGTGCCTTGTCGATCTGGTATTTTTCGGTGACCTGCATCGTGGCCAGGATTTCGTCGTTGTCAGGATCGATTAGCGCGATGTTGGAGCCGGTTTTGATGCCGTCGGCGACGACTTCGTCGGTAGATAGCGTGATCGGGATCGGCCAGAACAGGCCGTTGGCCATCTTCATCCCGTCGCACACACCCTGCCAGTCGGCGTGGCTCATGAAGCCGCTCAACGGGGTAAAGCCACCGATGCCCAGCATGATGATGTCACCTTTTTCGCGGGAGCTTACCTTGATGCGTGGAAGAGAGTGGGCACGTTTCAGTTCATCCGTAAGCGCCTTGCCATGAAGCAAAAGGGGATTCAACTCACCCCCGCCATGCGGATTTACCAGTGCCATATTGCATCTCCCATGTTCAAAATTCATCGAGCTCAATTACCCGCTCGACTGTTGGGGCATCCTAAAACTTAAATCGTTATGCCACGATAACCCGTATGGGTTATTACTTAATAGCTCATCACGGTTATGGTGCGATAGATAAAACATGAAAGTGCATGGGGTTATCGGGCTAGATGGAACGTTGATCAGAATTCGTGACGGGTCATTATGTAGATGTTTGTATTTGTTTATACCCTTCCCATAAATTCTCAATTATGTGATGTATTGCATTGTACTGCTAGAATCCAAACCCCTAATGTTTAGGGTAACAAAAATAAGGAGAAATAATGAAGTACATAATAACCGGACTCAAGCTCATTGCGTTGGCATTCTGTTGGATGGGTGTTGCATCTGCTTATGCGGAAGACATGTTTTATGTAGGCCCGAAAGTTGGATTCATGACTCAGGAAGTAGCTTGTCCTGCCGGTTCGGGATCCAGTTCGTGCACAACCGGTATGGCATTGCTGGGCGGGATCACCGTCGGCTACAACCTGCTGGGAAAGAATGCACAGTTTCCCATGGAGTTGGGTGGACTTTCGCTTGCGCTGGAAGGTGAGCTCGCAAACTCGCTGACTGATCTTCAAACAAGCGGCACAATTTTAGATGTAGGCGGCAATATTGTGGGTAGCTACGATACGAAATGGAAAATAAAGTCGCAGTCGCTTTACACCGTATTCCGCTACGAGTTTAACGACAAATTCTTCGCGCAGGCGCGGGTCGGCCGCAGTAATTACAAGACCAGCGGGACTGTTACGATCAACGGTTTCGGCGGCGGCACGACACCTTTTGATGGCAGCACTTCGGATACCGGATACGGTCTCGGCGGCGGGATTAATTTTAATTCCGGCCAACTACGGTTGGATCTTACGAACGGCGGCTCTAAAAGCAAGCTTACCTCAGTTGCCGTAGGCTACATGCTGAAGTTCTAAGCGCTACGAACGTTATGAACAACGGGGGGATTGCCCCCCCGTTTATTCTTTCTGGAAAACGAAATTTAAGTATAAATGCCCCGTCCTTAATTAGGGTCAGGCCGGCAAGGGGCAGCTTTCGACAGGACTCCGCAATAAATATTACAGGTAAAAATATAATGGAAATGCTTCAAGAAAAAATCTCGCAACACTTCGCGATCCTGATGTTCGGTCTGCTGTGTATCCCCGCTGCCCATGCGGAGGATACCTTTTATCTGGGCCCCAAGGTCGGCATCATGGCCCAGGATGTGGCGTGCCCGGGCGGCGGAAACTCGTGCACAACGCAAGCCATATTTGGCGGCATTACTGCCGGCTATAGCCTGCTGGGCGAGCATGGCCAGTTCCCGGTTGATATGGGCAGTCTTACGCTCGCGCTGGAAGGCGAAATTACCCGTCCAATCACGGACCTGTCTCTTAATTATTACGGCACCCAGCAAACCTGGAAGACCAATACGCAGGCACTTTACGCGGTGTTTCGTTACAACTTCAATGACCGGTATTTTGCGATGGTTCGCGCTGGCAATGTCAACTACAAGACCACCGGTGAGATCACCCAATCCGGCCAACCGACCCAGACATTCAAAACCAGCACCTCCGATACCGGGTATGGCCTCAGCGGCGGGAAAAATTTCAAATCCGGCACGCTACGCCTGGATCTTTCGAACGGTTCGAAAAGCAAGGTGACTTCTATCGCGATCGGATATCTGTTCAGATTCTAGATGAGCGGCTGGCTCATTCATGTGGAAGGGCGGGTTGGTGTGTCGAACTCTCGTTTTCCGAGAGCTATGTGAATGTATTCCTGAACTCGGATTTTTGTCCGCATTGAGCTTGCCGGAATGTGGCCTGTTTCAAATGCTTCCTCGGACGTAATACTCAAATTCCCTTGATTTTCAGAGCGTGCCGTTGATCATGTTCCTGAAGTCGTGCAGCGGGCCGTCCATGTGCGGGCTTTTCACCCGGCACAGCGAAAAGGTGAGCTTGCTGCTTTCGCCCCTGACGGCATCCTGCGTGCCTTTTAAATAAACGCCAGCGAGATCGAGGCGGCTGAGCATGGATTCGATCGCGATGTCGCCGGTGATTTTGCCGTTGGTCATCGTGATATCCGAATTTTCGGCCTGCAGGCCCACTTTTTTGCTGAGGATGTCGGTATCGGTCAGCTCTACCTTGGAGTTGACCGCGTTCAAGTTTCCAATCCGGGCATTGCGTATCGTGATGTTGCTGCAGTCGCGCAGGTCGATGGTGCGATAGTCGCCCTCGAATACCATGCCGGATTTGCCGGCGCATTTGCCATCGCGCTTGCTGGCGAGCGGTGACTGTGATGAATCCTGTGCGTATGTATTGGCCAGCGCGGCATCACTGGCGAGCAGGTGTTTCAGGATCAGCGTATTGGTGCGTTCAGGCTGGTCCCGCATCGGTTCGTGGCCGGCATCAGCGATGATCTCGAGCTCTGCATGCTGCATGTTCCCGGCAAGCACTCTGCCGGTGCGCAACGGCGTAGTGAGGTCGTTGTCGCCCCACAGCACCAGCGTAGGTGCTGTGACCGACGCGATGGCATAACTGAAGTTTTCTTCGGCCAGACCCATTGCGGCTATGTATGACGGGCCGCCCTGCAGCAGTCGTTCACGTCCGAGTGCGGTGTTGACGATGTCGTTGGGCGAAAACGGCAGGCCGTCTATCTTCTCGAGTATCCGGCCGGACAGGCGTTCGGCAAACTCGCGCGTTTGCGGTACACCGCTCTTGCGCTGCAACATCGAGCCGGCCTGAAATTTTGTCATTACCAGCGGATGAAGCATGCCGGCGGCGTCGATCAGTACTAGCCGCTGGAAGCGCTGCGGCTGCTGCGAGGCAAAGCGCAACGCGATGGCACCGCCCATTGAGTGCCCCACGATGTGATAGGACTTATCCTGAAAATAACGGTTAGACAGGAATTGCGCCAGGCGCGCGTAGCGGGTGGGTGTGTAGTCCTGGCTGCCCTTGTCGGATTTACCGAAGCCGGGCAAATCGAAGACCAGTACATGAAAATTCTTCGCCAGTGCGGGGATGGTTTTCTGCCAGTCCTCATAGGAACCGTCGAGACCGTGGATCAGGATCACGCCGGTCTTTGCATCGCGATTGGCCTGCAGGGTGCAGACGTTGCCTTCGAAGACCGGCTCGGTGATGCACTCCTCATGGGTATCATGGAGCGTTTCTGCTGACCATACCGGTTGCAGCCACAGAAGGGTCACCAGGCTGAAGATTAAATGCATCGCATCTTTCATGGCGTGATTTTTTTGCTGTGAGACTTGAACTGGACAAGAGTTTACACGACGAGCGGGTATTTACTGTAATTCCAGTTCATTCCTGCGGTCTATTAGATACCCCTAATGGGTTATAGTTAAATAGCTCATCACGGCTATGGATTGAACGGCGGTGATTTACGCATACTAGCGAACCTTGAAAGATGGCTGTTGCACTGCCAGAAACAGCCACAATTAATAATACAACTTTCGGCATAATCTTTATCTTTAATGAAAATCCAAAATTTCGGCGACTCGTCCAGCACGATTTCTCCCTTGCACGACCCGCTGGGATCCCCGGCACCGGGCGCGACGACCGAGGTGCGCAATACCACCTGCTATATGTGTGCGTGCCGCTGCGGTATCCGTGTGCACCTGCGCGACGGCGAGGTGCGCTATATCGACGGCAATCCCGATCATCCCCTGAACGGCGGCGTGATCTGCGCGAAGGGTTCGTCGGGCATCATGAAGCAGTATTCTCCTGCACGGTTGACCAAGCCGCTGCGGCGCAAGCCAGGTTCCGAGCGCGGCGCGGGCGAGTTCGAGGAGATCAGCTGGGAAGAGACTTTCTCTATCCTGAGCGAGCGTCTGGGCAAGATACGCGCGACCGACCCGAAGAAATTTGCGCTGTTCACCGGTCGCGACCAGATGCAGGCGCTAACCGGCCTGTTCGCGCGCCAGTTCGGCACACCAAACTATGCGGCGCACGGCGGCTTCTGCTCGGTGAACATGGCTGCCGGTATGATCTATACGATAGGCGGCTCGTTCTGGGAATTCGGTGGCCCCGATCTGGAACGCTCCAAGCTGTTCATCATGATCGGCACGGCGGAAGACCATCATTCCAACCCGATGAAGGTCTCGTTGTCCAAGTTTAAGCGTGACGGCGGTCGCTTCATCTCGATCAATCCGGTGCGTACCGGCTATTCCGCCATTGCCGACGAGTGGGTGCCTATCCGTCCGGGTACGGACGGTGCGTTGCTGTTGGCGATCATTCACGAGATCATTGCGCTCGGCCTGTATGACCGCGAGTTCCTGGTGCGCTATACCAACTCCGGGCAACTGGTGAACCTGGATGCCGAACACGATGAGTTTGGCATGTTCGTGCGCACCGAGGTGCCGGAGGAAGAGGGCTGCTACGATCCGCAGAACAAGCTGTGGTGGGATCGCAATAGCAACAGGCCGGTGGTGACGCACACCGAGGGTGCCGATCCGTACCTGCGCGGCGAATTCAAGTTGCAGGACGGCACGCTGGTCAAGCCCGCGTTCCAGTTGTTGCAGGAGCGGGTCAAGGATTACACGCCGGAATGGGCCGAGGGCATCACCGGCATTTCCGCCGAAACGATACGCCGTCTCGCGCACGAGATGGGCATCACCGCGCGTGACCAGAAGATCGAACTGCCGATTGCGTGGACCGACTCATGGGGTAAGGAGCACGACACTATTACTGGAAACCCGGTTTCGTTCCATGCAATGCGCGGTTTGGCTGCACATTCGAATGGCTTCCAGACGATCCGTGCGCTGTCCATCCTGATGACCCTGTTGGGCACCATCGACCGTCCGGGTGGCTTCCGTCACAAGACGCCGTTTCCGCGTCCGATTCCACCTTGTGCGCGTACGCCGAACGACCCGCGTGCAGTGCAGCCGAATACCCCGCTGGACGGTATGCCGTTGGGCTGGCCGTCCGATCCGGACGACCTGTTCGTCAATGCCGACGGTTCGCCAGTGCGCATCGACAAGGGCTTCTCTTGGGAATACCCGCTATCGGTGCATGGTCTGATGCACAACGTTATCACCAATGCCTGGCGCGGTGATCCGTACAAGATCGACACGCTGCTGCTGTTCATGGCGAACATGGCGTGGAACTCGACGATGAATACCTCCGAGGTGCGCAAGATGCTCACCGACAAGGACGAGAACGGCGAGTACAAGATTCCGAACATTGTGGTGTGCGATGCATTTCATTCCGAGACCACCGCGTTTGCCGACCTGATCCTGCCGGATACGACCTATCTTGAGCGTCATGACGTGATGTCGATGCTCGATCGCCCAATCTCGGAGTTCGATGGCCCGGTGGATGCGGTCCGCATTCCGGTGATGCCGCCGACTGGCGAGTGCAAGCCGTTCCAGGAAGTGCTGATCGAACTCGGTACGCGCATGAAGCTACCGGCGTTCGTTACCCAGGACGGCTTACGCAAATATCGTGACTATCCCGACTTCATCGTCAACTGGGAGACCGCGCCGGGTTCCGGCATCGGCTTCCTGTCCGGCTGGCGTGGCAAGGGCGGCGAGAAATCCATCAAGGGTGAACCGAACCCGAATCAGTGGGAGATGTATGCCAAGAACGATTGCGTGCATCACCACAAACTGCCGCGCTCCTACCAGTTCATGCGTAACTGGAATCAGGGTTACCTCGAATGGTCTCAGCGCAATGGTGTGACGCGCTATTCCGAACCCATCCTGATCCACCTCTATTCCGAGGTGCTGCAGAAGTTTCGTCTGGCCGCGCAGGGCAAGAGCATAACGCGCCAGCCACCCAAACATCTGGCGAAGCGCATCGAGACCTATTTTGATCCGCTGCCGTTTTACTACGAGCCGCTGGAAACGCAGAGCAGCGATAAGCAAAAATACCCGCTGTCGGCGGTGACACAACGCCCGATGGCGATGTACCACTCATGGGATTCGCAGAATGCCTGGCTGCGCCAGATTCATGCGCACAACTACCTGTACGTCAATGCACACACCGCGGCTAACGCGGGCATTGCTGATGGCGACTGGATGTGGGTCGAGTCGCAGTGGGGCAAGGTGCGCTGCATGGCGCGTTACAGCGAGTCCGTCGAGCCGGGCACGGTGTGGACCTGGAATGCAATCGGCAAAGCGGCCGGCGCGTGGAATCTGGCACCGAATGCGAACGAGGCGCAGCAGGGCTTCCTGTTGAATCACGTGATCTCCGAGGAGTTGCCGACGACGTCGGATGGGCAGCATTATTCCAATTCCGATCCGATTACCGGACAGGCGGCTTGGTATGACGTGCGCGTTCGTATCTACAAGGCAGAAGAGGGTGAGCCTGAGCAGACCTCACCGCAATTTGAACCGATGAAGAAATATCCCGGCATGAAAGATGCACCGGGCTGGATCGCCTATTTTGGTGGCAAGAAGAAAGGCGGTAAATAATGACCCAGTTAGCCTTGGTCATTGACCTGAATGTATGTGTGGGCTGCCATGCCTGCGTGACCAGTTGCAAGGAATGGAACACTTCCGGTTCGGCCGGGCCGTTGTGCGACGAGAATGCATACGGTCAAAATCCAACCGGAACGTTTTTTAACCGTGTGCAGACATTCGAGGTCGGCGAGTTCCCGAACAGCGAGACCGTGCATTTTCCGAAATCATGCCTGCACTGCGAGGATCCGCCGTGCGTGCCAGTCTGCCCGACGGGTGCATCATACAAGCGCAAGGAAGACGGCATCGTGCTCGTCGATTACGACAAATGCATCGGCTGCGAGTACTGCACGTGGGCGTGTCCGTACGGCGCGCGCGAGATCGACGAGAAGCAGCAGGTGATGAAGAAATGCACGTTGTGTGTGGACCGCATCTATGACCAGACGCTGCCTGAACGAGACCGCAAGCCAGCCTGCGTCAAGGCTTGTCCGACCAGCGCTCGCCTGTTCGGCGACGTACATGATCCGGAGTCGGTGGTGTCGCAAGCGATCCGCGAGGACGGAGGCTACCAGCTGATGCCCGAGTGGGGTACCCATCCTGCCAATCATTATCTGCCGCGTCGCAAGACCAAACTCAAGATCCACGCGGATGAACTCGAGCGCGCGGATAACCCACTCAAGCTTGATCATCAATTGCCCATGCCGGGCAAGGACGAGTCGTCGATGGATGATGCTTCTGCCTGGTAATCGAAACTATGAAACCTCCATTTTCTGTAATATTCCTGACCACCCTGCTTGGCGCCGGGCAGGGATTGTTCCTTGCATTATTTACGCACCAGTCTAACGCGTTGTTCGGTTTGCTGCCGTTGCAATCGGATACATTCTACGGGTATGGCAGTTTGCTGGCCCTTACATTTCTTGCAGCAGGGCTGGTCGCTTCATTCTTCCATCTAGGTCGCCCGGAGCGCGCATGGCGTTCTGCAACGCAATGGCGCACTTCATGGTTGTCGCGCGAGGTGATTGCCTTGCCGGCGTTCATGGGCATGACGTTCTTCTATGGTGTGACGCACCTGTCGGGTTACCATCCTGAAGTGGTTACGCTTTCAACCGGTCTGGTGATCGACCTGACAATCATTCTCGGAATCATGGGTACGCTGCTGTCGTTTACGCTATTTCTGTGCACCGGCATGATCTATGCCTGTATCCGTTTCCTGCGCGAATGGGCTTCACCCTTGACTGTGATCAACTACATCCTGATGGGAGGTTCGTCCGGTTTCATCCTGGCGGCGCTGTATTCCGCAGTGTCCGCCCCCTCGCAGGCAGGATTTTTTGCTGGCTGGGCGATCATCATCACAGTACTGGCTTTTGCCGGACGTGCGGTTTCACTGGTGCGCAATGCGCATCTCAAGCCAAAGTCGACGATACAAACCGCCATCGGCATCAAGCACCCGCGAATCACACAACGTTCGATGGGTCAGATGGGCGGATCGTTCAATACCCGCGCTTATTTTCATGGCAAGAGCGAGGTATTCCTGCGCGCGATCAAGCCGGCTTTTCTGGTGCTGGCTTTCGTGGTTCCACTGGCACTGCTAGCGTTTGGCATCCATTCTCCCATACTGCTCGGTATTGCGTTTATACTTCAATATATCGGGTTGCTGGCGGAGCGCTGGTTTTTCTTTGCACAGGCCAATCACCCGCAGAATCTCTACTATCAGACCATTGGTTAAACGTACATTTTGAAGACACGTCACTCGGGCAGGTACTGGCTGTACCATCTTTTTCCATTCATGCAGTGGAAGCACATGGTGGATCGTTCCACTACTCGTGCCGATCTGATGGCCGGGCTTACCGGAGCAATGATCGTTCTGCCGCAGGGTGTGGCTTTTGCTACCATCGCGGGTATGCCGCCCGAATATGGCCTGTATGCCGCGATGCTGCCGGCGATCATCGCCGCACTGTTCGGATCAAGCTGGCATCTGGTCTCCGGGCCAACTACGGCAATTTCCATCGCGGTATTTGCCGCAATCAGCCCGTTGGCCGAGCCCGGCTCGCCGCAGTTCATCAGCATGGTGCTGACCCTGACCTTCCTGACCGGTTTGTTCCAGTTGATCTTGGGGATGGCGCGCATGGGTGTGCTGGTCAACTTTATTTCGCACACCGTGGTGATCGGTTTTACTGCGGGTGCAGCCATGCTGATCGCTTTCAGCCAGGTAAAGAATTTCTTTGGCCTCGATATCGCACGTGGTGCCCCGTTCTATGTGGTGATCGAGCAGTTGTTCGAACAGTTCGGCAAGATCAATCCCTATGTCACGTTCGTCGGATTCATCACATTGGTTTCCGGTATCGGATCCAGGCGACTTTTCCCGAAAACGCCATACATGATCGTGGCGATGGTGGTGGGCAGCGTGGCTGCGTACCTGATCAATCTTGAGGTGGGTGCAGAAACCACACTGATTAAAACCGTGGGTGCATTGCCAACGAACCTGCCACCGTTCGTCATACCGGACTTTTCCTATGCGACGATACACAAAGTATTGTTTCCGGCGTTGATCGTCACAATGCTGGCACTGACCGAGGCGGTATCCATTTCGCGTGCGATAGCAGTGAAGTCGGAGCAGCGTATCGATGGCAACCAGGAATTCATCGGACAGGGTCTATCGAATCTTGTGGGCAGTTTTTTCTCAAGCTATGCTTCTTGTGGCTCGTTCAATCGCAGCGGAGTGAACTATTCGGCGGGAGCGCAGACTCCTCTCGCAACCGTTTATGCATCAGTTTTCCTGCTGCTTATCCTGCTGCTGGTTGCGCCACTGGCTTCCTATCTGCCGACGGCCGCGATGGCCGGCATCCTGTTCCTGGTTGCCTGGGGTCTGATCGACTTCCATCACATCTTCGCCATCGTGCGCACCAGCCGCGCTGAAACGGTCACGCTATTCGTCACGTTGATCGGCACGCTGATCGATCTGGAGAAAGGCATCTTCTTTGGCATCTTACTGTCGCTGTCGCTTTACCTGTACCGTGTATCGCGTCCGACAATTGAGCCTTCGGTTCCGGCCAAGGAAGAGGGCGCATACCATTTCATTGATGCGCACGGTCATCCTGAATGCCCGCAGTTCCGCATTGTGCGCATTAATGGCTCCATCTTTTTCGGTGCGGTTGACTATGTGCGCAGCGGGCTGATGCAGATCGACGAGAACAATCCGCGCCAGAAGACCGTGATGATAGTCGCCAGCGGAATCGGTTTTGTCGATGTGGCGGGTGCAGAGATGCTGGCACAGGAAGCACGCCGCCGCCGCAAAATGGGAGGCGGGCTGTATTTCTACCGCTGCAAGGATTCCGTCTACAGGTTCCTGCGCAAGGCTGACAAGCTTGATGATATCGGCGCGGGTGGCTTCTTTCCTGCAATGTCAAACTGGATCAAGCCGGTCTATTCGACGCTAGATCCGGAAATCTGCCGCAATTGCACGGCGCGGATATTTTCCGAATGCCACAAAAAGCTGCCTGACGGCGAACCACGAGCTTAACTCTGGATATCGTGAACAAGCCACTTACCCGCATTCTGCCATTCCTTTCCTGGTGGCCGTTGCGCGGTGAGACGGTAAGGGCAGACATGATTGCGGGCATCACTGTCGCGCTGGTGCTTATTCCACAGTCCATGGCGTATGCGCAACTGGCGGGGTTGCCGGCCTATTACGGCCTGTATGCTGCATTCCTGCCGGGCATCATCGCTGCAATGTGGGGCTCCTCCGCGCAACTGGCAACCGGCCCGGTCGCCGTGGTTTCATTGCTTACCGCTTCGACACTCGCGCCGCTGGCTGCTACCGGTTCCAGCCAGTTCGTCGCGCTTGCGATTCTGATGGCACTGCTGGTTGGTGTTATCCAGCTTGTTCTGGGTTTGTTCAAACTCGGCGTGGTGGTGAATTTTCTTTCACATCCTGTCATCGTCGGTTTCACCAACGCGGCTGCAATCATCATCGGTCTTTCGCAACTCAATAAATTGATGGGCGTCTCGATGGGACGCAGCGAGCATTTCATCAGGGATATCTGGGGTGTATTGCAGCAGGTCGGCGATACCCACCTGCCGACTTTGCTGATGGGTGTCTCAGCGTTTGCGCTCATGTGGGGATTCAGGAGATATGCCCCCAGATTGCCGGGTGTGCTGATCGCGGTTGTGCTGACGACTGTGGTGAGCTGGTTAAGCGGATTCGAACATAACAGCTCAGGGCGTATAGAACAGATCGCGGATGCCGAAGTAAGAAACCTGGCTAATGAATTTTCGCGAATCGAGGTCAGGGTAGCCGAATTGAACGCAAAATTGGGCAGTAAGTCGACTGAACTGAAGCGTGTTTCCAAGGGCGGCGAAAATGCACATCAGGCTGTTGCGCTCGAATACGAGATTGAATTGCTCAGGCTGGAACTAAAGGATGCCGATGGCGAAAGACGCAAGCTGGCACGATCGATGCGGAAATTCGTTTTTGAAATGGTGCCGCAGGTCAACGAGCAACAGGCAATGCTATATCTGGCTGGTCAGATTCCGGACGGAGAAAAATCAGACGGCCATCGCTGGCGCATCAAGAAAATAAGCGAGGGCGAACTTGAGTTGCTAGGCGGCGGGGAGGTTGTCGGTTCTGTCCCGGCAGGTATACCCGCCTTTGAGCTGCCGTTGCTGAGATGGGAAATGATGACGGCGCTGTTTTCAGGTGCACTGGTGATTTCACTGGTGGGTTTTATGGAAGCCGTTTCCATCGCCAAGGCGATCGCCGCCAAAACAAAAGAACGCATCGATCCCAACCAGGAGTTGATCGGCCAAGGTATCGCGAACATCGTCGGCAGTTTCAGCCAGTCATTTCCGACCTGCGGTTCATTCTCACGCTCGGCGATCAATCTCGATGCTGGCGCAAGGACGGGCATGTCCAGTGTGTTTTCCGGCATGATTGTGCTGGCCACCTTGTTGTTCCTTACTCCGTTGCTGTACCACCTACCCCAGGCAGTGTTGGCGGCGGTGATCATGATGGCGCTGGCGGGACTGATCAGCCTGAAGGGCATCATGCACGCATGGCACATCCACAAACATGACGGTATGGCGGCAATAGTTACTTTTATCGCCACACTGGCCTTTGCACCCCACCTCGACAACGGCATTATGGTCGGAGCCGGGCTGGCGGTCATGTTCTATCTCTACCGTACCATGACACCGCGAGTCGCCATTCTGGGCCGAGCACCTGACGGCACATTGCGCGATGTGAAAGTGCACAACCTGCCGGTCAGCGAGAATGTCATCGCAATCCGTTACGATGGTTCGTTGTATTTTGCCAACGTTGCCTATTTTGAAGATGCCATCCTTGAAGCGATATCACACAACCCGCACGCCAGACATATATTGATCGTGTCGAGCGGCATCAATCAGTTAGATGCTTCCGGTGAGGAAGTCATACGCCATCTGGTAGAGAGATTGCGTGATCACGGAATCAGGGTTGTTTTTAGCGGGCTCAAGAAGCAGGTCCTAGATGTTATTCATCATTCCGGCCTGTTTGCATATATAGGCCATGAAAATATTTTCACGAATGAGGATGATGCGCTTGATGCGATTTATTCCGAAGTTATCAAGGCTAATCCGGATGCGCCACGACGCTTGTTGAAGCATCACGCTTGAAACAACTGGCTGATTGTTTTAGTCGGACTTGGTAACCCTAAAGGGTTATTCCCCCAGATACTTTCAGGGAATAGACTCTTTCCATCGGTGAGCGGCCCGCCACATTGTTTCAGTTGAAACAATGTGGTCATTTAAGGTCAGGTCATACTGATGCGGTTACCGGATTTCACTAGTCGTTCAAAGTATTGAGTACTTTTTGGGGTAATTTTATAGAGTTACATCAGGGAGGAATCATGAAATCAACCAGGTTAATCATAATTACAATCCTCGGCATCGCTGGATGGGCATTTACATCTGCGGCTGCTCATGCGGCGCCCGATGCTCGCTCCCGCAATCTGACGGCATCCTGTGCTGCATGTCACGGTACTAACGGGCACAGCGTCAACGGGACACCGGTATTGGCGGGGATGGATCGCAAGCTTTTTATTACCTATATGAAGGATTTCAAGTCCGGAGCGCGGCCAGCCACGGTGATGCATCAGCATGCCAAGGGCTACAGCGACGAAGAATTCGAAAAAATGGCGGAGTATTTTGCAGCCCAGCAGCGGTAGACTGGCCACAGACATATCTTTGGAAGAGCAGAACGAATAAATATTCATAGGGAGCCCATCATGTCTTTAGATCGTAGAGATTTTATGAAGCTTGCCGCGGCAGGGATCGTGATTGCCGCATTTCCGGGTTGTGCAACCTCTTCAGGCGAGCTGGTACGA
>Ga0224495_10000387_pt1 | contig 35619 bp, 28 predicted proteins | sample SF_Jul11_sed_USG_FD_168128 | JGI IMG/M metagenome (GOLD analysis project Ga0224495, IMG submission 168128) | Sediment microbial communities from San Francisco Bay, California, United States - SF_Jul11_sed_USGS_4_1 | ecosystem: Environmental > Aquatic > Marine > Sediment | place: USA: California... | reverse complement strand
AGAGCTTTTCTTTCCTGAGAATGTCCCGGCTTTCATAGTTCTAGGGATGGGTGCAGTACTTGCTGCAAACACGAATACACCAGTTGCAACTACTATCATGATGCTTGAGATGAGTCACTCTTTCGATCTTGTGATACCTCTGGTCATATGTATCTCCGTTTCATATCTAGTAAGTATTGGAACATCCCTCTATGAAGGCCAAAAAATCTCTCGTGATGATGAAGGGCCAGAATTCTATGCATCAACTAACGTCATGCCCGATAAGAAGCCTAGTTATACGAAAATAGATGGAGGCTTTGAATCTAATGGGGAGCATGAGAATCCACTTGACTGAAAAAATCCCCGCAATCTAGTCTTTCGCATAAATTAATAGGTTTTTGATTGACAAGTGTAGATTGAGGGGAGCTGGATTACACTATCTTTGTATTGGTACTTTCTGATGTGCCTGCGTTGATTTTGCTGCATGCAATCGTGAGGAGACGAAGGATAAAGTGAGTTAAGAATTTCCATCTAATTTTGGAAGGCAGATAATCCTTGGTAAGGCAGGATGCGCGGAGCAGGTCTTATATGGAAATCAGACTTATCGAAGGTAGTTGTATATCAAGTCTGAGGGTCTGTAAAATGAAGCTGCTCGGCAATTTCACTCTACGATTGGACTCGAAAAAAGAAATGCCTGTTGAAGTTCTTATTGACCATGAGAATACTATCATCCTGATTGATTGTCATTGCTGCGAGGACTTTCTCTCAAGTAGATTGCCTGGCGGAGTCCTTATCCCGATTTCATCTGCTCTCAAGACCTTCTTTGGTGCGCGAAAAATGAGGAATTTGGACGTTAATGTAAACGGTTCAATTATGAGACGAACTTACAAAGGTCTTATCGATAGTTCTCAACTAGAAGAAATGACCCTCTTGCTAGAGGGAGCTGTTGATAAATTCACCCGAAAAAAGAAGATCTAAACACATCAAAATAGTTAGTTGGAGGGTTGATGCCCTCCAATATAATCTATTGATTTCTTACTTGGAAGTCTTTCAGAAATTCAGCGAGTTTCTTTACGCCTTCAAGTGGCATAGCGTTGTATATCGAGGCTCTCATTCCTCCAACGGAACGGTGCCCTTTGAGTCCAATTAGGTCGAGCTTTGTTGCTTCATCAACGCATTTCTGCTCTAGTTCAGGGGTTTTCAATGTGAATGTAACATTCATGAGTGAACGTGAATCAGGTTCAGCATGGCCCTTATAGAATCCTTTTGATCCATCAATCACATCATAGAGAAGCTTTGCTTTGGCTCGGTTTCGTTTTTCAATCTCTTTAACCCCACCAATTTCCTTGGTGTATTCAAGAGCAAGCTTGGAGATGTATATTGCAAAAACAGGCGGTGTATTGTACATTGAGTCCTTTGCATGAGTGCTCCACTTTAACATGGTCGGTGTTTTCTCCGGAACTCTTCCCAGCAAGTCCTCTCTTACAATTATCAGAGTAACACCTGCAGGTCCAAGATTCTTTTGAGCTCCACCGTATATGACTCCAAAATCTTTGACATTAACTGTCCTAGCCATCAGGTCGGATGACATATCACAGACAAGTGGAACATCTTTTGGTACCTTTGGCCAATAATGCCATTCTGTTCCATATAGCGTATTGTTACTAGTGAAATGCCCAAAAGCTGCCTTGTCACTGAAGCTGACATTCTTGGGAATGTATGAAAAATTCTTTTCCTCTGAGGAAGCAATTATTTTCACTTGTCCATAAAATCCAGCTTCTGTAATTGCCTTCTGTGACCATCCACCAGTACTGACATACTCCATTGGTTTGCCTGGAACTTGAAGGTTCAATGGGGTCATAAAGAACTGAGTCGATGCCCCACCACCAAGCCATATCACTTTGTAGTCAGAGGGAACTCCCATGATTTCTCTCACAAGACCGTCCGCCTCATTCATGACTTTTTCCCATTGCTTGGAACGATGTGATATCTCAATCACAGACATTCCCGTACCTGCAAAATCCAAGAACTCAGCCTTTGCCTTCTCAAGAACCGGCAGAGGAAGAGTTGCAGGACCTGCATAGAAGTTGAATACTCTCTTTGCCAATCTATTCACCTACTTGATTTTTCCTTTCGCTCACAGAAGTTTGTTTATCGTGAATCCAGTCCACACCTTAGGCTGGAAGAATGTACTCTTTTGAGGCATGACCTCGAAATTCTTCGAAACTGCCTCGACTTCCTGAACTCGTGTCGGGTTCATAAAGAAGACGGCTTGTGCACCATTCTTCACGCTTTGGATAGACTCATCCACAGCATCGCCAATACCCTTGATATATGACACATAACCTCCACCCTGCATAGTGCCTTGGGCGAGTTTTTCTCTATCAATACCAAGCATTTTGTCTAGAATTAGCGTGTGGAGAATTGCCACATCAAGCTTTCTTAGTTCCAGCGATTTGTCAGGAAGTAATGAATTCATTATCTTCATATCTCTCAAAGTGAGAGCGTAGTAGTTACCATCATTGATGAAGAGGCCGAATGAATGTTTTCCCTCTTTGAATTTCTTATTGAGTAGTTCAAACATTTTTTCTTTACTAGTGAAAACATTTAGATCAAAATATTCTTTGATATCCTTGAGTAATCCTTCTCCAGAGAAATCTTTCAGATTCTGTATAACACGATGTGTGGGCAAAACAACTAGACCTGGATTTGAAATGCTTACAAATGTTAACATTCTATACTTTGCGCTCTCTAGTTCTGGATTTTCCTTGGAGAGTGCTAGTGCAGTTTTATACCTGTGATGCCCATCTGCAATGATGATGTATTTCTCTTTCATCAATTTTATGATTGCTTGCAAATCATCACTCTCTACAATTCTCCAGAGTCTATGTCGAATCCCATCATTATCAGTAACATCGCCAACCGGATGATTCTTCATGTTCCTCTCGAGAATTGTATCCACTTTCTTTTCATGATCTGGATATATAACAAAGATTTGGCCAAAATTTGCCATACAACTTCTACAAAGATTGAGCCTATCCTCGATATCTTTGGGTAGTGTCTCCTCGTGTTGTAAAACTCCTACAAACTTACCACTACTGGGCGCTTCCTTTGCAAACTCTTCAAGTTCCATCAATCCGATGAATCCAAACCTAAACAGCCTCTTGCCATCAATCTCAAAGTCTTGTCCATAAACATAGAACGACTCAGTATCATCTTGCTTTAAAGCGCCCTTACTAATCCATTTAGTGAAATGCTCTTTGGCTCTTGTGTATTGATTGTTAGATGATGAATCACCTTTTTCTGGTTTGTTTTTAATGATCCATGCCATGTTATATTCTGACATTGATTGAAATCTATCGATCATATCCCCCTTGATAATATCATAGGGTGGTGTCACCAGATTCGATAGATTTCCTGCTATTGTTTCATCAAATCTAAAGGCCTTGAATGGCTTTACATTGACCATATTAGATACATCCTTGCTCAGCCTGAATACATTATTTGAAGGCTCTGCTGTTGGCGGGCACTTACCATCTCTATCATAAGTCTTTCTTTTGGTCTACAAGTTTATCTTGTTCCAAACATACACTGTGAGAGCCAAAGCGTCAAACTTAAATGAATATTGAGACCGTGAGCGAGAACCTCAATCAACAGGGGTGAGTCACAGGTGGAATTTTGCGAAAAATGTGGTGCACTGATGCTTCCTAAGAAAGATGAAGGCCAGAAGACACCAGTCCTAAAATGCCGAGAGTGTGGGCATGAGAAGCCAATAAAATCTGATCCTGCCTACAAAGTAGAATATCGAATAAAACATTCTCCTCGTGAAAAAATTGTTGTTGTTGAAAATGAGTCACGCTACTCTGAGGAGTTAACAGAAGACGAACGGCGTGAACGTAGAAAGGAGATTTTAGAGTACTTCGAGCTTGAAGACGAGGGCGAGTGACCTACTGATATCTTTAATATTGAGTATTCCTAATAGTATGTATCGCATGAATAAGAACTATCTATTATCCAGGTACTCGTCTTCGCTCATTTTACATACCCCGTTTTTTAGGGCTACATAGTCATTTAATGGAGGACCTAACAAAGATGGAAAATGAACTCCACTATGATTTTCAGAGCTACTTATTATCGAATGGAAATATCGCTGATAAGGTGAGATTGATTACAGCTGGCTACAAGGTTCCATCAGATATTCAGGAAAGTATAATGAAAGACTTGAGTGGTCTTCAGAATGCTGATGGAGGAATACCTTTCGGATTCATTAGAGGCGCTCCCAGTTCTGTCAAACAGACCTCAGAGATTTTGACACTAATCTCGAAGTTAAAGGCACAATACAAGGATCTTGTGCGTTCGATGACAGTATTCATCATTTCACGACAAAAAAATGATGGGGGATTCGCAGAATCGCTCAAACTCGACCCCTATATTGAAGATAAATGGGGTGAAGTAGGACGAGAATGGTATCCAGTTGGTGTAAGTATAACATGGTTGACGGGGAAGGCTCTAGAAGCACTCTGTTCGATTGAATATGACGACCAGGAGCGTCTGCGCCGGGCTCGAGACTTCTTGATTTATTCTCAAAATGAAGATGGTCACTGGCCAGATTTTAAAGATCAGAAATATTCAGACCCTCTTGGTACAGGAAACATACTCCTTGGTTTAAGCGCGATGGGTATCAATTCGAACAACAAAGTATTCGAAGATGGTCGAGTGGCTCTACTCCAACACATGAAGGATAGCCTCGAGGGCAAGTCGATTTTTGATGTCGTAGATTTAACAGCTATTGGGAAACCAAAGTCTGAAATCGAAAGAAATCTTCTAGTTAACGGACTTGCTCTAATCATTGAAACTCAGAATAAAGATGGCGGCTGGATCCCTCTTGGAGCAAATAAGAGTGATCCGGAATTGAGTTCAAAATTAGTGTTTGAATTTAAGAGGGCCAAAGCATTACTTTGAGAAGGTGATGTCGGAATCAATGAGTGGGAAGGTTATTTCCATCCTACACCATGGGGATGAGTATGTGGCTGGAGTCTTCACTTCTAAGGGCCTCTACGCTACATCGTTACCCCGTAGTTCACTAGATGACGCCATCGAGGCTGTGGGCGGTTTTGATTTGCCTGAGGTAAGGAATGATGAATACCTTCGCATCTTGTATACTGTCATTGAAATATGCAATGGCGTAAGAGATGCTGAGAAAAAGCGTCCATCTCTAGATTTTTCAGATCTGACACCAAAACAGATTGCAGTCCTTAAAACAACTTTGAATATTCCATATGGTTCGGCATGGACCTATGGACTCGTGGCACAGAAAAGTGGCCTTCCTGGGGCGGCTAGATTTGTTGGTAATGTAATGGCTATCAATAGATTCGCACCAATTGTGCCATGCCACAGAGTCGTTTCAACAACTGGTCTTGGTGGTTACACAGGTGGGCTTGATCTTAAGGAGTCCCTTTTATCAAAAGAAGGTGCTATCGCGGATTGATTACTCAGAATCCTTTACATAGGGGTGCGTTTCATTCTCAATAGGACTAGATAGAATTGGATGAGTGAGTCTAATGAACTTGAAAGTGCGAAGAGATGGTGAAATAGTAGAATTACGCAAGGTAGAACTTGACACACTCAGTCCTCCTCTCTTCAGAACCCTTATTGGCTATAACTCATTAAAGCGCCTAGGCTATTCTATCTCGTTCATTCGCCCGAAGAAAAGTTCCAGTGGTGATTTTGAGAGGATTCGTTATAATTTCATCGAACGCGGTGTGATGACTCGTCAACTTGAGGGGGAGCTCGAGCCCGATATGAAACGAGGAATTTTGAATCAGCTCCCACGAGGTAATTTTTCAATTATCCTTCTTCTAACTCAAATACCAAGACGTGGGGTCAACATCCGACTTGATAAATTTGAATACGAATTTCTAGGTTGTATTCTTCTCAGGAATGAGGAAACTCTAGATGTTGTGATGAATACCACTCCAACCAGGGATATTTTAATGCCAATGTATCCAGATACTGAATCTACCCCACTGGAGAGCTGAAATTTATAGCTCTCTGGTAAAGGGTGTGATTTTCTTCTCAAGTTGGCGCAGCTCAGCCCTTTTTTTCCATGCTTTATAGCCTGCAAGAGCAGCTCTTAATCCAAGAAGTCCAATTGGTACTGCATACCAGATGAAGAGTAAAGTGAAGTCATATTGAAGCATTATAAGTCTCACCTATTGATGGGTGAAAGAAATTAAAGCTGTTGCATATGGCATGTCTTGACTTAGCTTTTATCTAGAGGTTCAATATACCATTTCGAGGAGAATTTCAATTGTCGAAGATTTCGAGAGAAGTACCTAAAGCCATCGCAGGTTTTGGGGAAAAACAGTTCAGGGAAACAGGAGCTTCAGCGGTCGAAGTCCTTCGTGTTAAAGAAAGCGTTTTGAGGAAACACTTCAGAGAGCTCAAAGGTATTCTCTACCTTGTTGCGGTGCTTTCTCGAGATCGCGTGCGTGTCTACTTCTTCAATGCTTCTGGCGTGTTGACCATCGGAGAAAATATGGAATTAACAATCTATGACAATTTGAGGAGAAGCTCCAAACTTTTGGCTAAATTCGAGAAACCCAAGCAGTTGACGCCTGAGGAAATTAGAATTGAAGCCACACAAGAAATGCGTGATGCTCTTGGAAAAGCTATTCGGCGAGTGTCTAGAATTCTCGCCATGAAAGAACCTGAATTTCCAGATATCTTTGTTACTCGCTCAGAGAAAGGCATAGAGGAACAAAGCTTTGGAATCCAAATAAGTGACGATCATGAATTGATGTTTGAGGAATCTACGGTTACAAAGAGTTGGAATGATGGTCTTTTACTTCGAGCTGCATTTATATTACTCTTTGAAAAGAAACTATGGAGCAGTGAATTCGCTAGCTCTATTGGAAACGGTCTAGCATTCTCTTTACTCAAGGGTGAAGTAAGAACTGCTTGGCATAAAGAATGGAAAAAACAGAGCAAAGGGAGCATTTGGGAACCCATCTTGAACCATTTCGTTAACCATTCATCAACCTATTCACCAAAGGGGTATCCTTGGTTTACTTCCCTAATGGGTGAAATCCCTCTCGATCTTGACTTCAATGACTGGCAAAAATCGATACAAGTCATTCACGATTCTCTGTTTGTTTCGCTTGGTACAGAAGATTATCATACTATTGATGGATTCTGCAAATCATTGAAAAATCCGCAGCAATTAATTAAACGGCGCCATATATTAGAGAGCATTCATCTATCTCCCCGTGCTCTTTGCGATCCTACCTCCCTCGGAATAGAGCTTTCGGTAGCAATGAGCAATAAATCACATGATGATTCATGGGCTTCAATAAATTATTTCGAGGGATCAACAGCTGGATCTCTCGAGATTGTAGAGAGCAATGAGAATGCTATCAACTCAATCGAATATTGGCTGAATATCGAAGATATTTTTCCACTCACGGGAGGGCCCCTCTCACACGGCAGGGCAGTCATTCAACTTGCACTGGAGAAAATGGGTATTAGAAAATCTGCAAAGACTATGTTTGAAGCCTCTCTGGAATTAAAAGACAGACCTATGTTAGAGCAGAAAGAAATAGCAGTTCTAGAGCGTCTAGTGCTAGGTGACTTGTCTATTCTTTCCAATACTCTAGTAGGATCTCCACTTATTGTACGAAATCTAGTCGAGAAAGGTGCTCTGGTATTATTACCAAATTTTAGCCATATTGGTGTTAATCATGATTTTCTGATTAAAGGTCCTTATAAGAAAATGAGAGTGCTTGCCCACTTGACACCTGAAACAACCATCCTAAACACACATGATTGCGCGTATGCAATTCTATCGGCGCCTACAAACTGGAAAAGCGCCCTTATTGAAGCGGCAATTCGTGAGGATTTTTACCTCTGGCCAATCATTTCAACAAAATCGGTTCGCCGACTCTTACGTTTTGAAGATGTGTTCCCTTTGGGTGAAGGTTCCCAAAACTGGACTCAATTAACTAGTTGACGATTTCAATAATAGTTCCAATCGCTCGTGTATTCTCTTCCCTCAAGACAATCTTATCATCCACTCTAATTGCCTCAGGGGCTATCATGAATCTCAATCGTACTCGTGCAAAATCTCCGACGCAGAGATACTCTGCGTCATATATCTTGTCGAGCACAACTGCTTGTTGAATTGTATGGCATTGAAAAACTGGTGTATATCCCACTGATATTCTCGTAGGATGCCTTGTTACAACAATATTCGCTTCAAACTCCCAACAACTCTTAACCTGTTCCTCGGGATCTACAATCATCTGACCGCGACGAATAACATGCTTATCGACATCCTTAATATCGAATCCAAAAAGGTCTCCCGCTCTTGCAGAACTGATTCTGGTCTTGAACATCTCTATGCTGAATAATCTACCTTCTTGAAACTGATTATTCTTTTCAGGACCAACCTTGACGATTTGTCCTCTCTTAAAGATGCCAGATTTGACAGTACCTGTTACAACAACATTTGTCCCTTTGATCCCTCGATAGACCTTGTCAATGTATGCATATGCAGGGTCTGTTAGAATTGCGTGTTTCGCATTTGATGGAACGCTCTTGAGGAGGTTGGTCAATAATTCGATTGAAAATGGTTCAAGCGCTGAAACAGGCATAACAGGTACAATGACTCCATGTTCAATCTCTTTTACAATCGGAGGTATCTCATCAGCAGACCGGATAGTAACTGGAATCTTACCAATATCTTTGAGACTTATTCGCAAAACATTGTATACCAATTCAAGGTCTTCTGGTCTAGTCTTATCAATCTTGGATACTACCACAAAAAATGGAGCTTGTTGACTGGACATGAGAATTAGATGCTCACGGGTAATCTCATCCAATCGAGGAATTCCAGTATTACTCTCTTCTTGTTTAATCAGAGACGCTTCTTCAGGTCCTGGAACTAACACAAGACCATACTGTGCATCTGCTCCTAATATGCTCCGTATCATTGTCTTGCTATATTCGCGATGACCTGGTGCATCAAAGAAGGTCACAATCCTCTTGGATTGATCGAGAATCCTTGCAGACTCTTCTTTATTGAGAGGATTTGATGGATGAATTGCGTTCCCTTCTTCATCAAAACCCAAGAACGAAAGATGAATGTCAGCTGTCTGGCCTCTTGTGATCTCTTGGGGATGTGTGAGGAGAAATGAACGAGCGCTTCCTTTCCCATCATCTGGCTTCCCTGTTACGAGCGCGCCGATTAAACTAGATTTGCCCGAGTTCACTCTTCCTGCAACATTCACGGAACATGTTTCCTTTATTTCCGGAGTTGCTAGTTTCTTTAGAAGATATATTCCTACAAGACCCTTCGGAGTTTCTACCTGTTCTTCCTCGACAATCTCTACTGAGGCTTCCTCACAGAGCTCTGCCAGTACACCTTCTGCGATTTTAAGTGCTGGCGCAGATATTCCGAGGACCTCCCATTCCTCTCCTGCAATATCGTCGATTCCTATTAGAAAGCGACCTTCAAATGGATTCTCACAAGTCATGTATTTAATTCTTGTAACAAGTTTCTCACGTCTGTCTTTCTTCAGATCTGCCTTAGTTAATCTTCTCTTGAATTCTGTACGGCGGTTCTCTCCATTTTCCAGTATTTTCAGAATGTCACGATGAGATGTCATCAAATAGTCTCCAACTATGAAACCTACTTCTATTTTCGAGTTATAAGCCCTGCCAAGTTGGGGATTTGATTTATTTTTTATCTTTTAAGCCCGAAACACAATTTTATTAGAGTATCTACTTGCACATGTCTTTACAATTGTGCGAATGGAGTTGTTGTATTAATGCTTGATATCCTGGAGCACGCTATAGATAAAGGACGCAACTTGGGTGCCACTTATATTGAGATTCGTGGAGAATCCGGTTTTGTTGAGTATATTCAAATGGAAGACTCTCGCGTTGCCGCACTAACTCAACGTCTTGAGCGAGGAGTTGCCATAAGGGCACTGGCAGATGGAGCCTGGGGTTTTGTGACTACTGGAAATTTAGAATTACTTGACAAAGGCGTTTCTGATGCAGTCGCAATGGCAAAGGCAGCTGCTCGATCACGAAAAGAACCCATTAAGTTGGCTGAAGTCCGAGCGTATGAAGATGTGATTAAAAACAAACCAAAGCGAGACCCTCGCCATGTTCCCATCGAAGAGAAAATTGAGTACATGAATCAGATGACAAAGACAATTCGAGATTACGATCCACGAGTCACTGCCGTCACAATCAAGGTAAGAACTTCGTCAGGGACAAAGTATCTCGTTACCTCTGAGGGTGCAAAGATTCAGTCTCCAACTCTCTTAGTCTGGACGCTTCCGTGGGCGAGTGGCAAGGATGGAATTCGTCTGAGTGCTGCACGCTATGAAGATGCTACCACAGATGAAGGTTGGGAATTCTTTGAGAGGATAGCATCTCCTGAGGTAATTGGTACTGCTGTCGCAAAACGATTGAAACAACAGTTGGATGGCGTTGCAGCAAAGAGCGGAGTATTTCCATGTGTATGTGGCCCGCGTGTAATAGGCACTCTTGCCCACGAGGCTCTAGGACATCTCGCAGAGGCTGATATCACGATGAATAGCTCGTTTGCGGGCAAGCTAGGTCAGGTTGTGGCTTCTGAAGGTGTTAGTATGACAGATAATGGAATCGACATGGGTAGGGTAGGAGTATCCAAATATGATGATGAGGGAGTTCCTGCTAGCCGTGTAGAAATAATCAAAGACTCTGTTCTTACTGAACTGTTAACAAATCGAGAATATGCCGCAAAAATCAATCATCGAACTACAGGCAATGCTCGAGCTGAGAGTTACCTGTTTCCGCCGATTATTAGGATGCGTAGCACGATCTTCGAACTTGGCGAACACTCAAGAGAAGAAGTCTTTGAGGGTATCAAGTTTGGATATTACTGCACTGACTTCAGAGGCGGTCAGGCTCAAACCAATGCAAGTTTTCAGGTGGGAATTCAGGAAGCATATGAGATAGTTAATGGAGAGCTTGGAAGACCTGTGACAGATCTTTCAATATCTGGAATTGCCACAGACTCTCTATACAAGATAGAAGCTGTGTCAAAAGAGCCATTCCCCTATGATGTTGGGAGATGTGGCAAAGGACAAGAGGCGTTTGTTTCATCAGGCGGCCCTGATATCCGATTTGGCGCAGGGGGAATTACTTTTGGAGGTAAGAGCTAGGAGGAAATAATGATGGTTAAAGAAAAAGAACTTCTAGGACTTTGCAGCTACATCATATCAACTGGACTAAAGGCAGGAGCTACTGCTGTTGAAGCTCTCGCACAATCACAAAATGAACTAGAGACAGATATCGAGCTTTCAGAGATTAGTAGTGTAAATCAAAAGATTGGCACTGAAATTGCTATTCGTCTGTATATTGGTAAACGAATGGGTTCTGCTTTCACAAACATTCCTACAAAGGATAGTGTCCGTGATGCAGTGGGTTTAGCAATATCTGCCGCAAAGGTTACGACCGAGGATGCGGATTGGATTTCATTACCTCAACCTCAAGCGTATACTACAATCGAAGGTCTCTGGGATGATGGTATTGCCAAAACAAATCCAAGCGAGGTGGTAGATCTAACGGGTAAGCTCATTTCTAAAGCTGCCACGAGTGAACCCGGTCTCGTGCTCATACGTGGGGGTTCCGGTACCTCTTCACACACAAGTGCGTATACGAACAGTAATGGTGTTTCATGCTCAGAGAGAGGAACTACGTCATACTTGGTGGAAGCCGCAATGGCTCAAACCGAGTCAGGTGCGACACCACTCGTTGTTGAATACGACGTGAGAAGAGATCTCTCCCTAGATATGGAGGGTATGGTCAAAAGAGTTGCTGACTGGGTTCGAATTTGTAAGACGAAAGTAAATGGTAGGTCTGGAAAACACACAGTTATTTTCCACCCTCAAGCCTATGCTCCACTCTTTGGGTACACACTGATACCAAGTATTCGTGGTGATAATGTGGCCCGTGGTAAATCAAAAATAGCTGACAAGATTGGTGATACAATTTCATCAGAACTACTCACACTAGTTGATAATGGTATTATTCCTGGTGGTGCAGCCACATCAAAAGCTGATGATGAGGGTGTTCCTCGGCAAAAGACATCTATAATTGAGAAAGGGATTCTCCGTTCTTTTCTTTGGGACACTTACTGGGCAAATAAGATGGGCGTGAAAAGCACCGGAAATGCAAGGCGAAATATGCGTCAAGGTCTCGTAGATATAAGTCCAACAACACTAGTCATTGATTCAGGAGCTCGTGAAATCGAAGAAGCAATTACCGAGATTGATCATGGCTACTATATTCTCAACGTTCAGGGTGCTCATAGTTCAAATCCTGAATCTGGTGACTTTAGTATCGTTGGAAATCCTGCTTTTCTTATAGAGAATGGCAAAATTATTGGAGCTGTTGATGGTCTCATGGTATCCGGAAATATATATGAGGTACTCAACAACATCGTTGAGATAGCCAAAAAACCTATCAAACTATTCTCCTGGATTGGTCCTGAATTTGTGGCAAAGAATATTGACATCACTGCCAAAGAATAATCAGAATTCGAGGGTCACATTCCCACAATCAGCTCATATAGGTACCAAGGGCAAAAGCATATCAGTTGAAGAAAAGGAGCAGGATAAGAAACCAACCTAGAGGGACGTCGATGCTTCAAAGATACCTAATCCTTGTCCTATTAATCGCCTTAATTATACCCCTACCCGCACATACCATTACGTTATCTAACAGTCAGTCAAACGCTTTTACTCATCAACCACTGATTGAAGCAAGACTTCAGATGGAGATTGCGAATGCACAAGACAGAGGTACTAGTGCAATCCTCGAATTCAAAAATCCCCTATCGATGGCAGATATCATCCAAGCTGAAGCTATTGGACTCAAGTTTGCCAGACGTGGAGCTGCGATAATCAATGTGGGGCGTATCTATTCTGCGATAGTGAGTTCACCTGATGTGTTTGAGCGATTATCATCTCTTGGGCTTGTGAGAGCGACTTCCGGCACAAAACAATATGTTCCCTCACTCATGTCCTCAGTACCAACGATACGTGCGAATGAAGTATGGAACAATCTACATGTTGATGGACAAACCATCAATGGTTCTGGAGTGACTGTAGCTGTCATTGATACAGGCGCGATGTGGACTCATCCTTCCTTCTGGCGACAATATCCTGGTGATTTCAATTTTCTAAAATCTGGACCTGATTATTTTGTCGACCTTAATAACAACTCAGCACCTGATACTGATGAAGGTCCAATAAGGACTGTCGGTGGGCAAAGTGGACCTACGATAGCTTATGCGACTGATTATATGTACATCAACTTAGACGGATCACTTGGTTTTGACTATGCAGCTGGAGATAGATGGATTGGTGGAATTGATGCGAACGATGATAATTCAATAGACTTGGATTCCGAGAAGGCTGTCATTCTAAATATTTCCAAGATAGCTATCTTTTATGATCAGTTTGACTCACTCGTTTATGTTAGAGGAGTAAATTTGACCATGGCGCCTACAGTTGGGGATACTAATAACGGGGGGCATGGCACGCATGTTTCATCAACAATCGCTGGTGGTCAACCAGGTTTCACTTCATATGTGGGTGTTGCTCCTGGAGCTGATTTGATTATTATTCGCAGTCCACTTCAGTCCGCGGAGATTGTTGATGGAATCAGTTTTGCTATTGAAAACGGAGCAGACATCATCAATATGTCGTTCTCATCATATCTAGGATTTCTTGACGGCACTGATCTTGAAGACCTCGCTGTAACCGAGGCGTTCCTCTCTCATGGAGTATTATCGACGGCAGCTGCTGGAAATTTGGGTGGGCGCGATAAACATGCACGATTCAGCGTGTCATCCGGCTCGTATAACTTGGTCGGTCTTGATATTAGCAATGAACCAGATTACTCCTACTTGAGCCTTTTATGGCAATCTGAAGACCGTGATGAGCATGTGATACTGAGTCGTCCTTCAACTGACCCTATTGATCTTGGTAAGTTTTCAGATATAGCTGGACAATCGTTCTTTCTTAATACGGAGAACCTGTCTGCCTATGTATTCTGCGAGATTAGCCTCCGTGGGATGAATAACATCATCATTCAAGTATCAACAGAAGATCACGATTGGCTTGATGGTCACTGGACAATTCGAATGGAGAATCCTGAGGGAAATACTGTCTATGTGGATGGTTATGCATGGGATGGTGATTGGAGTACGGCGTATATGACCTTTAGTGATCATATTGAAGATTTGCGAACAGTTAGCGGTCCTGCAACTGCAGACTTTGCCATTGCAGTAGCATCACACAACGATGTATTGGCGATCGCCACTAGCTCCAGCAAAGGTCCCAGAATTGATGGTTCGCCCAAACCAGATATTTCAGCTCCAGGTGTATCGATATATGCGGCGAGGAACGATTTATCTCCACCATACTACACTTCGTCTTCCGAGCTCTGGATATCCAAGGATGGTACCAGTATGGCTTCTCCTCATGTAGCTGGAACACTTGCACTAATTCGCCAAGCTGATGGTACATCTAACGCCTGGAAAGACTACACCGCTCTTATGGATGGAGCTGGAGGATGGTCTTCTCATTATCCAATATCCTCGAATGATTATGGCCATGGTTATGCTGATGCAGTTCTCTCTGTCATGCACGTTCTAAATGAAACCCTCAGAAGGAACTCCACTCAATCAGATTGGGCATTTGTTGATGATTTCATGACCGATCCCGTGAATCCAGGTCTCTCAGGCGATTTGGACATACTCAAACTAAGAATAATGCAGCAGGTTGGTACGATGGCATTTGCTGTAACTACCGTTTCTGTGAGCGATTTCACAGGAACTGACATGCTGAGTATCGAATGGAACTCCGACACAAATCTCTCAACAGGCATCAATGGTGCTGATGTATTGCTTAACCTGACAGGTAATATTCTATCCATCTATAAGTGGACTGGATCTTCATATGATCCATCCACACTAATTGGATCATGGTGGCAAGATGGTCCAATGACCGTCTTAAAGATTGAAGGTCTGGAAGACGTAGGGCGTGGAAGTATCATATGTGCAACTCACAATTCAACAAATGAATATCTGGACCAGACGAATCCAGAAGACATCGTAGATCGGTGGCGGCCTTTAATTATTGAACTAGCAATGATGCCAATTGACACTTCTCTACATGTCGAGTTAAGAACTGAGGATCATGATTCATCAATAGATGAACGAACGATTGGGGCAAGCGTTGTAGATGGTTCAATTAATATTCTTCAATCATGGATTGTCACCGGACAGGATACAATTGAATTAACTGTGACCTCTGACAAGCTCCTCACACTCTACATCAATAGCCTACTGTTTAACCTCACCTCTGACTCAGAATTACTTTTCTCACCGCTCGTTTTACTCTCGGGCCAAGCAGGTGGTTTTATGAGATTTTCAAGTGCCTCTTTAGATAGCACGATAATTCATGTTGGCTTGTTATATGATGAGAAGATATCGGGTGACTTCACATTGGAAGGATTTATGCTTGCGTCTGAGGTTTTGGTTGGATTCAAGCATTCAACTGGTTTATGGTTTAATTTTACAGTGTTTGGTGCAGGCGGATTTTATGAATTCCTCATATCTCCAGATGGATTTCCTCTGGGTGATTATGATGTTTACGCCATAGCGAAAGATTCCACTTCAAAAACAACTGAATTGCATTTTGCGTCTCTTACAATAATAGAGGATAATACCATCCTCATTATCGGTGTTGGAATAGTCATTGTTGCCTTTGTAGCTGTTCTGATCATCAGAAAACAAAGTGAGAGAAGAGGTATCGAGTAATGAAGATAGTAATAGTGGGTTATGGTCCAGGAGGCGCCGCTGCAGCGGTTGCAGCGAGGATGTTCAGCTCAGAATCTGACATAAAGATACTTACAGACGAAACTCTTGAGGCTCATAAGAAACCAGGTGCATCATTAGCTTTAGAATTTCCTGACACAGAGAAATTATCAATTAATGACTGGTCGGTCGCAGCGCTGGCTGAGAAGCGAATTGAAGTCCTCTCTGGAACTCGAGTTGAAGCTGGAGATCCCGTTACTAAGACTCTTCAGATAGTAAATGGAAACGGCGCATCGGTATTAAAATTCGACCGGCTTATCCTTGCGACTGGTGGTATTCCGAATGTTCCCAACATTCCAGGAATTGCCCTTCAGGGCGTTTTCACGATTCAGACTTTGGCTGATACAAGGGCGATTGGCAAGCAGCTCTCTGGTATGAGTACGATTGTGATTATTGGGGCTGGATTTAGTGGACTTGAAACAGCAGAACGCATGATAAATCTTGGAAAAGAAACGCATATGGTTGTGCGTTCACGCCTCATGCGCAGACAACTAGAACCACCTATGAGTGCAGAGCTTCGCTCCAGATTGCCAAGGAGTTTCAAGCTTCATCTAGGGTCATCTCCAACTGAAATCGTTGGCGACCAACATGTAGTCGGTGTTTCCATAGGGGATGAAATAATAGATGCAGATGCAGTCTTGTTCATGACCGGTGTTAAGCCCAACACAACTCTTGCTCAATCTCTGGGTGTGCGTATTGGCGATCTTGGCGGCATCATTGTAAACGAACAGATGCAGACCTCCGAACACGATATCTTCGCAGTGGGAGACTGTATTGAGATGAAAGATACATACACTGGAAAGAATATTCTCCTTCCAATCGGAAGTATGGCGGCTAGGTGTGGAAGACAAGCTGGCGTGGCTGCAGTGGGCGGTAAGAAAATCTATGCTGATACGTCAAAACGTCTTCAATATGATAGACTCTTTGGGATTGATGTTGTATGCATTGGTCACTCCTCTACTACAGCCAATGATTTGGGTGTAAAGACAGTCGTTCAGTACGTTGAAGATCCAATTGAGTTCAGTAAGACCGCACTTGTTTTAGACTCCAATGGTCGTCTGATTGGTGGACAAGTGATAGCCTCAAGACAGGGAGCTCGATTAGGTTATGAGATATTAGAACGTGTAGAATCAGGAGTAATACTCAAGGATCAGCCACTCCTGAAGCCACGTCATGAAAGACTCCTTGAGTATCTGGAAAACTCATTTGGTCCTATTCAATAGATGGAGGGGGTAGTTCCCACTCTTCTTCCTTCGGTTCTATCTTGGGTTTCAACTTGCGTCCTGCACCATATTTGAGCCATCCAACATAAGTCAACCCGATTCCCACAACACCTAGTAATGTATAGATGACTGCCTGAATGAAAAGGTCGTCAGCGGCATCAACAGGAATAAGGATTGTCTTCTGGAAAATTCTGATATTCCCCATTGCATCTGATGCTTCAACACGGATTGAATAAAATCCTCCGCTACTGAAAATGAAGTTCGATGAGAATTTGTAACCTAGGCTTTCAGTTATTGGTCCAGTGAGATTTATGTTCCCAGGTCCAATGATGTTTATAGACACGCTTTCCAAATCAGCATCAAAGACATATGCAGTTATGTTCGCAGGGTCACCAATTTCATCCAAATTCATCTCTACATCATAGATTCTTGGTGCTTCGGGAAGAATTGCATCTGCTAGATTCTTGAGAAGCCGAAGATTATCTGCTTCACGGCTAATTGCATCAAATAGAATATCATCATAGAGAGTAGATCCATCTGAGATGACAAACACCTTGCCATTTCCATACTCTGCCGTAGCTACTATTGCATGTGTTTTCGCCGAGTCTACCCAGAATAATCCCTGTGCGTTTGATATTGATGAATCAACATGAAGAGTACTTCCTTGAACAATGTATAGGCTTGTCACTCCTTCCATGAGAGAAGTATTCTCAACAACGCTTCCAACACTTGCATCATATATAAGTCCATAATTTCCAGGGCCATCACCTATGCCATTCCGTTCGCACTGAATTCCAAAGGGCTCGAGTATGAGATTATATGCATCAATACCAAAGGAAGCTACTTGTGCTGCATTATCCCAGTTTTCTGAAAGTACGATTAGCGTACCTCCATTTTGAACGAATTCGTGAAGTGCAGAGATTTCTCCTTCCGAATATGTTGTTTCAGTATCCATGATCATGAAGATATCTGATGCTGATAATGAACCAAGATCGATATAGCTCCTGACAAGATCATCAGGACTTCCAAATTCTGATAGCAGGACGCCTCGTTCTCGCAGATATTCTGTGAAATATCCGTAATATGAAGGATCATCAGGGTCATCTGCTGAGTGGTGCTCCATGTCGACCATCAATCGACCTCCAAATAGCGTGATTGTGTACTCGATTTTGATTGACGCGATAGTTGTAGATCCTACGGTCAAGTTCAATGTACCTGTATATCTTCCAGCATAAGTCAAGGGTAAGTCATCTGGGATATCTAGATAGATACTGAAATGAGAATAGCCATCGACTACCGTGATTTGGTCAACATTAGTTTGTACGTACTGACTTGCATTCCCATTTATTGTGATGATTGCTGTTCCTAATTGGACGGAGGAGATTACAGTGATATTCTGAGGTGGTCTTTCATCTCCAACTATCAAAACTTTCGAACTCCAAGGAAATGTGGGGAACCGTTTTGGAGTCATGATTGTAATATCACTGCCTGTCTGAATAAGTGTTTGAGATGCACGTGTAATATTTACAAGACCCCAACCTTGGACCATTGGATCGAGATCAAGGTCAGTGGAGGAGAACATCAAAGCAGTCTTTGCTTCTTCAGGTGCTAGAGAAGAGTGCTTTTGCGCAAGAAGAGCGACTGCTCCTGCAACCATTGGTGCCGACGCAGATGTTCCTGACCAAAAAGTATACGCATCCCCAAATTGTGTTTGGTTATAAATTGGATATTCTTGTGTAATCGAGTCTTCGCCCCTTCCTGATACGATATTATATCCTGGCGCAACTACATCTGGCTTAGCAGAGTAGCCCTTTGGTTGTGATGTTGTTCTTAGTACTGGACCTACACTACTAAACGCAATTACTCCCTCTGCGCCGGATGATGCCCCCACCGTGATGGCTTCCTCAGTGATTCCTGGGGAATTGATTGAGAATGCTTGAGGTCCTGAGTTGCCCGCAGCTATGACAACAGAAACACCTGCATTCACTGCGGCTCGACATGCGACCACCGATGGTTCAATAACAAAAGTATCATCTGTCCACTCTCCACCCAAGCTCAGAGAGATAACATCCACATTATTATCAACGGCAAATTCGATTCCCTGAGCGATTACTGAGTCATCTCCGGATCCTTCATTATCAAGTACCTTGATTGCAAGAATACTAGCTCCTGGAGCAATTCCTGTTAGACTTCCTCCACTTGCAGTACCATCTCCAGCGATATTCCAAACACATGCAGTGCCATGGCCATTATCATCGTAGGCATCGATACCATTTGCAGGTGTCATATCATCTCTACCATTAATGAAATCCCTAAATCCGATCAGTTGGTTCTCTATGTCTGGATGAGTACTATCAACTCCGCTGTCTATTACTGAGACGACAATGCCGCTCCCATTGTATCCTTCATCCCACAGACCATCGGCATCCATGAGTGTGGTGAAATGCGTATACCCATTACCATTTGACGCAATTATTGCTTGATTGGAAATAGTGTCCGAGGCGATCTCTCTATTTACATCTAACATTAAATGAAGCATCATCGAATCCTGAGCTAGCCGACTGATGTCGCTGCTCTTCACATAGAATGAAATCATTGGCATGATATGGAACGCATGCCTGACCTGAATACTATTAATGCCCAGCGAGAGGAGTGATGAGGTCATAGCTTCCGGAGCACTTCCCTCTGGATATTGTGCTACTACTGCAATAATATCATCTGGCTGAGAAGCGGCAATTGCTGTCACTAGACTCGTACTCATAAGGACTCTCCCAGCCGAGTTTGAGGTAGTAGAGCCCCATACCGGCATTGGTGAGAAGACGAGTGTCAAGAGCACTACAAGGATGATAGTAGTTCTGCGAATCGATGGCATTTTGCAAGTCCTTCCATGTCGACAGCCTTCAGTGTAAAGATAAGGCTTTTCTTGCATGCCACCACGTTGCCGCAACCGCTCTTTGCTTAGCTCGGAAACTCCGAGAAAGGGGAACAAATCGCTTCGGGTCTCTATTAGTGTGAGGTACAGTAGTATCCGGTTAATAATTGGAGTGCATGATATTGGCAAGTAAAACATACACATACGAGCGCCGACTTCAGCTAAAGCATTTCTTTGATGATCGCGGGACTGGTCAGACAAGAAGAACGTGGCTTGAGATTCAGCTCGCTCTGCCTGAAAAGACCACAGAAGGATGGATTAATGATGGGAAGGTAAGACTCTCCATCGGTGAAGATAGGGATATCAAGGGTTCCTTCCTCCTATCAGTCGATGAGGCAGTGAGACTGGTCAAGAGTCTTGATATGGCGATTGAAGATCACGAGGCTGAGAAGGTCCGGCTCTGGAGAGAATAAAGCATTTTGGAAAATCTTGTCCCCTGTTTTTTGGGGACAGACCATCCTACATTACTTTTTGAGCGTTTTCATAGTTTTGCCAGAATAGTTTTATCCTTCAAAATGTCTAACCATCGATATGAGTTGGGAGGCTTTCAGTTGACTGATTTAGGCACTCAAGTAGGTTTTCAAGCACTAATCACTCTTGGTACACCAATGGATGACATTCTGGCAATCTCCATCTTTGCATTGCCCCTTGCTGCACTGGGAATTATCCTTCTGGTCTATCAAAGACATCTTCCACGAGAAGACTTCAAACGCAACCTCATGGTATTCTTTGGTATTATCAGTCTGTGTGCTGTACTGATTGGTATTCTCTTTGCTGCTTCAAGTGCATTTCCATGGGGCTTTGGTTCATGGAACACCTACTCTCTCGGCTTACAATTACTAGTAGATCTGGTGTTTGGCTCAGTTATTACCTCTTTGGCATACATATTTGGTTGTATCCTATTCTTTGCTGTTGTAGCTCACTTTATTGTTGCAGCCCCAGAACCTGATCTTGTTGCTCTAAGAACAGAACTCAAGAATGCCAAAGACGAGGCCAAACTTGCCAAGGACACAATCCAGCGCTTGGAAGTTGATAACAAGCGACTTAACGAATTCGTCACGGAGAAGGAAAGCTCCTTGGCTAATCTTGAGGGTGAGCTTGAAACTATCAAGGCCGAGATTGGTGAGCGAGAAGATTCAATATCCTTGATGGAGGAGCAACTAAAAGCAAAAGGTGGGCCTTCAGACATCGAGAATAAGGTTCGTGCTCAACTCCAGGAGAAGGATCTTTCAATTGAAGCTCTACAATCAGAAATAGCTGATCTCAGACTCATCCTTGAAAACACCAAATCTGCTCCTGTGGTACCGAAGGATACTGGAAAGTTATTGGAACTCGAAAAGAGTCTACATGAGAGTCAAAATCGGTGGGCTGATTTGATTCGTCGCGCAGAAACTGCTTCTGAGGTCTCAGACAGTGTCATCTCTGATCTTGTTGAATTGATTTCGCAGGTTCAGTCTTGTAAGAAAGAAGATTCTGCAAAGCAGGCACTTATCTCTCTAATCGAAGGTCTTGGTAGATCCATGACAAGAGTCGCACGCGAGGTGGGAGATGTGCGAGCTGATGAACCAAGGATTGAGATGATTGGTGCAATCATTATGACTAATGAGATTGTTGATGCAATCAAGAAAATGATTCGTTAGCAAATGCGTACTCTTGCTTTGTTCAACTCATCAACTTATATTTCAAAGGAGTCAATACATGTTTGAGATTTTAGATTTTCTTCTGAAGAGCAGGTGTATTATGGTACACATTGACTATTTTGAGGCTCTATAGTGCTTTATTATTATAAATTGCATATTATAGACAATTAATGGCGATTTTAAACACTATGGGCGCTATAAAATAGATTTTGGGAGACAGAATCGTCACTCACTAGTACAATTCTTGCACAATGCTTAATAGAAGGGATACTGCTACGCGAAGACAATCACACTACCCGTGGAGAACGCTGAAGAGGAGAAAGTCAATCCTCTTATGATTGACTTGGAAGTTTTGTTGCGTCCAGAGGATACCATCCATGCTGAGACGGTATGTTTCTGTTCGCGTTTGTTCTCTACAATTGCGTGAGGAGAAAATGAAACATGAACAACCTGAAGAAGAATATGGTGTTGTTGTGTATCGTCATCATGACCATGAGTATGGTAATGGTGCCATTTACACCGACAACACTCCTAAATCCGCAGGTTGCTACACCACAGGTCGCTACTCCTGAACAAGTAATGATGGATTTACAACGTTACTTGGTTGAAAGGGACGTAGATGGACCTCTCGACTCTGTGCTCGCAAGCTATCGGGACACAGGCGTAATTGCATCCGATGCCGTCAAAAATAATGACGGTGCAGTCGGAATCCTCATCACTCTAGAAAAGAACGCAAATCTTGATGGTCTAGAGAATATTATCCAATTCAACTGGAAGGCTGATTTTGGAGTTGCAATTATTGCTAGTGCATTTGTAAAAGGAACCGAGAATCTTGTCGCACTTGAGAACTATGAGGGTGTAGTGACTGCTTCCGCCGATCGCCTCTATAAGGGCGCGAACGACGATTTTAATACAGTTACTGACAACCTACCAATTATAGAAGAACCAGAAGCATGGGCAACTGTCCCCTGGATTGGTGCTGATGACGTCTGGGAAACCTTAAGTTATGACGGAACGGGTGTTAAAGTCGCTACCATTGATACTGGTACTGACTTCAGCCATCCAGATCTCTTTGGTGCCATCGACATTGGTTCCGATGGTCTACCGACAAGCTATGACGCAACTGGCTGGGGCTATGTAAACACACTCTATAGAGTCAATGTGACAAATGTAGCGAACATCACAGCCTGGTATGAAGGCTCCTCGTGGAACCTACTCAGCTACGAAAAGGCTGGCAAGTACTACATCAACTGGTCAAGCATGGTGGATAATCCATTTTATTCTAATGTCGTAAATGGTGATGGTCCTCGTGTCAACAACCAGGGTGGTCTTGCGAACTTGGACTGGTGGTTCGACGGTTACCTAGATGCTTGGTGGGGAACTGCTCATCCATATCCCAATGTAGCTAACTTGACTGAGTTCTACTACAATGTCATTAGGCAGGATCTTGAGATTCCTGAACCTTCAAAGTGTATGGGTGGTGCTACCTCTCAAGGTGTGACCTATCTGACTGCTGGTTATGCATTCCAGCAGCGCAATGATCCGTACACCAAGGTATTTGCTCCTATTATCACTATCAACAAAACTATAGCCATCGTTGACTGGAACACAACTCGTGCTCACACTGAATTCTGGATGGACGCTATTCGCCTTTCCAGATACACAGGTATTGACTTCAACGTTACAGCCAACCGTGACTACTATGAGGGTCTTGGTGATTGGAGCTTTGTCGATGACCTTGCAGCTGGTAAGTACTACACCAAGGACGGTAATCCTGAGCATCTTATTATGTATGAGGACTATCCTGACGGACTCCGCTTTAGCCTTGGTACCCTTGCTCATTGCTGGGAGATGAATATCTTCGGATTTGGAATGATCAATGGTATTCGTACTGGCGACGGTAGAGGTATGGGCATCATGTATGACGGTGACTCACACGGTACCTTCGTATCTGGTCAGATTGCTGGTCGTGGTGTCCTTACATATCCAGTAGGTCCTGGTGGTTCGAGTGTTGCGCTTCCGGGTGTTGCACCTGACAGTACTATCGCTGGTGTAATGACAGTTGGCATGGTGTCTGAGTTCAACTCATTCCTCTATGCTGCTGGATTCGATTATTCTGGCGGCTGGTGGAGCTGGAACAACGAGAGCGTCCATCAGATGGACATATCAAGTAACTCTTGGGGCTGGGTTGCTCCACAGTACTATGAGCTCTGGGGTCGCTATTCGCTGGTCTATGCCGCACTGGCAACTCCTGGATTCTTTGGTCCTCAATATCCAGGCACAATCCAGGTCTTCTCAGCTGGTAACTCCGGCCCTGGTTATGCAACTGGTGGTCCACCAACTGTTCCTCAGATCATTAGTGTTGGCGCAACAACAAGCTATCACACCTTTGAGTCAGCCTATGGTGACAACCAAGGATTTGATCAGATTGCTGACTTCTCATCTAGAGGCCCAATGACACTTGGATACTCCAAGCCAGATATCCTAGCTCCAGGTCGGAACAACTACGGACTTGTACCTGACTATGGTAAGCTGTTCGGAACTCGCAACAACTATGCTGTCTATGCCGGCACATCAATGGCTTGTCCACTTGTGGCTGGTGTTGCCGCACTGATGTTGGACGCAGATCCAACTCTGGCTCCTGATGAAGTCAAGACTATCATGATGAGCACCGCAGTGGACTTAGGTCTAGACGGACTGACCCAAGGTGCTGGTCGTGTTGATGCCTTTGCAGCAGTAAACTACATTGAGAACAACGTTGGATATGTGTTCTCGACAATGGACTCAAGCTACAACTGGGCAACTGCAGTTGATGAAGGTTGGGCATACGACATGTATGCGTACACGCGTGACGCCCTGATCAACAACAGCGCAATTGCTCTTGGACATGCTCCATACTTTGCAGACTACAACTTGTTCTTTGGCCTAGTCAATGAGGGTGACTCAGTCACAATGTCCATTAACAGCGATGGAAATTGGGCATTTGGAGACCTTACGTGGAGTGATAGGCACTATGTTGAAGACACATCGACAACATTCGGATTCACTACGGGCACGTACTATGACCCCTCGACTAAAGCCAACCGTGGCACCTGGATAGATCTTGCAACGGGACTAGGAGGCAATTATGGTAACTTCCAATCAGCGACCTATGCAACCATCTCCATCGCTGGAGACATCGATGCATTTGATGATGTTACTGGTGGAGGAATACCTCTGTCAGCCTTCGTCTTTGACTGGACCGATACTGATCCACCAAATGGAGTTCCTGACTACTATAATGGTACATACGGCAATGAGCTTACACGCATTGCATATGGTGCCTACTCAGCGAACGTGATAAAGATAGACCTATCTACACCAGATGGTATAGGCTCTCTCTTCCCGAATGCACCAATCATCCTCGTGAATGGCGGCACTGGCAACGTTCTACAAGTCACAGTACGGACCTGGTCATTGACTGACGATGCTAACATCGCAGCTGCGATTGACAGCACTATAGGTGGTACAAACGTCACACTGACAGTGGGCGCTGGTACTGACTATGGTATCCATCAAGGATTCATCATTGCAGACAATGGTACCTATGAATGGAAGATGCCATACACCTACAACGTCTTGTCAACCTATTCTGCAAACGGCACTGTCTTCACTCCTGTTTCTAATGTTGGAGATGAAGTCACACCCTATGAGCCAGGCACACTGACCGCTGGATGGGATGCCTCCTATGCTCCCGGTTCAAGCGATCATACTGCCATAATCGTTAACGTGACTGACTCTGACGTGAACTATCTATGTGCACGACTCGAATGGACTAATCCAGGCACTGACATGGATGTCGATATTGTCGACATGACAGGTTGGGCTTGGGCGACATCAGCTGACAGTGTTAAGGACACTGACACGACTGCTCTAGCGATGGCTCAGATTGATGGTTGGACAGGTCTATGGATGATCTACACCACTATGAACGCATTGAATGGATCAACCATTCCTGAACCCTTCACAATCAAAGTCATAGGTCTGAAGACCATTGATGAGCCAACTCTAACATTCCGATGGAATGCAAGGGACGTTCCAGCTCAGACTGTGATTACTGATGGCGGAAGCGCTGTAGGTGACCACGTCTATATGAACGCCACTTGGGACAATGGTGTCAATCCACTGATTCCAGAGTTTGGTATCACTTCAATGGAGATGAAGATCCTCTACGGAAATCTTGTCGAGCGTACTGGTCCAACAGTCGCTGCTAGTGATCCAGATGCAGCATTTAGTGGCTCGCCAATCAACCCCGATGATTTCGCATGGGAGACCGTGGCGGGAATCGTGACAGATGATGTCGTTCGAGTTACTGTCGACTTTGACGGTAGCGATTGTGATGTCATGATGTGGTGGTCCACAGTACCAATGGCAGAACGTACCTATGGTAATAAGATTGCAGTTGCTCCATCCATGACAAGTGGAGCTCATCCAGAAGCTGGTTCATTCGTAGCTGACAGGGATGGTTCCATCGTCGTTGGAATTATGGACTATGCAGGCGACTCTTCTACGTACTGGCTCACTGTAGATACTAGAGTTGGTCTCGAGCCGGCAAGGGCCTACCACACAAGGACCTTCATGATCGATACCTACTACCTACTACAGAATCAGACGTTTGGTATCCTTGTATCCAGTGATACGGGAAGCAACTTTGATTACACAGGTGGTATCTCCAATGTCTTCATTGGAAACTACTTCACACCTCATGTCACAGTGAATGCGCCTGTAGAGACTAGCACAAACCACTTCAACATCACCTGGTCTAGCACTGACAGGAATGTCGATGATACTACCTATTACTCAGTCTGGCTGAGCAATGATGGTGGCGATTCGTACATGCTGCTTCAGCAGAACACGACTGCCACTTCCTATCAATGGAATGCGGTTGGTTGGCTTGACACCGACTATATCGTCAGAATTCGTGCCTACAGCTTGGACTTCGACACTTTTGTGCTCGAGGATACCTATGATAACGGCACTCTGTACGAAATATACCTGTGTGGAGTAGGCAATCCACCAGCCAGCTACTGGCCTGGTGACTTTGCTGATGGATTCTCAGCATCCTTTGCTGCAGGAGACGTCCAGGTAACTCCACCGGTCACTACGACAACTACAACCACAACCACAACGACCATAACAACTGGTGGAATCGATCCATTACTGATCGGCTTGGTTGGCGGTATTGGCGTAGGTGTAGTCATCATCCTCATCCTGTTCCTTATCAGGAAGAAGTAAGTCTAGTGATGTAGCTTTAGTATAATTTGGGGGCTTTTGCCCCCTCCCCCTTCTTTTTTTGTCACTATCATGATGAATAACTATACTTTATTGAATGACGAAAAAGATTCTGATGATAAATTCCTCATTTGAGAAAGGTAATCTCTGAAACTTTGATCTTCTAAAACGATTCTTTGATGATGACATCCTTTATCGCTCTTCGAGCTGGTTTTGGTGGACGTTTTCCTTCCATCATTCCAACCGGAAGGATGGCTACAGGACGAATCCCTGTTGGTACATTAAGAACATGTACAACCTCTGATTCGTTAAATGCACCAATCCAACAAGAGGCATACCCCAGAAAATGAACTGCCAGGAGAATATTCTCTACTAGTGCGGCAGTGTCTTGGAGTGCGTAGAGTGTGAAACCTCTTTCACCATATCTGTCTGCGGATTCCTGAGGAACAGCACATACTACGAAGACAACCGGAGCGCGTGCAAGAAAGGTCTGGCCTCCAGCTGCCAACGCCAATTTATCTTTCAACTCTTGAGTGGTAACTTTGACCACCCTCCAGGGTTGTCGATTTCCAGCACTTGGAGCACTGAAACCTGTCGTGAGAATCTCTTCGATGATTTTCTCAGGAATAGGTTCTTTTGAGAATCGTCTAATAGACTGTCGCTCTTGAATTTCTTTGACACAATTATGAGTCATTCACAACACCTCTGGATTCACAATATTTGGAGGCTTTGCGCCTGATAAGGCCACATGGAGATTCTCAGCACACATCTTAGCCATTGTTGATCGAGTACGAGTGCTTGCACTTCCTATATGTGGAGCAAGCACGACATTTGCAAGTTGGAGAAGCGGACTGTCCAATCTGATAGGTTCTTCGGTGAAGACATCAAGTCCTGCGGCTCCGAGCTGCTTTGTCAGAAGAGCTTGATATAGAGCATCTTCATCTACAACGGGTCCTCTTGACGTATTAATAAGGATCGATCCTGGCTTCATCATTGCTAGTTCAGACTTACCTATGAGGTGTGTTGTGTCTGATGTAAGTGGAACATGAAGTGTCACAATTTCTGAGGCTTTAAGAAGAGTATTCAAATCAACTCGTTGTGCGCCCAATTGCTCAGCGACCTCTGAATCCCTATCTTGAACAGACCGGGCGGTGTAGAGTATCTTCATGTTGAAACCAGCTGCACGTCTAGCAACAGCTCTTCCAATCCTCCCCATTCCCACTATTCCTATCGTTGCACCAAAAACATCAGAACCGAGAAGGAGTTCTGGCCCCCACGCAACTTTCCAATGTCCCTCTCTCACATACCTGTCCGCCTCTACAATTCTTCTTGATGCTGACATGATTAAAGCCCAAGTCAAATCTGCAGTAGTTTCAGTTAGAACTCCAGGCGTATTTGTTACGATAATTCCTTTCTGCGTCGCATATTTCACGTCGATATTATCATAGCCAACAGCATATTGTGCTATCACTTTCAGGTTTGGCAGTTGGTCAATGACATCAGCTCCAATTGGATCAGATAACAGTGTCACCATACCTTCACAATCGGTTGCCATATCGACAATCTCTTCCTTTGATGGTGGAAATTCATCGGGCCATACAGATGTATGGAATTCTTGATTTATTATGTCCAATCCTTCACTTGGTATTTTTCTAGTAACGAAAACACGTTTCTTCAACATACTCACCACCGGCGCTCAATGGATTTCTGAATATACATCTCCACATTTTGAATGCTACTACATATGACGTGATTTGTTCAGGATGTTCAATAGTAAATGCTTAGGCGCCGCCTCATATATTTTCATCAATTGCGATAGCCATCTGTGCAAGTGGATTGGAGGAATTGATTGAATATTTCTTGACTTGAAAAGATTAATATTCAGATTTGAGTTACTACCCATATTTGAGTCATTATGCTGTGACCTTATCTCTTATATTGCGATGAATATACATAAAAGTGGGGAACAGAAAGACCCGATTAGTTCAGGGATGGTACAAAGCAAATGTCTATTGAACTTCCTCGTAGTGCAATTATTGTTTTGGACCGACTAACCTCAGAAGGGCCAATGACGCCAAAAGCGATTAGCAACAGAGTCGACCTTGCACCTCGAACCGTGAGCTTTGCACTAAGGAAACTTATGGGCCAAAAACTGTGCACAAAGATTCCTAATCTCAATGACATGCGTCAGCCTCTATACGCAGCTGATATGGACCGTGCAAGAGAACTTCGGACAAGATTTGAACATGTCTTTAGACAGGTTCTTGTCTAGACCTTTACTTCCGATCGCGCACCCGTTTCTCTCATAGTGGTTTCTGTTTCTGAATTTCCTTTTTTATATACAAATATGATGACTATGTTAATATCCACAAACAGATGTCGAGTTTCAAGTGAATCAACATGGCTCATGAGGGACTTGTAGTATTTATGATTGCTTTGGGCATCATCCTTCTGCTGGGATTTTTGCTTGGACCGAACAAGGAGAGTAGGCTAGTTAAACGAAATGAGGGGAAGATCATGCTAATCCCATCATCAATAATCTTGTTCATTTTAGCTATTATTATCTACGGTGGTATTCTTGGCTAGCTCTCTGGATATGTGAGACTCACCAATCTACAGAAGATAGCAGTTGAAATAATATCAGCAGTTGTTCCAGGATTTAGAAGATTTCCTTCCTGTCTGAGAGCCTCGTCTAGTTTAACAATTAACTCTTCAGGCCCGCAGGTTTCTGACCAGTCCCTCATAGCTGACTCAGCTAATGCTCTAACTTCTTCAGCTCGCGCTCTTCCAGCTTTCTTGATAATCAATCCGTCAGGACGTTTTGATAAGAGCCAGACAAAGGCTCTTACAATTGCTTCTTCTAAATCTTCCAATGAGTGAGATATCGCGGCAATGAAAGGGTAGACCTCTCCTAGAATTGATTTGAAATTGTTGGCATACTCTTGACTTATCTCATCAACATTAGAAGACATCCTGAAGAGTTCGACAAGTTTGAGATTGTCTTCCCTGATGTTGTCAAACACATTAGGATTATCAAAATCATACCGTCTATGGGCATCGGACCATTCTGGTGCCTCCTTGATTTTATGACCCCCTGGTGTAGAACGGATGAAGGCTCTATAAAGTCCTACAGTGTCTTCTACAGTCGCATTTTGGATGACGATTTTAAGCCAGCTACTAATATCCTCTACCGAGAACTGTAGATTGTTGACTAGGCTTGCAGCCATTGATACAGTTAATGGAACATACAAAAGAATAGATCCGAGGATTGTATTTCTCTGATTTAAACCGTTCAATGAATCTAACACACAAGTTTCAATCAACTCACCCAGAGACACCTCTTCCGGAGCCAATTGATTAGTCCCCAACTTAATACCTTGAAACGCACATCTGTTAAGACCTCTAGACATCATTGAAGCACTTGTTAAGAAGTGTCTGTAATCCGTGTCGGAGAAACGAGCGCTGCGGTTCACATTCCCTGGTTTGGGGGCACTGGCTTCCAAAAGTAGCGCTAATTGCCCAAGTGCTGTCAATTTCCAAATGATGTCGCTCATCATGGTTGCATTATATAATATCACGTTTAAGATGTCCGGTGATGCAAGCATCAGATAAGTGTAAATAGTATTTACATCTCAGGAATGTGATTCCATCATGAGTCTACCTGCTCGTATTTCATTTGCACAGATTGGAATTCTTGTATCGATTATCGTCTATATATCTGTTCGAGGATTCTTTGCAATGTTGAATGTGGGTTTGCTATGGACCCAAATAGGCGGCTTTTTCTTGATTGTAATTCCTCTGCCCGCTGTGATTGTATTAGGATTTACGGCATGTGTTGTGTCTTATGCTTTCACATATCTTGGACTCTGGATGATGGATAATAATTACTACTTACTCGGTGTAGTAACAGTCTTCCTCTCCGTGATTATTATCCCGGGTGGCCTTGGAGTGTATAGTTGGTTTGGATTTACGATTACTAACATTCCGTGATTAGAGGGACAATCTCCGTAGCTCTGCCCTTTACCACAATATCAGCGACATTATCTTTATTCGTACCATCGAGATTGATAAGAATCACTTCTGCACCAGAGTTTTTAGCTAACTGAGGAAGAAATGCTGCAGGATAGACGGTTAGACTCGTTCCTATGACAAGTAAAAGGTCTATGTCACGGCATAATGAAATCGCGTCTTCCATAGGTTCTTCTGGAAGAGGTTCCCCGAATAGAGTTGCCTCTGATTTCAGTACTCCACCGCATTTATCGCATTTTGGTGGTATTTCTCCTTGAGCGACTCTCTGATGTACCTCCTTGCCAAAATACTCCATCTTACACTCAATGCAGTATGCTCTGAGGTAATTGCCGTGCAATTCAATTACTCTCTTATTGCCTGCTAATTGGTGGAGGTTATCAATATTCAGAGTGATAATCCCACTGAGTTTGCCCAAATCCTCAAGCTTTGCTAGAGCAAGGTGTGCTGCATTTGGTTCAGCTTTGATTATGGTTTCAGCGAGCTCACGCCCCATTGTCCAAAACTTGGTGGGATTACCCATGAAACTATCTAGGGTGGCGTATTCATGAGGATCAAATCGTTTCCACAGACCTCCTTCTGATCTAAAATCTGGGATACCTGAGTCAACACTAATACCTGCACCCGTCAAAGCTGAAATTCTCTTCGCTTTTGATATCAAATCTCGGGCTCTCTCTATGTTGCAATCGATTGTCATGTTGTTCTACACTCGTTTATTCCCACTAGATGATGTTTTCTATTGATGACTAAATATCATTCCTCTGTCGAAAGGTTTTTCTACAAATGAATAAGGTTTGGCCTGAGTCATCAAGGGGAACTGTGGTCAAGGAGTCAGTCCCCGACCGACCAATGTGTCGGTTCCCTTTCTGTACATTCCTGCTAGTCAACATTACGCAAAAATAGGCAGAGTGAACTTGGCATGTCTGACAAAGAGAATGAGAAACATGAGACAGATATTGATCTGTCTGATGAAGGTCTCGATTCTGAAGAAGTCATTGAACTTATACCTGAGAGTCCAATTGAGGAACATCTTGAAGAAGAATGCCAGAAGTCTAAGGAACTCTTTGACAGGTTACAAAGGCTCCAAGCTGAGTTTGATAACTACCGGAAACGAATGGATGCACGCTTCTCAGATGCAGCCAAATTTGCCAGTGAGGGCATTCTTCTCAAAATATTGGATGTCTATGACAATCTGATACGCGCTCTTGGCATTGATTTCAGCAAGGATCCAAAGGGAGCAAAGGAAGGTATTCAGGCTATTCGCCAACAGATGGATAAACTATTGACAATCGAAGGAGTCAGACCTATCGAATCCGTTGGAAAACAATTCGATCCTTACTATCAACATGCTGTGGGCACACAGAACGATCCTAAGAGGCCTGACGGGATTATTTCCGAGGAATATCAAGTTGGATACATGCTTAAAGAGAAAGTCTTGAGACCTGCTATTGTTTGCGTAAATAGACATGAATCTTCTAATAATGATACAGTCGATGAGGAAAATAAAACAGCAGAATAGGAAAGTGAATCATAATGGCAAAAGTTGTAGGTATCGATCTTGGAACCACTAATAGTGGCATAGCATACATGTTGGCAGGAAAACCAACAATGATTCCAAACGCAGAAGGACAACGCCTCACCGCCTCAGTTGTAGGGATTACTCCTAAGGGTGAGATTGTTGTAGGTGAGCTTGCTAAGCGGCAAGCTGTGTCAATGCCGGATAGGACTGTACGATCGATCAAGCGAAAGATGGGACAAGACTACAAGGTAAAGATTGGTGGTAAAGAATATTCACCTCAGGAAATCTCCGCTATGATTCTAACCAAGATGAAACGCGATGCTGAGGCATTCTTGGGCGAGCCTATTAAACAAGCAGTGATTACTGTCCCTGCCTATTTCAATGATAGTCAACGCCAAGCAACTAAAGATGCAGGCAAAATCGCTGGACTTGAAGTTCTACGTATTGTGAACGAACCCACGGCTTCAGCTCTTGCGTATGGAATGGATAAGCAAGAGGAATCTAAGATTCTTGTATATGACCTGGGTGGTGGTACATTTGATGTATCTATTCTGGATATTGGCCAAGATGTCTATGAGGTACTATCAACTAGCGGAAACACCCAGCTCGGTGGAGATGATTGGGACAAGCGAATCATCGATTGGGTTGTGAGCGAGTTCAAGAAAACATCAGGCGTTGATATCACAAAGGACCTATCAGCAATGCAACGTTTACGTGATGCATCTGAGCAAGCTAAAATCGAGCTTTCTACAGTGATGCAAACAACGATTAACCTACCATACATTACAGCCGACCAAAGTGGTCCAAAGCACATCAATCTAGAAATCACTCGTTCGCAGTTTGAGAAGATGACAGACGATCTAGTTCAGGCGACTATTGGTCCAATTCGACGGGCTCTTAGTGATGCAAAGATGGAACCTGAACAGGTGAATAAGATCTTGCTTGTTGGTGGGGCTACACGGATGCCTATGATTCAGAACACCGTTCGAGCAATGTTTGGGAAGGAAGGTGATAAGACTATCAATCCTGATGAGGTTGTGGCTCTTGGAGCAGCAGCTCAAGCAGGTGTTCTTACTGGTGACACAAAGGAAATTGTCCTCCTTGATGTGACTTCCCTGACGTTAGGAATTGAAACATTGGGAGGAATCTCAACACCATTGATTGAACGTAACACAACCATCCCAATCTCGAAGAGCAAGATTTTCTCTACAGCAGCCGATAATCAGACCGCTGTTGACATTCACGTGACTCAGGGAGAGCGTAAGATGGCTGCCGATAATATGACTCTTGGTCAGTTCCAACTCATTGGTATTCCACCAGCGCCCCGAGGTGTTCCAAAGATTGAGGTGACTTTTGATATTGATGCCAATGGCATTGTCAATGTGAAGGCAAAGGACATGGCTACAGGCAATGAACAATCAATAACCATTACCGCTACTACGAACCTGTCTGATTCTGATGTAGAACGAATGGTGAAGGATGCCGAGAAATATGCTGAGGAAGATGCGAAACGGACAGCTCAGATTGAAGCGAAGAATAATGCTGATCAAATGGTCTATCAAGGAGAGAAACTTGTCAAGGATATGGGAGACAAGGTTCCTGCAGATTTAAGGAAGGAGCTTGAAACCAAATCTGAAGAAGTCAGAAAGGCTATCGAAGCAAATGATTATGAGAAGATGAAATCTGGTACAGAAGAACTTCAGCAGATTATCTTCAAGATTTCAGAAAAGGTCTATGGCTCTGCTGGTCCTGGAGCTCAGCCCGGCGGAGCGGGTTTTGATCCATCCCAAATGGGAGGATTTGATCCTTCCCAAATGGCAGGCAAGAAAACCAAGAAAGGATCGAAAGAGAACGACACATCTGATGAGGATGTTGTTGATGTCGATTTTGAAGATCTCGAGTAGTATCTAAAAGAAGAGGTGGAATTCTTGGCTGAGGATGATTATTATGACATTCTTGGAGTTGGGAGAAATGCAACCCAAGATGAGATTAAGAAAGCATATCGCACTTTAGCCAAGAAATACCACCCGGATAGAAATCCAAATGACAAGTCTGCTGAAGAGAAATTGAAGACCATCAACGAAGCATATGGTGTCCTTGGAGACCCTGACAAACGTACAAGATATGATCGCTGGGGAACTGCCGATGAGCAGGGCATCGACATGGAAGGTTTCGGGGACATCTTTAGCTCCATCTTTAGAGGTTTTGGTGGATTCGGTGGATTTGGTGGAAGAGGTGGGCCAACCGGGCCTGCAGCAGGTCAAACTCTCAGGATTTCGATTAACCTGACCTTTGAAGAGGCATTCTTCGGTGTTGAGAAGGAATTGGCTTTCAACAGAAAGATACATTGTGAGACCTGCAAGGGTTCCGGGGCTGCCCCTGGAAGCTCACCAAAGACATGTCCAACTTGTCGTGGTCAAGGTCAAATCGCGCGTTCAATGGGATTTTTGAGTGTTGCACAAACTTGTCCCACATGCGGTGGATTAGGCGAATCTATCGATACTCCTTGTCCAAGTTGCAGAGGTCAAGGACTTCAGACAGAGCGACGAGAGATTAAATTACCAATTCCTCCTGGTGTAGAAGATGGCCAAGGAATTCGAATTTCTGGTGGTGGAAATGCTGGAGCACGACGTGGACCTTTTGGCGATCTAATTGTCATGTTCAATGTAGCAACTCATGACATATTTGTTAGACGTGGTCTACATGTCTATATGGAACATGAGATACCCTTCTCTGTTGCAGTACTGGGCGGTGAGGTTGAAGTACCAACTATGAGAGGATTAAGCAAGATGAAGGTTAATTCTGGCACTGAAGGCGGAACCCTGTTTCGAATGAAACACAAGGGCGTTCATGCTGAAGATGGTCGTAGAGGTGACCAGTTGGTGCGCGTCAAGATTCAAGTTCCGAAAAAACCAACAAAGGAACAGAAGGAGTTCCTATCCAAATTCTCAGAGGTTTTCAGTTAGAATGAGAGTGGTTTGCAGAGACATGCTCTCATCTTAAGCTGAGGAAATGATTGTGTATTTGTTGGTTGTAGCACCCATGCTGTATCGGCACCTCGTCCTGTTCCTGCAATACACACCACGTCA
>Ga0224495_10000386_pt1 | contig 35631 bp, 32 predicted proteins | sample SF_Jul11_sed_USG_FD_168128 | JGI IMG/M metagenome (GOLD analysis project Ga0224495, IMG submission 168128) | Sediment microbial communities from San Francisco Bay, California, United States - SF_Jul11_sed_USGS_4_1 | ecosystem: Environmental > Aquatic > Marine > Sediment | place: USA: California... | reverse complement strand
AATCCGCAGCTCGGCGCGGCGGACTACAAGCTGGTGCACCATGCCAGCAACGGGCGCTCGGTGTATAGCTTCTGCATGTGCCCCGGCGGCACGGTGGTCGCCGCGACATCGGAGCCGGGGCGAGTGGTCACCAACGGCATGAGCCAGTATTCGCGCAATGAACGCAACGCCAACAGCGGCATCGTGGTGGGTATCACCCCCGAGCAGGATTTTCCCGGCGATCCGCTGGCAGGTATCGAATTCCAGCGCCAATGGGAATCACGCGCATTTGTACTGGGCGGCGGCACCTATCAGGCTCCCGGGCAACTGGTCGGCGATTTTCTCGCAGGCAAACCCTCGACTGAGTTCGGCGATGTGCAACCTTCTTATACGCCCGGTGTGCACCTCACCGACCTGTCCAGTGCGCTGCCTGACTATGCGATAGCAGCCATACGCGAAGCGCTGCCTGCGTTCGCCAAGCAGATCAAGGGATTCGATCTGGCCGATGCGGTGCTCACCGGTGTCGAGACTCGCACTTCATCGCCTGTCCGCATCAAGCGCAACAAGGATGATTACCAGAGTATCAATACCAAAGGGCTGTACCCCACGGGAGAAGGTGCCGGCTACGCAGGCGGGATACTGTCCGCGGCGGTCGACGGCATCGAGGTTGCCGAAGCAGTGGCTTTGAGTATGATGCGCGGCTAAAATCACACATCGTCGTTCCTGCCTTCGCGGGAACGACGAAAAAAAACAGGATTTAAACATGCTACTAATGATCGACAACTACGACTCTTTCACCTACAACCTGGTGCAATATTTCGCCGAGCTGGGTGCAGATGTCGTGGTGCAGCGCAACGACGAGATCACCGTCGAGCAGATCGGAAAATTGAACCCTGAACACATCGTAATTTCACCCGGCCCGTGCACGCCAAACGAAGCAGGTATCTCAGTCGAAGCGATCAAGCATTTTGCCGGCAAGATTCCTCTGCTCGGCGTGTGCCTCGGCCACCAGAGCATCGGTCAGGCATTTGGCGGCAAAATCATCCACGCCAAAACGCTGATGCACGGCAAGACCTCGCCGATCCATCACCATAACAACAGCGTATTCACCGGCCTGCCAAACCCGTTCACCGCGACGCGCTACCACTCGCTGGTGATCGAGCGTGAAACTTTGCCTGATTGCCTTGAAGTCACCGCTTGGACCGACGACAACGAGATCATGGGCGTTCGCCACAAGACACTGGCTGTGCACGGAGTACAGTTCCATCCCGAGTCGATCCTGACGGAGCACGGGCACGACATGCTGAAGAATTTTCTGGAAGGGAAGAAATAGCCATGATCACACCGCAACAGGCATTGACTCGACTGATTGATCAGCGCGAAATTTTTTATGACGAAATGGTGTCGCTGATGCGCCAGATCATGAGTGGCGAAGTTACCCAGGCGCAGATCGCAGGAATCCTGGTCGGACTGCGCGTGAAAAAAGAGACTATCGGCGAGATATCCGCAGCCGCGTTTGTCATGCGTGAATTTGCCAGCAAAGTACCCGTCACCAACCGCAATCATCTGGTGGACACGTGCGGCACGGGCGGCGATACCTCGCACACCTTCAATATCTCGACTGCCAGCGCCTTTGTTGCAGCGGCAGCAGGCGCGCGTGTCGCCAAGCACGGCGGTCGCTCAGTCTCCTCCACTTGCGGTTCTGCCGACGTGCTGGAAGCGTTGGGCGTAAACCTGTCCATCACGCCGGAACAAGTCGGACAAAGCATAGACCGGATCGGCATCGGCTTCATGTTTGCCCCCAATTTCCACGGCGCGATGAAATATGCCGCCCCGGTACGCAAGGAACTGGGCGTGCGCACCATGTTCAACGTGCTGGGTCCGCTCACCAATCCGGCCAACGCCGACAACCAGGTGATGGGCGTGTTCCACCCCGATCTGGTCGGCATTCAGGCACGTGTGTTGCAGCGCCTCGGCAGTCGTCACGTGATGGTGGTAAACGGCAGCGACGGCCTGGATGAAATCACCATCAGCGGCGCAACCAATGTCGCAGAGCTGAAAGACGGGCAGGTGAACGAATACACCGTAACACCGGAAGAGTTCGGGCTGAAGTGTGCGTCATTGGACACCATCAAGGTCAGCAATGCCGCGGAAGCGAAAGCCATGCTGCTCGGCGTGCTGGACAACCAGCCTGGTGTGCCGCGCGATATCGTGCAACTAAACGCCGGTGCTGCGATTTATGTGTCGGGGCTTGCTCAGACGCTGGCAGATGGGATCAGGAAAGCACACGAAGTAATTTCCAGCGGTGAGGCAAAGAACAAACTGGATCAGCTCATCGCGTTGAGTCACAACTTGGGGAAATAATCATTCAAGCATATTTTCTTTTTTGGAACTCCGGAAAATTTTTTGCGCTTGAATGTCATCTGTCTGTCAGGGATGTTTCGCCTGATTGCTCTCCAGAACACTGAGGTATTCCTCTACGGGCACAGGCCTTCCAAACAGGTAGCCCTGATAGATCTTACACCCCGCATGCAGGAGAAAATCTCGTTGAGCCACCGTCTCCACGCCTTCTGCTATCACCTCGAATCCAAGGCTGGTAGACATACCGATTATGGTTTTAATAATTGCAGCGTCGGTCGATTTCTTGAAGATGTTTTGCACAAATGACTGATCTATCTTCAATTGGTCAAGAGGTAACCGTGTCAGGTAAGCCAGCGATGAGTAGCCTGTACCAAAGTCATCCATTGAAAACCGAACGCCCAGTTTTTTCAACTCATGCATTTTTTGAATCGTATCTCCAACATTTTCAAGAACGGTGCTTTCGGTCATTTCAAGTTTAAGAAGTGCCGGATTGATGCCCGACTTTTCTATTACCTCCTGTATTAACTGGACGAAATCTGCCTGCCTGAATTGACGGCCGCTCACGTTCACGGCCAACTCCAATCCCTTGGTGCGCGAATCGGCCTGCCACTTTTTCAGCTGGTCACACGCCATCTCCAACACCCACCTACCCAGTGGAACGATCAAACCGGTATCTTCGGCAATTGGAATAAACACATCCGGGCTGACCCGCCCCCTCTCGGGATGCTCCCAACGCAGCAATACTTCTGCACCGACCGGAACACTGTTGCTATCAACTTGCACCTGGTAAAACAATACGAATTCGTTTCTGGGTAGCGCCTTTCGTAGCGACGTCTCGAATTGGCTCCTGATTTCCAGCGCATCCTGCATCTTCGGATCAAAAAATCGCAATGTGTTGCGTCCACCCTTCTTTGCTGCATACATCGCCGTATCAGCCTGTTTGAGCAAATCGTCCAGATTCTGGTTGTACTCGCTGCAAAGCAAAGAAATTCCAATGCTGGTTGTTGTGTAATGCTCGAGCTCTTTTAACGAATAAGGATGATGGATTTCCGCGATTATTTTCTCGGCAACTTCTCGCGCCTCAACAGCAGCGTCAGAACGGTCTTCACTCAAGCCCTCAAGCAGCACGACGAACTCATCCCCGCCAAGGCGGGCCAAAGTATCGGTTTCACGTATGCAGGATTTCAACCGCTGCCCGACCTCGACCAGCAGCAAATCACCCATATCGTGCCCTCTGGTGTCATTCAACATTTTAAAATTATCGAGATCGATGAACAGCACAGCGGCACATGAGCTATTGCGCGCACTCGATGCAACTGCGTGGTGAAGTCGGTCAAACAGAAGCCTGCGGTTGGGCAACTGGCAGAGGGGATCAAAAAACGCCAATTGATGAATCTTCTCCTCAGCTTTTTTGCGCTCGGTAATATCGATAAAACCGCAAATATAGTTTGAAATATCACCCTCTCTGCCGATAACCGCGTTAACGGTCAACCATTCAGGATATATCTCGCCATTTTTTCGGATATTCCATATTTCACCCTGCCAGTGATTCTCAGTGCGCAGCGCTTCCTGCATATGCTGGTAAAACGCGTCGTCATGGCTGTCCGACTTGAATTTGCTTAGTGGCTCGCCAATGACTTCTGCCCCGCGGTAACCCGATATTTTGCTGAAAACATTGTTGACCCGGATGATGCGCCCATTACTATCTGTGACTATCATGCCCTGTTCGACTTCAAAGGCAATGGCCGATATACGCAGCGCCTCCTCCCGCTCTTCCATCACCGCCATCATGCTGTTGAAGGCACGTGCCATATCGGAAATATCCCTCGGCCCGCCAAGCTCCGCCCTCACTTCCGACTCACCTTCCTTCGCACGACCCATGCTCAGCGATAACTGGTTCAAAGGTTTTGTCATGCGGTTTGTGAGAAACCGCAGCAGGAACAACACCAATAAGGCAAACGCAATGGAAGTTGCCATATTGGCAATAAAAATATCCCTGGTGGTCTGCACAAGTTCGTTCTTGCTCATCACAATCGAAACATAGCCCAGCATTTCCCGTCCGGAGGATTGGTCCATACTCGGAATCACTTCTTGCGTATGCGAGTAAACGGGTGCCATAAAGCGCCATGCCACCAGATTTTCATCCGCAATAACTCCTTCTCCCTCTTTCCATTTGGCGATCTTTTCTTCGTCATCGCCAAACCCGACTTGCATAAAGTCACCCAATATCAACAAGTGACGATGTTCAGTATCGTGAATTTCCACACCGACCACGGAAGGGAAATTCATGGTTACCTGCGCCGCGTGCTTAGCGTTGTCGGGAATGCTTGTAAATAATGCCAATTCGCTCTGATCGGCCAGCCACTCAGTCGTCCGTAACCCCTGCTCAACAAGATTGGCATAAACGCGCTCGTTGCTTAGCCACGAGCCAACCAGGGAAGAAACCAATGCCAAGAGTACTAGCCCAAACGTAACCAGAATATGCAGCTGACGATCAAATGTAAGATTCTGCAGAAAATTGTCTATATATCTTTTCATTGCTTAACCGAATGAACGTTAATAAAATCTAGCACGGTAATTTCTGAAGAGTGGGTTCCACGAGGCTTCAGGCAAATATTGTCCCGATTGCGTCAAACCACAGAAGCGCATGTTGCCACAGAATAGACAATCAGATTGAATTGCCCCTCGATTATGCCGGGAATCCATTAGTTGATATTATTTTACTCAATACTTACCTGATGGAAATCGCCGTCTCAAACAGAAGGGCTATTTCACAAGAGGGCCGCTTTAAGGTCAAGATTTTTCTTCACCGCATATTTATTTCCACAGAAAATTTATTACTCGCTCTCCAATTACCCGCAATTCATTCTTTCTCATGAAAATATTTCTATTAGCACTTTTCACATTACTATCCATCTCTTCAACGGTTTTAGCGGCCACACCAGGCGAAATACAAATTGGTGGGTTTCTGCGCGAAGCCAAGCTGCAGGGATTTACAGGACAGACAAAAAAGTTTTCCGATTTCAAGGGCAAGCCACTTATCATCAATGTGTGGGCAAGCTGGTGCGGGCCATGCCGATCCGAGATGGGCTCACTGGAAAGATTATCCCAACGCTATGGCGGAAAAGAATTTAATGTGATCGGGATATCAACAGATGATGACGGAAATGCCGCAGCCGAATTTCTGAAGCAATCACAAATCACTTTCGAGAACTTTCTTGACAGCCATGTCTTTCTCGAAAATATGCTGGGAGCGAACACGATCCCTCTCACTGTTTTGGTAGACAAAAATGGCCGTATACTTGAAAAAGTCCGCGGTGCATACGAATGGGACAGCCCCGGAATCGTTGACGCAATCGCTGACACTTTTCAAATAAAATTGAAGCGATGACCGTATGCAGTTGAGTGACAAATATTATTCCTTCTACTCACGCGCAGAAGGTGCCGCAATAGACAGGGTGTCAGCCACTGTCGGGTAGCGCAGCTTCACTTTCAACTCCCGTTTCAAACGATTATTAGTCAAACGTCGTGATTCGTTCATGAAAGAAAGCAACATCGGCGACAGCACTCGTTGCGCTTCCTCGCGGCTGACACGCGGAACACGAGGTAGCCGGCAGGCATCCGCCACCAGATCAAAATACTCACCCATTTTCAGGTGGCTATCATCACTGGCATGGTATACACGACATGCCTTGCCGTGCAGTAATGCAGTGATGCTGATGCGTGCAAGGTCATCCGCATGAATATGGTTGGTGTAACTATCCTCCGCATCCCTGATCCCCGGCGTCCCCTGTTGCAAGCGCGCCAACGGAAGCCGATCCGCAGCATAAATACCCGGAACACGCAAAATACTGGCCTTCACTTTGTTTCGTATTGCCCAGTCTCGCATCTGCCGCTCAGCATCGACTCGGCGAATTGCTCGAGCATTCGAGGCATTCAATGAGTGTGTCTCACTAACCCACGCACCGCCACAATCGCCATACACTCCGCTGGTGCTGATATAGACGATACGCTCTGGAAGAGTCGCCCGCGACAAGGCGCAAAGCAGGTTCCGGGTCCGCGTGTCATGCTTTCCCTCACCGGGCGGCGGAGCAAAGTGCAACACGGAATCGGCCAATCCCGCAATCCGGGCAAGACTCTGTCTGCTATCCAGATCACCAAGTATTGGCATTGCTCCGAGCGCCCTCAACTTTACAAAGTAGGACGGATTTCTGACCAGCGCAAACACCCGATAACGGTTAATCAGCAAGGGTATCGTGCGTAGTGCCACATCACCGCAGCCAATGACAAGAACGTTTCTCATGATGTGATTATGCGTTAAAATCTTCGTTTTCGCGAAATCACCGGACTCACTATGACGTTTCAGACCGTAATCACGCCCAGCGACCATCGCTTCCCGATAGAAGAACACGAAACCATTCTGGAGGCGGCACTGAAACATGGCTACGTTCTTCCTTATAGTTGCCGCGACGGAGTATGCGGCGCCTGCAAGGGCAAGGTGGTATCCGGACAGGTTGATTATGGCAAGTCCAGTGAAGAAACCCTGAGCGAAACTGAGAAATCCACAGGCATGGCGCTGTTCTGCTGCGCCAAGCCACTTTCCGATCTGGTCATCGAATGTCGCGAGGTGAGTACGGTCACGGATATTCCCGTCAAGACACTGCCGTGCCGCGTGCAGAAAATGGAAAAGGCCGCAACGGATGTGATGGTGATCTCTCTCAAGCTTCCGGCTAACGAACGCCTGCAATTCCTGGCTGGCCAGTACATCGATATTTTGCTCAAGGATCAAAAACCCCGCAGCTTTTCGCTAGCCAATGCCCCGCATGATGACGAACTGCTGGAACTCCATGTCCGCAATATCGAGGGCGGGGCGTTCACTCATCACGTTTTTAATGACATGAAGGAGCGCGACCTGTTGCGCTTCAAAGGGCCTCTCGGCACTTTCTTTCTGCGCGAAGACTCAGACAAACCAATCATTTTTGTGGCCAGCGGGACTGGCTTTGCCCCAGTCAAGGCAATCATAGAGCATGCCTTGAATTCAGGCATCAAACGTACCATGCATTTCTACTGGGGCGGGCGCAAGCTGGCCGATCTGTATATGCTGGAAAAAGCCAGCGAATGGGAAAGCAAGGGCATCAAGTTCACTCCTGTACTTTCCGAAGCATTGCCTGAGGATAATTGGCGGGGCCGTACCGGATTTGTGCATCTGGCGGTGATGGAAGATTACAACGACCTGTCAGGATGCGAGACCTATGTTTGCGGTGCTCCTGTAGTTGTGGAAACAGCCCACAAGGATTTCACTTCCCAGCGCAACTTGCCGAATGAGTCGTTCTTCTCGGATGCTTTCACTTTCGCCCCAAAAAGCTGAGCCGAAAAATCAACACCAGAACGCGATTTATTTCAACTTCATGGCACGCTGCAAATACCGCTTTGCATCATCCGACTTGCCAAGACTTTCGGCCATCTTGCCTAGCGTGCTAAAGGCTTCATAACTCGGCTTCAAGCTGACACTGGCATCAAGATAGTTCTGGGCTTTGCCCCACAGCTTCTGGTGCAGGCATAATTTCCCGAGCGCGAGCAGCAACTCCGCTTCCTTTTGGTGAAGCAACAACCACTTTTCCGCCTGCTGGATTTGTGCAATCGCATCGCCTTCGTGGCAATCTCCGTACAATGCGACCAGCTCGCTATTCCATTGGGAATTCAAACTATCGGCAATAAGCTGCTGCGCCAGATTGCAACCATTGTGTTTAATCAATGCGCGTGCCGCTGTCGCCACAATTTTGCTTTGCCGCTTTATTGCGGAAGGAATGCTTTTCAGGCAAGCCTGCAAATCCGCCAGATCTTGCCGGTTATTGATCTTTTCCATCCATGCTTGCTGGCGGAGCGGCGTCGCTACGGCTTCATCCATCGAGCCTCTTTTTTCCATCTGATCGAGGAGTTTCAATACCGCATCCCAGTTCCCTGTCTGCTGCTGCGCCTTAAGCTCCATTGTCATCGCACCGAGATGTTTGTCGGAACCGCCGTCTTTAAGTGCCTGCAATGTTTTCAGCGCCCCATGCGGATCATGCTGATCCAGCATGAATTTGGTAGCCGTCATGAGTCGCAAAGTTGTGTCACCCGCTGTTCGTTCATCAATGGTCGCCATATAGGCGTCCCGCTTCCCGTACTCTTTCAACTCATGCGCTGACCGCGCGGCAATGATCGAATACAGGCTCGGAAATTCACCCAGCTTGATCGCTTTCCCTGCCGCTTTCTCGGCATCGATATAACGGCCTTCGAAAAAAGCCGTGAGTATCTCCTGCTGCAACTTTTGCGACTTGGCATTCAGGCGGTTTTGGCGAAATTTTCTGACATAGGAAGGCAAGGACAACACTTGCCCCACAAAACGCAACAGCGCATACCCACCCAAAAGCACCATTAGTAATGAAGCAACAAATAACGTGAACGACAATTCAATACGATACGGCGGGTAAACCACCAAAACATAGGCTGAATTCTGCGATGCGATGCCGAAAGCGACTGCGGCCGCAAATAGCCCGAGCACCCACAGCAAATACTTCATCGCGCGCCCTTGGAAAAGTGGCTGTGCTCTGCCGAGCGTTCCTGCGCCTGACGATAGTTACGTACTGCCTGCAAGCTTGCGCCGATATCGGGCAAATCGATCTTGATCTCGGATTCGGACAGTTTCTTCAATTCAGCCTGCATCTGCACGACTTGTTTTGATTTTCCATCGAAATACCGGCTTGTCCAGTACTTGATACTTTTCAGCTCTTGGCGAAAACTGCTTTCGTCTCGAGAAATCAAAGCGAGGCGCGCAGCCAGCAAACGCAACTTCAGATTCTCGCGCAGAAAAAATTCCTGGTCGGGCGGCAACAAGGGGATTTCCGATTTTCCGGTATTTTCTATTCGGATCAGGCTTCTAAACTCACTCCAGAGTTCGCGCAAGAAATTCTTCCATGCGGCTTCCTCAATGGGATCTGTTGCAGTTATTTCATTATGTGTGTCCACACGCCTCTGGTAAACCAGCGGCAAATTATCAACCTCGGATATCAACTCATTGAGCTGCAGACTCAATCCCGGGATATCCACGCTGGGCAAAGCCCGCAGTTTATCCATATCCTTGCCAATGGTCTTGCGCAAGCCGTTAAAAGGCCCCCTATCCATACGTTGCAAACGCGCATCGCCGCTCTGCATTGCGATCAGGGCTGCCTTGACGTTGGCAGTCAACCGCAACTGCTGATCCGCCACCATTAACAATTGCTCGACTTCCGCCAGCGCAGTCTCGTCACGGTTCACCGACAGATCGTTATACAGCGCTTCCAACGCAGCACGCTGATTCTGTGCCTCGGCAAAACGCTCTTCCATCATTGTCACCTTGACCGATAATTCACGCACCTGCTCCTGACTTTGCGTCATCAGAATCTGGCTGGCTTTGTTGCTCGCACTCATTTCAGCAATCTTCTCAGCCAGTTGACGTTGCATGTCACTGATCATGCGATTGCCGTCAAGCCATTGCCAAACGAAAACTACTACAAGGATAAGGAGTATCAATTGCGTAAAGCCGACTCCCTGCAGTCCGCTTTTATGTTCCTGGCTCGCTTTAACATGTCCAGGCAACTTTGTTTGCGATTTGTCCCCAACAGGCTGTGTGTCCTGATTCGCTGTCATGGCGGGTGATGTGTGTTCCGGATTATCCGGTTGTACAGTGGGTTCGCTCATTTTGATCCTGCCATCTTGTTACCGGTGTTGTAGTTGGCCCATTTTATCAGCGCTGCAAGCATGCCCGAATCTCCGGAGGCAGCCAATTCCACATGCTGCCAACCCTGTTCCTCGGCAAGACCCGCGATACGCGGATGAGGCACAAAAAGGGGAACTCCGCTCAGCGACTTTCGCGCCTCTTCGTCCAGCATCTGCCAAAAGTGCGCCAAGGCCTCGCTGCTGGTCACGGTAATCGCATCCGGTTTGGTGGCAAGTAATTCTTCGGGATCATGCTGCGGCTTGCTGCGCTGATAACAAGCCGCATATTCGACCGTAGCCCCTCTGGTCTTGAGTGTATCGCCCAGCAACTCGCGTCCACCGTCGCCGCGAAAAATAATCACCCGCCATCCCGATACATCCTGCAACTCCGGAAGCGCAAGCAAACCCTCGCTGTCAAATCGCTCCGAGGGCGCAATAGTATTTGCCACTCCCAGTGCGCGCAAAGCCTTAGCGCTGCCCTGGCCTACCGTCGCCACTCTTAACCCGGAAGGTATCTTGCCCGCATCACGTATCGCAGCGATGCCGTAATCCACGGCGTTCGGGCTGATGAAGATAGCCAAATCAAATTGATCAAGGCGCGAGATTTGTTGGCTCAACTCGCGGGTATCCTGCACTGGAGATATCTCAAGCAAAGGAAACATGATCGGGACACCGCCTGCATGCTCGATATCCCTCGCCAACTGTATTGCCTGGTCACGCGGGCGCGTGACGACGATGTTCAATCCGTTCAGCGGGAAATGGTCGGTCATATTCGGCCCCTAATATTAAGCACGAGCACCTACCTGCACCAAGCAGCCTACCGATGGCGACTTAATCGATTCAACAGGCAATCCGTCAAACCGCATTGGCTATGATTTTAGAGTGCGAGCTCCGCCAGTATCGCGTCTGCTCCCTGTGAACGCAGGTCATCGGCGACTTTGTACCCCAGCGTTTCGGGATCGCTGATCTCGCCAGTCATATCAGAGCGCATCATGCGCTTGCCGTCCGGACTGGCAACGAAACCGCGCATGTGCAACTTGCCGCTCTTAATCTCGGCATATCCGCCCAATGGAACCTGGCAGCTTCCGCCCAGCGAACGGCTCATCGCGCGTTCCGCCAGCACGCAGGCGGCAGTTTCCGGATGGTGCAGTGACTGCAGCAATTCGATCATGTCGGGACGATCGGCACGGCACTCGAAACCCAGCGCGCCCTGCCCCACGGCCGGCAGACTTTCCTCGCTGGTGATGATGCCGCGAATACGATCACCCAAGCCCAGACGCTTCAAGCCGGCTGCCGCCAGGATGATCGCCGCATATTTGCCTTCATCCAGTTTGCGCAAACGGGTTTGTACATTGCCACGCAACGGCTCTACTTTCAGATGGGGGAAACGTGCCCGAATCTGGCTCTCGCGACGCAGGCTGGAAGTGCCCACTACGCTACCTGCCGGCAGGGCTGCCATATTTTCGAAATTGTTTGACACAAAGGCATCGTGCGGATCTTCGCGTTCACCGATCGCGGCCAGGACAAAGCCTTCTGGCATATGCATTGGCACATCCTTGAGCGAATGGACCGCGAGATCGGCGCGCCCGTCTTCGATCGCAGTTTCGAGCTCTTTGACAAACAGGCCCTTGCCACCGATTTTTGACAGGGTGACATCAAGGATCTGGTCGCCTTGCGTAGTCATACCCAATATACTGACTTCAGTTTGCGGATATAATGCACTTAATCTGTCTCTGATATGTTCCGCCTGCCACATCGCCAAAGCGCTCTCGCGCGAAGCGATAATCAAACGGGATGGGGCTTGATGAACTGTCTGACTCATGGTAATTCCTGGAATTATGTAATTAATATCCGGCGCATTCTAGCATAAGGTGCGCCGTACTTTTGTCCCGAGAGCGTAATGAATCTGATTTCCGTACCCACCAACATCTCCAGCAAGGACCTTCCACTGCGCGACGATGTACGCCTGCTTGGCCGCATCCTCGGCGACACTTTGCGCGAGCAGGAAGGCGAAGAAGCTTTTCAACTGATAGAGAATGTGCGCCGAGCTGCGGTGCAATTTCGCAAAACTCAGGACGATCGCGACCGTGTACAACTCGAACAGACGCTGGACTCGCTTTCAACCAGCGAAACGCTTGTCGTGGTGCGCGCGTTCAGCTATTTTTCACAGCTAACCAATATCGCCGAAGATTTACACCACAATCGCCGCCACCGTGCCCATCTCAAGGCTGGCAGCACGCCGAAAAATGGCAGTTTGTCTTTGGCGCTGGACAGGCTGGAAAAAAAGCCTGTAGAAAACAAATCGCTTCAGGAATTTCTCAACAATGCGCTGATCTCACCCGTGCTGACAGCTCATCCGACCGAAGTGCAGCGCAAAAGCATACTCGATTGCCAGTTGATCATTTCCAGCCTGATGACAGATCGTGACCGCGTTGAAATGACGCCCGACGAACTGGATGAAAACGAAAATGCCTTGCGGCGTTTCATCCTGATCCTGTGGCAGACACGCATGTTGCGCCCATCCAAACTGACGGTGCGAGATGAGATCAACAACGGACTGGAATATTACCGTTACACCTTCCTGACCGAGATACCAAAAATCTATGCCCATCTCGAAAACCAGCTGGAAACCCGTTTCGACAAGGACATCAAGGTCCCACCTCTGTTGCGTGTAGGCAGTTGGATCGGCGGTGATCGCGACGGCAACCCGTTCGTGACCCACGACGTCATGCTGGATGCAGTGCAACAACATTCCGCGCTTGCTTTCGAACATTACCTGAAAGACACCCTCCTGCTGGGCAGAAGCCTAAGTCTGACAGACCGTCTGGCGGACATCAGCGACGAACTACGCCAACTTGCCGACATTTCGCCGGACAAGGATCCGGCCCGTGCCGACGAACCATACCGGCGCGCCCTGAACCTGATTTACGCTCGCCTGTCGGTTACATCAAAACAGCTGGGCCACAATATCTTGCATGAAGAACCTTTGGGTCATGCTGTACAGGCATATTCTTCACCCGAGGAATTCATCGCAGACCTGGATGTCCTGATCGATTCATTGTTCAAACACGGCGCGGTCTATCTGGGACGCGGGCGCCTGGCAAACCTGCGTCGTGCCGTGGAAGTGTTCGGCTTTCATCTCGCTCCGCTGGACATGCGCCAGCACAGCGCAATCATCGAGGAGACCGTTAGCGAACTGTTTTCCCGTGGTGGCGGCCAAGCCAACTATCTTGATCTTGATGAAGCTGAACGCTGCAAAGTTCTGTTGTCCGCACTGCAATCTGCAAAAACGCTGCTCGGCGACATCGAACAGTATGGCAGCGTTGCAAAAAGCGAATTGCAGATCATCCAAACAGCCGCACTTATCCACCAGCGATTCGGCCGTGCCGCTTTGCCCAACCACATCATTTCAAAGACTGACGCAGTCAGCGACATGCTGGAACTGGCGTTGGTGCTGCAGCAAGTCGGCCTGCTTGAAGGCAGCAACAAGCTGCACGTCAACATCATCCCGCTGTTCGAAACTATCGAAGACTTGCGCGGCTGCGGCGTGATCATGAACGAGTTGTTCTCCATCCCCTGGTACAGAAAACTGCTGGAGAGCCGGGGAAATACGCAAGAGGTGATGCTGGGCTACTCCGACAGCAACAAAGACGGCGGCTACCTGACTGCCAACTGGGAACTTTACAAAGCCGAACTGGAGCTTGTGGAAGTATTCGAAAAACATGGTATCGAACTGCGCCTGTTCCATGGGCGCGGCGGCACTGTCGGTCGCGGGGGCGGCCCGAGCTACGATGCGATCCTGGCGCAACCCCCGGGCAGCGTAAACGGCCAGATCCGCATCACCGAACAGGGCGAGGTGATCTCCAGCAAATACTCCAATCCGGAGATCGGCCGTCGTAATCTTGAGACGATGATTGCCGCCACTATGGAAGCAACGCTGTTGCATCACCATGGCGCCGACAGTTCGATGCCGGAATACCATCGCATCATGGAGGAATTGAGCCAGGATGCCTTCGCGGCCTATCGCAAGCTGGTATACGAGACACCCGGCTTTACCGAATATTTCTTTGCCGCCACCCCGATACGCGAGATCGCCGAACTCAACATCGGCAGTCGCCCTTCATCACGCAAGGCCTCCGACCGCATCGAGGATTTACGCGCCATCCCCTGGGTATTCAGCTGGGGCCTGAATCGTGTGATGCTGCCGGGATGGCTCGGCTTCGGCTCCGCAGTAAAAAAATTCCTCGAACGCGAAGGTCAACCCGGGCTGGAGCAACTGCAAATCATGTACAAGAAATGGCCCTTCTTCCGCGGACTGATGTCCAACATGGACATGGTGTTATCCAAGACCGACATGGGTATCGCTTCGAGCTATGCGGAACTGGTAAAGGATGTTGAACTTCGTGAGCGTATATTCGGCGCGATCGAGCGCGAATGGGAAGACACGGTAAAAATGCTCTTCAAGGTTACCGGCAATACCTCACTGCTGCAGGATAATCCCATGTTTGCCCGCAGCCTGATGACCCGCACACCCTATATCGATCCGCTCAATCACTTGCAGGTTTCCCTGCTTGACCGGCATCGTGCCGGCGATGACAGCGAACTGGTCAAGCGTGCCATTCACCTCGGCATCAACGGAATTGCCACGGGATTGCGCAACAGCGGATAATTTTACGACTATCGGGGGCACGTCATGCATTTGTTAAAACAGCTGTGTGCAGGATTTATTTTCTGCGTTCTTGTTGCCCCTTTGCTGGTTGGCTGCGCAAGCTCCGTAGGAAGCAAGATCGTCGTTTCATCTGCCAACGTTTCCAAATATGACGCCCTGTCATCCAATGACGCCGTCGCCGCACTCGGCAAGCGCATCGACGATGCAAGAACTGCCAATATGCCTTTCCTCGCCCCCAGTTATTTCAAGGAAGCTGAAGAAATCCATACCGAAGCACAAAAATCATTATCGAAGCAACCCAAGGAAGAACTAGTCGGCAATTTAGCCAAAGCGGATGCACTTCTTGATAAGGGAGTGTCAGTAATGCAAATCGTTCAATCCCGTTTGGCCAGCGAATTACAAGAGAAGGTATATCTGGAAAAATTCAACAGTGCAAAACCTTTCCCGGGAGACTATAAGGATACGATAGATGATCTGTCCGACCTGATCAACATGATAGAACGTGGAAAAGCCGACGATATCGAAAAAGACCGGACAAAACTGCTCAAAAGCATGCAGGCACTGGTTATCAGGACAGTTCAATACAACACACTTCACGATGCCGAATTGATCAACGAGGACACAAATAAAAAAAATGGCGAGAAACTGGCTCCCGCCACATTCGCAATAGCGTTAAGCGCCTATCAGGATGCCATAGCGCGCATCGCGCAAAATCCGCATGATGAAACCGCGGTAGCACAAGCCGGAAAGGACGCCCTGTTTGCCGCCAATCATGCAAAACATGTCACGGAACGCGTCATCTTCCTGCAAGGCAAACTCAAGGAATCCATTGAGAATATCGTAATCGATGAAGAGAAACGCCTGCTTGATATCTCTACCGCTCTGGATCACGGTGACGTGCGTGACCAACCGGTAGGCAAGCAGGCTGAAGAACTCGCCCAAACAGCCAAGCTCCTGGCAATGGAAAAGCAAAAGGCCAACTTGGCTATTGTGTCATCCAATGAGCAGTTCAAAGCGCTCGAACTTCGTTTGAAGGAATCAAAGGAGCTATTGGAAAGTCGCGGAATACAGATTGAGACGCTACACCGGCAGATTGCTGCGCTTGAAGAGACAGCAAAAAACACCGGCGCAGCTTTGCAGGAATCATCGCAAAATAGTGGGGATTCACCAGTGCTTGCCGAGCAGCCTCAATAAGAACTATCGCGCGTATCTCTCCCCGCTCAGGTTGCTTCACCACCTGAAATCCTAGATAATTCGCCGCTACCGGGCCGCATCTGGACGATGCGGCGTTTAAAAATCGGAGCCGATCCCTACCCACATGAATATTCAGTTCCAGCGCGCAGTCGATCGATATTTGGGCGTGCCGATTTGCGCGTTGTTCTCACTGGTAAATCGCATTCTGCCGAACAAACCTGACGGTACGCCCCCAAAAAAAATCCTGATCATTCTACTGTCTGAAATGGGCAGTCTGGTACTGGCGCAGCCGATGCTGTCGCGTCTCAGGCAACAATATCCAGAAGCTTCCCTGCACTTTCTGATGTTTGGAAAAAACCGCGAGGTACTCGACATGCTGGGTATGGTCCCGCCCGAGAATGTGATGACGCTGGACGACAAATCGCTGAAAGGCTTGGTTGGCGATAGCCTTAAGGCGATACGCACGATGCGCAAGCTCAAGATCGACGCGGTGATCGACTGCGAACTGTTCGCACGCATCAGCAACATCTTCTCCTACCTTTCCGGCGCACCGTTGCGTGTGGGCTTCCATCCACACACACAGGAAGGCCTGTACCGCGGATCCTTTCTGTCACGTCCGGTTATGTACAACCCCTACCGGCATCTGACCGAACAATTCCTGACGCTGGCAGCGGCACTGGAATCCACCACCGACCCGATCGCCAAGATTCTGCCCGAGCCATACACCGGCAAGACACCGAGGCTGGAATTTACCGTTGAAGAGCTCGAACAAGTCACCAAGGAGTTGCACAATTTCTATCCGACAATCAAGGATAAAAAACTGGTGCTGATCTACCCCAGTGGCGGGATATTGCCGATACGTGCCTGGCCATTACAAAGTTATTTCAAGCTGGCCAAAACGCTGCTCGACGAAGGCTACGCAGTCGGCGTCATCGGCATGAAAGATGACCGCGAAATTTCGCAAAAAGTTGTCGATCACTGCAAAGATCCCCACTGCATCAACCTGGCGGGCTACACCCGTTCGGTGCGCCACTTGCTGGCGGTATTCCATCGCGCCTCGCTGCTGGTCACCAACGATGGCGGGCCGGGACAATTTGCCGCACTCACACCGCAACTGCCCACGATCATTTTCTTCGGCCCGGAAACACCGGTGTTGTACAAATCGCTGGGTGACAACTCCTACTGCTTTCACCACCAGTTGCCCTGCTCGCCCTGCCTCACCGCCTATAATCACCGCACCTCTCCTTGCGACGGAGACAACCAATGCCTGAAACAGATCAGTATAGAGCAAGTACTGGCCAAGGCACACGAAATGCTGTTACCCAAAACCGTATGATCAACTGGCTATTCCGCAAACGCTTCTTCAAATTCGGCACCGTCGGCGCATCTGGCGTCGTCGTCAATCTTGCAGTGTTGTATGTTTGCCAGGAATTCGTCTTCGGCGGCATCGAGACACCCGCGATCCGATTGAATCTCTCGCTGGCAGTAGCGATTTTCTTTGCCACCATGAACAATTTCTACTGGAACCTTCACTGGACCTGGAGCGACCGCCACCATCGTCCAGACAAGCACCTGCTTCTCCACTTTGGCCAGTATGCGTTAGCCTGCTGGATCGGGACCGGGTTGCAGTTCCTGTTGACCAATCTGCTCACCTTGTATTTTCATTATCTTGCTGCCAATGCAGCGGCCATCGTGATTGCCAGCCTGTTCAACTTCATGGCAAATAATCTCTGGACCTTCCGTAGCCACCAACCGGTGGACGAGATCGCCTTGCCCATCATTCCCGAGCCTGATGATAAGCAAGAACGAGGAAAAGGTTCCTCAGCCAATGAAAGAAACTGAGCGGCTGCGCCTTGGCTGGTATGCGCTGGCCTGTATGCTGGCTGTGTTCACGTATTTTTACGGCCTTGGTAGCGAACACATTCCCAAGAACGGCGACGAATATCCCTACGCGCACATCGTACGTCTGACTGCCGCAAGCGGGAACCTGCTGCCACTGCAATCGCAGATGGACAACATGCGCAATACCAAGCCGCCGCTGTTGTTCTGGCAGGGTATTATCACCACAGGTTGGGGCGCTGACTGGGATCGCTGGAAGCTGCGCTACCCGAACGTACTCTACACGCTGCTGACGGCGGTGATGCTTTTCATGCTGGGTCGCAAATTGACGGGAAACATTGAAACGGGCTTCATTGCCGCCCTGACCTGGCTGGCTTTTTTTACCACCTATCGTTTCGGCAGGCCGTTCCTGACCAATTCACCTGAAGTTTTCTGGCTGTTCACACCTTTCTTTGTCCTGCTTTACTGGCAGCAGACATTCGCGTCACGATTCAAAGTGCCGCTACTGTTCGGCATAGTCATTGGAATCGGTTTTTTATATAAGTCGTTCGCCTTGGGATTGCCGATGACATTAGGCCTTGCCGGATGGTATCTGCACCAGCGCGACTATCACATAAATCAATTCTTTAAGCGGGATGCGCTCAAGGTCGCAATCGCGATTGCCGTTGCCGTCGGCATATTCTCATTATGGTTCGTGGTCGATCCAGACCCGTCCGCAGTGTGGGGGGAATTCATCGTTGGTGAGAACGTCGGCAAGTTCGATCCGCACGGCCCGAGCTATGTAGAAAAACTTTTGTGGAGTAGCTCCAGCATCTGGAGCTTCACCGCCGCTTTCCTGACCAATCCGGGGCTTCTCACATTTCCTGTCGTGGCAATGTTCATCCTTGCTTACAAGCGGCGCCGGGAATTAAGCAACACGGAAAAATTATTGCTTATTCTGATTGCCGCTTTCTTCGTAAGCTTCGCATTGCCCAGCCAGCGATCCGGACGCTACCTGCTGGCAGCAATGCCCGCGGTGGCACTGCTATGCGCGCTGAACTGGCAGCGGATCAGCCGCAAGGCGTTTGTTGCAACGCTGGTTTTTGCCGGAATGATCATGGCGGGGACGGCATATCTCGCGCTGCGACTTAAAATCGAGATACCCGCCTCGAATATCTCATCGGTTCAACCACATCCCTTTTCGTTCTGGCTACTGCATATAGTCACGGCAATTCTTATCCTTTCAGCCCTTTTCAAGCAGAACTTAACCCGTCACGCCGTAAATGTAGTGGCCTTACTCGTGCTGCTGAGCCTCGCCACCTTTCTGAAACCGTTCGACGGCCCGCTGGGGAATTTTTCTTCAGAGACACAGCGTTATGCGCAAGGGAAAAAAGTGTGGGTACCCTGCAATTTTCGCGCAAAAGATGAAGGCCATCGCTTTGAGCTGCCTGGCGCAGATGTGCATGGCTATGCAGAATTCCAGAATCTATCCACGACAGACTTGGCCTCGCGCTACCCGCTGTTCGCCGTACGCTTACCGCTTCGCGATGACCCGCGACAAGCCTGCACAGAATGCAAGATCATTGGCCAGCGCATAGTGATACGCGACCGGCAAAGCACAGATGAAGTAAATGAAATGTTGCTCGAAGGGAAAGTGCTGCAGACTCTGTTTTCCCGTGAAGTATTGATGGCTTCACCGGGAACAGATACTCCGGCAGCCCATGAATCTGCTGCACAGGAATGCAGATAATGAAAATCACTCGTCATAGGTTGATGCTCGCGCTTATCTCACTCGCTTTTGGGGTGGCGTTCTACAAAGCATCCGTTATTCCCGAACCCGCCGCCTTTCAGTGGCCCGCTATGGAGCTTGAGCAGGGCAACGGAGCAGCCCAGATAAGCAGCCGCTTCGTTTCATCTAGCCAGAACATCTCGACCCATGCCGCATCCCTGATCGAATTAAGCGATGGTCGCATCCGGGCATTCTGGTTTGCAGGTAGCCGCGAAGGTGCGGAGGACGTGGAAATACGTACAGCCGTTCTTGATCCGGCGTCCAACAAATGGGGAAATGAAACTGCCATCGCCGATCGGCACAGCACACAGCAATCGCTGTTGCGCTTCGTCAAGAAAATCGGAAACCCTGTGCCAGCCAGGCTTGGCGACGGCACACTGCAACTTTTCTACGTCACTGTCTCCGTGGGCGGCTGGGCTGGCAGTTCAATTACGTTCATGACGTCTGATGACGATGGTGAGACATGGTCACCTGCACGCCGATTGGTCACTTCACCGTTCATCAATATCAGCACACTGGTGAAAGGCACACCGTTCAAGTACGCTGACGGGAGCCTCGGACTGCCTGTCTATCACGAGTTCCTGGGCAAGTTCAGCGAGCTGCTCCGTATCGCACCAGGCGGTGACATCATCGACAAGCAACGTCTCAGCGACGGCAAGCTAGGCATTCAACCTGTAATATTGATAAAAAATCCCGAGCAGGCAATGATCCTGATGCGCCATGTCGGGCCTGCGCCCAAACGCGTGATTGCTGCCACAACCGTTAACGCAGGGAAGCGCTGGAACGATCCGGAAAAAACCGAACTGGCAAATCCGGATGCGGCGATCACAGGTGTGGCGCGAACCGATGGTCGCCTGCTGGTCGCACTGAACGACACCGAAAGCAACCGGGAAGTATTATCGCTGGTCGCGTCAAACGATGGCGGCGCAAGCTGGCAGAAAGTTTACACGCTTGAAGACCAGCGCAGCCAAACACCTTCTCCGGCGAGCTATATCATTACCGCTGCACTTCTTGCGCGTGAAACAGACAATAGCATTCTCAATCCTGCCCTTTTCGCAAACACCGCGCTGGATAACCAGTGTTCAGGAGAACATTGCCGTTTTGAATTCTCCTACCCTTATATGATACAGGCACACAACGGCGAATTTCACCTTGTCTACACCTGGAACCGCAGTTTCATCAAACATGTCCGATTCACCCGGGCATGGCTGGATCAACGCATGAAAGCAAACCAACATGCCCAACTTGACTGACTTGACCGGGCTGGCCAGCTCAGCCAGCGCCATTATCACTGCACTGGCAATGATACCGGCCGTCGCACAGCTGCCCAATAAGCACCTGTCGGCCACTCTCTCGGCAGCATTTGTTCTGGTGCTGCTTCCATTCGGCGAACTTCCGCTGGCCGGATATCTTCGTGGCGTAACAGGGGATCTCAGCATCACCACGATGGTGCTACTGTGGCATGTACTACTCAAGACTTCGAAACTGTTCGTGATAGATGTGCAACAACGCAACGAACTGATGATGACCGTCGCCGGCGTCGCCCTCATCTTCTATCCCTTTGCTCTCGGCATCAGCCTGGAAGATCCCTATAGAACCGGATACGGCAATCCGTTACTCATCGTTACACTGCTGGTGGTGGCCTTGGTGGCAACGTTCAGGAAATCAACCCTGATTGCACTTTGTACCACACTCGCCGTTCTCGCATGGTCTATCGGCTGGTACGAATCAACTAACCTGTGGGACTACCTGATTGACCCGTTTATTTCAATCTACGCGATTTGGATATTCATAGCAGCCAAATTGAAGTCCCGTTTTAGCGTCTCAAAACAGTAACCAAAACCCCTGTTAAGAGTTGCGTATGAATATCTCTGCAAACCTGACTAACGCTGCTGCATAAGCATCCAAAGCACTGGCGGCTGGCATATTCTGCACAGCCACAGCGGGCTGAAATCTCCTGTTCACTCAGGCGTTACCGTTTGAGACCGGTCTATGACTTCTGTTGTTTCAATGGTAACCGTTCCGTTATGATGGTCGTATCCTGGCTGATCATCAAGGTGGTGACACAATATGTCTTTCGTATCCAAACTGTTTGAAGGCAAGCCTGACCACCCGATGTTCGATGTGGCTGAGGCGAAGATGCTGCTCGCCAAATTGCCAAATAATGACGCTCTCAAGGCACTGGGTGAAATCACAGCGTGGCTGGTTTCAGTAAGGGATGCTTCAGGCTTCAAGCCGGAACTGCATGCCGAAATCATCATGCTGCTTGACGAAACAGGGCAACCCCACATCTCCGAGCTTTTGAAGCTCTATCTGGGCGAGCCACATCTTCAGGATTTTGAAGGCTTGCATCTGTGGCATGGCCTGCATGACTTCATCAAATCGCTGTCTGACGCCTACAACGTGTGCCTGCAAGAACTTCGACAAGTTGAAAAGCCCTCTGCTGCACTCGAAGAGCGCTTGCCAATCATTTGCGTCAGGGCAATCCGTGCCGTCGCAGACCAAATGAAGATCGAGTTGATGCATTACGTGGATATAGAACAGGTTAGCTGGAAGCGATTATTCGATAGCTATAAATTCGCGGCACAAAATCAGATTGATGAGCAACTCGTATTCGCCTATCCCAGACAATCCCTGCACATCAGTCCGCTGCGTGAATTGCTTCGGGCGTTGATGTTACATGTATCATCCCCTTCCACGCTATCCCAGGATCAGATTGAGCTGTGCTCCCGCATCTCAACCCGCATGGCGAATTCTTTCGATTTTAAAGACGGCTCCGATCCTGATTGCCCATATTACATAGATCTGGACAAGCCGTGTGCACCCGAGCACGTATTGCCAAATCTGCAACGGACAGCATCGATGCGTTTCTTCGGTGCGACACAGTCCATTCCAAAAATATCGGCCATCATAAGCCAGCACACGCATGACATGATCCAGCAGGAGCAACGCTTCGGCAATGAATTTTCACCAACCGGAAAACTCACTGTACTAAGACATTTGCTGTTGTATTGGAGCAAGGACACTCCGCACCGTCATCAGGAGCGAAGGGCTATCAACACCACTATCGAGGTGGTTCACAGCTTCAGTGCTATCAGCAAGTTGGTGACGCGTGTCGATATCGACAATGCGAAAAACCTTTCTGAAGATGATGCAGCTGAATTGAAGGAACGTTCGGCTATCAATCTCACCGCAGTCGTCGACGATGCCGATTACGCCACAGAAAAATGGCCCATAACGGATATAAGCCTGGCCGGTTTGGGCGGAGTGATCCCAAAAAGTGCAGGACTCTGGGTGAAGATTGGGGACCTGTGCGGCCTCAAGCCTGAAAACAGCCCTCACTGGTGGGTGGGAACAATACGCAGGCTACACACAGACTCAACAGGAATAGTTCATTTCGGCATCGAGATACTGGCGAAGAAACCACTATCGGTATGGCTGCGTACACTGGGCAAGGGCACGGAAAATATTTCCGCTTGGGAATCTAGTTCAGGCTCCTTCGACTACGACTACCTGACAGTGATTCTGCTGCCGGATTTGAACAATTCCTATGCGAATGCCATGATACTGATGGAATCGGGCGGGTATATTCCCGAGGCTATTTACGAGGTCATGCTGGGTGAACAAAGCCGCAATATCAAGCTGACCGGATTGCTGGAAGAAGGAGAAGATTTCGAACAGATCAGCTTCACCTGGATGAATTGATCTCGTCTGTCCCACCTTTGTGATGAATAGCACAGACGCCATCATGGCATTTCGCTATCTTGCTCACCTCACCAACCGAACAGAGGATTCTCAACATGAAGTCAAACAAGTTTGCCAAACTCGCATTACTGCTCTGGATCGCTACCATTACAGTATTTGCATGGTTCTTTATTCGCGGCAACACCACCGAAGGCACTGATGGCAGGACCGCCATCGTATTGCAGCCCGCAGAACGTGATCTGGTGCTGACTGAAATGCGCGGCCTGCTGGTGGCAACACAGGGAATTCTGGAAGGAGCGAACAATAACGATCCGCAAAAAACCAGCAAAGCCGCTGCAAGCGCGGGCATGGCTGCTGCCGCAGATGTCAATCCGGCTCTGATGGCAAAGCTGCCGCTGGAATTCAAACAACTCGGTATGAGTGTTCATCACGATATGGACGAAATCGCCAAGGCTGCGTCAGAAGGAAAGTCGTCTGCCGAGATACTCAAAATGACCTCCAGCACGATGACGAAATGTATTGCCTGCCACTCTACCTGGCAACTCAAGTCTGTTAACTAAAGGCAAAGGAAGTTTTGTTGCTTTGACGGTATTGGGGCTACTTCAGAGAGGCTCGATTTGCACAGCCAGCCCCAATCCCTTCCACTGCTTGACCTCTGCCTGGAGCGCGTCCTCGGTCAGGGGATTTTGCGCCAGCCAGTCCGCGTCGATTGCGATATGAAATTTGGTGCCGCTAAAACGGACTTTCATGGCCGGCAATTCAATATCACTACGGTTGCGGTAAAACAGCACCGCCAGGCGGAGACTCATTGCAAGCACACTATCTTCCTCGCCGCTTAATACTCCCTGCAGTTTTTTGATGTTGCCGCGATGTGCCAAAGCCAGCAGGCTCAAACGCATCTGTTCCTTTTTGGAAAACCCGGGCATATCGGCGTTGGCAAGAATGTAGGCAGTGTGTTTGTGATAGCCGCTATGCGCCACGCGGATACCAATACCATGTAAATTGGCGACCCAGCCTAAAATCTGGAGTGCAGACTCGCTGGCCTCCTCTCCCAAAAACTGGCGCGCCAGCATATTGGAAAATATTGTCACACGTTCGACCTGTTTATAGTCAACGCTGTAACGGCGCATGAAGTTCTGTACTGTTACATCTCGCATGTCGTTGTTGTGGAAACGTCCCCACAGGTCGTACAACACGCCCTCGCGCAATGCACTGATTGCGGGCTGCATCGTATCGATTTCAAGCTCACGGAATGCCGCATACATGATGGCAAAGCCGCCAGGAAGCGTGGCTGCACGATCAGGACGCAAACCGGGCAATTCAATCTTGCTTACATCGCCTTCCTTGAGCAACTGCTCGCGCAGCCGCTCCAGACCTTCGCGGGTGATGCCGCCCTGGCTGTAACCGTTAGACTCCAGTATCTCCGCAATAGATTTGGCCGTCCCTGATGAACCGAGGGCATACTGCCATTCGCCACGGTAGTCTGATGAAATGGATTGCACCTCGCTACGCGCAGCGCGCTCTGCTTTTTCCAGTTTGCGCTGGGTAAGCTTCCCATCGGGGAAATAAAGGGCACTGTAACTGACGCAGCCCATGTACAGGCTTTCCATCTTGAGCGGATTGAGGCCGTTTCCTACGATAAATTCGGTAGATCCGCCGCCGATATCCATCACCAGCATGTTGCCATCCAATTTGGGCATGCCATGCGCGACGCCAAGATAGATCAGTCGCGCTTCCTCAAGTCCCGAGATAACCTCGATGGGGAACCCCAGCACATGCTCCGCCTGCGCAATGAAATCCGCGGCATTCTTTGCGACCCGCAGGGAATTGGTACCAACCGCGCGCACCGCCATCTTTGGCAGATCCCGCAGTCTTTCGGCAAATCTGCCAAGAGCCTCAAAGGCGCGCTGCTGGGCAGCGGCATCAAGAAATTTTTCCTCAGTCAGCCCCTCGGCCAGCCTCACCGGCTCGCGCAGGCCGTCCAGCATGTAAAGCTGCTCACCTTCCACACGCGCAACCTGCAATCGAAAACTGTTCGATCCAAGGTCAACCGCCGCGAGGATGGGTTGCTGCTGCACTATTGCCGGATTTCCCTGTCAATTTCGTCCACAGTGATGTGGCGAACGTCGCGGCCTTTGACCATATAGATGACGTACTCGGACATGTTCTTGGCATGGTCGCCGATGCGCTCGATCGCTTTTGCTACAAACAGGATTTCCAGCGATGTCGAGATTGTGCGCGGGTCTTCCATCATGAAGGTGATCAGATAACGCATGATTGCGCGGAATTCCTCGTCCACCTGATCGTCCTGACGCACCACTTGCGCAGCCATCACAACATCGAGACGCGCAAAAGCGTCCAGCGACTTGCGCAGCATGTCCAGCGCGAGATCGGCCGCATGCTTGATTTCCTGATAGCGCGGGATCGCCAACCCCTTCTTCTGGGAAAGCAATTTAGCCATGCGCGCAATCTTCTCCGCCTCGTCGCCGATACGCTCCAGGTCGGTGATGGTCTTGACTACAGTCATGATCAGCCGCAGATCTCCCGCAGCGGGTTGGCGGCGTGCGATAAACTGGCTGCATGATTCGTCAATTTTCACTTCCATTGCATTGACGCGGTGATCATCACTGATCACCTTGGTCATCAGTGCCACATCGCCACTGATCAGCGACTCGACCGCACTCTTGATCTGGCTCTCCACCAGACCGCCCATCTGCAAAACATTGGCACGTATGGCTTCCAGGTCGGCGTCGAACTGTCGGGAAATATGATCACTACTGCTCATGGTGAAATCCTCAGGTTAAAACAACTGCACAGTATAAAAAAATAATATGACAATGTGATGACAGGTATTTTATGCCTGCATCGTCTTCACACCTTCGGGTGTGCCAAGCAACAGCACGTCGGCCGGCCGGCGTGCAAACAGGCCGTTCGTCACAACACCGGCGATATGATCCAGCGCGGACTCAAGTTCTACCGGATTCATGATCTGGAGGCCCATCACGTCGATGATGATATTGCCGTTGTCGGTCGTGAATCCCTCGCGCAACTTTGGCTGCCCACCCAGTGCCGCAAGCTGGCGCGCCACGGAACTGCGTGCCATCGGAATCACCTCGACCGGCAACGGGAATTTGCCCAATACGTCCACCAGCTTGCTGGCATCGCATACGCAGATGAATTTCTTGCTCGCAGCGGCAACGATCTTTTCGCGGGTCAACGCACCGCCGCCTCCCTTGACCATATGCATGTGACGCGTAATCTCGTCGGCACCGTCCACGTAAACAGGCAGGTCACCCGCCTCGTTCAACGACAAAACCTCGATACCATGGCCTTGCAGGCGCTTGGCAGAAGCCTCGGAACTGGCTACCGCACCGCGTATCTGGCTTTTTATTTTTGCCAGTTCATCGATAAAAAAATTGGCAGTGGAACCGGTGCCCACCCCGACGATGCAATTTGCCGGAACATATTCGATCGCCGCCTTCGCCACTGCCTGCTTCAATTCGTCTTGACTCATCATGGTGCAATTCCTTATCAACTATTTATATTTCATTGCGTGATTATCGCAGGAAATCGACTGTTATTGGGTGGTTATGCGGGAAACATAGGCTTTGAATCCTGCTTGCCATGCATGCCCTCATGAAGGTACCCGATGTTATGTTATGCTCATTCATACAGTGTTACAAATGATGTTCAATGCGGTATCTACTTTACCTCCTGCTCCTGCTTCCGGCACTCGCCCTTGCGCAAAAAGATGCCTCGAGCCCTGATTCAGAAACGGTTTCAGAGCTTTTTTCATCTTTCGGTATCGGCCCATCCAATGGCCCCGCCAACTACGATGATGATTTTATCGCCGCCACAGATGCTTTTCTGGCCGGTGATGCGACAAAGCTTGCCCGTCATGCGCTAAAGCTGAAGAACACACCGCTGGATGTTTATGCAACTTATTACCAGTTGCGCCTGAATCTGGAGAATGCCGCCACCGGAGAAATCGCCACTTTTTTTCTGCGTCCCGAAGATACTCCCCTGATAGACCAATTGCGGAACGAATGGCTTAAATTCCTGGGTAAGAATGGCAGATGGGATGAATTCGACGCAGCGATGCCACACCTGATCGACAAGGACACAGAGCTGACTTGTTTCCAATTGCAGTCCCTTGGGCGAACCAATTATCTTCTTTCACTGCGCGATGCGCGCAAGCTCTGGTTCGACGGCAACACCCTGCCGGAGAATTGCGGCACGCTGTTCGATTCGGCGCAGGACATCGGTATCATTTCCCGCCAGGACATACGCAACCGAATACGCTTGGCACTGGAATTGAACAACGTGACGCTGGCATCATTCCTCATGGAAAAACTGGGAGGCAATAGCAAAAAACTTGCAGGTGAATTGATCAGCGCTTCCACAGACCCGGAGCGATACCTGAACAGACAACCCCTATCCAATCCTAACGAAGACCGGCGTACCCTCCTGTTGTTTGCACTGCACCGGCTGGCAAAACAGGATTCCGCGAAGGCATCTTCCCGCTGGTCCAAAATCTCAACTTACTTCCCCAAAGAAGAGCAGCAATACTTTTACGGCTGGCTCGGCTACGAAGCAGCACGCAACCTCGATAGCCGCTCGCTGGAATGGTACAAAAAAGGCGGTGGTGCACCGTTGCAGCAACGGCAGCTTGAGTGGCGGGTACGCGCCGCTTTGCGGAATCAAGACTGGCCGGAAGTCCTGGGGGCAATCGAGATGATGCCAGACCCGCTCCGGAGCGATCCTGCATGGCGATATTGGAAAGCACGTGCGCTGAAAGAGACAGGCAGATCACTGGAGGCTAGAGCGCTGTTCGCGCCGCTGAGCAGCGAATATCATTTCTACGGACAACTCGCGGAAGACGAGCTGGATAACTCGCCGGTACTGAGCGAGCATCAGAGCACCTTCAAGCCCAGCGAACACTCAATCACCGAGGTGGCTGCTCGCCCGAACGTGCAGCGTACCATCGCGCTTTACCGCAACGGATTGCGCAGCGAAGCACTGGAAGAATGGCGCTGGGTAGTACGCGGCATGAATGACCGCGAGTTACTTGCCGCTGCCGAGGTCGCGCGGCGCAATGAGATGTACGACCGTGCCATTGGCGCGGCGGACCTTACGATCAACCTGCATGATTTCAGTCTCCGCTACCTCGCGCCTTACCGTGATGTGCTGCAGTCGCACCTGCGCGAGAACGATCTCGACGAAGCATGGGTATATGGTCTGATGCGCCAGGAAAGCCGTTTCGCCCACGCGGCAAAATCAGAGGTCGGCGCAGCGGGACTGATGCAGATCATGCCCAGCACTGCACGCTGGGTAGCCAACAAGCTCGGTTTGAAAAATTATAAAAAAGCCCTGCTGCACGATCTGGATGTCAACCTGCGACTCGGCACTTATTACATGAAGACGGTATTATCACAGTCTGGCAACAACCCCGTGCTGGCCTCGGCAGCATACAATGCCGGGCCGATGCGGGCGCTGCAGTGGCGTGCCGACGAAGCGCTGGAAGGTGCGATCTACGCCGAAAGTATTCCTTTTGAAGAAACCAGGGAGTATGTAAAAAAAGTGATGAGCAATACCGTGTATTACGCGGAGCAGTTCGGAAAAATGCCGGGCTCTCTCAAACAGAGACTGGGCTTCGTCCCGGGAAAATCAAACAAGGATAGCGCCAAACCCAATGTCCCCTGAAGCAAAAATTTATTGTGTCGGCGGTGCAGTACGGGATCGCCTGCTCGGACTGCCGGTACAGGACCGCGACTGGGTCGTGGTGGGCAGCACACCCGAGGCGATGGCCGCGCAAGGATACAAGCCGGTGGGCAAGGATTTCCCTGTTTTCCTCCACCCGGAATCGCATGAGGAATATGCACTTGCGCGCACCGAACGCAAAACCGCTCGCGGCTATCAGGGGTTCGCGGTGTATGCCGCACCGGATGTAACGCTGGAACAGGATCTGCTGCGCCGCGACTTCACCGTCAATGCCATCGCAGAGGATAGCGACGGCAGGCTGATCGACCCCTATAACGGTGTTGCCGACCTGCGCGCCGGAATCCTGCGCCACGTCAGCCCCGCTTTCGCCGAAGACCCGGTGCGTATCCTCCGTGCCGGGCGGTTTGCGGCCCGCTTCGGATTCAGCATCGCACCTGAGACACTGGCGCTGATGCGCGAGATGGTGAATAACGGCGAAGTCGATGCCCTGGTTGCGGAACGCGTGTGGCAGGAACTAGCACGCGGCCTGATGGAGGAAAAACCATCGCGCTTTTTTGAGACACTGCGCAGTTGCGGGGCACTGAAGAAAATACTTCCCGAAGTAGATGCGCTGTTCGGCGTGCCACAACCGGTACACTATCATCCGGAAATCGACTGCGGCATCCATACGCTGATGGTAGTGGACGATTCCGCACGGCAAGGCTACGCGCTGGAAGTACGCTATGCCGCGCTGACACACGATCTGGGCAAGGCAACCACGCCCGAAGATACGCTACCGCGTCATATCGGACACGAAATGCGCAGCGTCGACCTGGTGAGAAAAATGTCCGAGCGCCTGCGCGCCTCCGGCGAATGCCGCGACCTTGCTTTGCTGGTCGCGCGTTTCCACGGCAACATTCACCGCGCAAAGGAATTGCGCGCCGACACGGTGATCAAATTATTCCAGACTGCGGACGCATGGCGCAGGCCGGAACGCTTTGAACAGATGCTGCAGGCCTGCTCCTCCGACGCACGCGGCCGCACCGGTCACGAAAACGATGCCTATCCCCAGGCGGATTATTTATCAAGACTGCTGAGTGTTGCGCGTGCTGTGGATGCGGGTGCGATCGCAAAACAGTGCGCCGATCCGGGCGATATACCCGAAAAGATCCGGCAGGCCCGCATCGATTCCCTGGCCGGCTTGATCAAGGAAAAATCCGGCGCTTCCTGAACGGTCTATTCCGCCATCGCCTTCCCGGAAAATATCACCCCGGTCAGTTGATCCGTTGCAGTTTGTCGCGCAATTCTGCAGGCACATCCTGAATCAGCATCACGGAAATACTGCCTTCGGCAACGCCGTTGCTCCGCGCGGTCCTGCCGACCAGTGTCGAATTCACCACCTCCGGCGACAGGTTGTACATATTGCCGTTGAAGGGATCGACAACAAACCATCCGATAATCCCGCCAAATAAAATATTGCCGATATACCACCCATTCGCACTCGCAGTGATCTGGATCATCTGGCTCTCAAACCCGTCCTTTGAAATCCTGACCAGGTAAGACTTCTTGCCCCAGTAGCTGCCATCGCTCTTTGCCAGCGTCACGGTGGTGGGCGTTTGCCCCTTGAATACATCCACGCCTTTTTCGTCCGTTACCAGAATGCTCGCATCGCTGGGTGTGCTCATGACGGGAACCAATTGAGTAGGTTGCCCCATGATCGTCGCACAGCCGGAAACAAAAAATGCCAGCGCAGCCGCACTGACATAAAAATATGCCTTCATCATAATTCCCCCCTAATCAGATATATTCGATCACGGGCAGATTATATCCGGCAAGCGATGATGGATTTACAGGATTTGCGCCGCCTCGTCGAACGGCAGGCGCGGATTGCGGTGATGCAACTTGCTGTGGTCGCCATAGCCGAGGTTGATAACAAAGTTGGACTTCACCTTGCCGTCCGGAAAGAATTCCTGATCGACCCTGGCATTGTCGAAACCTGACATCGGCCCCGCATCCAGACCGAGTGCACGTGCGGCGATCAGCAGATAGGCGCCCTGCAGCGTACCGTTGCGAAACGCCGTGGTATCGATCAGCTGCTGGTTGCCGGCGAACCAGGAACGCGCATCGGTATGCAGGAACAGCTTCGGCAATTTTTCGTAGAACTCCATATCGTGCGCGATGATCGCGGTAACGGGCGCGGTGCGGGTCTTCTCACGATTCCCCTCGGACATCAGCGGCAGCAGGCGCTGTTTCGCCTCCGTACTGCGCACGAACACGATGCGTGCGGGGCTGCTGTTGCCACTGGTGGGTGCCCATTTCATCAGGTCATAAATCTGGTGCAGCAGTTCATCGCTGACCGGCTTGTCCAGCCATACGCTATGGGTGTGTGCTTCGCGAAAGATAATATCCAGGCTACGGTCGTCGAGTTGCAAGATTGCTCCTTAAGTTCAAATCCAAAAAACAGTTAATCATGTGGCGGGGCGAGCAGCATTCCCGCACACGCCCAAACTTTCAAAGTAATACTGGTGGCAGGTCGTACACAAAGTACTGGACTTATTTTCGTCCCGCAAATACAGCTTGGTATGCGCATTGCCCATGGTATGAGCCCCGGCATGTTCCATATGGCACGAGGCACATTCGACTGTCGGTTCGTTTGCCGGCCCGAACATTCTGACCTCATCGTTGTCGGGCTTGCCGTTGCCGTTACGGTCAAAAAAGGAAATCACCCTCGTCTTGCCATTCGGCAGCACAAAATTCGGCTTCTCTCCATTTACCGGATAGACCACGCCAACCGGATGATGCGATTCGGGCGAGTCGTAAATCGCACTGAAGTCGCCTGCCCCGCCCGCAGCATCCGCACCGTGACAAGAACGACAACCCATGCTTTCTTCTTTCTTCACGCGCACAACCGTCGATCCCTTCTCGGCTTCGAGCTGAGCCATGTCCGGCATCGCCTCGGTTTTCTGCGCGTAGCCCAAGGTCAGGATACTGACCAGCATGATCGCGGCTATCATCGTAATATTTCTGTAAGCTACTATCATCTTGAGTCTCCTTGAGATGAGGTTTTGCACATCCACTGCAAATCCGACACGACTAGCGCTATGCAGTTCCATTTCTTTGCAGAAAGAAATCGCCAGACCATTTCCCGTTGCGATAATCGATCGTCAATCGCTTCGGCACAAAGGCTTCGGGTTTGACGATGGGGAAATCTTCCACCGGCGGCTCCACCTCGAAATCTTTCACATTGCACGCCTTGGTCATGATCGGGCGAAAACCCACCTTCAACTGCGGCGACACAGATGCAAAATTCGCCGCCTGCGCATCCCTGCCGAAGCGTACTGCCTTGCGAATGAGACAACTGAAATACAACTCCATCTCAACCGGCAACGGTTCGGCCAGTGTCTGCAACTGCCTGTCGGCAGCGTCGCTCCATTCCACCCGCACCTTCCTGCCCAGAATCTCGACTGTCCTTTGCATGATGCCGCCTCCTTGTCGTTGGTGATCGACCCGAGCGTTAACGTTACCCCTCCCGCTTGAATCTGTCCATCTGCCTGTCGTGCAGGCGAGACAATGTCCGCAGCGCGGTTATTGCGGCATAGCATCACACTCACCTTACTTCGTCAGCTTCTGCAATCCGCTTTGGGGATTGTCCCTTGAACGGGTTAAACTGGTTTACAGCACACACAGGACAGCGGGTACTCCCCCGCCAGAGGAACAACACCAAATGAAAGCACTCGTCGTTGCAGCACTGTATAAATTCGTGAAGCTATCCAACTGCGCCGAAATGCGCCCGAAGCTGCAGGCTAAATGCGACGAATTCGGCATCACCGGGACTCTGCTGCTCGCCGAAGAAGGCATCAACGGCACCATCGCCGGCTCCCGCGTGGGCATAGACCGGATACTGGCATGGCTGCGCAACGACCCGCGCCTGGCGGATTTGCCGCACAAGGAATCCAGCGCCGATCATCCGCCGTTCTACCGGATGAAGGTCAAGCTCAAAAAAGAGATCGTCACAATGGGCGTGCCGGATATCGACCCCACCGAGGTGGTCGGGCAATACATCAAACCGGAAGACTGGAACGCGCTGATCAGTGACCCCGATGTGTTGCTGATCGACACGCGTAACGATTACGAAGTGGATGTCGGCACCTTCAAGGGTGCGCTCGATCTGCGCATCACCACCTTTCGCGAATTCCCCGAATACGTCAAAACACATCTCGACCCCCAACAGAAGCCGCGCATCGCCATGTTCTGCACCGGCGGCATACGCTGCGAAAAAGCCTCCGCCTATATGCTCAAGCAGGGATTCCCCGAGGTTTATCACCTGCAGGGCGGTATACTGAAATATCTGGAAAATGTGCCGGCGGAAGATAGTCAGTGGCAGGGCGAATGCTTCGTGTTCGACCAGCGCGTCGCGGTGGGACAGGGTCTGGCGCAGGGACATTACGAACTGTGCTACGGCTGCTCGCGCCCGATCACTGCGGCAGAAAAGGCTTCACCCAAATATCAGGAAGGCGTCTCCTGCCCGAACTGCCACGACAGCCTCACCCCCGAAAAACGTGCCGCCGCACTGGAGCGACACAGGCAGATCGAGCTAGCCAAACAGCGCGGCAAAAAACACCTCGGCGACAAACGCAAAAAATCCGCCAAGGGAGCGGCCAAAATTAAATCCGCGGCTTGATCGCCAAACGGATGCCGTTATCCACCACCGTGATGCCGGTGATATCGATCATCGTCCCGGCAAAGCGCAACTGGTCATCCGCCACGCGGTAGATCGGCTCGTGCTGTACATAGGCGCTGAGCAACACATTCAGCGCAGGACGCAACAACTCGGCGAACTTGGAATTGTCGCCGACCTGTATCTTCTCCAGACGCGTATCCACCAGATACACCGCGCGCTCCTTCACGTCATAGCGCACCCCGCTGGTCAGCTCCACTCCGCCCTTCACCTCGCCGCTCAACATCGAACTGCCGGAAAACGCCGCACTCAAACCGAGCCGATTCTGCGCCGGGATAAAACTCAACTTCGGTGCTTCCACCTGCGCGTTGAACATTCCGTTCTGGATCGACTGCTTCAACGGAAACACCTTGGACAACCGCTCCGTCAACACTCCCTGCCCGACGACATAATCCTTCGGCATCACCGACGCACACGCCACCAGCACACAAGCGCTCAAAACAAAAACAAACCGCCGATAAAATTTAGTCACGAGAACCTCCTGAAATTTATTAAGTGCAAGATCGGCCCGTTGCGCCCACCCCGCCTGATTCGCTATGCCTGCTCTCCACCCTGCTCTGCCTTCTTTTCCAATGAGCGCGAGAGGATTTCGCAATGGATGTCACCGGTAAGCGCGAAGTGCTCATAGGCCGGCACGGGGTTGAGATTGCCGACCTCGTACTTGCCCTCCTCGAAAATCGGCAGTATCACGTAGGTATAGCATTCACCTATTTCCGGCACCTTGCCTGCCGCGTGCAACTGCTCGATCAGCTCGGGCAGGAACCATTCATCCACGATCTCGGTATCCAGCAACTCCCTGAACTGCTCGACAGACTCCGCCACCCGCGTCACCTGCGCCGTGCCGGTGTTGAGCCACCAGATACCGCCGGAATCGGGCTGGAAGAACACATCACCGAGCGCGGTAAACAGCACCGGCACAAAAGGCTCGCGTATCAGCCAGCCCCATGACGTGCCGAGCTGTTGCACCGACTCATCGGAAGGGTTGCAAATGAGTGAAGACCAACCTATAGCCATAAATAACCTGCCTAACAAAATCAAAAATAATCGTGCGCGCAGCGCACACAACACCGCTTTTAAATTTCCCCTGAGCGCCGCCGAGTAGCGCAGACGGGTCAGGAGGTTTCGGCGAGGACTGTCTGAGCGCGTAGCGCGAGTTCCGCAGCCGCCTGACCTGACGAGCAACGCAGGGTACCCAGCAGGGGCGGCAAACCGGGGTCGCCTTTTCTTCGGTTACCTTCTTTTGGCGAAGCAAAAGAAGGTAACTAGCTGTCGGGCTACCCCCGACGGCTTTGCTTTGAAAGCATACGGCGCAATGCTCATTGGTTATTGCGCCCTACGCTTGCTACGCGGGCTTATCGTATGGCACGAACCGCATCACGGATTGACCGCGCATAACTAACCTCCATGCCACATTCAAGAGCAAGCTTAAAAAACTCCTCAGAAGCTTCACTAGGTACTAGATTGTGACTACGCGTAGAAGTTTTAGCTTCTTTTCGTAAGGTTTCAATATCACCACCAGAAACGTACTCACTTGAGTAAGCCTGTGTGCAAAATGCTGAAACTACTTGTTCAGGAAGGTTCGGGCCAAAAATGAAATAGCGTAAATAGGGCAGGAAATTCCCATGACTCAAAATACTCTCTCCGGATGTGCCATTCGATTCAAAAATTGCTTGCCGAGATTTCTTTGAGCCAATATTCAAATCTGGATCTGTAAAATAACGTAATCTAATTTCAGGAACTACCTTGCGACCAAGAATCAACTTAGCAAGTGATCCTGCTGCTGCACAAGACATGCGAAGTACCTCGTGGTCATAGCTGTGCCCAAACGAAATTTTGCTCAATAATTTCGCCTCTTCATCTGTAAGCTCCACTATCGTCGGCAATTTTTTTTGCATAAATTTTCTTGAAAATTATTAGTAATAGCTTAAGTTGGCTACCGCA
>Ga0224495_10000385_pt1 | contig 35659 bp, 25 predicted proteins | sample SF_Jul11_sed_USG_FD_168128 | JGI IMG/M metagenome (GOLD analysis project Ga0224495, IMG submission 168128) | Sediment microbial communities from San Francisco Bay, California, United States - SF_Jul11_sed_USGS_4_1 | ecosystem: Environmental > Aquatic > Marine > Sediment | place: USA: California... | reverse complement strand
GAGGTCATCGCCACGGAATCGATGATGAATCCGCAGGTGAAATATGGCGAGGACGTGATGAGCCGTATCACCTATTGCATGCTCAACCCCTCCACGGGGCTCAAGGAACTGCAGGATACCATCATCGAGGGGCTGAACCGGCTTTCTAAAAACGCCGCAGTGAAGATGGGTTACTCGCAGCAGGACATCAGCGAGATGACCCTGGTGGGAAACTCCGCCATGCATCACATATTGCTTGGGCTCAATCCCGAGTTTATGGGCGCGGCGCCTTTCGCGCCGGTGGTCCACCGCTCGCTGGACATAAAGGCCGACAGGCTGGGGATCCATATTCTGCCTTCAGGGAATATCCACATTCTGCCAATAGAGGCCGGTTTCGTGGGCGCCGACAACGTGGGTTGCCTCATCGCCGACCTGCCCCACGAGCGGGATGAATTCACATTGCTGATTGATATCGGCACCAACGGCGAACTGGTTTTCGGCAACAAGAAGAAGCTTATCTCCTGCTCCACGGCCACCGGGCCGGCGCTGGAGGGCGGCGAAATCTCTTATGGCATCCGCGCCACGGCCGGGGCCATAGAGGATATCCGGATAGATCCGGAAACGCTGGAGGCCAAGTTCAAGGTTATCGGCAGCGACAAATGGAGCGATGGGCAGCGGGACATGCAAGCCAAGGGCATCTGCGGCTCGGCGATCATCGACGGCATTGCGGAGATGTTCAAGGCCGGGATTATCAAGCAGAACGGGCAGTTCAACCCGGACCGCCAGTCACCCCGTTTGCGCAAGGGAAAGTCCAACATGATGGAGTTTGTTATCGCGTGGAAGCACGAGACGTCCATCGAGGAGGATATCACCATAAACGTAAAGGATGTGCGGGCGATCCAGCTGGCCAAGGGCGCATTATATTCCGGATGCCAGATGATGATGCGCAAGCTGGGCGTGGAGAGCTTTGATCGGCTGGCAATAGCCGGCGCCTTCGGAAGCCATGTGGACAAGGAGCAGGCGATGGTGATCGGGATGTATCCTGATTGCGATCTGAACAAAGTGGTGTTCCTGGGCAACGCCGCCGGCGATGGCGCCAGGATCGCGCTGTTGAACGTGGACAAAAGGGCGGAGGCGGACCGGATAGCCCGGAACGTGGAGTATGTGGAACTGGCGCTGGAGGAAGACTTCAACGACAGGTTTGGCGAGGCGATGCACTTTCCACACATGTTCGACAAGTTCCCGCATGTGGAGCATCTGTTCTATACGGCAAAAGCGAAGACCTGAAGTATAATGAACGATAATCACAAATCAACCAAGGAGGGGAAAAAATGAAACAGGGCGATGTGGTTACCTTCTCTGACACCCGTGGAAGAATGAGGGTGAAGTATGTCGGGGAGACGAAAAAGGTGAAAACCAGCAAAGGCTCCGAAGTGACCATCAGCAACGGCGCCGAATACCAATGCACCGAAAAGGAGTATCATTCCGGGCTTTTCGTCCTTATGACTGTGCCCAACGGGGAGCGGACCAGGGTGAAAAGGTCGGAGTTGCAAAAGATTTAAATATACGGCCAGGGGAATAATAGAGTCTGTTGGCGACAGACGATTTTATCACCCGAGGTTGATAATGCCCACTCGGGAGGGAGGGCTGGGCGGTGGCCATTTACGCTGTCTCCGCGAGGCGCGCTTAGGCCTTGGGCGTGAGGTGGCGTGGGTGCGCCTTGCCGCTTCCGGCCGGGCAGGCTTTTGCGCTAAGGTGAGTTATGTTCATGATTATTCCGGTGATGGAGGGCGCCAGGGCGGACTCTGGCGTTAGCGTCACCGAAGCCATAAAAGAGAGCATTCTTAAATTAGGCGCCGATGTGGTGGGCGTTGGGGATATAACCAACGCCACAGGGCGGGGCGGCCTGCCCGAGGAATTAAAACACTACACCCGTGTGATATCCCTTGCCGCCGCCGTGGAAAAATCAGCCTCCAATGGTTCCATGGAATCGTACATGTTTGAATGCGAGGCGGCGGTGAAAAAACTGGATGGAGCGCTGCAAGAGACGGCCAGGCGCATAAAGAGAAGAGGTTACCGCTATCTACTCTTCCCACCGGTGGAGAAATCTATCAAGAAACGGTTTATTTCAGCGCTCTATCGTCTCTTTCCCCACCGAACCGCCGCCACCAGCGCCGGTCTTGGGTGGATCGGCAAAAGCGGCCTTTTGCTGAACCATGAATACGGGCCCAGGCTGGTCTGGGCAACCATCCTCACCGACATGCCGCTGGAGGCCGCTGCCCCCCAGGCCAAAAGCATGTGCGCCGACTGCGACGCCTGCATCACCGCCTGCCCGGCCAAGGCCATCAAGGGGGTATTGTGGGACAGGGGCATGGAAAACAGGCCAATGATCGACATGAGCGCTTGCTCTGAACAGATGATAAAGCTTTCCAGCCAGTATGGGCGACCTGTTTGCGGCGCCTGCCTGGAGGCCTGTTCTCAAAAACTGACCCGCTGAGCAAACCATCGCCCCCGGGTCATCGGCTCATTCATGAACACGTTTCTATCATCAGGTTGGATCGCCTGCGCCTGAGGAATGCAAACGCAGATCCCGCCCAATGAGAGTCGTTGGTCTATTCCTGTACCAAACTGACGACCAGACTTCACAAGCAACTGCGACCGAGCGCAAAAGCCACAGTGCGCATCGCCGGCCATCATTACCTGGTAGCCAGAAGTCCGCGGCGCATTTTGATGGAAGGTTGGGTTGTCATGTAAAGTAACATTACATCACATGGCAATCTGTAATTGCAGGATGTAAAAAAATTCGTGGTGAAATGTTCAAACATAGCGCCACTCCCGCCGGCCTACTGGGAAGCCAGTGGGTAGACAATTTTTCCCTTGAACTTGATTCGAAATCTGTTAATTTGTCATCTGCATTGTTTCGTGACGGGGTTCGAGTTGAGCCGCTCAGCAGTTGCCGTTGCTTGGATAAAACATAGCTATATTTGGAGACTGGAGATGAGGAAGATTATTATCGCCATGGCCGTTTGCGCCGGCGTAGTGGCCAACGGAGAGATTTGTCTGGCGCAAGAGGCAGCGCCGCAGGGACTGAAGATCGGCGGTTTTGTGAACTCTCTTTACGATACCAATATGACCCGCGAAACCTCTTCGTTCTCCATGGACCAGGCGGAGCTGGACATTTCCAGGGAGACGTCCGCTTCCGGATTTTTGTTGAACCTGAACTATCTGGGGGGCCAGGCGGCCACCACGGATGAAGTGGTGGAGCAGGGCTATGTCTGGCTGGCGCTGGGGCAAAGCGCAAGGCTGGCCATGGGAAAATTCAACGCGCCCATCGGGTTCGAATCTGTGGATCCGGTGGATATGTACCAGATCAGCCATGCCATGGTGTACAGCTATGGGCTGCCGACAAACCTGACCGGGTTGAAGTTTTCCATGACAGCCAGTGCGCTGGATCTGGTGCTCTATGTGGTCAACGGCTGGGATCAGCTGGTGGATGACAACAAGGACAAAACATTTGGCGCCAGGGCAGGCTTCAACATTTCCCGCTCCTTTGTCCTCGGGCTGTCAGTGATCGCCGGAGCCGAAGGGCGGGACACAATCGCCGAATCACTGGAATCCCAGGCGCTGGTGAAGGTGAAGACCAACAACCTGATGGTCATAGACCTGGATTTTACGGCCACCCCGGCGGAGGCCACCACCATTGGCGGCGAGTTCAACTTTGGAACATTCTCCAAGCAATCAGCCGTGAAGCAGGGCGATGACGCCTCCTGGTTGGCCTTCATGCTGTTGCTTAACCAGAAGCTTTCCAGCAAATTCGCGCTTACCGCCAGGTATGATTATTTTAACGACAACGACGGCGCCAGGCTTGGCGGCGGGATCAAGGAAAGCCGGCATGCCGCCACCTTGTGCGCCGATTATCTGGCGGCGGAAGGTTTCCGCATCCTGGGCGAGTTTAAATACACCATGTCCAGCAAGAAGGTGTTCACCGACGGCTCTGGCAAGCCGACGGACGCGGAGATGAGCCTGGCGGCGGAGGCGCTGTATAGCTTTTGATCCTCAGGATATGTCAGTGGCCAGGTACGGCCACTGGGTGATAATGGCTTGCTGATTCAGGTGGATACAAGGAAAATCTCCTTCTGATCCTTTATCCCCTTCAGCCGGGCCGAGCCGATGATCTCGAACTTGAAGCTGGACGAAATACTCTCATCGGAGGCCACATTCTGTCGATAATCCTCCGAGCAGAGGATCCGGTCCATCAGCGGCAAGGGGATAGCCGGCGAGTCGAAATCCTCCGGCGTCACCCCCTCTATGCGGAAGGCGATGTTCACGTCGTTGCCATGGATATCCTTGGTGGCGTCGTCGATGGTGTATGTCTTGCCCACATGGATCGCCACCCGGATGTGAATAGGGGGATTGTTGGTCCGCACGTTTCTCTGGCGGATATCCTGCAATATCTGTTTGGCCGCGAACAGGGCGGCGGAGGGCGCTTCAAAGGTGGCAAGGTATCCATCTCCGGTGCTCTTGATGAACCTGGCCTTGTATTGGTTGAACGCCCACTCGCAGAACTCTATCAGCTTCTTCTTCATATGGAAGGCCATCTTGTCATCCGAGTTGGCCATTTCCGACGATTGACAAAGGTCGATCACCAGAATAGCCTCCTGGGTCTCCACCTCATCGATGCTCTGCACGAATGATGAATGGGTATCCAGGCCATCGAAACGTGAAAGATCCACGTCGGCGGCCTCCGGCTGTTCCTCCTGGCCCTCCTGGACCTTCACCACGATGTTGAGAACCTTGCCGGCGTTTATCAGAATTGGAGGCCGCGCCCTGATCCTGTCGCCGATCCGTTTCCACTCCCCCTTTTTGTATATATAAACCCCGTTTGTGCTTTTCAAATCCTCGATGAAAATCCTGGAGTCCTTGTAATGAAGAGACAGATGACTGCTGGAAACCTTGCTGTTGTCCAGCTTAAGGTCCATCTTGCTGGAGCGGCCAAGAAGGATCGGATTCTTCCTGAGGGTGTGCTCGGAAATCTCCTTGGTCTTTGGGTCACTGACCTTAAGTGTCCAGATGACATTCATGATACAATCAAATTTTTACAGAATTATTGAAAAAAACTGAGGTTCTCCCCGTGGCCTTCCTTGGCGCTGCCGCCTTTTATTCAGTCCGGCCATCCAGTCGACGGGGCCAGACGTAATTATATATTATATGCTCTCCGCGGGCTCAAAACCGCCAAAAGAAAAAAATGAGGCCCCACCGGGTTTGTGGATTTGATAATATTTACCGTTAACAACGCCGAGCGGGAAATGAAGGAGTAAAGCCGATGACGAACATGGAAAACAGAAATGAAGGGGAGAACAGGCCGCAATCGGCCCCCCTGTCGATCTGGTTGAGGATCTTTATAGTAATAAATATTATTCTGCTGGCCGGGGGTGCGGCGTGGTGGGCCCAGGATTTTGTGACTCAATCCGCCGCCCAGTCCAAAATCGACGCCATGGAAGACGCCAGAAACATGGCTCAGCTCATAAACGCCAATCCTGCCCCCAGGCAGACAGCGGAGCCGTTTCAGGGGCCTGTAACATATGTGCTGGACGCGTCAGCCAGGGACAAATGGGTGCATTTCAGCTTCGCAAGAATGGCCGCAGCCACCTCCGAAAAAATATCTAGCGGTTCGGATGATTGGGATATTCTCTTTCGGCGGGCAAAAATCCTCACCAATGGCGGGGCCACTGGCAAAAATGGGAAAGCCGAGGTGGCGGTGTTGTTGGGCGCAAAGTTCGAGGAAATGAAAGCTCCTCCGTCGGAAGGGTATTATAAAGACCTGGCTACCGACAATATCCAGGAAAACGTGAATCCGGCGCTGGAGAAGTGGTATGACTACGACTTCTTAACCCACAAATTGCGGGCCAAGAACGCGTTGTATGTGATGAAAACGGCCAGAGGAGAGTTTGTGAAATTCCAACTGTTGAATTACTACTGCGGCGGGGTTTCGGGATGTTACACAATAAAGTACGAGTTCATGGGGAATGAATCCTCCGGCGAGCAATGATTCCTGAAGCGCCAGCTGCGCAATAATAATCAGCTAAGTGACAAGGATACAAGCGATATAAGGTTATCAGTTAGAAATAACCTTAACTATTGCGGATGCCTGAAAAGCATATGTTGTGTAACATGAGCTGACAATAATGAGCAGGCTTCCCTAGCTGCCCGTTTGTGGCCCGCCAGAAGAGACGCCATCATCGCTGGCCATGCTGGTCGGGGGCTCCGGGGTGGCAGATGGGCTTTCTTTTTTTTGCGAGAAAAACTCCGCCAGCTTGCCAATGATCACCTTGAAAGCCCGGAAAATCTTGGGGGTGATCCATAGCGCGAAGATGAAGAAGGCTATCACGAACGCGATGATGACGTATGGGTGGTTGAAAGTGACCCACAAAGCGCCTATGGCCGCCACGTCTTCGGTGATGGAGGCGATCCAGTTCGAAAAAGGCTCCGGCGAGGTGTTGATCATCAATCGCGTGGCTGCCTTTGTGCCATGGGCGGAGGTGGTGATGGCGCCTCCCAGCAAAAACGCGATAAACTGCGCCTCCTGGCTGACCGGGGCCATGGCCTGAGCGGCAATCACGGCGCCGGCGGGGATGCGGATGAAGGAGTGTACCGCGTCCCAGGCTGAATCCACACCAGGGGTTTTGTCCGCGAAAAACTCGACGCAATACATGAACGCGGCGATGGCGATGACTTCCGGGCTCTGCAGGACGGCCAGCTGCTCCGGCAATACCACATGGCCGGTGGCGCCCATTATGCCCAGCACCGCCACAGTGGCGTAAAGATTTATTCCGCAGGTCCAGGCCACGCCCATCGATAGCGCTATATGGTCGACTATGTCCATTGGTCCACCTCCGCGTTTAATACCATATTATGACATTGGACGGACCTGGGGGCCATAATTTAACTCATTACGGCCGTGGCAGGAAGAGAAGGGTGGATGGCAGAGGGCTCAGTCCAGCAGCCGCAACTCGTTGGAGATTTCATCCACATCATCCGCTGGCCGCGGGAAGGGGCCGCTGAGGATTTCGCCGGATTTATGGATCGCCGCGGCGAATCCCTCCGCGGGGGAGTCCATGACCATGCCGTTAACCACCAGCCGCACCACTTCTTCCCATACGCTCTGGTCCACCTGATTGGCGATCGCTTCATCGGCGATGACCCGGACCATCCTCTCGTATAGCGAAACATAGATCAGCACACCGGTTCTGGACTTGGCGCCAGAAACGCGCAGAGAGTGGAATGCGGCCGCCGCTGCCCGTTCCACCTCCATGGTCATTTCAGTTTTGGTGATAAATGGAAGGCGAAGCCAAGGAAACCATGTGGCCAGCGCCGCGCCTGCGGAAAAGGAGACGACGAGAAGAATGAGCGCCACCGGCAAGGAGAGACGGGTGGTCATGAACGGTTGGTCAAAATCGCCAGCGGGGACATCGGCGCCGAAAAGAAGCCATGCCGCCCCCAGCGTGACTATGGCCACCAGGAATCCGAAAATATCCTCGGCCCGGTCATATCTTCCGGATGCGGTGGCGGCAACTGGCACTATCTCGCCGCTGGTCTTCTTCTCTGCGAAGGCTACTGCGTCGCGGATTTTCATCCGGCTTTCTTCCGTGAATGTCTGGCTTGCTGTTTTCATGATTGTCACCAGGATCCGCTGGCGCCGCCGCCACCGGAGGAGCCGCCGCCGAAACCTCCGCCGGAGCCTGAACTGGAGCCGGCGTTTCTGATTATAAAGAAGAGCGCGATGGCCAGCGCCACAATCAGGGCCCAGGCCCAGCCGCTTCTGCCGGTCTTGAAAAGGTTATATATCAGGGCGATCAGGCCGATAACAGAGACGATGACCAATGGCAGAAACCACCAGGGAGCCGTTGGCTTGGGCAGAGCAAGGCCTCGGGCCACGCTGTCCATTCCCCGCACGCCGTCGGATATCCCCAGGCCAAAATCCCCACGCTTGAAGGCTGGCACGATAAGTGTGTCCATCACCTGTTGCATGGCGGAGTCATGTTCATGTCCCCACCCGGCCCCAAGTTCGATGCGGGCCTTGCGATCCCCCCGGGAGACCAGCAGCAACATGCCGTAGTTGCGGTCTTCCGAGCCGATGCCCCAATGGTTGAAAAGCTCCGTGGCGTAGCCCTCCACGGTGTAATTGGCGGCGCCCATGCTGGCCAGGCTGGCTATGGTGACCACATACATCGGGACATTTTCGTTGACCCAGAGGGGAAGGGCGGTTTTGTTGATCGATTGGGCAGTGTTGGCGTCGATCATCTCCGCCATGTCCACGTACCAGTCAGTATCCGCCGGCTTTTGTGGAAACTCCACCGCCCAAACCTGCTGGGCGCAGATAAAGAACGAAATCAGCGCAAGGCTGCGTATGTTGCGATAAATCATCCAACCCCAGAATACATATGGATTACAAATTTGATTAGCTTAACAAGAAAGGGCCGCTGGCGCAACCCAACATCGTCCAAAAGCATGGCGGCAAAAAGGAATTATCATTCTGAAGCAAGCTGTGAAACGCAAAGCGAAAGTCCCCGCTGGCTTGAATGCTTATTGCGGTTATACCTGGTGTTTATCACAGCGCGGTAAAATGCAGACCGAGGCCAAATTGCAGTGATATATCGCTCATTGAAGAGTATGCTCACAATACAACATATATTAGCCATGACGGCTGGATCGATCGGCCGACAAAGTTTATACTTGAAAGAGTAGAGCCGCCTTGCCCGGAGGATGGGGGATTGAAAGGAGCGCGATGACATCAGACGATAAATCCAGTTTGTTGCGCAGATTGATGAGAATGGGCGTCATGCGGTGGACCAGGGTCTATACCCGGCCAGATTGGCGCGGAACGTTCGCTGACATGGGAAAACGCTTGCCATACATCTAGGAGAAATTCATGCTTAGCGCCGATACCGCCGTATGGCCGGGAAAACCATATCCCCTGGGGGCCACCTGGGACGGGGAGGGAGTCAACTTCGCCATCTTTTCTGAAAACGCTCACAAGGTGGAGCTGTGCCTGTTCGACCAAAAGGGAAAGCGCAACGCGGTCACCATTTCGATGCGCTGGCAGACAGATCATATCTGGCACTGCTACCTGCCGGAGGCCGAACCGGGCCTTTTATATGGATACCGGGTTCATGGCGATTACAGGCCTGGCCAAGGGCTACGGTTTAACCCGAACAAATTGCTGCTGGACCCATACGCCAAGGAAATCGCAGGACCCCTGGTGTGGAACGACGCCCTGTTCGGTTATCGTATCGGCCATGGAAAACAGGATCTTTCCTATGACCGGCGCGACAGCGCCCCGTTCATGCCCAAATGCAAGGTTATAGACCCTGCCTTCACATGGCCCGACGACAAGCCGCTGAAAACACCATGGCATGACACTGTCATCTATGAGCTTCATGTTAAGGGCTTCACCATGACTCATCCGGAGGTGCCCAAGGCGTTGCGGGGAACCTTCGCCGGCCTGGCCGCGGCGCCGGTGATAGATCATTTCAAGCGCCTTGGCGTCACGGCTGTGGAGCTTCTTCCGGTCCACTGTTTCCTGGACGACCGTCATCTGGTGGACCGGGGCCTGCGCAATTATTGGGGTTACAACTCTATCGGTTATTTTGCGCCGGACAACCGCTACTTCGCCTCAAGTCGAGTGTCCGAGTTCAAGACGATGGTCAAGCGCCTCCACTCGGCCGGCATAGAGGTGATCCTGGACGTGGTGTATAACCACACCGCCGAGGGCAACCACCTGGGGCCCACCCTCTCACTTCGTGGGATAGACAACCAGGCTTATTACCGGGCCGTCCAGGAGGATCCGCGCTATTACATGGATTTCACCGGGTGCGGCAATACGCTGAACATGACCCATCCCAGGGTGCTGCAACTGATCATGGACAGCCTGCGTTACTGGGTGCTGGAGATGCATGTGGATGGATTCCGGTTCGACCTGGCATCGGCCCTGGCGCGGGAGCTTTTCGAGGTGGACAGGCTTGGGGCGTTCTTCGACATAATTCACCAGGACCCCGTCCTCTCCCAGGTAAAGCTTATCGCCGAACCGTGGGACCTGGGCGAAGGGGGCTATCAGGTGGGAAACTTCCCCGTGGGCTGGACCGAATGGAACGCCAAATATCGCGACACGGTGCGGGCCTACTGGAAAGGGGATGGTGGCCTGATCGGGGAGCTGGCTTACAGGCTCACCGGCTCCAGCGACCTGTACGAGCGCGCAGGCCGCCGCCCTTACGCCAGCATTAACTTTATCACCGCTCATGACGGATTTACTTTGAACGACCTGGTGAGCTACAACAACAAGCGAAACGACGCCAACCTGGAGAACAGCGCCGATGGCGAGAGCAACAACCTGAGCTGGAACTGCGGTGGCTCCAACGACGATGACGGCCCCACGGAAGTGGTCAGGATTCAGGAACTGCGCCAGCGGCAGAAGAGGAACTTTCTGGCCACGCTGTTTCTTTCTCAGGGGGTTCCGATGCTACTGGCCGGCGACGAGATGGGGCGCACTCAATACGGCAACAACAACGCTTACTGCCAGGATAATCCGCTAAGCTGGGTCAATTGGGAGCTCTCCTCTCAGGATAAGGACCTGCTGGCCTTCACCCAGTCGCTGATCAGGATTCGAAAAGAGCATCCGGTGTTCCGCAGGCGCCACTTCTTTCAAGGCCGCAAGATCCGCGGCACGGAGATAAAGGACCTGGTGTGGCTGAACCCCGAGGGGCAGGAGATGACGGAGGAGGAATGGAGCATGTCACACGCCAGGGCGCTGGGCGTGCGCCTGTCTGGCGAGGGGCTGGATGAGTGGGACGAGAAGGGCAGGAAGGTGGGGGATGATGATTTTCTTCTGCTGATGAACGCCCACCATGAACCTGTCGATTTCGTTCTTCCCTCCTTCCGCCCGGACACCAATTGGATATCCATTTTGGAGACTGGCCCCAGATGGAATAAAGACGGCGAAAAGGTCCACAAATGCGGCCAAACAATATCCCTGGATTCCCGCGCTCTTCTGCTGCTGCGCCAGGAACCGGCGTTGCTGGAGAGCCGCTTCGGCTTCAGCAGGCATGAGATGCCTTTTGGCGCCGAGATCATGAACGATGGCCGGGTCAGATTTAGTTTGTGGGCGCCATCCGCCGACACAGTTACGCTGCTTTTGGAAAACAGTTCCGGCCATGTTACGCTGCCGATGGCCAAACAGGATGGCGGCTGGTTCGAGTTCATGACCAATCAAGCCGAAGCGGCGACCCGATACCGTTACCGGATTGACGAGGACCACATTGTCCCGGACCCGGCCTCCCGCTTTCAGCCCGAGGACCCCCAGGGGCCAAGCCAGGTGGTGGATCCTGGAGCGTGGCGTTGGCGGGATGAGAAGTGGCGGGGCCGGCCCTGGGAGGAGACGGTGATTTATGAGATTCATGTCGGGGCCTTTTCAGAGTCGGGAACATTTCAGGGTGTAAAAAAGCGGCTGGATTATCTGGTGAGCCTGGGAGTGACCGCGCTGGAGCTGATGCCTTTGTCAGAATTTCCCGGGAAAAGAAACTGGGGATACGATGGCGTGCTTCCTTTCGCGCCGGACAGCGCCTATGGTTCGCCGGAGGATCTGAAAGACCTGATAGACACTGCCCACGCAAAAGGCCTCATGGTGTTTCTGGACGTGGTGTACAACCACTTCGGCCCGGAGGGAAACTATCTGCATCTGTACGCCCCGCAGTTTTTCACCGACCGTCACAAGACTCCCTGGGGCTCGGCGATCAACTTTGATGGAGAGAACATCGGCCTGGTGCGGGATTTTATAATACACAACGCTCTATTCTGGCTGGAGGAGTATCATTTCGACGGGCTTAGGCTGGATGCGGTACACGCGATTTTCGACGATTCATCGCCTGATATTCTGGAGGATCTGGCCCAGGCTGTGCAGAAAGGGCCAGGCGCCGAGCGCCACGTCCACCTTATGCTTGAAAACGACGATAACGCCGCTCATTATCTAAAGAGGGATTCATCGGGCATTCCGTTGGATTACGTGGCCCAATGGAATGACGACATCCACCATGCGCTGCATGTCATCGCCACGGGGCAGACCAGCGGATATTACTCCGACTATGCCCAAGACCCCGTGAAGCTGCTGGGCAGATGCCTGACGGAGGGATTCGCCTACCAGGGGGACCCATCGGCCTATCGCGGCGGCGCGGTGCGGGGCGAGCCTTCGACCCATATCCCCATCACCGGGTTTATCTCTTTCCTGCAGAACCACGACCAGGTGGGCAATCGGGCGCTGGGAGAGCGGATAAGTGAACTGGCGCCCCCCGAGGCGGTCCGCGCCGTGACCGAGGTCATGCTTCTCTCGCCCGCCCCACCCATGCTTTTCGCGGGGCAGGAATGGGGCTGCAAAAGGCCATTTCCATTCTTCTGTGATTTTAAAGGGGAATTGGCCAAGGCTGTCACCGAGGGTCGGCGAGCGGAGTTCGCCCGATTTCCGGAGTTCAATGATCCAGAAAAACGGGCGCTGATTCCCGATCCCAACAGCGAAGCCACTTTCAGATCCGCCAAGCTGGACTGGGGTTGTCTGGAAACTCCGGGTTATCTGGAATGGCTGGAGCTTCACCGCCGTCTGCTGGCGCTACGACGCAAATATATCACCCCCAGGTTAAAAGGTATACAGGCGGGTGGAGCAGTCTATAGGACCTTCGGCCAGAAGGCTCTTTATGTCCAGTGGACCATGGCAGACCAATCCCGGCTTGCGCTATATGCAAACCTGGGCCCGGCAGGTGAAACCCTGGAAGAGAGACCTGCTGGCGCACGGATTTACCAGAGCCCTGGTATGGGAAGCCAGGATGGCGCCGTCACCGAGCTAGAGCCATGGAGCGTCCTCTGGTTGCTTTCGCCATCGTCCCAGGGGTGATCATGAATCAACAAGCCAATATGACGCTTAGCCTTTGCAGAAAGCTGGGAGTGCGCAATGAGTATAATGACATTTGGGGGGTCGAACGCCGGGCTCCGGAAAGCTCCTTGCGCGCTATTCTAGGCGCCATGGGCGCGCCCGTGGCCGACGATGAGTTAATGCGGCGATACATGGATGAGATCGACGCGCAGTTCTGGAGCGGTTGGATCGATCCGGTCATGATTACGCCGGCCAAGCATGAGCAGCCCCGTATCGATATCAGGGTTGAGAGGGCCTTGGAGGCCCAAAGGCTCCAATGGGAGTTGACCCTGGAAAACGGCAATACGGAAAGTGGGACAATCACCCCCGCCGACCTGAACCTGATGGAGACCCGGCGCATCGGCGAGAGGACCTATAACCGGCGGGAGTTTATATTACCCCGGTCTTTGGAGGCTGGTTATCATAAATTTGAGATCCATGGCCCGGAGGGCGTGGCGCCCATGGATATCATCGCCGCGCCATCTTCCTGCCACATGCCGCAGACGCTGGAGGAGGCCAGGCGGATTTGGGGGCCGGCGATGCAGTTATACGCGTTACGTTCAAACAGGGACTGGGGCATAGGCGACTTTGGCGGCTTGAAGACCGCCGTGGAAATGTTCGGCGAGCTTGGCGCAGGTATATTCGGCCTTAATCCGTTGCACGGCCTGTTTGCGCATGACCCGGAGCACGCGGCGCCCTACAGCCCTTCCAACCGGCTGCTGCTGAACACGCTATACATCGATGTGGAGGCTATTGCCGAATTCTCCGAATGCGAAGAAGCCCGGCGGCTGGCCGCTTCGGCCAAGTTTCAGGAAGAACTGAAATCCATGCGGCAAGCCCGGCTGACGCAATACAGCGGCGTCTCCCAGGCAAAACAGGCTGCATTGCGGATATTGTACGATAATTTTCAAAAGCGTCATCTGTCCGCTGGCTCCAGCCGAGCGCGGGAGTTTCGCGCGTTCCAGGAGGGGATGTCCGCCGCCGCCAGGCAAGCGTGCCTTTATGACGCCATGCAGGAATATTTCCATGGGAGCAATCCTGATATCTGGGGATGGCCAGTCTGGCCAGAAGGCTATGGCTCGCCGGACGATTCGAAGGTCGCCGCCTGGAAATCGGCCAACGCCGGCAAGGTTGAATATTTCGAATATCTTCAGTGGATCGCCGAATCGCAGTTGATGGCCGCGGCGGCGGTGGCAAAAAAGTATGGCGTTGGGCTCTATCACGACATGGCGCTGGGCAGCGCCTGGGGCGGGTCTGAAGTATGGGCAGCCCAGGATATTTACGCGCGAGGCGTCTCCATCGGCGCTCCACCCGATGATTTCAACCTTCAAGGGCAGAACTGGGGCCTGCCTCCGATGATTCCTCACAAGCTGCGCCAGGCGCGGTATCGGCCATTCATCGCCATGTTGCGCGCCTGCATGCGGCGCGGAGGGGCCATCAGGATAGATCATGTGATCGGACTGATGCGGCTATTCTGGATTCCCGATGGTGTGGCCGCGGGGGAGGGCGCCTATGTCAACTATCCATTTTCAGACCTGTTGGCCATCGTGGCCCTGGAGAGCCACCGCAACCAGACGCTTGTGGTGGGCGAGGACCTGGGCACGGTGCCGGAGGAGATTTGCGCGGCGCTCAGCGAAGCAAACGTCCTGTCATACAGGCTGCTCTACTTTTCAAAAGGCCCGGATGGCCGTTTCCTGAGTCCAGCCGCATACATAAAGAAAGCCCTGGTGAGCGTCACCACCCACGACCTGCCCACTTTGAGCGGATACTGGTCTGGCATTGATATCAAGGAGCGGGCGGGGCTGAACCTTTTTCCATCCGAAGAGATCCGCCATAAGCACTATATTGAGCGGCAGGCAGAAAAAGCCCTGCTGATGGAGGCTCTGAAGCAGGAGGGGCTGGCGCCAGAGGAGGGCCAGATAGGCCCCGAAATGACAACACAGCTGGCTCAATCGATCCACCGCTTCGTAGCTCGGACCGGGGCGGATGTTATGATGGTCCAGCTGGAGGATATCTTAGGACAGGAGGAGGCGGTGAACCTGCCTGGCACCTCTGACGAACGCCCAAACTGGAGAATAAGAATGAGCGTGCCCTTGGAAGAGCTGGGTAATGATAACAGGCTGCTCAGCGCCGCCCAGGCCATCGGGCAGGAACGCGGCTTGCCGACCGGGGATCCGGCAGTGGCCGACGAAGAAAGAGAAGTGGCGCCCGGCTTTGTCACGCCCACCGCCACATACCGGCTTCAGCTAAATCGCGGCTTCACCTTTTCCCAGGCCAGGGCTATAGTTCCTTATCTCTCGAAATTGGGTATCAGCCACGTCTATTCCTCGCCATGTCTCAAGGCTAGGCCTGGCAGCATGCATGGTTATGATATCGTCGACCATGCCTCCATCAATCCGGAGATCGGTGATCGGGTCGAGTTTGAGGCTCTGGCCAAGGATCTGCGCGACAGGGGGATGGGCTTTATCATGGATATTGTTCCGAATCATATGGGCGTGGGATACGCCAACCCATGGTGGATAGACATTCTGGAGAATGGCCAGGCTTCGGTGTTCGATGGTTATCTGGACATCGATTGGAACCCTCTGAAGGGAGAGCTCAAGGGGAAAGTCCTGGTCCCGGTTCTTGGGGGTTTCTATGGCGAGGTTTTCCGGGACAAGCTGCTCACTTTGCGGTTCGACGCCGAAAAGGGAGAATTCTGGATAGACTACTATGAACATCGCTTCCCCCTGGATCCAAAGACTTACACCATGATTCTTTCCCATGATATCCAGAAGCTGGAGACGAGCATGGAGCCTGATGGCCCGCTGCTGCCAAGGTTTTTAAGCCTGTTGACAGCCTTCAAAAACCTTCCGGACCGCCATGCGGCCAGAAAACCGGAGGCCAAGAATGAACGCCGCCGCGACAAGGAACTTCACAAGATGACCCTGGCCGGCCTCTGCGCGGAAAGCCAGGAAATCAGCGGCCATATCCAAAGGGCGGTGGCTTATTTCAACCAGTTTGATCCTGAAAATATGAACGACAGCCTGCTCCACACCCTGCTGGAACGGCAGGCCTATCGGCTGGCCCACTGGAGGGTGGCCACCGACGAGGTCAACTACCGCCGCTTTTTCGAGGTCAACGATCTGATCGGCCTCTCCGCGCAAAACCAGGCGGTGGCCGACGCCACCCACAAGCTGGTTGATGAGCTGCTGGCCAACGGAGTAATCGACGGATTGAGGATAGACCATCTGGATGGATTGCATGATCCGCAAAAGTATCTGACCAGATTCTCCGGCCTTGCCCGCCGCCATGGGGAATCGGCTGCTGGCGCAGCTGCCGCCACGCCGCTGGTATATCTGGAAAAGATATTGGAAGCCCATGAGAAGCTCCCGGACTCATGGCCCGTTCATGGCACCACAGGCTACGACTTTACTAACCAGGTAAATGGAATATTCGTGGCGCCCCGGATGGAGCGTGAGCTAACCGCCACTTATGAGCGTTTCATCGGTAGCAAGGTCAATTTTCAGGACTTGGTGTACGAATGCAAGAAGCTGATCATGAAGACCTCCTTATCCAGCGAGCTTTCCGTGCTGGCCAAGGAGCTGGACGAGCTGTCCGAGTGCAACCTGCAATGGCGGGACTTCACCCTTAACGCGTTGCGAGAGGCGCTGATGGAGGTGGTGGCATGTTTCCCGGTCTACCGCACTTATCTGGATGAACATGGCCCGTCGCAGGAAGATCGACGGCATATAGAACAGGCCATCAGCAGAGCCAAAAAGCTCAGCCAGGCCGCCGAGGTGACCATTTTCGATTTCATCCGGTCGATCCTGCTGATGGAAAATATTGGAGGATTGCCGGAACGCATCCGCGTCGCCATAATCAACTTTGCGAAAAGGTTCCAGCAGTATACTCCCCCGGTAATGGCCAAGGGGCTGGAGGACACAGCCTTCTATGTATATGCCCGCCTGACCTCACTCAACGAAGTGGGGGGGGACCCATCCAGATACGGCGTTTCCATGGCCGCGTTCCACAAGGCCAACGAGCAGAGACGCAACCACTGGCCGTTGGCGATGCTGGCCACCTCCACCCACGATACCAAGCGCAGCGAGGACGCCAGGGCCAGGATAAACGTCATCTCAGAAATTCCCGATCTGTGGCGTAAGCGGATATTCCGCTGGAGCAAGCTGAACAGGGCGGCGAAGCGGCGAGTTGATGGAGAATTGGCCCCTAGCCGCAATGACGAATATATCTTTTATCAGGCTTTGCTGGGGGTATGGCCCGAAGAGGACTTGAGCCCCGATGGATTGGCGGCGCTCCGCGACAGAATGCTGGCCTATATGACTAAGGCTGTGAAGGAGGCCAAGATCCACACCAGTTGGATAAACGAGAACCCGGAATATGAGAAGGCGGTGAGCGATTTTGTCAGCTCTACGCTCTCATCCCCTTCAGGTTCGGCGTTTCTGGCGGATTTTATCCCCTTCCAGAAAGAGGTTGCCGCCGCCGGTTTGCTGAACAGCTTTTCACAACTGACGATAAAACTGACCTCGCCAGGAGTCCCCGATATATACCAGGGCTGCGAGCTTATGGACTTTAGCCTGGTGGATCCTGACAACCGAAGGCCCGTGGATTATGAGATGAGGGCCAGGCTTCTGGATGAGCTGGAGCGGACATTCCTGGGCCTGGAGGGCCCAAAGCTATGCGCTGCGGCAAAATCGCTTTGGGAAGAGCAGGGCCATCCAAGAATGAAGCTCTACATCACCTGGAGGATTCTTAACTATCGCTCCGGCAACAGGGCTTTGTTCACCAAAGGCGCCTATCAAGCTCTGGAAACCGGCGGGTTGTTGGCAGATCATATTTGCGCATTCGCCCGGTCAGGCCATGGGCGTCTTTTGACTATAGCCCCAAGATGGACCAGGCTCATTCCTGGTGGGTTCTCCGCAAAATCCGGCGCTGATGTGTGGGGTGACACATGGATACAACTTCCCGCCAATTGGGGCCCAGTTACGAATCTTTTTACAGGTGAATCTGTCCCAATCATTCAGGATGGCTCCCGCTATCTGATCATGGCGCGCGATGCGCTGGCTAATTTCCCCACTGCGGCGCTAGTCGAGCCATCGGCAGTTGAGGCTAATTGATTCCGAAGAATTTGTGGATATATTTCATATCGAGCAGTTGGGCTTGGCGTAGCCTGAATGTTTTTATGACAAGGCAATCGCGAAACCGCTTTTCAGAGAGAAGTTATATAAATCGGCGCAAAACCCGGATAAATAACAAAATATAATTATTGAGAGGGAGCATGATGATATGAAAAGCTCCCCGACATAAACCATATGGTATCCGGGACGGACTGCTTCATGTTCAGCCTCTTATTCATATTTGGCTCCTCTTCTCCGGATCGATCTCATATGTGCGCACAGGGCGGTGGATGCCCTTCACTGTGATGGTCTCCTTCTCCTCGCAGGGAATTTCGTCTTTTATCAGGGCCCAGGTGGAGTGGCTGACCAGTATATACCCTGGACGGCAGGCGCTCTCCAGCCGTGAGGCCAGGTTTACCTGTGTGCCGAAGGCGGAATACTCTATCCGCTCCTCGGAGCCATAGCTGCCCACCGTGGCCATGCCGGTGTTGATGCCGCATCTAATGGATAGCAAGGACTCCACGCCTTCCTCGAACCATTTCTTCTGCAGTCGCCGCATTTCCTCCTGCATCTCTATCGCCATCCGCGCGCAGCGCAAAGCGTGGTCCTTGTCGTTGGTGAACTCCGGAGCGCCAAAGAAGATGTAATAAGCGTCGCCGATCACATTGGCCACCGTGCCGCCATACTTGGCCACGATACCGTGCATGCAGTGGAAATATTCGTTTAAAAGGTTCACCATGTCTTCCGGTTCCATGGAATCCGTGCTTGCCGTGAAGTCCACAATGTCGGAGAAGAATAGGGTGAGCTTCAGCCGCTTGTGACCCATCACCTCCTCCATCCGGCCCGCCAGCGCTTTCTCAGCTATCTGCGGCGCCACAAACCGCGCCAGCGCCTTCTGCGCGTTGCCCACTTTCTCCTTCTCAGCGCGAAGCTCCGCCGTCCGCTCCTCGAAGGCCCGCTCCAAACGATCCCGCTGCTCGGCCAGCTCCTGCTCCACCTTCTTAGCCTCCGTCACGTCCCGGATGATCCCCTGATACAACACCGGCCTGCCGGATTCATCAAGGACCGCCGTGGCGTTCATCGAAGCCTTGATGGTAGAGCCGTCCTTCTTCAAAGCGTCGAACTCGAAGTCCTTCACGAAACCATGCTCGCGGATCTGGTCGATAAACTCCTTCCGCCGATCCGGGTCCGCATACACCTTGCTGGCCACGTTGGTGATGATGGACAGCAGCTCCTGCGGCGAATCGTAGCCCAACATGCGGGCCATGGCCGGGTTGGCGGTGATGGGCTTGCCCTCTGGTGTGGTCTGGAATATTCCTTCAGTGGCGTTCTCCATGATGGAGCGGTGCTTGGCTTCGGACTCCCGAACCTCGGCGTACAGACGGGCGTTGTAGATTGATATCGCCGCTTCTCGGGAGAGCAGCCGCAGCGCCTCGACGCGTTCCGGAGAGAAGGCCCCCGCCGCCTGGTTGTTCTCCATATACAACACGCCCACAACCTCGCCATGACGGCTCACCGGCACACATATCACTGATCGGGGTTTTGCCAAGGCGATGTACTCCTCTTTGCGGAACATCCCTTCCACCGCTGCGTCGGAGAGCACAACGTTCTTGCCAGTGCGGGCTACATAATGGATCAGCCCCTTTGGCAGGCTGGCGTACTGGTCCACAGGGATATGCGCCAGACATGCTTCGGCGCCGCCGGCATGCTCTTCGGCTTCCAGGAACAACTCTTCACCTTTGCGCAGGATCAGGTATCCTTTTTCCGCCCCCGCGTTCTCTATCATGATGCGCATCAGTTTCTTCAGCAGCTTGTCTATGTCTATCTCGCTGGAGATGGCCTGTGAAGCTTTGAACAGACTCGGCAGGTCAAGGGCCGACTGGGCCTTCTTGTCGCTACTGGAAGTGGTGGAGTGGGTAGTAGAGGAGGGGGCCGATTCTGGTTTGGATGTGTCAGAAACTTTCGGTTGAGTAAAGTGTTCGGAATAGCGCGTCTCGATATCCCGCACCTTGGCCACGGCGCCCCACTTTGCGTAAGCGGCGTGGGATTCCTTTAGATAGTATCGCGCCATGTGACTCTGTTTGCGCTCGATACAGAACCGCCCGGCCAGTTCGTTGGCCAGGGCCACGTCCTGGGTGAATCCGTTCTCAGAGGCGTGGGCAATGGCCTGGTCGTAATGTTCCCGCGCCTCCATCGGCTTGTTCAGCACGCGGCACATCTCCGCATTCATCAGATGCCATCTGTGTTCATGATTCATCGGGGCGTGGTTGGACCAGTTACGCATCTTCTTGATTCCGGCCTTGGCGCGTTTTAAAAAGATGCGTTTTTCGGAGGTGTTAACGTCTGGATAGCGGGCCATGCAGGCCAGAGCGTCGTAGAAGTGGTAAAGGGGAATGAAGAAAGATGCTATCCTTCCATCCTGCAACGGTTCTGCACTACTTGAAGCCTCTAAAGCGTCAATTGGTTTTTGAAAAATTAAGCAAAGGTAAAGCTTGAAGAAATACCCATCAAATAGGGCAGCCATGTTTTTCATTTCTTTAAGACGCTCCGGCATAATACGCTCATCATACTTTTCGCCGATCATCATTTTAGGATCATCATTTTTTCCAGTAAGGTTGAGAAGGGCTTGGTACAACGGAGATGTATGCCAAAATGTCTGCTCCTGTTTGATCTGTCTATAAACAAGGTGAAACTTTGTCATATCGTCAAGGACTTCACCTAATTGAACACCGCTAAAATATTTACGCTCTACATAATAGCTGGCGTTATAAGCTGCATATTCTAGGTCCCCATAATCACGGCAGGCATTGTATGCTTCCAACATAGGCTGGTAGCAGTGTTTAACATGGATTTTCCATGGATATGTAAATCCATAATTGATAAACGCTGTTCTTGCCCTGGAGTGTGCATTACCTCTTTGCCATCCTGCTTTTTCCGCGATTATGGCAAAACGGTAGGCACTGTTAAAATCATTTGGTGGGCCACATAAGCCTAGTGAATATGACGCATACATCGAGTCTGAAAATACTCCAAAACCATTGCTGCTAATCCTCCGAATACAAGCAATAGTCATTGAAGCCAGTAAGTTCTGATTAGCAAAATAGGATGATGCACCCATACAATAGGAAACAATTCCATATTTGGAAAAATTTGGGTTGCGTGTGTCGGGTAGATCTATGAAATAGTCATCTGTTTTTCCAAGTATGACTAATTTTGACCATAAGAGTTCAAGTATTATCCGCATCATCCCGGGATGCTCCGGATAAGGAAATCCAAGGCGAGCTAACACTTCAAGACCAACTTTAATAGCTTCTTCATGCATGTTTTGACCAGTATAGGCTCTTAGTTTTGCCTGATATGCATTAGCTGTATCTAGCACATCTTTAGCCCGTTTGATAATTGGTTCTACGTGACGCTCCATAAGTTCATAATCCGAGGTCATGTACGCTGCTTCAGCCGCGCCCTCAAACAATCCAAGCGTCAATCGGTACTCGCTCTCCCAACTCCCTTCCGTTAACAGATCGATCCCCTGTTTGAAATACTCCAGCGCAGGGGCGAAAGCGGCGGAGTCCTTCGCCTTCTTTCCCGCCGCCAGGTTCAGCTTAGCCAGTTCCAACCGTTCGGCAGGATCAGTGATCAACGCCACGGCCTTGTTAAGCTGACCTACAATATCGAATATCCGCTCGTCCCGTTCAGCCTCCGGTGTCCGCTGCAACAGCAGCCTTCCCACCTTCAGGTGAAGCGCCTCCCGGCCTTGGGAAGGCACAAGTGAATATGCAGCCTGTTGTACCCGGTCGTGGATGAAGGTGTAAACAATTTCCCCGGCCTCAGCTTTGTCCTCCGCCCGCTTGGCCTGACGAATCACCATCCCTTCCTCAAGCGCCGGGCCAAGGTCCGCCTCAGTCTCCTCCTGCGTCTTGTCGATGATTGTCGCCAGCATCTCCAGGGTGAAGCTGGCCCCGGCGAACGACGCCAGGTTCAGCGCCCTCTGCGCGCTCTCCGGCATCTGCCGCAGCTTGCCCGCCATGAACGCCACCACATCCTCACCCACGTCCAGCCTCTCTATCGCCGCCATGTCCCAGCGCCAACGCCCATCGTGGAAGCTGATGTGCCCCTGCTCATAAATCTCGCCCAGAAGCTGGTTTAGGAAGAACGGATTCCCCTGCGTCCGCCCATGCAGAACCTCGGCCAATCGCTCTGTCTCCTCGATAGTCGTCCGAAGCGTGTCCGCCACGATCCAGTTAACGCCTTTCTGGTTCAGAGGACCCAGGGTGATGGAATGATACGTCGTCTCCATCTTCTTCAGGTTCTCCAACATGGTGAACATAGGATGCGCATCGTCCACCTCGTTGTCCCGATACGCGCTGATGATCAGGATGTGCCTGCTGTCTATATCCGTCAGGACCTGCTCCATCGCCTGCAGCGATGGCGGATCGGCCCACTGCAGATCGTCCATGAACAAAGCCAGCGGATGCTCCGCCGCGCAGAAGGTCCGCACGAAGTTCTGGAAGACATAGTTGAACCTGTTTTGCGATTCCGCCGCCGCAAGCTCTGGCGCGGGGGGCTGCTTCCCGATGATCAGCTCCAGTTCCGGGATCACCTGCGTTATCACCGCCCCGTTGGCGCCCAGCGCCGTTTGCAGCTTCTCCTTCCACTGCGCCACGCTCTCCTGGCTCTCCGTCAGGATCTGGCGGATCAGCTCCGTGAAGGCCTGGATCAGCGAAGCGTACGGGATGTTACGCTTGAACTGGTCGAACTTGCCCTCGATGAAGTAGCCCTTGCGTCCGGTGATCGGCTTGTTTATCTCGCGGACAAGCGACGTTTTGCCAATCCCCGAATAGCCCGCCACCAGCATCAGCTCCGTGGCCCCGTGAGCCACCCGCTCGAACGCCTCCATCAATGTCTCGATTTCCAGCTTGCGTCCATAGAGCCGCTGCGGGATGCGGAACGTCTCTGACACGTCCTTGGCGCCCAGAGTGAACACTTCCACCTTGCCCGATCGTGAATGCTGTACCAGACACTCCTCCAGGTCAGCCTTCAGTCCGAATGCGGAGAGATACCTCTCCTCCGGATCCTTGGCCAAAAGCTTCATCACGATCTCGGAGACGGCGCGGGGTATCCCAGTGTTCACCTCATGCGGTGGGGCAGGGGACTTGGCGATGTGGCAATAGGCCAGCTCCAGCGGGTCCGATACATTGGCGAAAGGCGCAGCCCCGGTGAGCAGCCAATAGAACGTGGCGCCAAGTGAATACAGGTTTGCCCGGTGGTCCATGGGCCGGTTCATACGCCCGGTCTGCTCCGGCGCCATATAGGCCAGCGTCCCCTCCATGGAGTCCGGCGCCGAGGCGCCATAGGTCTTGCGGTTATACTTCTCCGCCAGGCCGAAGTCTATCAGCCGCACCTGGCCGCCGTTATCCTTGCTGTAGATGATGTTGGTGGGGTTGACGTCTTTGTGGATGATGAACTTCTCGCTCAGTTCGCCAAGAATCTGCGCCGCGCACATGCCGAACCGGAGGAAATCCGCCAGCGGCATGCGGCCACCGAGGGCCAGGGCCTGCAGCGAGTCACCACCGCAATCCTCGAAGACGATGGCGTAGCTGTTGGGCAGTTTCTCCAGCTTGATGACCCGGGGTGAGCAAGCGACGTCTATCTGACTGGATATCTCGAACTCATGACGCAGCCGGCCCACGTCGGAAGGGGCAGGGTTGTCCGAGCTTAAAATCTTGACGACCACAGGCAGGTTCTCTCGCTCCTGGCGGGCGCGCAACACCTGCGTGCGGGGGCTGCGGTAGATCTCTGCGATGTTGGTGTATCCCAACGAGTGTAACATTAGGAGTCTCCCCATGGAAATTATCATCCCATATGGAAACAGTGTCAATGTTATTTCTGCAAGGCAAGAAACAACTATATGCAACTGATAGCAGCGCATTATGCCTGAAAATATTTAGACAATGACGCGAAAAACGCAGATCCATAAATATCAATCATTAGGCAAGAAAAGAGGCAAACGAAAGGATTGGCTCCCCCGTAAGGATAGCCTGGGGCAATGGAAAGAGATTATGAAGCTTTATTGATTGTCCAAGAAAGGCTGAAATTATTTGAATTTGAATTAACTGTTTTAAAAATAGTTAATGTTTTGTGTGAAATGTGGTTGCAATATGCAAATCAGCATGAACAGGATGCTCCACCAATAGTTAATAAATATAAATCCTTTATAAGAAAATATGTAGAAACTTACCTCAATGTTTGGTAGGATGCAATAAACATATTTAAGTTGCAACTGAAATATGCAGCCAAACGCAGGTTTCAAAGATATTACTGCATGATTGACACATAAAGAGGCGGTGTGGAAATATTAATATGTTAAATATGCTCTTCGAATTTAGGAGCAACAACGGCAATACGATTAAAAATATTATCGTTGATGGGCATTGAATTGCAGGAAATGACGGAGTGGACTGCAAAGATAATATCCCTTTTAAGAAAAGAGAAGGGGTCGCAAAGGATTGAAGGCGAGAAATTCAATGGACAAAAAGATTAAACACTTAGAAATGTTGCAGACCATCATCCAAAGAATGGCGGGCAACTCGTTCATGCTTAAAGGTTGGAACGTGATTCTTGTTTCGGCCCTTTTCGCCTTGGCTGTTGATGCGTCGAAATCTCGTCTCGTTTTTCTTGCATACCTGCCCGCCTTGGTCTTCTGGTTGCTAGATGGTTATTTTCTCCATCAGGAGCGCATGTTCCGAAAACTCTACGACAAGGTGCGTGAGACAAGCGAGAATGCTATAGACTTTTCGATGAACACAACGCCTGTCGCTGATCAGGTTGATTCATGGCCTCGTGTGATGTTCTCAAGAACGCTCTTCCTGTTTCACGGTGCGATTGTCCTCACAATAACCTTGGCGTGGATTCTGCCGGCATTGGGCCACTTTGTGGCTTAAACCGGTAAACCATGAAATAAATGAAAGGAGACAGAATCATGGCTCGACGGGTGTTTTATAGTTTTCATTACAAGCCCGACAACTGGCGGGCATCTCAGGTTAGGAACATTGGTTTAATAGAAGGCAACCGACCGTGTTCCGACAACGACTGGGAATCCATTACGAAAGGTGGTGAGGAGAATATAAAGAAGTGGATTGCGGAGCAGATGGAGGGCAAGTCCTGTGCTGTCGTCCTCATTGGTACCAACACTGCCGGGCGCAGGTGGATCAATCATGAGATTGTCAAAGCCTGGGACGATGGCAAAGGCGTGGTTGGGATTCATATCCACGGCCTGAAGGACAGCGACGGAAAGGTTTCTACCAAGGGTAATAACCCATTTGATTCAATTGGTTATGGCAATTCTGAAAAGAAACTATCTTCGATTGTTAAATGCTATGACCCGAAAGGCTCCAACAGTCAAGAACGCTACGATTGGATAAAAAATAACCTTACAAATGCTGTCGAAGAGGCGATCACAATTCGGAACAACGCGTTATCAACGTGAGAAGCGGCAAAGCAGGCGTGATAAGCCTTGTGGGAAGTGTGATCCGTGACGAAGGTAGCTTTCTTCGTAGCGGAGAAGCCCAATCCAGCAAAACCGTTATGGCTATGCTAGAAAAATGAGGTATGGGAGAGATTCAGGTGCTATCCAGAATCGAACAAACGCGATTAGCGATATCTAAAACAGCAGACGCTAAGAAGAAAGCGAGACTGGGCCAATTCTTTACACCCTCCAGCATCGCTCGTTTTATGGCGGATCTTTTTGATTCGTGTGCTGAGAGGGATTGTTATTTGTTAGATGCTGGAGCGGGTATTGGCTCCTTGTCTGTAGCTTTCCTGGACCGCTGGAAGAATGGTGATATCCCGTTTCGGCATGTGGAGGTAGATGCCTTCGAACTTGATTCTCACTTGCTTCCGTATCTATCGGGAACGCTTGAGGAATATGCGCGACAGCACGGCGTTGTTATAAACATCAAAAACGCCGATTTCATTGAGATTGCCGCTAAATGGATTTCCGGAGATCTTCTCACGGATAGTCCCAAGCAGTATACACACGCCATAATGAATCCACCTTACAAGAAGATACGAAGTGATTCAGACCATCGCCTTGCTTTGCGACGCGCGGGTATTGAAACGGTCAACCTTTATTCGGCATTTGTGGCGCTCGCCCTATCTCTGCTTAAGGATGGGGGGCAAATTGTCGCTATCATACCGCGCAGTTTCTGCAACGGTCCTTACTATCGCTCCTTTCGAGATTACATTCTGGCACGATCCGCAATCCGAAACATTCATCTTTTTGAGTCGAGAAGCAAAGCATTCAAGGATGACGACGTGTTACAGGAAAACATCATAATTCGATTGGAACGAGGCGGCAAACAAAAGGCAGTCACTATCACGACTTCGACTGACGATAAATTTGATGATTTGGTATCATACAGTTGCCCATTCCACCGAGTCATGTTGCCAAACGATCCAGAACGCATAATTCATGTGCCAACATCACCTGGAGATTCATTCATAGAGCAATCATTGGCAATCCGCTGTAAGTTAAGGGATATTGGTATCGAGATTTCAACCGGACCAGTGGTAGATTTTCGCATGAAGAAATATTTGCGGAAAATGCCAGAGCCGGGAACAGTGCCTTTGCTATATCCAGGTCATTTCAATGGAAATGGGTTGGAGTGGCCGAAACCGGGATTCAAAAAACCCAACGCAATTGAACGTAATTCTGATACTGAGCGTTGGCTTTATCCTAATGGCTCTTACTGCGTTGTGCGTCGTTTCACGGCAAAAGAAGAGAAACGGCGCGTTGTGGCAATGGTTGTGGATTCTATGGCCTTTTCAAATATCCCATATCTTGGTTTTGAAAACCATCTGAACCTTTTTCATGAAAAGAAGCAAGGCCTGCCCCAGGCTTTAGCATATGGCTTAGCGGTTTATCTAAATTCCACTTGTGTTGATGAGTATTTTCGACGCTTCAGCGGCCACACCCAGATCAATGCTACCGACCTGAGATTCATGAATTATCCTAGCCGGAGGAATTTAATGGCGCTTGGCGCATGGGCGATGAAAACTAAAACACTTACACAAGAGATGATAGATCAGAAGATTGGAAGAATGTCTGAATGAAAAAGACCGAGTACATTGAATCCGCTCATCAAGTCCTCATTTCTCTTGGGCTTCCGCGAGCACAACAGAATGAACGCTCGGCTCTTTGTCTGCTCGCCCTTTTGAATCTTACTCCCGGCAAGAAATGGTCTCAGGCGGAGAATCCTCTTATAGGAATTACGCCAATCATGGACTGGGCAAGGGAGCACTACAACAAGGCATATGCTCCAAATACTCGTGAAACAGTTCGGCGACAATCCATTCATCAATTCGTAGATGCTGGAGTCGCACTCTACAATCCTGACAAACCAAAACGCTCGGTGAACAGCCCAAAAGCAGTCTATCAGATTGCGCCCGATGTTTTAGCTCTCCTTCGCAGTTTCGGGACCTCATCATGGCATGATAACCTTGCAACGTATCTGAGCGAACATGATACATTGGCCGCTCGTTATGCCAAAGTGCGCAAACAGAATCGTATTCCCGTCCAGATAGCTCCAGATAAGAAGATAGCTCTCAGCCCAGGCGAACATAGCGAGTTGATTCGGGCTATCATTGAGGATTTTGCAACGCGATTCGCGCCAAACAGCCTCTTGGTTTACGCTGGGGATACCGGCGATAAGTGGGGGTATTTCGACGCCGCACTTCTGGCGAGGTTGGGAGTTGAAGTAGATTCCCACGGCAAGATGCCGGATGTCGTTTTGTATTGCACGGAGAGGAAATGGATTCTGCTTGTTGAGTCCGTAACAAGCCACGGTCCTGTAAATGGCAAACGACATGCTGAGTTGGCTCGTCTATTCGCAAGAGCAAAGGCAGGATTGGTTTTTGTTACTGCGTTTCCCAATCGATCAACAATGGCTCGATACCTGAATGAAATTGCTTGGGAAACTGAGGTGTGGGTTGCAGAAGCACCTTCGCATCTAATCCATTTCGACGGCAAGCGTTTTCTAGGCCCATATTGATTCACATTAGAAAATGGCCTCGCTCGTAAAACTTTTTAAGCTACGATGTTTAAAGATTCTTTTCATGTTTAACTGTACCGCTTGACGGTCCAGCTGTCCGAAAGTATTGCATCAGTCTAATTCCCCCCGTTTCTGTAACACGGGGGGTTATGGATACCCCCAAATAAAATATAAAATTTTTAAAAGTAAATATTGCAATTTCCCCATATTTCATATAGCCTACATAACATTATAAACGTATACAAACGTAGGAGAACGTAATATGAAAGCGCAAGATTTACCAAAGGTCTGGGATACTCCTGATTTATCAAGGCTATCACCAAAACCAACATCAATTCGGCTTCCTGTAATATTGAACGCAAAAATATCGGCGCTCGGGGAAATGTACCCGAATAAAACAAAAACGGACATAATTAATGACCTATTGGCCAGTGCTTTGGAAGACTTGTCTAACGGCTTGCCTTCAGAAGCAGGTGAGATTATTCAAGAAAGCCAGGCCGAAGGCGAGGAGGATTTATATGATGATATCGGTTTAAAAGGAAGATTTATTCGCCTCACAAACAAGCATATCACTTTGTTAGAACAGGAGTTAGGCAATGATAAGCCTGATCTTTTGCCGTACCCAGTCTGCGAAAAGGATTAAAATATGGAAACCATAAAATACCTTCTATCAGGCATTGATACCCTGGAATGCGGTTATTACCTGGAAAACAGAGCAAATTCTGAATTTTTCCTGGTTATTGGCGCCACCAAGGAGCTTTTGCGGGAAACAAAATCGAAAAATCCGAAACCCGTAGAGTTGGACGATATGGAGTTTTTATTAGAGCCATACGGGAGCGGCTCGGGTTACCCATTCATATTGAGCAACAGGGAATACCGTATCCAGTGCGGAGAATTTAACAATCCCTCCTTTTTTGTGAAATATAATAGCGAAGCTCTTTGGAAGCATACCGCGCAGGGCTTGCATGAAAAATTTACCCTTTGGGCTGCTTCACAAGGATTTGAGGCTTTCAAGGCTGAGGGCTTGTCTCGGGTTGATTTCAGCTTCGATTACCATATTCCGGAAATCGATTTTACTGAAAAGAATATTGTCACTATGTCCAGCAAGGATTCAATCCATAGGGAAAACAACAAGGTCCAGACTTACACCTTCGGAAAAGGTGATGTTGTCCTTCGCATTTATGACAAGGTGGCGGAGATACACCAAAGTAGCCATAAGGAGTGGTTTTTTGATTTATGGGGTGTGAAAGAAAACGTTTGGCGAATTGAATGGCAAGTCAGGAGGAACACGCTGAAGCGGTTTGGAATTCGGACAATGACTGATTTAGCAAAGAGGAAGAAAGCGTTGTTGGAGTGGCTATCTGGACAACATGATATTCTTCGAATCCCCTCGGAAGACTCTAACAAATCCCGGTGGCCTACACATCCTTTGTGGATTGATATTCAAAAACAGATTGCCAACCTGCCAGATGAGGATATCGGTAAGAGTGTTGATGAAAATGCCTCTATAAACTCACGTGAAGCGCAAATAATGCGAAGCATCTATGGGTATTATAAGCGGGTGGCGGCTATTATGAGCGCGAAAGGAAAACATAGATATCCGTCCCTCGGAGAGACAATGGAGCGAGTGCGATTAAAGTTAGGTCTGATTCATGATCCGATGACATGGGATATTGATATTGCCACTAAAACAAGCGAAATAGAGCTGGGCAAATGGTGACCTTACAGATCATTAAGGAGTTATTGAATAAACGAATCAACAAGACTCTTGATTTTGCAGAGTCATCACTTCCGGAAAGTCAGTTTAAAGCATTCAGAAAACTATTTCTGAATGAGTTTGGCGACAGTGGTTTGTTGATGGATTTAAAAGGCCTGTCTACAAAGGGCCAGGAAAGGCATGGAATGGGCGGGAATATATTGCGCGAAGGGGGTGGTGAAAATGGTTGAAAGCTGAAGACAAGCGTATAATAAACTTTGAAATGGATTTATCCAAAGAGTATTCCGAAGAAAAGCCATTCGAAGCGGAGGTTCAATTAAACATGAGGCATATTGGGGATATCGTTAAGGAAATCATGCGGGAGCTAGAATCCCAGAAGGATTAAAAAATGGCCGTCATTCTTTACGCTCGTGTATCCACTACAAAGCAAGCGGAAAAAGACCTATCCATTCCAGACCAGCTTAAACAGATGCGCCAGTGGTGCAATGCCAATGGCCATTTAGTCGCAGTTGAATATGTGGAGCCAGGAGCTTCCGCAACTGATGACAGAAGGCCAGTGTTCCAGAAAATGATTTCAGAAGCCTTGGACCCAAATAAAACCTTCGAGGCCATCATCGTTCATAGCCTGTCCAGATTTTTCAGGGACCATCTGGAGCTGGGCATTTATGAGCGGAAGTTGACTAAGGCGGGAGTAAAGCTGATTTCGATTACCCAGCAAACATCTGAAGATCCAGCAGGAAATATGGCAAGGAGGATATTCACCTTATTTGACGAGTACCAAAGCAAGGAAAATGGCAAACACACTTTGCGAGCTATGAAAGAGAACGCCGAACAGGGATATTTTAATGGTTCCACCTCGCCATACGGTTATAAAGCTGTCGAAGCAGAGGCAAAAGGGAGAAGAGGGAAAAAGAAAAGGCTCGAAGTTGATCCTGAAGAGGCCTCCATAGTCCGCAAAATATACGATATGTATGTGGATGGAATAAAAGGATTGCCTCAAGGAATCAAGGCTGTTGCCACATGGCTAAATGAAAAGGGGATTTTAAGGCGCGAAAAATATTGGACAGTAAATCAGGTTCATGACGTGTTGTCCAACGAAACGTACATTGGGAACTATGTATTCAACAAGCAAAACCATAAAGAACATACGAAAAAACCTGAATCTGAATGGATCACGGTCAAAGTGGAGGCAATAATCAAACCGGAGCGTTTTGCCCTGGCGCGCGCAAGCCGCATGGCGCGCTCGCCAGGGCAAACGTCTCCGGCGATTCTTGCCTCTAAAACGCTTCTGGTGGGGCTCATGAAATGTGGTCATTGCGGGGCAGGAATGAGCCTAATGACCGGAAAAAGCGGGCGTTATCGATATTACAAATGTAAAACGCGGATGACGAAGGCGAATAATCTCTGTGATTGTCCTATCGTAAGAAAGGAATCTATCGAAAAAGCCGTTATGGACGTGGTTCTTGAGAAGGTATGCAAACCAGAACGATTGAAGGTCATGCTGGGAAAGGTAGCCAAGAGGCTACAGAAAGAGAAGGATCAAAGCGAGCATGCCACAAAGGATCTTGGAAGGGAGTTGAAAGAAGTTGAAAAGCATATGGAACGTTTGCATGAAGCGGTGGCATCTGGCCACATCCCTTTGGATGATACCCTAAAGAAAAAAGCGCACAACCTGAAAGCAAGGAGAGAAGCAATTGTTTTGGAATTGGCAGGGAAACGCCGGATTTCAACAATTCCTAGCGCCACATTAAGCCAACGCCATCTTGAGACCTTTGCGAAATCCATAAGGACAATGTTTGGGAAAAACCAAGATTACGCCAAGCAATATCTGAAAATTCTGGTGGATGAGGTTAGGTATAAAGGCAAGAAGATCGAGATAACGGGGTCGAATTCCGCGCTTGCAAGCCTGGCAGGGGGAGGGAAACACGGGCTCTATAGGCCGGTGCCCTCTGTTATATCAGATTGGCTCCCCGGGAGGGACTCGAACCCCCGACCCAGCGGTTAACAGCCGCTTGCTCTACCGGCTGAGCTACCGGGGAATATTTTCGGGAAACGACGATTATCCAAAATCAGCCGTCCTGTGTCAATCATTAAAATCCGGATTTGTGATTTATATTAAAGAGTTGGGCATCCACCCAAGCCTCATGGCGTCGCAATTTATCCTGCTGGCTCTTGTAAAAAGGCCAAAAGACAGGTATTATCACCGATTCTCGCTAAAGAATTAAAAAAAATCAGGAGATTACATACGCAATGGCGGTGAATATTAACGCAGGCTCCATCAGGCCTGGCATGGTGATAATGTACAACAAACAGTTGTGCCGGGTGATGTCCATGGAAACCGTGAAACCGGGCAAAGGTGGCGCATATGCCCAGGTGAAGATGAGAAACATCATCCAGGGCAACCAGCAGGAGGTCCGTTTCCGCACGGAGGAGAAGGTGGAGCGGGCGGTGCTGGAGCAGACGGATATGGAGTATCTTTACGAGGACGCGTCGGGATATTGCTTCATGAACGTCGAAACATATGAGCAGATGTTCATGTCCAAGGACGCCTTGGGCGATGCGGTGGATTACCTGACTCCCAACACCAAGGTACGCATAGAGTTCCATGACGGCGCTCCCATCGGGGTGGAGCTTCCGCGGGTGGTGGAGCTTAAGATCGTGAAGACGGAGCCCATGATGAAAACGGCCACCATCACCAACCAGAACAAACCGGCCACGCTGGAGACCGGCAAGGTGATAAACGTTCCTCCATTCGTGGGGGAAGGCGAGGTGGTGCGGGTGGATACAGCCGAAGGCCGATATCTGGAACGGGCAAAATAGACCGGCCCGTTATCAGGCTTTTCCTCCGTTGGGCGCGGCCACAAGCCCGCCCATGGCCCACGAAAGCAGCGACCTGCCGGCCAGCACCATGAATATCAACGCCGCGGCCAGCTCGGCTTGCCATGGGAAAATTCTGGTGGCCTGGCCCAGGGTGGCCGAAGCGTCCACGCCCAGCGCTATGTAAAGCCAGTTCAACGCCAATCCTGCGGTGATAGATCCCACGGCTATGGCGGCAAGATAGATCGCCAGCGATCTTCCCCCCATGAACTTGCGGATGATAATGATGGTGCTTATATTGGTGGCCGGCCCGGAAAGCAGAAACACCAGCGCCGCTCCTGGCGACAATCCCTTGAGCATCAGCGCTGCGGCCAATGGGGTGGAGGCGGTGGCGCAAATATACATGGGCACGCCGGCGGCCAGCATTACCAACATGGTCCAGAAACCCTGTCCTGCATAGCGGTCTAGAAATCCTTCCGGGATCATCGCCGACACCACTCCGGCGGCCAATATGCCCACCGCCAGCCATCCGGCCAGATCGTCCATCAGATCCACAAAAGCGAAATTCCCGGCCTCTGAAAAACGGCTGAATAACGTCGGCCGCTCCACTTTGGCCTCTTTGCGCGTCTGGCAACTGCTGGAATGGCAATCATCCCCGCAGAGGTCGTCCGTTTTCGGCCCGGGATTATCGTTAAGCCGGTCACCAAAGATGTTTTCCATTATCCCCGCGAATATGGCGGTCACCAGGGCGGCCATGGGGCGGAAGATGGTCATCAACGGGTCCAGCAGGGCATAGGTGATGGCGATGGAGTCCACCCCGGACTCCGGCGTGGAGATCAGGAACGCGCTGGTGGCGCCTTTGGAGGCGCCGCTGGAGCGCAATGAAACGGCGGTGGGGATGACGCTGCAGGAGCAGAGGGGCAACGGTATGCCGATCAAGGCGGCGTTTACGACCGATCCGGCGCCGTTGCCCCCAAGCTTGCGCTTTACAAAATCCAGTGGCAAAAAGACCTTAATCAATCCGGCCAGGAAAAACCCGCCCAGCAGAAATATCGCCGAATCCTCCAGGATGGCCCAGGAGGCGGATAATATGTCGATGATGAAGCTCATGGTTCAATCCTCCTGGCTGTGCAGGATATGATCCAACACGGCGGAAAACGCGCCAGACACATGCTCGTCGTCCAGGCTGTAATAGACCATCTTTCCGATCTTCTCATGCTTGACCACGGCTTTATCGCGCAAGGTCCTCAAGTGGTGGGAAGTGGCGGATTGAGAAAGCCCCAGGATATGGGCCAGATCGCAGACGCAAAGCTTTTTGATGGAGAGAGCCTCGATAATGCGCATTCTGGCCGGGTCCGACAGGGTTTTGAAAAACTCGGCGACCTGAGCGCTTTTAGTGGCGCCAGACAGCCTGGCCTTGACGAAATTGACGTTCTTTTCATCCACCAGGTTCACCTCGCAGAGGGCTAATTCCTTTTTCATGGCTCTCTCATATGAACGTATACTCATATATTAATATGTACCTTCACGGCCACTTTGTCAAATGAATCTGGATTCGGGAATTCAGCAGGATCCGGCGGGGCAGGGGGCGTCAGTCATCCCACAGGGCGGCAGGCAATATTATACATCACGGTCCAGGCCGCCATCGTCTTCGGTGACAGCGTTGGGAAAGAATAGCCAAACAGAGTCTGTTTCGCCGCCATCGCTCCAATTCACAATAGATCCGTGTGTATGCGACTGTGTTTGAGGTGTTTTTATGGTGCAATCCCAAGGTGAAGGCGCTCAACATTACCAAGATGTTCACACTCAAAAGGTTGAGCATCTTCAGGAATTGTGAGCACCTTGGCGTAGCTGTAGCGGCTTGAAGCGTGCGCCGGTCCATAATTGTGAGAAACATAGATTTGCCCCTCAACCGCGTGGATGTGAAAGCATTTATTTATAACCTATTTACTAAACAACACTTCTTGTATTTTTTCCCGCTCCCACAAGGGCAAGGATCGTTTCTACCAAGCTTTACTCCGGGCTTTGTCAACGTGCGCATCCTGACATTGGGTTTGTTCTTAAATGAAGGTGAAACCAAAGCATCCATATTGCTGTCTTGGCACCACTCATATTCCATGGTTAAGCCAAACCTGATAGATAAATCTTTGGGGTGCAGACAGATACCATGCCAACGGTTTGCTTTGTGAATATATTTACGCATTTTAGAGTGTTCCGAAAGTTCCAAGTATGCATGTTCTCTAGGCGCCGCACTGCAATGAATTGTTATGCCCTCAGTAGGGTTTCCAAAACATAAAGTAATATCATGACACTGACCATCCTCGCGAGAATGCCTTGCATTTTCGTCAATGCTCTTACTTAGAGAAATAATGGTATCCTCGTTTAAAGTTAATAGACAGAATCCAAAATCTATAACTTTAGGATTATCGCTACGCTCAATCTGCTTCAGAATACGCCCAATGGTGCAGGATTCATACAATGTTAAGATGCCTGGAGGAGTTTTATTGCCGGGGATTCCACACCTTCTTGAAAGCATCGCAATGTCTAGCTCATCTGTCCAATCGTCTGACAAAATACTGCCCCTTATGTCAGACTGCAACCATAAGTTTTTCCTTAAATGATAAGCAAATACAACTCTTTCCTTTTCAGCAAAGATATTTTCGGAATAACAAGCTCTCCGATTTAAGTAGCTTAGCAAAAAAAGGGGTGAATCCAGCATTTCTGTAATTACATCCAATGTAAATACATCTATTACCAACGGAGGAAGAATGGAATCTTGCGTCTCATATTTAAGCAGATGGCGCACTTGGTTTGCAAGAGCAGGATATCTGTCCGAGACTACACAAAGAATGTATATCTCTTTTATGTTGCTAGGGAGTGGTATGGCATTATTGTTAACATCTGAAATCTCTGAAAAACACCCCACCAGCTTTAAATTCCCCCGATTTCTCACATTCTCGCGGCCCGGTTAGGTCTTCATCCGCCATATTAATGGCGTTTTAACCTCGTTTCCACACATCCGGACACA
>Ga0224495_10000384_pt1 | contig 35694 bp, 31 predicted proteins | sample SF_Jul11_sed_USG_FD_168128 | JGI IMG/M metagenome (GOLD analysis project Ga0224495, IMG submission 168128) | Sediment microbial communities from San Francisco Bay, California, United States - SF_Jul11_sed_USGS_4_1 | ecosystem: Environmental > Aquatic > Marine > Sediment | place: USA: California... | reverse complement strand
CCGGATCAGGACATAATCGAGTATCGCTCGCTCCTCCGAGAAGTAGGCGTCCTTGTGCTGGTCATAGTAGTCGAGCAGATCATCTTCGCTTGGTTCAGGAAGGTCCCGGCGGTACTTGTTTTGCGAAACGGCCACGACGCCGATCTTGATTTTTTCCTGGTCGGCAAAGAAGGCGTCCCGAACTTCGGCTTCGGTGATATAGGCCGTCTGGACAACCATTTCCTGAAGTTTGAGCTTGGCAATATCGCTTCTCACGGCAGGCTCGATGGAATTCCAGAAATTGGCGGCCTGGGGGTCAACCATGGCATTGAGGTATTTCTGATAATCGAATTTACCGTCGGTCTGAAAGAAGGCGGTCTGCTGAAGGTATACCGGAGGGCTGAAACGCAGATACGCATACACATCGTCATCGGTCACCATGATTTCCCTTTGAGCCGCCTGCTGTGTCATCAAGTGGTCCTGCAGCAATTGCCCCCAGGCGGTCTGCTGTAATTCCCTGATTTTGGCGTCGGTCAGCTCATCCTGGGTCTGGGTCACCTCGGACTGGTACAGATTATTATATACTCGCTGATACTCCTGCCAACTGATCTCCTCACCGTTAATTACGGCCGCCAGGTTGGCCGAAGTGTAATTCTGCCGGGAAGATAAACCGGCACCCCACTGAAGGACAATCATGCCGGCAAAAAACACCAGGACTATTATGATGATAGGGAATATCATTCTGCGTAGCGCGTCAAACATTCGTCATTGCTCCTTTACGAGTTTTCCGTAAAATCCGGCCTCAGTTGAGCCTCGCTCAATTCTGCAAGACCCAGAATATAAGCCAATCTGCTGATTTGGCAATATGTACTTATGTATTTTACAAAAATTATTGCCTTTTGGGGCCGATCCTTAATAAACTGGGTAAAACATTATAAACCGGGACCATGCACCATGTTTAGGTTATCGACCAAACCAGCCGCCTTGTTAGCCACTGCCGTTCTTCTGCTTACCGCCGGGTCAGTCGCAGGCCAGGAGTGGCCCATCAAGGAGCAGATAGACCTCTCATCAGGATTCGGCGATTTTCGCCAGGACCATTTTCACGGCGGCATTGACATCAGAACCGGCGGAGAGGAAGGCCTGGAGATTTTCTCTCCCGTCGACGGCCATGTCTGGCGCGTAAAGATGTCCTATGACGGCTATGGCAAAGGTCTGTATATCCGGGGTAAGGACGGTCACATCTACGTCTTCGGGCACCTGTCGCGGTTCGCCGACGAAATCGAGCAGCCGGTCAGAGCCCGGCAGGTTGCCCAGCGGACCTACGCTCAGGATATATACTTCTCCGAGGATTCCCTACAGGTCAGAAAAGGGCAGTTGATCGGTTATACCGGTCAGAGCGGTTACGGTGGGCCGCACCTTCATTTTGAGGAGCGTACCGCCGATAACAGGCCGCTCAACCCGCTTAAGCATGGGCTGAAGTTGAGGGACAAAGTAAAACCGCAGTTCACGCGCATTGGTTTCCAGATGACCGACGACAGTTCCCTGTTTGACAATGGTACCCGCAAGGTTTTTATTGACCTCCCGCTTGGTCGTAAACCCGGCGCGTATCATCTGGACACGACCCTGTATTTCCACCGCCCGGTGGGAGTGCTGGCGGAGTGTTTTGATATGATGCGCCCCGAGGGAATGAAACAGTCTGTTTACAAACTATCTCTCTACTTCGACGGACGCCTGTATTACGAGGCCATCCTCGATACCCTCGATTACGAGACCAGCGATGCGGTGAATCTCGAGTTTGACTACTTGAGTGCCATGGATGACCGCAAGCATGTGCGGCGCCTTTTTGAAAAAGCTGGAAACCGCTTTACCGGCAGCCACGCTGTTAGCGGTGCCAGGGGCGTTTTTGGGCTGGTCGCCGAGAAACCGGGAAAATACGAGGGTAAAATCGTGGCCGAGGATTGTGACGGGAACAAGTCGGAATTGACTTTTGATTTCCTGTGGGGTCCCCCCGGAGACATGGTCGCTTTGGATTCGATGGTGGTGCACTCGTACCGGGACGCCGACTGCTACTTCAGCACCCTCCCGGAAATCAGTGACTTTGATATAGACTCGCTCACGGTCTTCGTGAACCGTGGGGATATGTGGTACCGCGTGGGATCAATCAGTGTCGGCGACAGTGACCAACCGTCGCTAAAGTGCGCGCTTTCCGTGGGAGACGTGGAGAACGCTTTGCTGCGCGTATTTCTTTTTAATCGCGACGGATGCCTGATCCGGGATAACATCTTCAACGGTGTTGCCGAACGGGGTAAGAAAAGGGTTGAGCTGGCTTACGAAATCATCGAAGACGGTTTGCTGGTAACTCTGGACGCTCATGTCAAGCGGGCCTCGCAGACGCGGTTGGAGTTATACTACCGGGACAGTCTCCTTGGCATCGAGTACCCCCGGCTGTTCAACATGCTGCAGTATATCTGTTTTATTCCGCCCAAGAAGGAGTATGCACGCATCGACCGCATAGGTTTCGCCATGTCCGCGGATGCCAGCATGAGCCCGCGAATGAAAGATTCTCTCAACATAATGGTCGTCGGTCTGGAAGATACCGAAGAAATGACGTTCGGGGATCGCTTCAAGCTTACCACGGGAAAGTTGGATTTTCACGAGCCGCGGTTTATCGAAGTGCGCGAAAACTACATCCTCAATAAAGGACCGCTGTTACTGAATTCGGAGCATTACGTGATCACCCCCGAGTCCTTTGCCTGCCGCGATTACTTTGAGGTAGCGGTCAGCATGAAAAGAGCCGGAGCATATGACCGGTACAGCGGTCTCTGCTGGCTGGACGAAAAGAAAAACCGCTGGGTCTGGCTAAGGGACAATCAGTATCTGGGCGACTGGTTGACGGCCCGGGCCGGCGGGGGCGGCTCTGTTGCCGCCGTCTTCGATTACGATCCGCCCGAGATTAACCGCCTGAATATCATAGCCGGCCGCACCTATCCGCGGGACCGAGTAGACATTCGCTTTGAAACCCGGGATACTCTTTCCGGCATCCCCTCTGATGGCGGTATTACGGTGACGCTGAATGGCCAGTGGCTGCCCTGCGACTACGACCCGGAAACGCTCCAGGCGCGGGCGGTGCCGCCGAGCCCGCCCGAACCCGGTGAACATCACCTGGGAATCACAATTACCGACCGAGTAGGCAATAGGACGGAGCGGTTCGCGAAATTCCGCGTTCAATAGGGCGCCGGCTGCCGGAATTCCGAAGGCATGAAGAGGTAATGTATTGTTTATACCGATCAGAGACGACGTTCCCACTGCGCGTAAGCCGTACCTCACGGTATCCCTGATTGTTGTCAACAGCCTGATATTCCTGTATTCCTATTCGCTGGGGGCCAAAGGCTTTCAGCTTTTCACGTTCCAGTATGGCTTCATCCCGTTCGAGTTTGTAAGTTCCGAGGAATTGATCCCGCAGCTCGCGGCATCGCCCTACCTGACTGCCTTTACTTCTATGTTCATGCATGGCGGCTGGCTGCACCTGATCGGGAATATGCTCTTTCTCTGGATTTACGGCAATAATGTCGAAGACTACCTCGGACCGCTCAAGTTCCTGATTTTCTACGTGGTATCAGGCCTGGCGGCGATCGGCCTTTACACGCTTTTTGGGCCGCATTCGAAGGTGCCTCTGGTAGGGGCCTCCGGGGCCATTGCCGGCGTGATGGGAGCCTATATCGTTTTGCACCCCCGGGCCAGAATAACGGTGCTGATTGTCTTTTTCTTCATCCAGTTCATTGTTCTCCCGGCCAAGGTCGTTCTGGGAGTGTGGTTTTTTATTCAGCTCCTGATGTCGGTGGTCGGCAGTTCCACGGGCGGCGGCGTGGCTTACATGGCACATGTCGGCGGTTTTCTGTTCGGGTGGCTCCTGCTCCGGCTGCTGGTGAAAATAAGGGGACGCGGTCTGACACCTTCCGGCGGGCGGCGCGTTTACCGGATGGACTGGTAGTTGAAACTACCTAATGTAGTATCCCACTCCCACGCCGGCCCGGATACCTCCGACGTTAAACTCCGCCAGAAGATTGTCTCCGCTGTATTTGGCACGGGAGTAGACTAGTCTGCCGTGCATCCCCAATCTGCCGGCCAGGGTTTTTTCGTAACCGATTCCGACCAGGTAGCCAAAAACATGATCTTCGCCCCGACCGGCAAACGGGTCGATGTAATCAACCACATCGTTGGTGAACTGCGTCCACTCAGAGGTTATCTCAAGTTGCAGGGTGATATATTCGAGGCCGACGGTAACAAACAGGCCGGTTCGGCCCAGGTAGTACTGCCCCGCGATTTCGACAGCGCGTTGACGGTAGCTCGTGGTGAATTCATTAAAGCCTTTTATGCTGGAAAAGGGGCCGTCCGGGTCGGCGGCAAAGGCCTGTGTCTGACTGCCTTCTTTAGTGTAATAATGGCGATAGGCCAGAGTGAGAGCAAAGCGCCGCGTAAAGCGGTAACCCGCCCGCGGCACCACGGCTGCCAGGTACCGGGAGTTCCAGTTGAAACCGACGGTGCCGCTCTGGTCAAAGCGGACTTTCAGTTCCTCAGGACTTTCCTCGACCCTGATCGCTTGGCTCCAGTTTTTGTCAACGGCGAAGTCAAAGCCGTTGTAGGTACCCTTGCCGTTCAGCGCCATGGCACAAAAGTCAACTTCCAGAAAAAAACCCTGCGAAATGTCGCGGGCGGCCACGCGACCGGGACCGAGCCAAAGAGCCGCTGTGACGGCAGCGCCACAGAGGGCGGCCGTGACGCCCCTGCCCGGAGGTGTTCTCTTGTAGTCGGTTGCCGGTTTCTGCATAGTACATGTTCCGATACGGCTAATCTATCACACCGCGTGGCAACGGGCAAGCTATCATCTTGCGCAGACTTTCCCGGTACATTTTATCTTTAGTCAGCCTCCGGGTTACCCTCCCGGGCCGACTTCTGCCAGTGTCTGGGCCGGGAGAGAAAGAGCACCGGTGGCAGCGGCCTTCCACGGTAATGTAGATTGGCTTGCCGGTCATGCCTTGACTATCGTTATCAATTGATTTATATATAGCGCTTGTGACAAGAATAACGACCGCATTCCGGTTCAACCTGTTTTAGGAGCATAGGAACCATGATCACCAAACAGCAGGCTCTTGACTATCATAGCCGGGGGAGAAGAGGCAAAATAGAGGTAAACTCGACGAAACCCTGTCGCACCCAACTCGACCTCTCGCTGGCTTATACGCCAGGAGTTGCGGAACCATGTTTAGAAATCCAGAAAAACCCGGCTGACATCTACAAGTATACCGCCAAGGGTAATCTCGTGGCAGTGATCAGCAACGGTACGGCGGTACTGGGGCTGGGCAATATCGGCGCCGCCGCCGGCAAGCCGGTCATGGAAGGCAAGGGTGTTCTGTTCAAGAGGTTTGCCGACGTGGATGTTTTCGATATCGAACTGGATACCGAAGACCCGGATGAGATTATAAAATGCTGCCAGCTTCTGGAGCCGACCTTCGGTGGTATCAACCTGGAAGATATCAAAGCGCCTGAATGCTTCTATATAGAAGAAACCCTCAAGAAGACAATGAAAATCCCCATCTTCCATGACGACCAGCACGGAACCGCCATTATTTCGGCGGCGGCGCTGCTCAACGCCCTGGAGGTGGTGCAGAAAGACATTGCCAAGATCAAAGTCGTCTTTTCGGGGGCCGGGGCGGCCGGTATCGCCTGTGCCAAGCTCTACTGCACGCTCGGTGTCCGACACGAGAATCTGATGATGGTAGACTCCAAGGGCGTGATGTATGAGGGCCGGGGCGACAAGTTCAATGAATACAAGGCGGAGTTTGTCCGCAAGACCGACTGCCATACCCTGGCCGACGCGATGGAGGGTGCCGACGTCTTCGTGGGCGTATCGGTCAAGGACCTCGTCACCAAGGAGATGGTCAAGTCAATGGCCAAGGACCCGATCATCTTCGCGATGGCCAACCCCGATCCCGAGATCACCTACCCGGATGCACTCGAAGCCCGCTCCGATGTTATCATGGCCACGGGCCGCAGCGACTATCCCAACCAGGTGAATAACGTTCTGGGCTTTCCGTTCATTTTTCGCGGGGCCCTGGACGTCCACGCCACGGCCATCAACGAAGAGATGAAGATTGCGGCGGCCAAGGCGCTGGCCGCGCTGGCCAAGCAGGACGTGCCGGAACAAGTAGCCAAAGCATACGGCGTTGACCATTTCAAATTCGGACGGGAATACCTGATTCCGAAACCGTTCGACCCGCGCATCCTGGTGTGGGAAGCATCCGCGGTCGCCCGGGCCGCCATCGAGACTGGTGTAGCCCAGAATAAAATCGATATTGATGAGTACAAACGGATCCTCGCCACCCGCATCGGCGACGGCCGCTCGGTCATGAGGGTGATGGAGGACAAGGCCAAGCGCAACCCCAAGACCATCGTGTTCCCCGAGGGTAATTCCAGCCGGATTTTGCGGGCCGCTCGCATTGTCAAAAAGGACGGCATAGGCCATCCCATCGTTTTGGGGAATCCGGACGCCATCAAAAAAGTAGCGGATGAACATGAGATCGAGCTCGAGGGCATCCAGATAATCGACCCCATCACTTCCGAGCGGCGGCAGGAATATGCCAAGCGCTATTTCCAGAAAAGATGCCGCCGCGGCATGAGCCTCGACAAGGCCATCTGGACGATGCGCGAACGCACCTTCTTCGGTATCATGATGCTGGAAATGGGTGACTGCGACTGCGTCGTTTCCGGCGTGACATCCAATTATCCGGCGACGGTGAGTCCGGCTCTGGAAATCATCGACCTGGCCGAGGGCGTGTCGCGGGTGTCGGGCATGACAGCCATGATCCAGAAGGATAAGTTGTACATGTTCGCCGATACCACCGTTAACATCAACCCCAAGGCCGAAGAACTGGCCGAGATTGCTATCTGCGCCGCCGAGGTCGCCAGGCAGTTCAATATTGAACCGCGAATAGCCATGATATCATTCTCCAACTTCGGGTCAGTGCGGTCACCGGAATCGGACAAGGTAGCGAAGGCGACGGCTATTGTGAAGGAACGGCGCCCGGATCTGGTGGTTGAAGGTGAAATGCAGGCGGACACGGCTCTCATGCCGGAGTACATGGCCAAGCGGTATCCGTTCTCGCAGCTCAAAGAAGTGGCCAACGTGTTGGTCTTTCCCGACCTCGATTCGGGCAATATCGCTTATAAGCTGGTCCAGCGGATGGGCGGGCTGGAGGCGATCGGTCCGATACTCATGGGCCTGTCCAAGCCCGTGCACGTTTTGCATCCCACGCTCGACGTCAATGAAATCGTGGATATGGCAGCCATCGCGGTGGTGGATGCTCAGAGATAGAGAGGGAAATTTCTCCAAAAGGCCGGCGCGGCAGGGCTCCGGCCTTTTTTTTCTGCAGATGCCTCTCGCACCGGGCAAAAAGAGGGCTCGCAGTGCCCGCCGACCCGGGGCATATGACGTGCAGCCACTTTTTATTTGCTATTTTCGCAGCCGAGGCATAAACTAAAAGCTGTTTTAATCGATATAAGTAATATTGAACGCCCGCGAGGGTGGCAGTAGAAGGCATTGGTTTAAAGGGACTTAAACTTGGGATTCTTTGATTTGTTCTCCAACGATATCGGAATCGATCTCGGCACGGCCAATACCCTGGTATACGTACGCAATCAGGGGATTGTCCTGAACGAACCATCGGTGGTCGCAATCGAGAAATCGACCGGCAAAGTACTGGCTATCGGGTCGGCCGCCAAGGAGATGACGGGCCGCACCCCCAGCGGCATCGAGGCCATCCGTCCGCTCAAGGATGGTGTCATTGCCGATTTTGACATTTCCGAACGTCTGATTGCCGATTTTATCCGCCGAGTGGTAAAACACAAACTGCTCATGAAGCCGCGGGTGGTCATCTCGGTTCCATCAGGTATCACCGAAGTTGAAAAACGGGCTGTCAGAGATTCAGCCGAAAACGCCGGCGCACGCGAGGTCTATCTTCTGCAAGAGCCAATGGCGGCGGCGATCGGCGTGGGACTCCCCGTGGAACAACCTTCCGGAAGCATGATAATTGATATCGGGGGCGGCACCACGGAAATTGCCGTTATCGCGCTGAACGGCATCGTCAATGACACTTCGATCCGGGTGGCCGGTGATGAACTCAACGACGCTATCATTATGTACCTGAAGAAGAATTACAACCTGCTCATCGGCGAGTTGACGGCCGAGGATATCAAGATAAAAATAGGGTCGGCGTTTCCGCTTGAAAAGGAGCTGAGCATGGAAGTCAAGGGGCGCGACCTCGTGGCCGGGGTGCCGAAAAATCTCAAGCTGTCATCGGTCCAGGTTCGTGAAGCTCTGTCCGAGACGCTTGATATCGTCGTCGAGGCCGTTCGCCAGGCGCTGGAGCGCACTCCCCCGGAACTGGCTTCCGATATCCTGGAACGAGGTATTATTCTTACGGGCGGCGGGGCTCTGCTACGCGGGCTGGATAAACGACTGCGGCAGGAGACTAACCTGCCCGTCAATGTCGCCGATGATCCGCTGACCTGTGTCGCCCGGGGTGCCGGCAAGGTTCTGGAAGATTTCGCGTCTTACGCCAAGGTCCTGGAAAAAAGCAAAAAAGACTGAGGACAGCACCGGTCCCGGGCAGTCTTCGCCAAATCACCTATTCCGGTTTTTCAGTCAATCCACCGCTTCAGTGGTTTTGCCTCTCATGGGCAAGTTCCTGTCGTTGTATGAGATTCCCGGCCGGCATTAATCTTTTTCTGGCTCCGACTGTCATAACTGCAGAAATTGAAAATATGGTTGAAAAAGATCATGAGAGAATCGCAGAGCTGGTTGTCCCGGCACAGACCGGCGACCGGGAAGCCTTCTCTCAGATTGTGCGAATAATGATGAATGATGTAGTAGCCCTGACCTATCGAATGACCGGAGACCGGGATACGGCCCTTGACCTGGCCCAGGACAGCTTTGTAACGGCCTGGCAGAAGCTGGGCAGTTTTCAGAGGAAGGCTCGCTTTGCCAGCTGGATGTACCGGATTGTTTACAACAAGACACTCAATTTCCTGGAAAGGTCCAAACGGGCGACAATTCTCGACCGGATGCCGGAACAGTCGAGTGAGCAAGGTGCCGGCGGCAACGGCAACCCGGAGCAGGCGCTCTACCGCCGCGAGCTTGCCCGATACGTTCTTCAATTTATGGAATCCCTGCCGCCGCAACAGCGATGGGTATTTGACCTGCGTTTCTACAAGGGGCTGACATTCGACGAGATATCCCGCGTTACCGGCCGGGCAACCGGGACGGTAAAAACGCACTACCGCGAGGCGGTGTCGAAATTGCGCGAACATGCGCAGAGAAAAGGATGGATCTGATGGACTGCCGGACCGTACGGGATCAGCTTATGCTGTCATTCGCGGACGAGTCTTTGCCCGCTGATGTAGCAAGACATGTTGAGGGCTGCCCTGAATGCACGAGGTATCTTCGTGAACTTCAAATCATCGGTGAAAGGCTCGGAACGGATGATCTGTTTTATCCTGAGGTGGCCGAACTGAAGCGGCTGGTCACTGCCGTCGACAGGCAAATTGCCGAGTTGGAGCCGGCGGCCGCCCGGCCCGCACGGGTTACACCCTTGCGACCAGCCTTTGGATACTTGGCAGCGGCAGCCGTCGTGGTCCTGGTCGCCGGCGTTTACCTGGTCAGCTATCTGTCCGGCATAAACGGCGAAGGCGGGATAGCCGGTCTTGGCCGTGTGGACACTGTTTTCCAGTCCGCTGACGAGGAGGCCGAACTATATGAGCCGGACGAGTCGTCCGTAGGTATGTTACTCTATGATTTCGTTGACGGCAGGAAGCTGACTGCTGGTGAAGTCCTGCTGGACGATATAACCGTCGATGAATTGGAATACCTTGAAGAGAATTTTGACGTGGGAGATTTGCTATGATAAGGATGATGGCGGTGGTGAGCGCTGCGGTTTTGCTGGTGCTGGCCGCGGCAGTGGCACAGTCGACCGATCAGCCCTGGCAGGACGATCCTTTATATATTCTAAGCCAGGCCGATCCATCCGATGATCCGGTCGAAGGCCCTCCCGGCATGATAGGGAGGCGGCTTTTCGGCCAGGGGAAGGGAGAGGGAAAACACCTCGAACAGTTTCGTATGCTGAAACTGCTGGAGTTGCTGGACCTCAACGAAGACCAGGAAGTCGCGTTTATCACAGGTTTTCGTTCCTTCCGGCGGAGCCTGCGCCAACTGGACGAGCAGAAAGGCAAACTGCTTGCTGACTTGGCTGGGGGGCTCAAAGATGAAACCATCTCCGAGCGGGAAATCGACCGACACATTGGTGAGATAATGAAGCTGGAGCAGGAACGGCGGCAGAAAATGGATGATTTTCTGCGTGAGGCCAGGGGAGTTCTGACGCCGCAGCAAATGGGTAAACTCGTAATCTTTCAGGAGCGGTTTGAATTCGAACTGTTGGACAAGGTCCGGGCGTTCCGGGAGCGGGCCGGGCGCAGGGGTATACCCCACGGCGACGACAGTACGGGTCAGTAGCAATAAAAGGGATGATTCTGCAACAACGACAATATTTAGAAAGGAGACTCAATATGAAAAAGCTGAGCATTACGCTGGCGGTCGTGCTGCTTCTTGCCGCCGGCATGGCGCTGGGCCGAGGCGGCTTCGACCGGGGATCGTGTGATCCCGGGTTTGGCGCGGACGGGCCAGCGCGCCACGGGAGCGGGATGGGTCACAAGATGTGCGGAAAGTCCGGCCCTCGGCAGGACATGCCGGGGATACACATGATTCTGGCCGCCGGCGATGAAATCAACCTCACGGCCGAGCAACGGGGTAAGCTGGAAAAAATGATGACCGAGTTCCAGAAGACTCGTATCGACCGTCAGGCTGAACTGAAAAAGGCCGGGGTGGATCTGGGGACGCTCATGCGCAAGGATGATGCCGTCGAGTCCGAAGTCTCGGCGGCCATCGACAAAGTGTCAGGTTTGAAGGCCGAAATGCAGAAAATGAAGTACCGCCATCGGAAGCAAATCAAGGCGGTCCTGACCGAAGAGCAACTCAACAAACTCAAACAGATGCACAAGGAGCGCTGCTCAAAGCGCGGCGATATGGATCGTCCCGGCCGCCAGGGGGGCTTTGGCCGCGGCTGGTAGCCCGGCCTGGATACGTATATCTTTCTCTCCGCATTACGCACATGGACGGAAAAACCCGCAGAAATGCGGGTTTTTCTTGCCTAGGCGGTGCATGGCTTATGATTTCGAGGCTGCCTGCATAATCCACACTGCTGCCGGTCTGCCAAAATGGCACATATCCTATTTGTCTTACTTGACTTTGGCTTGATTGTCTGCTAATTTGACACTTATGGATTTCGAACCGCAAGCCATTCTCGATTTCATCAGAGCAGAATCCGACCATCCAATGAAAGTGAAGGAGTTGGCTCGGGCTCTGTCTATTCCCAACAGCCAATACCTGGCTTTTCGCAAGGTCGTCAGGCAATTGCTGAGCTCCGGTCAACTGGTTAAGCTCAAAAGAAACCGAATCGGGCTCGCCTCGGAGATGAACATCGTCGTGGGCAAGATCCAGATTACTCGGGCCGGAACGGGTTTTCTTATCATGGAGGGTGCCGGCGAGGATATACTTATACCTCAGACCGAGCTTTTGACGGCCTTTGATTCCGACCAGGTGATGGTGCGGCTGACAGGCCACATCGGCGGGCGTCAGGCCGGTTCCGTGATAAAGATTGTCGAGCGTGCCGCCAGGAATATCGTCGGCGTCTTCCGTAAGGGCAAAAACCTGTCTTTCATAGTCCCCGACAATCCCCGGATTCATCGCGATATCTACATCCCGCCCGGCGCCGACATGGAAGCCAGGGACACTGAAAAGGTCGTTGCTGTTTTGACAGCCTGGGACAGTCCATATCTGAACCCGGAGGGGAAAGTCATCGAGCGACTGGGGTATCCCGGAGACCCCGGCGTCGATATGCTGACGGTCATTCGCAGTTTCAACCTGCCCGAGCAGTTCTCGCCTGATTTGCTGGAAGAAGCGGACCGGGCCGCTTCGGTGTCGTTCAGTGAAGAACATGCCAGGCGCAAGGATTTGACCGAAGAATGTATCTACACCATCGACCCGGCCGATGCCAAGGACCACGATGACGCCATATCGGTGGAGGCGACGGAACGCGGGTTTCGGTTGGGGGTGCACATCGCCGACGTTTCGTTTTTTGTTACGGAGGGTACGTCCCTGGACAAAGAAGCCATCGAACGCGGCAATTCGGTATATCTGCCCGGTATGGTTATCCCGATGCTGCCGGTAGTTCTGTCCAATGACGTATGCTCCCTGCGGGTAAACCAGAAACGACTGGCTCATTCGGTCACAATGGATTTCGACCGCAAGGGTAAGATGCTTGGCTGGGAGATTGGGGACACAGTTATCAAATCCCGGGCCCGCCTCAGCTATGAACAGGTGCAGGAGTTTTTTGACGGTGACGAGAAAGCCGTAGCGAGCCGCAAGGTCAGGCAGAACCTGACGGTCGCGCGCGAACTGGCCCAGGTTCTCAGTAAACGGCGGTTTTCGGAGGGTTCGCTCGATTTCGACCTTCCCGAGTCGAAGATTATTCTGAATGAAAAGGGCGAAGTCCTTGAGTTGGGCAGTCACGTGCGGATGGAATCCCACCGTCTGGTGGAGGAATTCATGCTGGCGGCCAATCGGGCGGTGGCCCTGGAGGTGTTCCGAAACGGCCAGAAGATGCTGTACCGCGTGCACGGCAAACCGGACAAGGAAAAACTGGAGAATTTCTCCCAGCTGATGTCGCGACTGGGTTACAGTTTCCCGGTTTCGGATACTGTCAAGCCCATTCAATTCGCGCGTTTTCTGGACCGCGTCAAGGACGCACCCGAAGCGGAGTTCATCAACGAACTGCTCTTACGGTCGATGCAGAAGGCCGTCTACCAGAGTGAAAATATCGGTCATTTCGGACTGGCCTTTTCTCATTACACCCACTTCACATCGCCGATTCGCCGGTACCCCGATCTTCTCGTGCACCGTTTGCTGCGCAGGCTCAAGCGGGGCCGCTATCCGGCGTCGTTCGCAAAACGCGTCGGCGGCATCATCGATCATGTCGGTCAGCACTGCTCGGAGACGGAGCGTGTCGCCGAGGCCGCCGAGCGGCAAGCCATCAAGGTCAAGCAGGTCAGCTTCATGGCTAACCATGTCGGCGATGAGTTTGAAGGTGTCATTTCAGGTGTTACCGGTTTTGGCTTTTTTGTTCGGCTGGACCGCATGGGGGTCGAGGGTATGGTGCGCGTCTCGACCATAGACGATGACTATTATCACTTTGATGAAAAACAGTACCGCCTCGTCGGCCGCCGGGGCGGCCGCGTGTACCGCCTGGGAGACAAGATACGAGTGGGCGTGCTGAACGTTGACAAAGTGAAAAGCGAGATAGACCTCTTTCTGCCGGTGGACAAAAAGAAGGGTGTGAGGAAGTCCCCCCCGGCAGGCGAGCGAAGCGGGCCAAAAACGATGGCGGTATCGGGTGCGACCAGGCGGAAAACGGGGACGCCGACCGGCCGGAGGAGGAGGAGATAAGACCGGACTATGATTAGCAGAACGGCCATTCTGGCTGACCGTGACGCCCGCGGCAGAGGCGGCGTAGACTGGCAACAGCTCGGGACCGTAGTCGAAGAAGTGTCTGAACTCTATCAACTCGCCAAGGAAAGAACGCTTGACCTGATCATCGTCGGCCAACATCGCACGGACTTAAAGGCGCCGGTGGCCACGAGGATCAGGCGGTATAACGGTCTCACGGAAATCTGGAAGGTGGTCGCCAGCGATCTTGAAGTTACGCCGGAACCCGACTACATTGATGGGCTCATTCCCTTAGACCTCGGACACAAGGGCATTTCCCTCAAGGTCGCTCACATCCTGCGGACCAAGGAACTGCTCAGCCAGTACCGGTTCGTTGGTCGTTCTCAGAAGATGAAAGCGGTTGCCGAGACGATTGAGCGCATTGCGCCGACCGATGTGGCCGTGCTGATAGTCGGTCCGTCCGGCTCCGGCAAGGAACTGGTGGCGCGCGCCATCCACCGCCATTCCGGCCGTGCCGACCGGCCATATGTGGCCATCAACTGCGGCGCCATTGCCGAGGGCATTTTGGAGTCGGAGCTTTTCGGCCACGAGAAAGGCGCTTTCACGGGTTCCGTAGCTAAACGGGACGGCCTTTTCCACAAGGCTGACGGCGGCACCATATTTCTGGATGAGATAGGCGAAACCAGGCCCGAAATGCAGGTCAAACTGCTTCGCGTTCTGGAAGACGGCACCTATTATCCGGTCGGTTCCTCCGTGCCAAAAACGACCGATGTGCGGCTTATCTCCGCCACCAATCGCGACCTGACAGAGGCGATTGAGGAAAGGCAGTTCCGAGAAGACCTTTACTTTCGGATAGGCGTGGTCAAGCTGATTCTGCCACCGCTGCTGGAGAGAAAAGAGGATATCCAGCCGCTTCTGCACCATTTCTGGGCCAGGGACTCCAAACTCAGCTACACCGACTCGGCCCTGGAGCTTTTGACGAGATACGACTGGCCGGGCAATGTCCGGCAACTGAAGAACTTCGCGGATCGCATGACGGCCCTGAAAAAAGAGGGGCTGGTCGATGAGAACGACATTCGTAGATTTATCGAGGAGCAACATGTTACAGCCTCGAATCTGCCTGTCTCCACCGGCAAGACAGTCGAAGAGGCTGGTCAGGAACTGATATACCGGGCCATCATATCACTGGGCAACGAGGTCAGGTTACTCCGGGACCTGATAACGGCGCATTTGCCCGCCGAGTCGGGCGAGATGGCTCACCCGGAGGAATCCCTTAGGGTGGTACGGGGGATGACCGTAGAACAAATGGAAGCGAAGCTTGTGGAACAAGCTCTGGCCGAGTCCGGGGGGAACCGGAAGGAGGCTGCCCGCAAGTTGGGCATAGGGGAGCGGACCTTGTACCGCAAGCTCAAGAAGTACAGCTTAAGCTGAAATTGAAATTCGCAGGGGTTGTCTTACTTGTCGTGGGGCTGACGGCGGCCTCATTCTGCCAGGATCTGTCTACCGTCGTGATCCCGTCCGAGGACGAGTTGTACGATGCTTTTATCCTGGGAGAGATCGACTATTACCAGTACCTGAGACTCAAGGAGATTTTGATTCACGGCATAGATTCGTCCGATTTCCATCTTCTCGACGAGATCCCCAACCTCTCCTTTTTTGTAACACCTCGGACGACCACGACGGATCTTCTCACCGGTGAGCAGCAGGCGGCGTTCATCAGGACCGAGCCTGCCGGAGGCCGGTACAGCAGCTTCGTCATGTACCGGCATTATCGCGAGGTCGAGGCGCCTGGGCGCTACGGTTACCGAAACAGCTACGGGGCCAAGCTCGGCGACTGTTGGAGCTTCACGCTGCAGTTGCAGCGCGAGTACAGCGGCCGGGAACGGATTATCAGCCGCCACATCGGATACCAAAACAGGCGTTCCATTGTCAGAGAGGTGCGACTGGGCAGTTACACCAGGAGGCTGGGACTGGGCACCGTTTTCGGATATCACGGCAAACTGCTGGCATCATCGAACCGCATAAGCAACGAGTCGCTTTTGTTTCCGGACTACGGCGGACTCAACGGGGCTTATGGTCGTGTGGTTTCAAGGGGCATGATGGTCGAGGGTCTGATGTCGGTTATGCGGGATTCTGACTACTCCCTGCTATCCAGCGGGTTGCTGGTGGCGTTTGACGCCGGAAACGTGAGGCCGGGTCTGCTTTTGGGGCGGAATGTCCTGCGGCGCCGGTCGACCGGCGAGACAGTCGCCGATGTGAAGTACGGCTTGACTTCCCGCCTGGACTACGACGGCGGACACACCAGTCTCGAATTCTGTCTTCAGAGCGGCGAGCGCCGGGGATGGGGGGCGGTCGTGGTAGAGGGAGGGATTGACCCGGGTGCAACTCAGCTTCGGTACGCGCTGTGGTTCTATGGCGACGAATATATCGACCTGACCGGCGGCAGTAAGGCGGGTAATGTGCATAGTCGCGAGGAATTGGCAACACTCGAGTTCGATTACTCCGCGAAGAGAACGGGACAGAAGGGATGTCTGTTACGTTCACTGGTGCCGCTGGACGCAAACACAAACCTGATCAATTCGTTTATCTACGCCATGCGCAATACCGATAGTGTAGATGTGCAGTTTCTGGGAGGCGTGGAACGGACGGTCGGACCCGGACTGATGATAAGACTTGATTATCTCAACAAAGCTCGGCGTCGGACTGATGCTGCCGACGGCGGGACGGTTGTCAAACAGCGAAGTCGTGGCGAAACCATATTTACCGCTGGTGATTTGCGCGTGAGAAGCTATATTGCCTATAATACCGAAACAGGCAAATATGATAACCTGTCCGTTTTCGTGAATCTGAAGTTGAAGACACAGAACACGGGCGCATGGGATCTCTGGTCCAACGCGTCGCGAATCAATCTCGGTCGAGGCGGCATCGACTACTGGTACGGTTACCTGCGCCACAGTCAGGCGCTGGACGATCATCTCGAGGGGGCGGTCAAACTCGGCCATACTTATAACAGGCATGCCGGCCTGCGCCACCTGACCACGTTTTCTTTTGAATTGAGGGCGGCCATATGATCTCCCGGCGACGATACCTGCCGGCGTTGGCGTTGGCGGCTCTGCTGTTCTCTCCCTTGACGCGGGCCGCTGTGGTCGTAAACGAGGTGATGGCTAACGAGCCGGGTTCGTCGACCACACTCGAGTGGATTGAACTTTATAACGACTCGCCCAACATCGCGCTTCTGTACACATATTACATGATGGTGGGCAGCGCCCGGATTTCATTCGTCACGGACTCGACGCGGCTTGACCCATACGAGTACTATATTGTGTGCCGAAGGCTCCTGGCCTCGGGCAGCACCCCCGGTTTTGAGAGCGAATGGGGGGACAGTTCCGGTTTCTGGGGGGATACCGAGTACGAGCAATCGATGCAGACGCCGCTGGATGTTCCCTTTTCGCTGGTTAACTCGGGAGGCAGCATCCAGTTGTACAATCTGCTCAACCAGGTGCAATCGGAGTTCATATGGACCGAGGACGGCAGAGACGGTTACAGCTGGGAAAGAATCCTTCCGGGTGGGCCCGAGATGGCGCAGTCCGTCGATGGGCAGGGTTCCACGCCCGGCTTTGTCAACTCGGTGACTCCGCTCGGCAATGACCTGGCTCTCGATGATGTGCAGGTTCGTCCCCTCGGTGGCCCGGTGCGCCTGACCTTCATAGTCACTAACCGGGGCACAATCGCCGCCGCCGGCGCCGGCCTGGAGCTCAGCCAGATAGTCCACGGTTTCGAGGTACCCTTCGATGTACTCGACATCCCCGACCTCGAGTCGGGAGTCAGCGCTCTCATAATCAACACCTACGAGTTGGATGGTCTGTATGTAAACATGAAGGCGGCCCTGCCCGACGACGACCGCTCCCGGAACAATGAAAAAGCATTCACGGCCACCGGAAGTGATTATCCGCCGGTTATCCTGAACGAAATCCTGGCGAACCCGCGCTTGGGCCTGGAGAGTGAATGGGTCGAAATAAAATCCCGGCACTACGCCGCCGTGGATCTGCGGGACTGGATGATCGGCGATGCCCTGAGTGCCTACGTGATATCGGATTCGTCCCTGATCCTTAATTCGGGCGAATACTTCGTTCTGGTTGCGGACGCCGAGAAGTTTGCCGATTTCTACTGGTCGTTTGCCGGTCGTTACGCCCAGCCCGGAGTGTGGCCGGTGCTCAACAACAGTGGCGACCGCGTGCGACTTGTCGATCCCTTCGGGATACAGGCTGACATTTTTGAATTCGCGGCGGCCTTCGACAGCAATTTCACCTGGAGCCGAAGTGAACAGCTGCCACTGGACACGGTCTGGGGCCGGTCGAAGGAGAAAGGGGGGACGCCCGGGGCTGAGAATGAGGTCTTATTAGAACCAAACGCCCCCGGCCTGAGCATCTTGATCCGACCGGAGCACATCTCGCCCGACGGCGACGGCATCGACGACGAAGCGGCAATTACGGTCGAAGCGCCCAAAAGCCACGCCTACAAGATGAAGATATTTGACAGCCAGGGACGGGCGGTGCGAACGCTCGTTGACGGTGAGGCGCTGCTGCAGCCGGTTTACTATTGGGACGGCCGGAGCGACGGCGGCAACCGGCTGCCGATCGGCATCTATATTCTCTATTTCGAAGTAGCCGGGGTGGAATCAATCAAAAAACCGATAGTTGTTGCTCGCTAAGTATGAAAGCAATCCGTTGCGCCACAATCATCGTTTGTCTCATGTCGGCGGAGGCTGCGGCTTTTGATTATCAAACCGGCCGCGGCGTTGGGCTCGGCGGCGGCATCCTGTTGTCGAAATCTTCGGCCTCAGCGCTCGTGACCCTGCCGTCCGGCGGCATAGACTCCGGCGAGATCAAAGTAGAGATGGGTCTTGGACGCAAGTTTGAGATGAAGGAGTTGGACCAGGCCTTTGTGGCGGCCGCCTACCGTTACCGGGACGTGGTTGTGGCTCTGGGCGTGGCTCAGTTCGGGCATCGCGATTTCTATGCGGAGCGCACGGCCAAGCTGAATGTCGCATACTCCATCAGGCGAATCTGGGTGGGCGCCTCAGTCTCCGGAATAATGGTGGATATATCGCAGGGTTACGGTCAATTGCGAGCGGCGGCGCTGGGTCTAGGGCTGGCCGCGAGAACGAAGCGGGTGGTGGGCGCTATCGTCGGTGATAATCTCAATTCCCCCGCATTATACTCCGGCGGGTTGCCGCTAAAGCCCAGGTACTCGGGATTTCTGGAGTATGCCGGCAGCGGCTCTTTCTTGACGGTGGGTCGGGCGACGTTCGAAGCAGAGCAAAAGCCGCAGTTTGCGCTCGGGCAGTTTCTGCAAATATCGAAAAAAGCCGCCTTGTTCTGGGGCTTTGCCACCGCCCCGACGCTCTACGGCGGCGGCCTGGAGGTTAACCACAAGAGAGCCGTTATTTCATATGCCGGTCAGTTTCACCCGGTGCTCGGCTTCACCCACCAGATATCCCTGTCATACGCCTTTGGCGGGCCGGCGACGAAACAGGAGGAAGTCTTTTGAGTCGCCTGCCACTGAACAGAGAGGATATCGAAAAACGGGAGAAGGCAACCCTGGGTCCCTATGCGGCCCTCTCCGGCGAATCGAAAGGACGCGTGTATCCTCAGGAAGAACACCCCCTGCGCACGTCTTTCCAGCGCGACCGTGACCGGATCGTACACTCGGCCGCCTTCCGGCGAATGGAGTACAAAACCCAGGTGTTCATACCTCACGAGAAGGACCATTACCGAACCCGTTTGACGCATACTATCGAAGTGGCCCAGATAAGCCGCACCCTTGCCCGGAACCTGCTTCTGAACGAAGACCTGGCGGAAGCTATCGCCCTGGTGCATGACGTCGGCCATACGCCATTCGGTCACGCCGGTGAGGACGTTCTGAACGGTTTGCTGAAAAAATCAGGCGGATTCAATCATAACCGGCAGTCGCTGCGCGTGGTGGATGTTCTGGAGCGGCGGTATCCCGAACACCCCGGGTTAAACCTGTCTTATGAAGTACGAGAAGGCATCGTCAAACATGAGACGACGGTGAAAATCGATATCCCCGAATTCAATCCCGGTCAACAGCCCACCCTGGAGGCGGCCCTGGTGGACATTGCCGACGAGATTGCGTACAACTCGCACGATATCGATGACGGTCTTTCTTCAGGACTCATTACTTTCGATGACCTGCACGACACGCAGTTTTTCAAGTTTCCGGGGATGGATACCGGCAGCCCCCGGGGCGACGACGAGGCCGGCTATAGACGTTATGCTCTTATCAGGCAGTTGGTCAACCGCATGACGACCGATGTTGTCGAGGAAACCAGGCGGCGGCTAAATCGCCAGGACATCCGCACACTGAACGATGTCCGCAATTCATCGGAGAAACTGTGCGGCTATTCCGCTCAGATGGCACAGATGGTCCTGGAAATCAAGCAATTCCTGCTCGACCATCTCTACCGCAACTCTCATCTTGTTTCGCTGTCGGACTGGGCGGCGGAGATAATACAGTTCTTGTTTAGAACTTTTGCGGCCGATATGTCGTTATTGCCGAGCCGCTTTCAGAAGATGCTCGATGGCGAAAAGCCTGACATTGTCATCGCCGATTATATCGCCGGCATGACCGACCGGTATGCAACCGAGAAGTACGGTCAGTTGCGCGGCAGGTGAGGGCCGGCCTACGGGTCAAGCGCCGGGTTGTACACGTAAACATCCGCTTTCATCTGTTGATAGTACCCGCCGATTACGTATATCTTGCCATCGAGGGCGGCGGCACTCATCTCCTGTCGTGGCGCCGGCATGGGCGTCTTGGTCTTCCAGCTATTCGTTGCGGGATCATACTCCTCGACGGTTGACAGTGTCCCCGTGGCGTTAACGCCGCCGAAGACATAGATTTTTCCGGCGACGACGGCGGCCGCGAGGTTTGACCGCGGGGTCAGCATAGGTGTAGCCGAACTCCAGGAGTTGGCGCCGGGATCGAACACCTCGACGGTGCTGAGGTGTGTGGATGCAGACTGAACCCCTCCGATAGCGTAAATCTTGCCGTTAAGCAATACTACCGCCAATCCGGCGCGAGTAGTCGGCATGCTGGCGGCGGTTGACCAGGTATTATTCTGAATGTCGAATCTCTCGACCAGCTTGCCGACGTCCTGCGAGTCGCCCGACCCGCCGATTACCCAAACAATGCCCTGGTAGGCGGCAGCAGCAAGCCTAATCCTGGGTGTGGGCATGGACGTTCGGGCGCGCCAGGTGTTAGTCGCCGGGTTGTACTCTTCCATCGCTGTCGGCATGCCGCCGGTCGGGACGCCGCCCGCGGCATATATCAGGCTGCCACCGGTAGCCGCCGCCAGGCTGTAGCGCCCGGTCGGCATGGGCGCCACCAGAGTCCACTGATTGGTTGCGGGATTGTACTCTTCCATTTCGTTGCGATAGCTCATACCGTCAAAACCGCCCATGGCGTAGACTCTGCCGTTGGCCGCAGCTACCCCCAGGCCGCTCCTGGCTATAGAGATTGCGGATGCGGCACTCCACGGGTGCCCGGTCGTGAAGTGCCACCAGACCGACTCTACCAGGGACTCGCCGTCTTTGTCCTTAATGTCGGTGGTGACGGCGACCGTATAGGTCTCTCCAAACTCGAGAAATGGCGACGGTGTCAGAGTGGCGGTGTTGGGGCTATAGATGATCGTTCCGGTGACTTCATGATCGCAGGCAAAAGTCTGCGGGCCGAGTGTCGTGTAATCGATGTTTTCCGAAAAAGTCACCCTGATGGGAGTGTTCACCGGAATCCCGATAGCCTGATCAGCGGGAAAAACTGACACGACTTCCGGCGGTACCCCGACTCCTTGTTCAGGTTCGAGGGGGTCTTTGGTGCCGCAGCCAGTAAAGCCCGCCAGGCACGTGAAGATTGCGAGTGCAATGCAAATAGCGATTTTGTTGAGTAACACGATAGAGCGCTCCTGTATGTTTTTACGGAAAAACCTCTGCGTGTACGTGCAAATTATGGGAGCATCTCCAATCGCGCAAGTCAAATCTTGCTCTCTCTGATCACAAATCCAGAACAGACGGAGAGACTCGGTCCGCAGGACCGCATCCGAAATATCCGCCTTGCGATCGTCGATCAGCTAAACAGTAAGGCTAATGGTGTTCGTCCGGGATGATCCCGTGCTTGAACAGATTGTACCACTCTTTGGCGACGGTATCATCGTAGATTCCGAGTTCCCTGATTATCTCGACGGTGAATTCCACATAATCGGCGCCTCCGGCGGTAATGATGCCTCCGTCACGGACGGCCTTCGCCTCTATGAAAAAGTCTTCGGCGGCGTATTCCGGCACGGACGATTTGAGAAATTCCAGGCTGTTAGCTGTATGCTTCGTGGAATTCAGAAGGCCTGCTCGCGCCACGGGCAGCACGGCGGCACAGATGGCCGCGATGGCAGCCCCGGCGGTGTGGAGCCTTACGAGCAGTTCTTCCACGGCTTTCATGCCGCGGGCGTCTTTGTAGATGGCAGCACCGGGCATAATGAATATGGCTGTCCGGGACGGATCTACCTGCGACAATTCAACATCCGGCGTGACTTTGAGGCCGCCCATAGATGTCACGGGATTCTTCGAAAGGCCCACCGGGGCAACCTCATGCTTGCCCTGTTCGTTGATTTCGCAGAGGGCCAGGGCCGCTTCCCAATCGGCATAACCGTCGAGCAGCAATACGTGTGCAAACCCGGGATCAACCATGATATTTTCTCTCCAGCACAGGTCAGGTTCAGCCGCGCCACCCGTCAATCCGGGAAGCTGTATTCAGTGAGCGTCCAGACTTTGTTGATATCGGCCTCGTCGTATCCCTCCGTCTCATATATGTGGAGGCGTCCCACGTGGGGCAGGAAGCGTAATTCTCGGAGGCCGAAGTAGCCGGGGACGGCCTGTGTTATCGTGGTGCTTATCAAATAGACGTTGTCGTACTCGCCGGCGGGGACGGTAAACTCCGACTTGAGTTCCACTTTGTCCTGGTATGTCTTACTGCCGGGCGCATGCAAACCGTAGGTCCATTTGCGGCCTATCTCGAAGGGGATCAGGTACAGCCGGAGCATATCGTCCGCCACCGGACTGTCATACACCTTCACACTGTCCTTGTTCTTGACCACCCAGTCAAACCGAAAGACTATTTTGTCCGCTTTGTACGACCACAGTGTGGCCACCTGGCCGTTCGACATGGTATCGAGACCGGTTATAGTCACCTCAGTCTCGTACCCAACATCGGCGATGCTGTCGTAGACATTATATACCCATTGGGAGCCAACCTTGCTCGGGAAGTAGTTCGGGTCGACAACATTCTTGGAACTGGTAGAATTATCGCATGAGACCAGGGCGATGGCGACCACCGCAGACAGCAGAACCGCGAGCAGAAAACGCCACATAAGCAACTCCTCGATGCCGGCTTGCCACATGAAGTGAGGCTTGCCGAGGTTCCTGTTTTTCAGGTCATATAGTAAACACGAATCTTGTCCGAGGCAACCGGTTAGTTGGATTGGCTCATAGACGCCGTCGGGCCGGCCGGCTGCGACGACACGACATTAGCAAGATTGCCGCAAATTTCATGGATTCTGTGAACCGGGCTGCAGATTTTAACCCGGCCGGGGCAGGACGGCCCCACCGAAGTCATTGCCTTACAGGACAATAGCTCGAAGCCTGCAAGGGGGCACAGGGCTTGCGTCCACTTGCCGTATGGAATGCTTTTTTGGCTCATACAACTTACCGGCGGATAACGACGTTAGAAAATCTTCGGTGGTCACGTTCCATATTCCCGAAATCGGGATCAGGTTTAAGGCGCCGTTTGATGCTGTCGACTCCGATCACTCCGATTATGCCTCGCTTCTGGCTCTACTGGAGTTCATCGACTCCAACCAGAAGTACTTCTCGAACCACGGCTTCGAGATATTTGGCGATAATCTTCATGTGGTCAACCAGGTCAATCAAAAGGAAGATATCCCCGCCAAATTCCGACCGCTTCTGGAAAAGGCGATGGCTTACCGCAAGAAGTACCGCTTTTCCCTGCAATGGGTTGCCCCCCGGGACAACTCCGCTTTCGATTTTCTTTTCGATTGACGCTGCCGTTGGAGGGGTTGTATAATTCCCGTGTATGACCACTCCCCGAGAGCTTATCAGTAATATATCAGAGGGCAAGTTCAAGGCGGCATATTACCTTTTCGGTACCGAAGATTACCGGATTGTCGAGGCGGAGAAGTTCCTCGCCCGGCAGTTCCTGCCGGACCTTCAGCTGACCACCAATTACCGGGAGATTGACGCCAGGCTTACCTCCCGAGCCGACTTGACGGCGGAACTTGCCAGCCTGCCGATGCTTGGCGAACGCCAGGTTTTTGCTGTCTCCAATTTCCAGCATTATTCGCAAAAGGATGTGGAGCAGGTCTTGAAGCTTCTTAGCCCGCCGGACCCAAACCGCGTTGTGATTTTCCGCTCGCCGTCATCAAAGGCTCCGAAGAAGAATTCGGCCTTTTATGCAGCGGTGTCAAGGGCGGCCGAGCCGGTTGAATTCAAGCGGCTGACGGATATCGAGATGCGCAGGCGAATTACATTCCGGCTGCAAAAAAACGGCATCAATATCGAGCCTGAGGCCCTGAGAATGCTGACAGGCTTGATTGCCGGGGACAGTGGAGGTCTGGAAAGCGAGATAGTCAAGTTGCTGAATTATAAGGAGAAAGGCGACCTGGTGGAGGTGGCCGATATCGAGAAAATTTCAGCAGGCTTTGAAGTCTACAACATTTTTGAACTGGGGGATTTCGTTGTTGCCGGAGAAACTTCGCGATTGATTCGAATGGTCAGGATGCTGATTGCCAAAGGCAACAACCCGGTGACGCTGGTCACACTTCTGCAGCAGCATTTCATCTGCCTCTATCTGGTCAAGAACGGCAGAAAGCCTCTGCCCAGAAGAGAGTTCCTGATACCCAGGTTTCGGCAGCAGGCGGCCGGGTATGATAATGAGCGGTTGCAGCAGATTATCATAGACATAGCCGAAACTGATGCTGAGATGAGAAGAACCGGAATCAAACAGCCAATACTACTGGAGATGTTGCTTTTGCGGCTGGCCGGTGAAAGAAAATAAGTCAATGGAGCGCTCTATTCGGGAAGAAAGCAGCCCCGAGCGGGTAAATAAAGCGTATGAGGGCGTCGCCGAGCGAAAACTGGTCGAAGCGGCTCAGAACGGCGACCACAAGGCCTTCGGAAAGCTGGTTCGAGCGCATCAGAAGCGGTTGTTTCGATACATCTATGGTCTGACGGGGTCTTTCGACAGTACTGAGGATATTGTGCAGGACGCATTTATTAAAGCTTTTAATGCCATAAAAACCTTCAGGACGGAGTATGCTTTTTACCCCTGGTTATCGACAATTGCCCGAAATCTGGCCTACAATCATATCCGTCGCGAAGAGAAGAAACAGTCTCTGGAAGACCTTCAGGATAAGGGATTCGATCCGGTTGCGGTTGACCTGGGTCCCCTTGATGCCCTGCTGGAGGGTGAAAACAACAAAAGGTTTTATAAAGCTCTTATGGCAATGCCGGTCAAGTACCGCTCCGTTTTTGTCCTGCGGCATTTCGAGGGCATGGACTACGCTCAGATCGCCAGCTATCTCAAAATCCCGCCCGGCACGGTCGACTCGCGGCTGTACCGGGCGCGGCAGATACTGATGAAGGACCTGGCCGATCTGTTAAATGAGTGGTGAACGGTATTGGTGTTGATGGATCAGGATGCATCACGGTTATTTCAAAGACAGGATTTCAGCGTACCACGACGGTGACTTGCGGCCCGAAGAGATGGAACTGATTGTGCGCCATCTCGAGGGCTGTGATGAGTGCCGCAAGCTCCTGGCTGAATTCGAGAAGTTCGACAGTCTGGTGGAAAAACACAGCGGTCTGGCCGGTGATGAATACTTCGAGAAATCGGCCCAAAAGATAGAGCGCCTCATCGCCGGTGAGCACAAGCCGGAAATAATCGATATAAAGCGACCATCCTGGTTCGGCCTGGGATGGAAGGTGGCGGCCGCCGTGGCCTCTTTTGCCGTTATCGGCTTTATCGGTCTGCACCAGTCAGATATCATGGAGCAGGTGCAGAAGACGGCTGTGGCGCCTGCCGAGAAGGTGCCGGCGGCCTGGAACGCGGATACTGCTCGGACCGAGTCAGTCGTGATACGGCCGGTCGGGGAGGCAGAAGAGTTTCCGCCGGGCGCGGAGCCGGGGGCAAGCTCTGCGGATAAGTCAATCGGCAGACCCTCGTCTGTGCCTACGAGGGAAATAGCGAAGGCGGCAAAAACAGAGCCGGCCAAGATGACCGCCGACGAAGAGGCGGCGTCGGATGTCGGGATTCTTCAGCCTGTTGATGTCGCTCCGGAAACGACGAAAGCTGCCGAGGAAGAAAAAGAGGAACGTCATAAGCTGAAATCGGCTGAAAGCGCCGAGCCAACGGCGCGCGGCGACAAGAAGGACAAACTGCCTCCGGTCACGCCCCCGGATTCTCCCTCTACGGCCGTCGTTCGTGGGGAGAGTATCGCGCAGGTTCAGAGACTAATGGTCGAGTCGGACAATTTCGGCGCGGGTCGTAGTGATTCTGCATCGACGCCTTCAAGAACACTGGAGGAGTGGCGTCGTACGAAAGATAGCTGTCAGGGGGAGCTTGACCAGCTTGCCGCCGTCGGCAAGGGGGCAAGAGGCATCCGCCTGACGGAAGGCGCGAAAGACATCAAGCAGCAACTCGAAAAGGCGTTACTCGACGCCAACTATAATATCGGTCTGCTGACCGATGATCGGTCAGAATTTGAGAAGGCAGTCGACTACATAAGAAACTATACCACCAACGAGGGAGCGCCCCACCGTGAGCTGGCGCAGCAATACCTCAAGACTCTGACATCTCTAAAAACGGAGTAGAGTAAGTCACGACAGTCGGCGGGCCGGACAGTGCAGAACTTTTCGGGCGTATTCCCGTATATAAATACCGGGAGAAGAGTGGGCTTATAACGGGAAGGAGTTTATGATGACTCGACGGCTTTACCGTTCGCAGACCGAAAAAGTGATCGGCGGCGTGTGCGGGGGACTGGGTGAGTACTTTGAGGTCGATCCGGTGCTGGTCAGGATCATAGCCGTCCTGTTGGTGCTGGGTCACGGCATCGGTTTGATAGCATACATCATCGCCTGGATAATAATCCCCAAAAGAGAATTAGACGAGGTTGCCGCCGGTGATCCCTCGAAAGTATCCACATCTCCGCAAGAGCCAAAAGCCCCATCGCCCACGTGGCACAAATACGTGCCGGGGCTGGCGCTGATAGTTGTCGGCGTCGCCTTGCTGGTCCGCGAGCACGGGTTCTACTACGATTTTGAAGACATCTGGCCGCTGGTCTTCATCGCCGTCGGCTTGGTACTGATATTCTATAAAGGCAGGAAGCGGGACAGGGTGGCCCGAGTTGACCTGAACCATCACAAAGCCGAGGCCAGCAACGGGGGGCCGATAGTATGACACCGGCAAGATTTCGATGGGGAGTCATCCTGATTCAGATCGGGGGCTTGATTCTTCTCCGGAATGCAGGCGTGCTCAACGACAACTTTTGGGTCGACCTTCTGGTCCTTTCGCCAATCGTCCTGATTGCCATTGGCATCGAGAAGATCTTCACCAAATCGAGACTGCAGTTCATTGCCTACCTGACCTCGGTGGGGCTGTTTTTCGGAGGCTTTCTGATAGCCTTTTACGGCAGCTTTGGCGGGGATACCACCAGTTTCTTTTCCGAGACGATTTACCGCAAGGAGTCGAATCCGAACGTAAAAAGCATCTCGGCCACTCTCCGGCTCGACGACACCGACCTGACTATCAGGGATTCAGGCCGTGACCTGATCTACGGTCGTTTCGACAGGTTCACGCGCAAGCCGAAGATTGATGAACACATGAACTCCGAGGAACTGGAGGTGAGGCTGGTCAGTCGATACGGGAGTTTTCTGGGCGGTGTGGTCCGACTGGATACAGACGGTCCGCAAGACTGGTATTTGAAATTTTCAGAGGATGTGCCGTTGGAGTTGGACTGTTACGGAGATAATGCCGACATCCATCTCAACCTTTCAACGACGCCGCTGAAAAGGCTCCGACTGGACACTAAAGACGCCACCATCTACCTGAAGCTTGGCGTCCTCGAGGACTATGTGGTGATCGCGGTAGCCGGGGAGGATTCCGATCTGAGGTTACGGGTTCCGGCCACCACCGGCCTCAAAGTTGTGGGTGAAGACTACGAGTCGTACCTGGTACGTCTCGGTTTCGACAAGGTCGCCGGTGCGTACATCAGTGAGGGCTACGATACGCTGATTCCAAAGTATGAAATCGATCTTGACGGGGACCTGTCGTCTTTCTCATTGGATTTCTTCTGAGTCCCTGTTTTTTTTGGGGAAATGAGGGCGATAGCCGGCCGACGGCTATCGCCCCTGTCATATGGGGAAGTCCAACCGCTCGTGGTTTTCGTGTCTCATACCTGTCACCGTCCGGAGCCGGCCCGTCAGCGGTCCGGCCGGGAGTGACGGTGTGGAAGCGGGAGAAAACCGTACCGCGGAATCTACGAGTGCCTGAGACTCTCCCTTATCTGTCTTAACAGCAGCACCACCACGCAGATCATGAGCATCGCCGCGAATTCAAAGAGTCGACCGGGCTGGTAGGGAAGCCAGGAAAAAGTCCAACCAAACAGCCTGAGGAACCAATCGACAACGGCAATAAGCAGAAGAAGAAATGCCACGATGAAAAAAAAGCGGCTTAGAATGCTGGTCAATTTGTCAACCATGTTCTCCTCCGTCCGAGTATTGATTAGCTTCTGGGGATGACTTTGACGTCATTATGAATCAGCTCGGCCTCAAAATGGATGCGCACCATCCGGATTGTCCCTTCCTCGTCCTTGAACCACAGTTGCACCCACTCGGGATACTTTGCGATAGTGGTGACCGCCACCAGTTCGCCGTACTCCATGGGGATGCCCTCCAAATCCGAGAGAATGGTCATGTCCAGTTCACGATCAGTGCGCTCGCACGAGATACCGACAATGACGATAATGACAACTGTCAGAGCTAACACCAGTAACTGCTTCATAAAGACCTCCTTCGTTATGTTCTCGCGAGTCCTTACTACGGCCGGCTGGGCTGCGTGATGCTGCTGTTACCGCCCGACCGCACAACCGTCATGTGTCCGTATGCAATTTGCCGCCAACTCCAAGGTGAAAAACGTCAGATTCCGCAAATAACTTAGAGTTCCACAAAAAGCGTGTCAACAAGAACAGCTTGCGGGGCCGTCGCCGTTTTGCGGTGCCATGCGGTATTCGCTGCCCGCACGGAGCCGGACATGCATGCCGGCGGCTGCCGGGCCGCAAAATTCCAATTGCGTTTTGACCGGTCCTTCTTTTTATTCCGGCGATGACGCCGATCAAGCTCAACCTGACCAAGCTGAAGGGCAGGGTGGTAGCTATTGACGGTCCGGCCGGTTCGGGCAAATCAACCACTGCCAGGCTCCTGGCCTCGAGGCTCGGCTACAGCTATCTCGACACCGGGGCGATGTACCGGGCCCTGACCTATTTTGCGTTAAGAAACGCAATATCCCCCTCGGATGGCGAGAAGCTGAAGGTTATCGCCAAGAAGGTGCCCATCGAGTTTGAGACTCACGAGGACGTCAATCGTGTGTTCATAAACGGCGAAGACGTGACCCAAGAAATCCGGAGCCAAGAAGTGACCTCGCACGTCAGCGAAGTGTCCGCCCACTACGATGTCCGTCGGGAGATGGTGGCCAAGCAAAGGAGAATGGGCCGCAAGGGCTCGATAGTCGCCGAGGGGCGGGATACCACGACAGTGGTTTTCGCCGATGCCGACATCAAGATTTATCTCGACGCTTCAGTGCGTGAACGCGCTCAGCGCCGGCTGCTGGATATGGCCCGACTTGGCGTTTCCACCACACTCGAAGAGCAGGAGGCGGAGATTCAAAGAAGAGACAGGCTTGACTCCACTCGGGAAAACTCTCCGCTGACAAAAGCCCGTGATGCTTTTGTGGTGGATACAACCAGCCTGACTATCGAGGGGCAGGTGGAGCACATTATCTCGCTGATCCGCGAAGTATTCAAGTAGCGATGAGACTGCATTATCGTCTGGGGTGGACGCTGGCCCGCCTGATAAGCGTCCTGGTATTCCGAGTCCGAGTCAGCGGACGCGAAAATCTGCCCAAAGAGGGGGGGTTCATACTGGCCCTCAACCATATTTCGTATTTTGATCCGCCCCTGGCGGGATCCTGGGTGAGCCGAGAGTTGTATTTTTTCGCCAAAAAGGAGCTGTTCAAGTACCGGTTGTTTGCGGCGGTCCTGCGAAGTGTCAACGCGCTGCCGGTGAAACGCGGCTCGGTCGACCGGCAGGCCATCAGCCTGGCCGTTAAGGCCGTCAACCGGGGCTATGGTCTGACTCTTTTTCCGGAGGGGACGCGGTCAAGGACGGGCGATTTCCTGGACCCGAAATCGGGCGTGGGGATGATAGCCCGGCAGTCATCATGTCCTATCGTTCCCGGTTATATTTGCGGTTTCAACGATGCCAGAGCGGCGTTTTTCGGCAGGAAGCGTGCCCGCATCGTATTCGGCGAGCCGTTTCCGGCCGGGTGGGTGAGCTCGTTTTCGGCGGAGAAGGACAGCTATATGGCTATTTCAAAGGCGATTATGGCCCGTATCGAAGAGCTCAGAGACAAGACGTTGTGCCTCAAGTAATTCGCAATTCCAGCCGACTTTAATTTCTATCGAAAACTGTCAAAAAGTCCTTGTGATTTTTCCGGTTTTTGTTATATAGAGTGGCTGCTTTTCTGATGTTCATCGAGGACACGAGAAAGTTGCGCGTCTGTCGGTTTTCCCCCGGGAAAAAATCCAAGCCGCCAGATTTTTTAAGGAGGTTCTCTAGAGTCAATGGCAGAAGCCAAAACGATCACAAAAAAACCCGCAAAATCATCAAAACGCAAGGCGACTTCCGCCAGGAAAACCAGAAAAACAAAAACCAAACTGGTCAAGACCAGCACTGTTGCCACTACTGCCAGAACGGTAAGGGAAAGGAGTGCAGAACAGGAAAAGGTCCTGACAACCCGGCACAAACGGATGATCGAAAAGGCCAAAGTCAGATCATCCATGCCGACCACCGAACCGCTTCCCGAAGTGGCGTCCATGAAGATCACAGACGTCTCCGGCGTCGTTTATGACCGCCAGGCGTACGAAGAGATGGTCGAAATGTACGATTCCACTATCAAGGATATCAAGGAAGGGGAACTGGTAACGGGCACGGTTATGGGCGTGGCTCGCGAGGATGTCATCGTCGATGTCGGGTTTAAGTCGGAAGGGATCATTCCCATCCAGGAGTTCCCGGCACCCCTGAACATCCAGGTGGGCGAAACCATCGAGGTCTATCTCGAACAGATCGAGGATAGCAACGGCCAGTTGCTCCTTTCCAAGCAGAAGGCCGATTTCCTGCGAGTCTGGGCGAAAATCCGGGAGATCCACGATTCCGGGGAGACTGTCGAAGGTCGAGTCATGCGCCGCATCAAGGGCGGTCTGGTTGTGGATGTCATGGGCGTGGATGCTTTCCTGCCCGGTTCCCAGGTGGCCCTGCGCCAGGTTCCGGATTTTGACGCTCTGATCAACCAGATGATGGAATTGCGGATCATCAAGCTGAACAAGACACGCCGCAATATTGTCGTTTCCAGACGGGCGGTGCTCGAAGAGGAACGGGAGCACATGCGCTCCAGTCTTCTTCAGGAAATCGACGTCGGGCAGATTCGTCAGGGTGTCGTAAAAAACATCACCGACTTCGGTGTTTTTATCGACCTGGGCGGGGTAGACGGTTTGTTGCATATCACCGACATGTCGTGGGGCCGGATACGTCATCCCTCGGAGCTGGTTTCTCTCGGCGACAAGATCGATGTCAAGATTCTGGATTTCGACAAAAAGACCTCTCGCATTTCACTCGGTCTCAAGCAAATGACACCGTATCCGTGGGAGAATATCGAGCATAAATACCCCATTGGCAAGAAAGTCAAGGGGCGGGTGGTATCGATTACGGATTACGGAGCCTTTGTCGAGTTGGAGAAGGGTATAGAAGCCCTCATCCACATATCGGAGATGTCCTGGACACAGCATATTAAGCATCCGTCCAAGATCATGAATGCCAACGACGAAGTCGAGGCGATCGTGCTGTCCGTCGACAAAGAAAACGAGAAGATATCGCTGGGGATCAAGCAGATGGAGCCCGACCCCTGGGCGACAATCGAAGAGAAATATCCTATCGGCAGGATCGTGCACGGCAAGGTTCGTAACCTGACGGCCTTCGGCGCCTTCGTCGAACTTGAGGAAGGCATCGACGGGCTGGTGCACATCTCCGATATGTCCTGGACCAAGCGCATTCAGCACCCTTCCGAGGTGATGAAAAAGGGCGATTCCGCGGATGTAAAGATTATCCGCGTGGACCATGAGAATCGGCGGATTTCACTGGGGTACAAGCAGCTTTCGGAAGATCCGTGGCCGCAAATATCCAAGAAATACGCAGTCGGCTCCGAGTGCCTGGGTTCTATAACCAAGGTGCTTGACCGAGGCGTCGTGGTTGATCTCGATGGCGACGTGGAGGGTTTTGTTCCCACCACACAGCTGGGCGCCAAGGACATCAGTGATCCTTCCGGTGTTTTCAAGGAAGGTGAGCAGATTCCGCTTCAAGTGATAGAATTCGACCGCAACCAGCACAAGATCGTGCTTTCGGTGCAGGCTTATTACAAGAAGCGGGAGCGGGCCGAGTACGATGAATATCTGGCCAAGCACCCGGCCACGGCCACCAAGTCTATGGCGGAGGCCATGCCTGAGGAATTGAAGGTCGAGAAGGAGGCTACTGCTGAAGCGGCGGCCGTCGACGAGTCTCCGGCCGAGGCTCTCGCAGATGAAACCCCTGTGAGCGCCGAGACTGAGGAAGCGGAGGCTGAGCAGGCCGAAGAACCGGCAACTCCGCCTGAGGAGCAATCCTCTGAAGAGGCCGAACCTGACGAGAACGAGGACGAAGAGAAAACAGAATAACCCCCTTCTTTTGTTACATAGACGTAGTGCCAGCACTTGCTGGCACCGATACCGGCAGGTTACGATAAGGAACCTGCCGGTTTTTTGCAGCGATCTGTTATCTGGAAGATAGAAATCGCACCAGCGGGAAATTTCCCGCGCCTCCGGCCGCGAAACGAGTTATATTGGGGTTCTATGAGCCAAAACAAAGTGACCCGCCGAGTCTCGTTTCAGACTGTAGGCTGCCGCCTGAACCAGTACGAGACGGAGAGGATGGCTGCCGACCTGCACCGGTACGGATTCCGCCGCGTAGGCAGGGGTGAACCTGCTGATTTATATATCATTAACACATGCACGGTCACGCACCGGGCCGATTCCGACTGCCGCTATCTGATTCGCAGAGCGGCCCGTCAGAATCCTGATGCCAGGATCGTCGTGGCCGGCTGTCTAGTCGACAAGGACGCGGAGGCGGTCGAAGAAATGGAGCAGGTACACGGGGTTATTCGCAACCGCGAAAAGGATTCCATGACGAAACTGCTGGTCCAGCGATTCCCGGACCTGTTCAGCCGCGAGCCGCATGGATCCGACACATGCCGCCTGGCCGAGTTTTATGATCACAACCGGGCCTGGATAAAGGTCTCGAATGGCTGCAACCAACGCTGCTCATATTGTATCCTGCCCCGGGTGCGCGGCCCGCTGAACAATCGCCCGGTAGACGAGGTAATCAACGAGATTGATGACCTGGTGGGGCATGGTTACGAAGAGGTCGTAATTACCGGCATCAATATGGGCATGTATAAGGATCGTGGAGCCAAGGCCCCGGTCGAGAGCCTGGCCGGGTTGTGCCGACGCATCCTGGAGGAGACCGACCTTAAAAGGCTGCGGCTGTCGTCGGTTGAGCCGCAGACGATACGCCGGGAACTGATCCAAACATACGCCGAAGCGAAAGGCCGTATCTGCCGTCACTGGCACATACCGCTTCAGTCGGGTTCGGATCGAGTCCTGAAGCTGATGCGTCGGCCCTACGACCGGGATCACTTCCTCAAGTTGCTCGCTGAAATCAAGGAGAGCGTTCCCGGGACCATTATCGGTGTCGACGTGATTGTCGGCTTTCCGGGGGAGACCGATGAGGATTTTGAGCAGTCCCGGCAGGTCTGTCAATCCGGCTTAATCGATTATTTACATGTGTTCAGCTATTCGGACCGGCCGGGAACATTTGCTGCAGAAGAACTCACCGAGAAGATCAATCCGGAAGTCATCAAAGCGCGTAACACCACTCTCTCGCGGATCTCCGGCAGTTTGAGATTGAAAGCCAACCAGCGGCAAATCGGCCAGGTCCTTCATGTCATATGCGAGCACCGTACATCGACTGACAATACTCTGTGGGCTGTCTCCGACAATTACATAAGAGCGAAGATGCCCGAAGGATATAAGAGCAGCCGCCGAATTGTCGACCTTAAGGTGACCGCCGCGGACCAGGAAGGTGTTTCAGGGGAGTTGAATTGAGCTAGAACCGAGAGTTCTGTGTTTCGGAGAGACAGCCCCGCTTGGATTCCGAACAGAATTTCATCCTTGCCAAGCAGACCAACAATCGCATACCTTTGAGTGAGCGTTCACCCGGATCGTGAATGTGTCGTCTTACTCACCGGTTAAAGCGGTGCGTTGCGAACGGTAACCTGGAGGATTACACATGAACTTGCCAATTCCCCGGTCGCTCAGAGTTGCAGGCAGAGTCCTCGTAGCAATCCTGATGGGCATATTTGTACTGAACTCAGTGGCGGTGGTGGTAATGAATTCTGATCGCCTGCCGTCGGCGCTACGATCCCAACCTTGGTCTGAAGGTTTCCTTAGCCACACTATTATGTGGCTGATATCATTGATCCTGATACTGGTTGTCTCCAGGGGGAAACTGCGATCTTTTGGCTTCTGCAGAGGGGAAAAGTACAAGACGGCACAGATCATTATTCCGGGAGCGGTCGCCGGACTCGCATTGGCGACAGTTTTGCATTTGTTTCCGGAAGACTCTGAGGCTTTCCAACGGGACTATTCTTTCGTCCAGACTGTCATCTTTGTTTGGCTCTATGCCAGTGTTAGCGAAGAAATACTTACCAGAGGGCTGATACAGGGTTTTCTGAATCCATTGGTTCAATACGGTTTTTCCATCTTTGGCGTGAGAATAAGTCTTCCGGTTTTGACCGGTGCTCTTTTCTTTGGACTGATGCATGCCGCCTTGCTTACCACTGGCATGGCGTTGTTTCCCGTGATAAGTATTGTCGTATTCGCTTCCGTACTGGGGCTGATCGCCGGATACCAAAGAGAGCAGACAGGGAGCCTGATTCCGGCGATAATTGTACATGCTCTTGGCAACATTGGCGGGTACTGCATAGGATTGTTCATTGCGTGATACTGCACCGGAGTTGGCAGCATTCGCGTAATACTGTTCAACCAAACGGCGTGGCGCAATAGCGTCCGCGCCGCTTTTGAGTCAGTCCGAAATATGCTCAAGTGCGTATTGAGCTGTATGATTCTCAGGGCAATCTGAGATTGATATGGGCCGATCAAGATCTTCCCGCCGGCGCGTATAAGGTGGATTTCAGCGGCCTCAGTCTTGGACCCGGTATCTACTTCGCCAAGCTATCCGTGAATGACGACGCGACCTCAACAAAACAAATAGTCCTTTCCCGCTAAACGGGAAAATCTTTCCGCTTCACACTGCTTGACCAGACCGTCCACACGTTCACTCTCAGCACTTAAGACGTTTTACATCAGCAGGTTAGGCTGGTGCGCGACATAACGGCACGGGCGTTGCTTAACAATGCCGTGGAAAAAAGTTTTTGCGTGGAGTCTATCAGTGACTGACGAAGAAAAAACGAAAGCGGAACCGAGCGACAAGGAAGCCGTGAAAAGCCCTGAGAAGAGCCGCGGGCCGCTTTCTTACGTGATCTGGGGAGGCCTGGTGTTGGTTCTGGCAATCGGAATTTCCTTTCTGACCATGACCTTACTG